>Ga0153923_100120_pt1 | contig 37152 bp, 31 predicted proteins | sample TSNJ007MetaG_FD_104682 | JGI IMG/M metagenome (GOLD analysis project Ga0153923, IMG submission 104682) | Attine ant fungus gardens microbial communities from New Jersey, USA - TSNJ007 MetaG | ecosystem: Host-associated > Fungi > Mycelium > Unclassified | place: USA: New Jersey, Brendon T. Byrne...
AAAATTTGGATTTTAAAGATAGTATTCGCGTGATTCCTGATTTTCCAAAAGAAGGTATTAGTTTTAAAGATATCACTACCTTGTTAAAAGACGGTGATGCATATCGCCAGGCGATTGATGCCCTAAAAGCTCTTGTATCCCACTTAGAAATCGATGTGATCGCTGGGCCGGAAGCACGTGGTTTTGTAGTTGGTGCACCTCTTGCTTATGCATTGGGCGTAGGCTTTGTGCCGATTCGTAAGAGTGGTAAACTGCCGTATGAGACTATCGAGGTTGGATATGATCTTGAATATGGTAAAGACACACTTGCTGTTCACACGGATGCCATTAAGCCTGGACAAAATGTATTGATTGCTGATGATTTGTTAGCAACAGGAGGTACTATAGCTACTTCAGTTAACCTTGTGGAGCAGCTTGGTGGTAAAGTGGTAGGCGCAGCGTTTTTGATTGAATTGGTTGAGCTTGCTGGACGTAATAAGCTTTCTGGAATTGAAGTTATTACATTAGTTGATTACGAAGATTAATACGATAAACTTGTCTTTTCCCGGGAAATAAATTGGGATTTATGTATCGAATAATGTGGAAAAGTGCAAACAACAGCAATTCTCTGTCACTACTAGCGGAGGGTTGCTGCTTTGCAATTTTTTGCTCAAAAGAGATTCGAAAAAAGACTGCTCAATCCATAAAATGGATCTGGAGCAGTCTTTTTGAATTATTAATTCATAAATAAATTAGTGAGCAGCTTTATCGCTTTCTCCACCTTCATTAGACAGTCCAAGAACTTCAATGAGTTTGAAGAATAGGGCTAGAACGATACCAACAATTGTAGCTAGAGCCATACCACTGAGTTTTACATTACCTATAGTAAGGGTTGTACCACTAATTCCGACAACAAGCACCAACGTAGCCATAATCATGTTAGTGGCTTTGGAAAAATCAACTTTTTGCTCTACGAAGATTCGCAGACCGGATGCGGCAATTACACCGAACAACAGTAGTGATACGCCGCCCATTACAGGTGTTGGGATATTAGCGATAACGGAGGAAAAAGTACCGGAGAACGATAGCAGAATTGCAATCACTGCTGCGCCACCGATCACATATACAGAATAAACTTTAGTTAATGCCATAACCCCGATATTCTCACCGTAGGTTGTATTTGGAGTAGAACCGATAAAACCGGAGATAATTGTAGATATCCCGTTCCCCATCAGGGAGCGGTCAAGTCCAGGATCTTTAGCCAAGTCTCTGCCAACAATATTGCTGGTTACAAGTAAGTGTCCAATATGTTCAACGATTACTACTAGCGATACTGGGATGATAGTCAGGATTACATTCCAATCGAAGGATGGAGTAACAATGGTAGGGTGCGCTAAAAAATTCGCATTAGATATTGCAGCCGTATCCACCATTTTCATAATATAAGCTAAACCATAACCAGTTACGATACCGATGAGGATGTGAATGATTTTTGGGAAACCGCGGAAGAGTACAGCTCCAATTACGGTTACGCCCAGTGTCACCATAGAAAGTGTGATTGCTTTGCCATCTGGAGTCCAGTCTGCAACTGCAACACCTTCAGGGGCAATAAGTCCTGCCATTCGCGCGGCAACAGGCACAAGTTCAAGTCCGATCGTTGCCACGATAGCTCCCATTACTGCTGGAGGGAAGACAACATCGATCCATTTTGTTCCTGCATAACGGATGATCAAAGCAACGAGCACAAAGATAACACCTGTGATGATGAAAGCGCCCAAAGCAAGCGAGTACCCTTTCATATGATCATCTTTATGATCAGCAAGCACTGATAATACGGGTGCGATAAATGCAAAGCTGGAGCCAAGGTAGGCAGGTATTTTACCACGGCAAATCCAAATGTATAGCAGTGTGCCGATACCGTTCATCAGCAAAATCATGCCAGGGTCAACCCCGAACAAATTAGGCACTAGCACTGTACTGCCAAACATGGCGAACAAATGCTGTAGGCTTAATAGAAAACCTGGGCCCCATGGAAGTTTTTCATTAACTTGAATCTCGCGTTGCAATGGAGTTCACTCCTCTTTCTTAATGGGTATGATGTTGTCCAGCGAAAATCCGCCTTTACTAGATTAAATAGAACTGGACATTTTTACAACAACATTTTCACAAGTGTTATTAATTTGTCCGATTTTCATAACTTTTACTTCTTGAATACCATGAGATGGCAAGTGTTGACGTAATCCCTCGTAAGCGTCATAATTATAGACAACTTTGAACAAGAGCGTAAGTTGCTTGCGAAATGATTGGAACCTGCAGATTTCAGAATGATTGCGGGTTCATTTTATTATAGAAAGGAAACGGATACGACGAGAATGGGCATAGAGCGATTAATTGATAAGGCTGGCGCCTATATAAAAGATAAAGATCTTCTCCGCATCCGGGAAGCTTATGAATTTGCCGATCAGGCTCATCACGGGCAGATCCGCAAGTCGGGGGAGCCATACATTCTGCATCCGCTGGCGGTGGCAGATATTGTCGTCAATATGCAAATGGATGTTATATCTATTGTTGCGGCGCTTTTGCATGATGTTGTGGAAGATACGACGGTCTCATTGGAACAAATCCGCGCGAAATTTGGCGATACCTGCGCGATGCTTGTCGATGGCTTAACTAAGCTGGAACGCATCCGTTTTCGCTCAAAGGAAGAGCAGCAGAACGAGAATTACCGTAAGATGTTTATTGCGATGGCGCAGGATATCCGGGTCATCGTTATCAAACTAGCGGATCGCCTGCATAATATGCGTACGTTAAAGTATCAATCTGAAGAGAGCCAGCGACGTATTTCTTATGAAACGCTGGAGATTTTCTGTCCTGTAGCTGATCGTTTGGGGATTTCCGCGATTAAGTGGGAGATGGAGGATATTGCGCTTCGTTACTTGAATCCGCAGCAGTATTATCGCATTGCTAATCTAGTGCATAAGAAGCGGGCTGAACGTGAGCAATTTATCGACAGCGTAATTGGCCGTATTCGTGCCAAGCTGGATGAAATGGGCATTGAAGGTGATCTTTCAGGTCGTCCGAAGCATATCTACAGTGTCTATAACAAAATGAGTACGAAAAACAAACAGTTTAATGAGATCTATGACCTGCTGGCCATCCGTATCATTGTGGATAATATCAAGGATTGTTATGCAACCCTCGGAATTATTCATACCCTTTGGAAGCCAATGCCAGGTCGATTTAAAGATTATATAGCTATGCCCAAAGCCAATATGTATCAATCTTTGCATACTACAGTGGTAGGTCCTGGCGGAGAGCCAACCGAAGTGCAAATTCGCACTTGGGAAATGCATCGCACGGCTGAATTCGGGATAGCAGCACACTGGGCATACAAAGAAGGAACCAGCAATAATGTGAATCCTGAGAATCGGATGCCTTTTTTTCGCGAAATATTGGAGCTTCAGCATGAGGCCAAGGATGCCGAAGAGTTCGTAAAATCACTCAAAATGGACTTTTTCTCGGATCTTGTGTTCGTGTTTACGCCTAAAGGCGAGGTTATTGAGCTTCCTGCGGGTTCTGTACCACTTGATTTTGCATTCCGTATTCATACGGAAGTGGGTAATCGTACGATTGGTTCTAAGGTGAACGGGCGGATCGTACCGTTGGATCACAAGTTGAAGACGGGCGATATTGTAGAGATACTGACATCGAAGCATTCGTACGGACCAAGCCGCGACTGGCTCAAGATTGCTCAATCCTCACATGCGCGAAGCAAAATTAAGCAATGGTTCAAAAAAGAAAAACGTGAGGAAAATGTCGAAAAAGGTCGCGAAGCGATTGAACGTGAGCTGAAGCGTCTGAATGTCGAGGTTTCTGAATGGATTTCTGATGATAAGCTTTTAGAAGCAGCGAAGAAATTTGCTTTTAACGATGTTGAGGATATGCTATCTGCCGTTGGATTTGGTGGGATTACCGCTTCGCAGATTGCTTCCCGTTTGACGGAAAAGCTGCGCAAAGAGCAGGAAGAAGCTGCTAATCATTTAGAGCTTACTTCAGAGATGAAGGAGATCAAGTCTTCCGGCGAAAAACGTAATCAACCGACCAATGGTGTTAGTGTAAAGGGAATTGAAAATTTACTTGTCCGTTTTGCACGATGCTGTAATCCGGTACCGGGTGACGACATTGTAGGGTATGTTACACGGGGCCGGGGTGTATCTGTACATCGCCAGGATTGTCCTAACATTCCGAGTGAAGGTGACGGAGAAGAAGCAGCAAGGGTGATTGAAGTGGAATGGGAAGGTACGATGGAAGCAAACTACAGTGTGGATATTGAGATTACAGGTCATGATCGTAATGGACTGCTCAATGAAGTGCTGCAGGCAGTTTCCGAGAGTAAAACGAACATTTCTGCAGTCACTGGGCGCTCTGACAAGAATAAAATGGCAATGATTCATATGACCATTCTCATTCGTAACACGGAACATCTGCAATCCGTTGTAGATAAAGTGAAACGAGTCAAGGATGTATATACAGTGAATCGGATCATGCAATAGGGCAAGGAGCGGAGTAGTACGATGAGAGTTGTAGTACAGCGTTGTAAGGACGCCAAAGTAACCGTGGATAAGGCAGTGACCGGAGAAATTGGCAAAGGCTTAATGCTGCTAGTTGGCGTTACGCATGAGGATACAGAAAAGGATGCCAAATATTTGGCGGATAAAATAGCAGGACTACGAATTTTTGAAGATGATGCTGGTAAAATGAACTACAGTGTCACAGAGACTGAGGGAGCAATTCTTTCAGTATCCCAGTTTACTTTATACGGGGATTGTCGTAAGGGGAGACGGCCGAATTTCATGGGAGCAGCAGCTCCCGCGGAGGCCGAACGACTTTATGATTACTTTAACCAAGAGCTTAGAGCTGGAGGCCTTCAAGTGGAGACGGGTATTTTTGGAGCGATGATGGATGTGTCGCTGACCAATTGGGGCCCGGTTACTCTCATTTTAGATAGCCGCAGTTAATGAAAAAAAAGATGTCGAAAATTGCTTCTAGCGGAGCTAACTTTCGACATCTTTTTTTATTGTGGATGAGCAGTGAGTAAGATACTTGTGCGGATAGAGCCTCTTGGAGCTGGATAAACTAAAGGTAGACAGTTATCCCGCACGATGCAAGGAGCTTAGTAATGAGACATTCACAGAAGGCATGGGTATGGAGAAGTATCCCGGCACTAGCGACAGGGAGTCCTGTAGAAGCCTATGCATTAGCCAAAAAGACGGAAGATGATATTGAATCTCAAGTGATCAAAGGAAGAAGCCGTAATCTCTTACCGCGTACCTGAAATGGGTGGTGGAGGCGGCTTTTTGATGCGGTTAACCGGGGATATTTTCTGATTAGAGGTTAGAAATCATTGTGATAAGGGTAATAGACGACAAGAAAGATCAATAAGTACCTATTCATTTGCACTAGCAGAGAGGAGAACTTATCACATGAGTAATGTTGCATTTTTACTAGCTAATGATTTTGAAGATTCTGAGATGAAGGTCCCTTACGATGAAGTTATAAAGGCAGGACATCAAGCTGACATTATTGGTTTAAAGAAGGGTGAGACCTTACTAGGCAAAAAAAAGGAAGTCTCCTACGCAGCCGATAAAGCCATAGCTGACGTTCAAGCAGGTAATTATGACGCGATAGTAATTCCTGGAGGTTCTTCCCCAGAAAATTTACGGCAAAATGCAGATATTTTGAAGTTTGTGAAAGAAGCAAACGAAGCTGGTAAGCCTATCGCTTCTATTTGCCACGGACCCCAAATTCTGATCAGTGCAGACTTGCTTAAAGGACGTACCATCACCTGTTATCCTCCGTTGAAAGATGATGTTGTGAACGCTGGTGCGGAGTTTAAAGATGAAGAAGTGGTAGTTGATCGTAATTACATTACTTCGCGTACCCCGAAAGATGAGCCTGCCTTCGTTCGTGAAATATTGAAGGTCCTGCAATAGCAATTAATAACACTGAGTCTTATAATCTAAAGGAGGTAATGGTAATGACCAGAAAAATCCAAGCATATTTTAGAACGGAAAATGAAGCAGAAGGTGCTAAAATAGCATTGATTAGTTACAAGGTAGATGGCTTGGAGGTATGGCCACTCACGGACCCTATTGGGGAAGATCGTAGAATTCTGTTTCCGATAGCCCCGTTTAGTAATACGACGTTAGCCGCAGGTACAGTGGGGACGCTTGGAACGGGTAGCACTCCGGCAGCTGGAGCTATGTTGGCCCCTGGTGTTGCCGCCTCCGAAACGCGTGATGAGTCTGAGACCCATTATAGCGTGGATGAAGACCAGGTTAGTGCGGATGTAGCAGATGGAGAGCTCGAAGATGGGGATTTAAGTAAACTTCGTTATGTGATGGACCTAAGTGTTGCAGAAGAGAATTATAATGAGGTTGTGGAAACCCTTCGGGGCAAAGGAGCATTTGTAGAGCAATTCGATTAACAACAATCTATTAAAATAAACCGCTTTCATGAATGTAATATAATCGTAATATTACATACATGTTTCCTTAATATAGCGTGTTTATAATAAAGGCATGACCCCCTTTTTAATAATATATGATGATGGACCTGCAGCATTTGGCTGCAGGTCATTTTTTTTGTAACGGTTGAAGTTAAAGGTCAAAAGTTGAAAGTTGTCGAATTTTTTATTCATCTTCGCATTTCCTGCCTTGACTTTAGCGCAGTAGTTCAGTAGAATTTAAAAATATACGATTTTATCATATGGTTTTGATGACGGGAACAAGTAATTCGAGGACCCACAACTCCAGAGAGGAATCCCCTGTAGATTCAGATGATATCCAGTACAATGGATGATCTATCGTTTCTGCTTGGCTGCAAGGATTCTGTTGATGAGCGAATGAATGACCTCCCCGAGAACGTACGGCGAAAGTGGGCAATGTATATTGCCGCTATCAGTAGCCGTTATGCGTAGGCGGGCGTTAACCGCTTTGAGCGGATTCAGAATGGTTCTGATCCGGAATGTGGGTGGTACCACGGGTGTATTATTGGTTATGATAATCCCTCGTCCCTGTTTTTTTATAAACAGGGCGGGGGATTTTTTGTTTTGTTTAGCATGATGAAGTGATGAAGAGAGCAGATTTAGAGGGGTATTTTTTAGGAGGGATAGACTGTGGCTAAAGAAAGATTCGAGAAACCTACAGGAACGCAGGATGTGCTTCCGGGAGCTGTGGAGAAATGGCAGTATATTGAGGGGAAGGCTAGAGATTTATGCCGTCGTTTCAATTACCGTGAAATCCGTACACCGATGTTCGAGTATACGGGGTTATTCGAGCGTGGAGTAGGCGAAACAACGGATATTGTAGAAGGCGAGATGTACACGTTCAAGGATAAAGGCGATCGTGATCTGGCGCTGCGTCCAGAAGGAACGGCTGGTGTCGTTAGAGCTTATGTTCAGAACAAGCTTTACGGTGAACCTGATGTAAGTAAGCTGTATTATATCGGACCTATGTTCCGTTATGAGCGTCCACAGGCAGGTAGATATCGTCAATTCCATCAGTTTGGTATTGAGGCTTTTGGAGCTGTGGATCCGGCTATTGATGCGGAAGTAGTCTCCTTAGGCTATCAATTCTATAAGGATCTTGGCCTTAAGGATGTAAGAGTGGAAATCAATTCTGTCGGTAACGCACCTAGCCGTGCAGCTTATCGGGAGAAGCTATTGGGTTTCTTAAGACCAATGAAGGATACCCTTTGCAGTGACTGTCAGCGTCGTATTGAGCGTAATCCGCTTCGCGTACTGGATTGTAAGGTAGATCAAGATAAATTTACAGATGCGCCTTCCATTTTGGATAGTCTGGACGAAGAGTGCACGACTCATTTTGAAAAGGTGAAGATGCACCTTGATATCATGGGTGTGGAATTCACCATTAACCCTCGACTTGTAAGAGGACTGGATTATTACACGCATACAGCGTTTGAATATAAAGCAGCAGGTATTGGTTCGATTGATACCGTGGGCGGCGGAGGCCGTTACAACGGTTTGGTTGAAGAAATTGGTGGACCGGATCAACCGGGTATTGGTTTTGGGATTGGACTTGAACGAATTCTCCTTATTTTGGAGGATCAGAAGGTAGAGCTGGAGACGGCGAAGCCACTGGATGTGTACTTCGTAGCTCTCGGTGAGGAAGCTGATATCGAAATCTCTAAGCAGCTATATATTCTGCGCAGCCAAGGGTTCTCAGCAGAACGTGACTACCTGGGCCGGAAAATGAAGGCACAGATGAAATCCGCAGACCGTATGTCGGCACGTTATACTGCGATTCTTGGCGAAGATGAGCTGAAGAATGGTGTAATTACCGTGAAGTCGATGAATACAGGGGAGCAGCGCACTGTGAAGCTGGATGAGCTGGGTCAGGCACTAGTTTAGACCATCTGACTAACGTCTTATGGTGACTGTATAGAGAAAGATTAAAATTGTATTTTTAACCATGAAGGGGAATGATAAATTATGCAAAGAAGTCATCAGTGTGGACAATTAACACCAGAACATATTGGACAGACGGTAACCTTGAACGGATGGGTGCAGACTCGCCGTGACCTTGGGGGCGTACTATTTATTGATCTGCGTGACAGAAGCGGTATTGTACAAGTTGTATTTAACCCAGACTACTCTGGCGAAGCCTTACAAATTGCTGATAAGGTTCGTAGTGAATACGTCCTGGCTGTTAAAGGTAAAGTTGTTAAACGTGATGAGGAAACCATTAACCGCAACCTGCCAACAGGTGAAATTGAAGTGCAAATTACGGATATTGAAGTGCTGAATGCAGCTAAGACACCTCCGTTCTTCATCGAGGATGGTGTGGAAGTAGACGAGTCTCTGCGTCTCAAATATCGCTATTTGGACCTTCGTCGTCCGGAGATGCAAAGAACCTTGCTGCTTCGCTCGAAAGCTTCTAAGATTTTCCGTGATTTCCTTGACAGTGAAGGATTCATCGACGTAGAAACACCGATCCTAACTAAGAGCTCACCAGAAGGCGCGCGTGATTATCTGGTACCAAGCCGTGTGCATGAAGGCGAATTCTTCGCATTGCCGCAATCTCCACAAATCTACAAGCAATTGTTGATGGTCGGCGGCGTTGAGCGCTATTACCAAATTGCTCGTTGTTTCCGTGATGAAGATTTGCGTGCTGACCGTCAGCCTGAATTCACTCAAGTCGACATTGAGACTTCATTCCTGTCACAAGATGAATTGCTTGGTATGATGGAGAAGCTGATGCAGCGTCTGTTCAAGGAAACTGTAGGAGCAGATATTGAGCTTCCGTTCCAACGGTTGACTTATGCTGATGCTATGGGCAAATACGGTTCTGACAAACCTGATCTGCGTTTTGGATTAGAGCTTGTAGAAATGAACGATATTGTTGCTACTAGCGGTGTTAAGGTATTCGCTTCTGTAATCGAAAAAGGCGGCGAAGTGAAATGTCTAAATGCTAAAGGCTGTGGCACTTGGACTCGTAAAGAAATCGATGACCTTGGACCATATGCTGCTCGCTATGGCGCGAAAGGCTTGGCATGGATTCAAGTGAAAGACGGCGAATTCAAAGGGCCGATTGTGAAATTCTTCTCCGAAGAAGAAATTGCGGCTGTGAAGGACCGTACAGGCGCTGAAGAAGGCGACCTTCTCCTCTTCTCCGCTGATAATAAAAAGGTTGTAGCAGACGTTCTAGGCGCCCTTCGTGTTAAAATTGGACGTCAGCTCGGTCTGATTGACGATAACGTGTTCAAGTTCGCTTGGGTTACAGACTTCCCACTCCTTGGATATGACGAAGATCAGAAACGTTATGTAGCAGAACACCATCCGTTCACTCGTCCACGTGAAGAGGATCTGCATCTATTTGACACTGATCCAGGTGCGATCCGTGCACAAGCTTATGACATCGTTCTGAACGGTTATGAAGTAGGCGGAGGCTCCATGCGGATTTACAAACGCGAAGTACAGGAGAAAATGTTCGAAGCCCTTGGATTTACGAAAGAGGTTGCTTATGAGAAGTTCGGCTACCTGATGGATGCGTTCGAATATGGTACACCTCCACACGGTGGTATCGCTTTTGGTTTAGATCGTCTAGTTATGCTACTGTCCGGTCGTACAAATCTGCGTGAAACCATCGCTTTCCCGAAAACGGCAAGTGCAACAGACCTACTTATGGACGCACCTTCGCCAGTAGATGGTTCACAATTGGAGCAGCTGCACATTAAGCTGGCACTTAAACCGAAGAAAGAAAAAGAATAATTAACTAATCGAAGCGGGCGAGGCAGATTTCTGCTTCGCCAAAGCTTTTGAAGGAGGCTGAACCTCATGCTACATCAGTTCTCACGCACGGAACTGGCGATCGGACCGGAAGGTCTGGAAATAATGAAGAACAGCACGGTAGCGGTGCTTGGCATCGGCGGTGTTGGCGGTATAGCAGTTGAGGCTTTGGCGCGTACCGGCATCGGCAGACTGATTCTGATAGATAAGGACACTGTAGACATCACCAATGTAAACCGCCAGATTCATGCACTCACAACTACGGTTGGGCAGAAGAAGGCTGAACTGATGGTAGACCGTGTGAAGCTGATCAATCCGGAATGCGAAGCGATTGCGCTCAACATGTTCTATACGGAAGAAACCTATGAGGAATTGTTCAAATTAAAACCTGATTATGTACTTGATGCTTCGGATACGATTATTTATAAGGTTCACATAATCAAAGAATGTCTGTCCCGTGGAATTCCAATGATCTCAAGCATGGGCGCTGCCAACAAAATGGATCCTACAAGATTCCAGGTAGCGGACATCTCCAAGACAACTTATGATCCTATTGCGCGTGTCATTCGTCAGAAGCTGCGTAAGGAAGGAATTAAGAAAGGCGTGAAGGTGGTTTTCTCTACGGAGCCGCCAATGAAGCCACGTCAGGATGTTACGGATAAGATCGTTCCGGAGAATGCGCCGGATCGACGTAAAGCGAAACAACCACCAGCTAGTAACGCCTTCGTTCCGCCGGTAGCAGGCCTGATCATGGTCAGTGTTGCCGTGCGTGATTTGCTTGAGGCTGGAGGCGTCAGCGTGTAAGTAAATCGCTGAGCTGAAGCTGTTTCAATTATAGCGATAGTAGTAGTAAAATGGACCAAAAGGGCGACCAGCTGAAATCCAGTTGCGTACGCCCTTTTGTTGTGGTTAACAGGCGGGTCTGCAAGATGCAGACCACAAATAGGCATAATAGTTGAACCGGGATGAACCGTTGATTATAAGCCTTATTATCCGGGTAATATCCGCCTGCGGAACTTAATATCAGTGGAGGTTTTTGTACATGAAATCAAATTTTTGGCGAAATAGTGTAGGGCTTGCACCTGAGAATGACTGGAAACGGGAGTGGGCTGCAGGGATCCTCTCGTATTTTGCTTCGGTATACATTGTGATGGTGAATGCGACCATTCTTCATGACGCGGGTATGCCGCTTAGACCAGCAATGGTGGCTACACTATTGACTGCCATTACAGGCTGTCTACTGATGGCCTTCGGTGGGAAGACACCAATCATCGTGGTACCAGGGATGGGGATAAACGCATTTTTCACATACACACTTGTACATTCTATGAATTTAGGTTGGAGAGAGGCGCTTACTGTAGTCGTAATAACCGGTGTGTTATTCGCTATCGTGGCCTTCACATCGCTCTATCGTATTCTAAGTGAGGCGATTCCTCAAAACCTTCAGCATGCCATTACAGTCGGGATAGGGCTTTTTCTGACCTTTATAGGACTGCAAAAAAGCGGGATTGTGATTGCGCATCAGACCACGTTTGTTGCTATAGGACATTTTAGCGATCCAGCAGTTATCACTTCCTGTGTAACCTTGTTACTCGCTTTAGTACTGTTTATCCGTGGGACCAACGGTGGTTTGCTTATCAGTATGCTGGTTGGTACAGGTCTAGCCTACTTGCTGGGAGCGGCTCACGCGCCTGAGAAGCAGGCATCCGGTCATGTATTTACGGGATATGAAAGCTTATTACTGGGAATGGACTGGAGCGGCATAGTGAGCCTTGTGTTCTGGATTGCTGTTTTCTTACTGCTCTTAATTGTTGTATTTGAAAATATTGGGCTAGTCGCCTCACAGACTATGATGGCAGGGCGTCCTGAGCGCTTCAAGAGTAGCTTACGAGCACTCTCTATTGCCAATATCGCTGCAGGTCTCTTCGGAAGCAGTCCTGTAGTAGCCGCTGCGGAATCTAATGCAGGTATTGCTGCAGGTGGACGTTCGGGACTGACCTCACTCGTGGCAGGGCTGCTGTTCGGGGCGACATTCCTGTTCCTCCCTCTGCTCTCCTACATTCCAGATAGTGCTATCGCTCCGATCTTGATTGTAATCGGTGGGCTTATGGTACAGAATGTGCGTGAAATGGACTTGGGAGATTTAACAGAGCTCTTTCCTTCTTTCCTAATCATGGTCATGATTCCATTCACCTATAGCATCGTAGATGGTATGGCTTTTGGATTTATTACTTATCCGATCGTGAAGCTTGCGGTGGGCAAGGGCAAGGAAGTACCTCCTGCGCTGTATGGGATTGCGGGTTTATTTGTAGCTAACTTTATTTTGCAAGCTGTGCTGTAGTCGTATGTTCGCTTGAAAGATTTGGTATTTTAGTGCTGATTATGCTACAATGGGTATCCTTTTTGCGTGAGAAGAGGGAATGAGGAGAATGAAAATTTAAGCTCGATAAACTTTTAGGAGGTAACTGAAATTGGAAGACAACTTTCAAAGTGCCTATCAAGAGGAAGAAGACAGGCTGAATCAAGCGCTTACTGAGATTGACACCTTACTGGAGAAACTTAACCAGACTCCGGTGTACACGGGACATGATTATACGGAACAGGTGTTAGAAGCGAACCGTGATCAGAAGCGCAAAGATCTTGCCAAGCTTCGGCAGGAGCCTTATTTCGGACGGCTTGATTTTCAGGGCAATGATGAGAAGCAGCGGAAGGCACTCTATATAGGCAAAATCGGCGTAGACCGCGAGCAGGTAAGCGACCGTCCGCTAGTCATCGACTGGCGCGCACCGGTAGCAAGCCTGTTCTATTCGTTTACCGGTGGTACGGAGCCTGCCTCTTATGAAGCTCCTGAGGGGCTGATAGAAGGACTGGTATACCTAAAGCGCAACGTGGTGATCCGGAAGCAGATTCTGGAGCGCGTCGCAGATACGTACAACCGGGAGAGTGACGCACCTGTGGTGTCAGATGAGTTTCTCGTCTATCGCCTGGGTGAGAACAAAGATAATCGTCTCCGCGATATCGTATCGACCATTCAGGAGGAACAGGACAAGATTATCCGGGCCGCCAAAAATACAGCATTGATCATACAGGGCGTAGCGGGAAGTGGTAAAACTACAGTTGCACTACACCGTTTAGCCTTTCTGCTGTATCAATACAAAGATCAGGTCTCTGCAGAAAAAATGATTATTTTTGCACCGAACCGAATGTTTCTGGATTATATTTCGGATGTACTGCCTGAACTTGGTGTAGGAAATATTGCCCAGAGCACTTTCCCGGATTGGGCTGCAAATGTACTAGGTCTGGAGCTTCCAGAGCAAGATGCTACGGAGACGATGAATCGTTGGTTCGAAACTCCGGGCGGCATGCCTGTGATTACAGAAGAGACACCTGGACGCTTCAAGGGTTCTACGGTGTTGATGGGAATAATAGAGTCCAGCATCAAGCTATTGGAAAGCAGCTCGGTACCTGAGGGTGATTTTATCCCATGGGAAGGTGCTGTACTGCGCCGCTCCATGATCTTGCGCTGGCATAATGAGGAGTACGCTCCTTATCCGCCAGCGAAGCGTAAGGAACGTGTAATGGCACGGATACATCGCTGGATTGAGATGGAGCTGAAGAAAAGTCCGTCAGCTGCAGCTATGAAGGATCGCAAGAAAAAAGGTGCTGCGCGAGAAAAAGCATACAGTGCAAAATGGCCTAAATATGATCCGCTGACGATCTATAAGCAAATCTTTCGTGCGGCTAAAGTCCCGGAAGATTGGCCGGTGGATCCACCTGAGAATATTCCAGCAGCTGTGCTGAAGGAAACGGCAAAAGAGCTGAAAAAAGGGATTATACGTGAAGAGGATTTACCACCTCTGTTATATATTTATTATCTTTTGAATGGGAACGAAGGCGGCGCTCGTTTTGATCATGTGGTGATCGATGAAGCCCAGGATTTCTCCCCCTTCCAAATTGCCGTGCTGGATTTATACGTGCGTGGACATTCCTTTACCATTCTAGGCGATCTGTCGCAGGGGATACACGCTTATAAAGGCGTACACGCATGGGAAGAGATGCAGACCTTATTTGCCCCTGAGAACACGGCTTACCATGCGTTGACACGCAGCTATCGTTCAACCATGGAAATTATAGACTTTGCAAATGGAATTCTATCCTCGGGAGTAGAAAGTTCGTTGTTGGCTGTTCCTGTCTTTCGTAGTGGTGACCCTGTTAGGATGATCTCCTACGGAGAAATAGTCGGAGAACGGGAAGCTGAAGGAAATGCTCGTTTGAGTACTATACAATCGGCACTGAAGTCCCTGTCTGGAAGGGAATATCGTACGGTGGCTGTGCTGACACGTAGTCTACGTGAAGCCACAGAGCTGTACGCTGAACTAGAGCAGCATTTTGAAGATATTCATCTGATCGACGGTAGTATGACTCAATATCAGGGTGGATTATCGGTACTACCTGTGTATTTATCTAAAGGTTTGGAATTTGATGCGGTCATCTTAGCAGATGCCGATCAAGACCATTACGGAGCGACAGCATGGGATGCGAAGCTGATGTATGTAGGTTGTACACGAGCGCTTCACGAGCTGTGGTTACTCCATAATGGGGAAATGCCTTCCTATGTGCAAACGGCGGTTGAAAGCGATTCTGAGGGGAACTAAGACTGGTGGAGAACAGTTATAACTGTTTTTGAACTTGTAACTCCCCTACGGGTATGGCTTAATAATAAGTGTCCGGCCGGGCAAGAACACTTCTGGAAGGAGGCTGAGTGAAATGATTTCAGTATACGAGGTGGTTTCCGTCTAAGACGGAAACCCGCTTAAAGCGAGGAGGCCGTAAGGCCTCCTTATTTCAAAACATGAGATATATGTACCGATTATTCATTAGGATTACGAAATGTGAATTAGAATGTAGACGCTACCAAGAGGTTTTTATATAATGAAATTACGGATTTTTCCAAATATGAGGAGAAGAAAGGAGGCAGGTGACGTGGAAATTACTTTATCAGTAGTTGACGGACGCATAGGAACACACCTGTTGAAGGAGGAAATGCAAGTTGAGTTATGTAAATGGGAAGGATGTGCTCCCCCCTGGCTTGCTCAAAGAGCTTCAGGGATACATCCAAGGTGAACTGCTCTACATCCCGAAGAAAACGGAAGAGCGGGTTAGATGGGGCGAGAACAGCGGTTCGAGGAAAGAGATAGCAAACCGCAATGAGGAAATTTTCAGTTGTCATCGAAAAGGCGATTCCGTAGCAGAGCTTCAGAAGAAGTATCATCTGTCGGAAGAGAGCATTCGAAAAATCATATCAAAAATGCGGCTGGCAATAAATTGCTAGCGTACAGTTCAAGCATAAACGCCTTTGGCGTCCCTATAAGGACGGTAAGCGTTTATGTGAGAAATAATAAGGATAAAGTATAGCGTGGAACCTATACTTTCGTATATTTTGAAAAAAGAGCATGGCTCCCGCCTTTCTAAGACGAGATCATGCTCTTTTTATTTTTTTTGTGAAAAATAAGTCTATGGTATGATAATGGGAGATGTACATTGGCTTTTATAAGAATATAGCAAGGAAGTGGAGTTATGGATTTATTTTCTATGGGAGAGGACAACGGGAGCGGAAGGTTGCTTGCGGACCGAATGAGACCGGAGAATCTGGATGAATATATTGGTCAAGAACATATCATAGGCCGGGGAAAGCTGTTGCGAAGAGCGATCGAGGCAGACCAGGTCTCTTCGATTTTGCTCTATGGACCTCCTGGATGTGGCAAAACAACATTAGCTCATATCATTTCTCATCACACACAAGGTGAATTCGTACGCCTGAATGCGGTGGAGGCTTCTGTGAAGGATGTGCGGGAGGTCATTGAACGAGCTCAAAATAATAAAACACTTTACGGTTCTAAGACGATTCTTTTTCTGGACGAGGTACATCGGTTTAACAGTTCACGTCAGGATGCGCTATTGCCAGCAGTAGAAAAAGGTACCATTACATTTATTGGCGCAACTACGGAGAACCCGTTCCATTACGTTAACGGAGCACTTATGAGCCGTTCTACCTTGTTTCAGCTAGAGGCGCTAACGAGTGAACACAGTCTGGTCGCGATGCGCAGAGCTTTAGCAGACAAGGATAGAGGGCTTGGATTCATGGAGCTTCAGGTCGATGAAGAAGCATTACTGCATATTGCTACCATGGCTAATGGAGATATCAGGCGGGCTTTAAATGCTCTGGAACTTGCAGCGTTAACTACTGCTCCAGAGGTAGACGGGAGTGTGCATATCACGCTGGAGGTGGCGGAAGAGTCGATTCGGCGCCCCATTGTGAAGGCAGATGAATCGACGCAGTATGATGTTCTATCTGCTTTTCACAAAAGCATTCGAGGTTCTAGTGATGCTGCCTTGTTCTGGTTTCTGTATGCGGTAGAGAAATTGGGGATGGACCCGATGACTTTTATTCGTCGACTAATTGCAGCGAGCAGTGAGGATATCGGCTTAGCTAATCCCCAGGCTATGGTCCAAGCGGTGAGTGCGCTTGAAGCCTATAGAAATAACGGTTGGCCAGAAGCGAAGCTGAACATTGCGCAAGCCATTCTTTTCGCGGTGGAGAGTCCGAAGTCTAATGCCGTCTATACTGCTATTTCAAATGCAATGGCGAGTATGGATGAGATTAAATCCGCCGAGGTACCGCTACATTTACGTGATACACACTATAAAGGTGCTACTGCTCTAGGGCATGAAGGGTATCAATATCCGCACAATTTTCCGGGGCATTATGTGAAGCAGGAGTATCTGCCTAAGGAGATTTCTCAGCGTGTCTTTTATCAAGCGACCGAGCAAGGGAATGAAATTAAAATCCGTCATAACCAACGACTCCGACGAGAACAATAATCCACCAGTGACTGTAGTATCTTCCATTTTAATGCTAATAAGCAAATAAATTTAATGTAACACAAAAAATATTTATTCCAAAAAAAGGCGGCCTAGAGCCGTTTTTTTGTTGTCTGCGTTACTTTTAATCACATGAACGAATTTTTTTTATAGGAAAAGATTGATAATTTACCATAAGTTAATTAAAATGAACTACAAAGTTACGGAGAAACAAGTTTTAATTCCGATGGAAGTACTTGTACTATTCTTAATGGTGTTAATAATCATAACAGTCTATGTTTGATATGTTTCATGAAAAGAATGCTGTTATATCAAAATTTACATAATATTTCATTGGGTAAATTTTGAAACTTTTGCCGTTAGGGGGATTAATTTGAGCGAAGAATTACTAGAAATTAAGAATTTGTCCACATCGTTCAGAATCGTAGATGACTATTATGCTGCAGTAGACGATGTTACCCTGTCCGTTCGCAAAAATGAGATTCTTGCCATTGTTGGAGAATCCGGCTCAGGAAAAAGTGCGCTCGCCTTTTCAATTATGGGATTGCACACAAGGGCCAAAATAGACGGACAAATCAAATACAAGGGTCAGGATATCGTTACTATGTCTCCTGCTGCACTCAACAAGCTGCGCGGTCAAGAAATGTCTATGATTTTTCAAGATCCTTTATCCGCATTAAATCCACTCATGATTATCGGTTCACAGATTGAAGAAGTACTCATCCTACATGATTCCAAGCTTTCGAAGAAGCAAAGAAAAGAGAAGGTCATTGATCTTTTGACCAAGGTTGGAATCTCCCGTCCCGAACATACATATCAGCAGTATCCCCACGAATTATCTGGTGGAATGAGGCAGAGGGTTGTGATTGCTATTGCGATTGCCAACGGCCCCAAGCTTTTGATCGCCGATGAGCCGACTACGGCACTAGATGTAACCATCCAATTGCAAATTCTTGAACTTATAAAAAAATTAAAAAACGATATGCAAGCAGGCATTATTTTAATTACCCATGATCTAGGGGTTGTCAGTGAAATGGCTGACCGGGTTGCGGTAATGTACGCCGGGCAAATCGTAGAAATCGCAGATATTTATACGTTAACGTCTAATCCAAAGCATCCGTATACAAGATCCTTGTTGAACTCCATTCCAACCGTTAAAGAAGAGAAGTCTAGACTTCATGTGATTCAGGGAATTGTCCCACCATTACAGAATCTTCCGCGTAAAGGATGCCGTTTCGCGGCCCGAACACCTTGGATTCCGGAATGGGAGCATGAGGAAAATCCGCAGCTGCATGAAGTAGCCCCAGGGCATTTTGTTCGCTGCACCTGCCATAATAACTTTCATTTCCCGGATACTAACGAGGAGGCGATCTACAATGGGACTTCTTGAGGTTAGAAATTTAGCAGTTCATTTTCCAATCCACGGCGGCGTTTTTCGAAGAGAAATTGGCGTAGTCAAGGCAGTTGATAATGTTAGTTTTACTATTGAAGCAGGCAAAACTTACGGTTTGGTTGGTGAATCCGGATCAGGTAAGACGACTACTGGTCGTGGAATCATTGGACTCAATTCTATTACTAGCGGTAGTGTGATTTTTGAAGGACAGGATTTGGCTTCAAAGGGTGTACGTAAGCAAAAAAATATCCGCAAGGACATTCAGATGATCTTTCAGGATCCGTACTCTTCCTTGAATCCTAAGAAACGTGTGCTGGATATTATTGCTGAACCCTTACGTAATTTCGAAAAGATGTCTCCGGGCGAAGAAAAAAGACGTGTGCAGGAATTGCTTTTGCAGGTTGGATTAAGCCCTGAAAATATTCTTAAATATCCGCATGAATTCTCAGGCGGTCAACGGCAGCGGATCGGTATTGCAAGAGCTATTGCGCTCAAACCGAAGTTGATTATTGCGGATGAACCTGTCTCTGCGCTGGATGTTTCCGTACAGGCACAGGTGCTCAATTTTATGCAGGATATTCAAAAAGAACTGAATCTTACGTTTCTGTTCATCAGTCATGATCTCGGAATCATTAGGCATATGTGTGATCACATTGGGATTATGTATAAAGGACGTCATGTGGAGCAAGGGACTGCTAAAGATATTTTTGACAATCCTCGTCATATTTATACCAAACGTCTAATTGCTGCCATTCCTGATATTGATCCTAAGCAAAGAGAGAAGCAGACGGAGTTTAGAAAATCAGTAAGTCTGGAATATGAACAAGCGCACCGGAATTATTTTGATGAACAAGGCATGCCTTATCCATTGAAATCCATTTCCGAGACTCATCTGGTAGCCTTGCCTGAGAAAGGTTGAGAATATGTGGAAGATTATTGTTCGTAGAATTCTTATTATGATTCCTCAAATATTTCTATTAAGTATTCTTGTTTTTCTAATGGCGAAGGCGATGCCGGGAGATGCGTTATCAGGGATGCTTGATCCAAATATTGATCCTGCGGCCATCGATGCGATGAGAGAAAAACTAGGCTTAAATGATCCGTGGTACATCCAGTACTGGGATTGGATCACTAAAGCGATTCAAGGTGATTTTGGTCAATCCTTCCGTTTCAAAATGCCTGTATCAGAGCTTATCGGTCAACGCCTCATGAATACACTTTGGCTGGCGATTGTCACGCTGATCCTTACATACCTTATTGCTATTCCACTTGGTATTACTAGTGGTCGTTATAACGATTCATGGCTGGATCGCCTCATTACTGGATACACCTATATTGGCTTTGCCGCACCATTGTTTATTTTCGCTCTCTTAATGGTATGGCTCTTCGGATTTCATCTTCATTGGTTTCCTACTAGCGGCAGTGTTAGTCCTGGAGAAGTTCCGGGTACGCTAAGCCACTTCTGGAGTAAATTCTATCATCTGCTACTGCCCGCGTTATCAATGGCGCTGATTGCAACGGTGGGGACAGTACAATACCTGCGGAATGAGATTATTGATACGAAACAAAAGGATTTCATCCTCACCGCAAGAGCAAAAGGTGCTTCAGAGTCGCGCGTCTACAATCGACATATATTGAGAAATTCCTTACTGCCAATTGCTGCATTTTTCGGATATGAGATTACTGGACTGATCGGCGGAACGGTGTTCGTTGAAAGCATCTTTAGTTATCCGGGTATGGGTATGTTGTTCCTCAGTTCGATAACAATTCGGGATTTCAGCGTAGTAACGGCTCTCGTTCTTCTATATGGGATTGCTGCCATCGTCGGTGCGTTGTTATCAGATATTATCTTAAGTATCGTAGATCCGCGTATCCGGATTAAATAAGAAGATGAACACTTTGAGGTGAATAAAATGGCAAAGACAAGCGCAGAGTTAGCTCTGCTGCAGGAAACAGATAAAAGTCCATCAGGCTTCAGGATTGTTTGGCGTGAGATCGTGCGGGATAAACTGGCTTTGGTCTCACTGATTTTCCTATTTACGATTATTGCCGCCGTTTATGGGATTTCCTTATTTTTAGATCAAAAAGAGATTGTTACGGTTGACTTGTTCGCACTGTATGAGAAGCCTTCGGCTGTACATTGGCTTGGGACCGATTATGGAGGGCGGGATGTATTCGGTCAATTAATTATAGGTACACGAAATTCCATGTCGATTGCTTTTATGGTTACTTTTTTTACGGGAATCATTGGGATTCTAGTAGGTTTGTTCTCTGGATACTTTGGGGGAACGATAGATAATATTTCGATGCGTGTTGTAGATTTCTTCATGATTCTACCCTTTCTAATGATTGTTATAGCTTTTGTAAGTGCAGTTCCTAAATACAATACGTTAACTTTCTCCTTTATCATGACTGCCTTTCTATGGATGGGGATTGCCAGGTTAATACGTTCCAAAACGCTACAAGAGAAGGAACTCGATTACGTTCAGGCATCAAAGACATTAGGTTCCTCCAATCTTAAAATTATGTTCTCACAAGTGCTGCCAAACTTAAGCTCAATCATTATCGTCACGATGACTTTGAATTTGGCAGCTAATATTGGATTGGAATCAGGCCTATCCTTTCTAGGTTTTGGTTTTCCGGAAAGTACACCCAGTCTGGGCACTCTAGTGAGCTATGCGAGAAATCCGCAGACACTTGAGTTCAGATGGTGGATCTGGTTACCCGCATCACTGCTGATCTTGGTGTTGATGTTGAGTATAAATAATGTGGGTCAAGCGCTCAAACGTGCGACCGACGCAAGACAAAGAAAAGGATAATAAGGGAGGAAATGATTAAATGAGAAAACCCATCCGTTCAAAGGCACTACTAGTTTCATTAATGTTTGTAATGTTGTTCGCCCTTGCAGCCTGTGGCTCCAAGAACAACAACGGAGCGGCTGAGTCAACAGCAGCACCAAGTGCCAGTGCTCCTGCGGAAACCGCAGAAGCGACGGCAGCACCTGAAGCAGAAGACGGACTTTATAACATTAAAGATTTCAGTAACATTAAGACAAATCAAGGTGAAGCTATTGATGGAGGCTCGATTACTTTTGGTCTCGTTTCCGACAGTCCATTTGAAGGTACTTTGAACTGGAACTTCTATTCCGGAGATCCGGATGCACAAGTGTTGAATTGGTTTGATGAAGGTTTGTTAACATGGGATAAAGATTATGTATATACAAATGATGGTGCAGCAACGTATGAAGTCTCGGAGGATGGACGTACCTTTACCTTTACGATTCGCGACAATGTGAACTGGCAGGACGGCAAGCCAGTAACAGCAGAAGATTGGTTGTTCGCGCATGAGGTTATTGGTAATCCGAAATATGATGGACCACGTTATGGTTCTGACTTTACGAATATTGAAGGTATGGATGATTACCACTCCGGTAAGGCCAAGACCATTTCTGGAATTAAGGTGCTGGGTGATAAGAAACTGCAAATTACTTATCTGAAATCTACACCTTCTCTGTTAACAGGTGGGGTATGGATTTATCCGTTAGCCAAACATATCTTTGGTGGCATGGATGTTGCGAAAATTTCCTCTTCTCCTGAATTACGTCAAAAGCCGATTGGCTTTGGAGCTTTCAAAGTGGAAAGTATTGTTCCTGGTGAATCTGTAGTATTCGTTAAGAATGACGATTACTGGCGTGGAGCTCCTAAACTGGATAAGGTAATTCTGAAGGTTATCAACCCTACAACGATTGTACAAGAATTGAAATCTGGTGGAGTTGATTTAGTGGATTCCTTCCCTGTTGATCAATTCCCGGATAATGCAAAGATGTCAAACGTTGAATTCCTGGGTGCGATAGACCGTGCTTATACGTATATTGGATTTAAGCTGGGGAAATGGGATGCAGAGAAAAAAGTCGTTGCTACCGATCCTAAAGCTAAAATGGCGGATGTGAACCTGCGTAAAGCCATGTGGGCTGCTGTAGACAATGATACAGTGGGTAAGAAATTCTATAATGGTCTTCGCTGGAATGCGACAACTTTAATTCCACCTTCCCATCCGGAATTCCATGATGCTACTAATCCGGGTGTAGCTTACGATCAAGAAGCCGCCAAGAAAATTTTGGATGATGCAGGTTATAAGCTTAATGGTGAATTTAGAACGAATCCAGATGGCAGCGAGCTGAAGATTAATTTCATTTCGATGACTGGTGGAGACATTGCTGAACCGCTGGCTCAATATTATGTACAATCTTGGAAAGCAATTGGCTTGAATGTAACTTTGGAAATGGTAGAGTTTAATACCTTCTATGATCGTATTGGTCAAAATGGTGAGGATGATCCTACCGTTGATGTGTATCAAGGCGCTTGGGGTGTAGGGATTGACGTCGACCCAACAGGTCTATACGGTAAAGATGCAATCTATAACTTCCCTCGTTATGCAAGTGCAGAGAATGATCGTTTGCTCGCCGAAGGGGTTTCCGAGGCTGCATTTGATGTAGACAAACGTAAAGAGATCTATAAAGAGTGGCAACAGCTCATGGTAAACGAAATTCCAGTATTCCCAACACTTTATCGTGCAGTAGTAGTCCCAGTTAACAACCGTGTCCTGAATTATGCGATTGGTGATGGCACAGGGCTCTACTATAACGACATCGCAGTATCTGCAGATAAAGCTGCAGTAGCTCAGTAAATAGAAACAACACAGAACAGCAGTTCAGGGAGAGCTTCCTGAACTGCTGTTTGTTTATTTCTATTTGAAGCGTTCATTTGGTTATTATTCGCTTCAAAGTCGGTTAGTTGTATTTCATGCAACTAAAACCTAAATGTTAGAGCTAAGAATGTAATATAACAGTACATACTACAGCTATTTCTTGTGTTTTCGTATATTAGAGTTAATGTTGTAAGTTATAGAATACACTTAAGCTTGCGCTGAAGGAACAACCTTCTCGGCATATTCTATCGTTCCGCCACCGAGACATTGCTCACCGAGATAGAAGACAACGGCTTGGCCAGGTGTTATCGCTTTTTGTGGAACATCAAAGTCTACGTTTATCGTTCCGTCTTCCCGTGCTGTAAGGGTCACGCCCTGATCAGGCTGGCGATAGCGGAATTTGGCGGTGCATTTTAGAGGCTCAAGACCTAGCTCTTGCCCTTTAATCCAGTTTACACCGGAGGCAATCAGACTAGTGGAGTACAGGCTGTGGTGCTTGTCTCCTTGAACTACATAAAGAATGTTGCGGCTAAGGTCTTTTTCGGCTACAAACCAAGGTTCACCGTTACCGGAGCCACCAATGCCAAGGCCTTGGCGTTGACCCAATGTATAGTACATAAGTCCATCGTGGCGGCCTTTGATTTCTCCAGTTGTTATATCTACCATATCACCCGATTGTGCTGGAAGATACTGGCTGAGGAATTCGCGGAAGTTACGCTCACCGATGAAGCAAACGCCTGTGCTATCTTTTTTCTTGGCAGTATAGAGTCCAGCTTCTTCGGCAATTCTCCGAACTTCCGGTTTCGGAAGATGACCAATCGGGAACATTGCTTTAGAGAGTTGATACTGTCCCAGCGCATTCAAGAAATAGGTCTGGTCTTTATTGTTGTCTACACCGCGGAGTAGCTTGTACACACCATCTTCTTCTATAACACGTGCATAATGTCCAGTCGCTACATAATCGGCGCCAAGCTGAAGGGCTTTGTTCAGGAACTCTCCGAACTTGATCTCTCGGTTGCACATGACGTCTGGATTCGGCGTCCGGCCGGCCTTATATTCATCGAGGAAATAAGAAAATACTTTGTCGAAGTATTCCTTCTCGAAATTAACGGTATAGTAAGGAATATCAATCTGCTCGCATACGCGGCGAACATCCTCTGCATCGCTTTCGGCCGTACATACTCCGAATTCGTCGGTATCGTCCCAATTTTTCATGAAGATGCCGATGACGTCATAGCCCTGCTGCTTGAGCAGAAGCGCCGTGACGGAGGAATCGACCCCTCCGGACATGCCGACGACGACACGGGTGTCTTGTTTTGCTTTTGTCATCGTAATCACCATTTCTGTACCCAAAATACCGGTCATTCATGGAACACCCGGCTCAAAATGTATTATAACATACCTGTCTACTGTAAAGCCTAAAATAAGAGGCTGAGAATAGAAAAATGTCCACCAGGGGTGAACATTCTTGCAAAATGTTTCGTTTGCCATTTCATTTGTGACTTCGAATATGATAACATAAACTAAGAGTAATCATCGGAATACCTTGATATGACAAACGCATGACTTACCGAATCAATAGTATACAATAACTAGACACTAAACCGAAAGAGGTGCCCCTTTGAAAATATCAACCAAAGGACGTTACGGACTAACAATTATGATGGAGCTTGCACTGAAATTTGGTGAAGGACCGACCTCACTTAAGAGTATCGCTGAGAAAAATGGACTTTCTGAACACTATCTGGAGCAGCTAATTGCTCCTCTGCGTAACGCAGGACTGGTAAAAAGTATTCGTGGTGCATACGGTGGATACATTTTATCACGTGAGGCTAGTGCTATCACAGCGGGTGACATCATTCGTGTGCTAGAGGGCCCAATTTCTCCAGTAGATTTTACTGAAGAAGATGATGCAGCAAAACGCGATTTATGGCTGCGTATTCGCGATAGCATCGCCGACGTACTAGATTCCACGACTCTTCATGACTTGATTAATTATAAAGAAGAGAGCTTGGCTGACAACTATATGTTCTATATATAGTTAATGTATCTGGAATAAAAAACTTAAAGTTATAGCATTATCGATGTTTAAGCCCCCTTTTTGGGGGCTTTTTTAATGGGAAAATCACATTCAGAGTAATCAATGAAGCTTGTCATCTCGATTACCGGGAGAAAGGTCCAGGTTACTCTCGTTACGCAAAAAAAGGATGCCCTATATTCGCTCGGCATCCTTTTAATTAATCATCAGAAGTTTATTAATAGCTTATTGATTATCACCAAACCAGATGTTCTCTGTACCGGTCCGCGTGTCCGTCCATACGCTCACTAGACGGCCTGTTTGGGGGACAATGGCATTGCCGATGTAGTCCCCAATTAGGGGAATACCGGTGACGTCAAAGGAAGTTGTCGTTATACGGGTGTTTGTAAACGTCATCCCCCCATCTCTAGATGTAGCTAGATAAACATCAAGGTTGAGGGGATTGACTCGATTAGTGTAATAGGTAACGAATATTGCGCCATCCGCAGGGGACACGGTGATGGCTGGGAAAAAGTTTTGAGAGCCCGCTGGACTTCCCGTAATGGAGATTGGTGTACCCCAATCCACACCGAAATTGGTGGAAGTAGCAAGAAAAATATCGGAATAACCTTCTCGAAAATCTTGCCATACAGCATAGACATTACCTTGCGTCGTCGGTGCATTAGAAATATCCGCTGCGAGGGAAGGGTATGTCAGACATCTAAATGTATATCCCGGCAATGGATCTGGTGGGACTACAACGCTGGCGACCATGGTTTCAGGGGTGAAAGTGACCCCGCCGTCTGGGGATGTGCGAATTTTAAGATCAGTATTACCGGGAGGCTGATTGATCCATCCCACGACAACAATCCCGTTTAATGTAATTGCTATACCGGGGAATTCTTCAAATTCTTCGACCGAAGACAGCAGGGCAGGACTGAAATAAGTATTACCGCTATCTAGGGAACGATTGAAGAAGATCGTATTTCCTGGTATGAATTGTGTGTTGTAATCATGTGTATAACCAGTATATACATTTCCAAAAAAAGGACTTGATCCAGCCTTGTCGGTGACAACGACCACCTGGTCATCATTCACAAACTGTCCAAACCCTTGATTCACAATGACTGGCGGTCCGAAGGAAGAGGCGTTGTCGTCAGAGGTATAGGAAACGATCGACCCGCTGAGACCGTCTGAATCGAAGGCGTGAGCCAATACGACGAACGTGGTCGGAAAAATATAATCAATATGTGGTGCTTCGATGCCTGCAAATCCTGTCGGTAACGGTAATAACGTTGTTGTCCAAGTGGCACCTGCGTCAATAGATTTGTACAAACCTATATTGGGAGGGCCTGTTCGAAGATCTACAGCTACGGCGACCATAACCGAAGGATTAAGCCAATTTACCGCGATGGTGGGCTCGAATTGAGTGCTTGTGCTCGGCGAAAGTTGAATATTAACCATGCAAAGCTCCTTTCGTCATAGAGTTTTCGGTACTTACGGGTTCAGCTGAGCTATGAAAGTAAGTTCGGATTGCAGCACTCTTTGATGGGGGATGACGTTTCCTGACGAATCCGTTCCGAACACCGTGATAATCGTGTCTGCCGGTGCGTTTCCAGTTACGAGAAATTGGACTTCATAAGCTGAATTGCCTGCGATATTAAAACTGAGAAACTGGCTGGTGTTCGCATTAACATTTAATGAGTTGGAGTAGACTAAACCTTTACTAACCAAGGTATTCCATACGTAAACGTGATAGACTACGTTAGATGAAAAACTAAGGTTGTCATTATCGATATTAATGACCACGTTGGATGCTGGGGTAGTACCTGTGTTCGTAATGATGCCTGTTGTTGTTGCCATGAGCTTCACCTCTTTATTAGTTTGCTATATATATATGAATTGAGATTCATTGTGTTTGGACAAGGGAATCAGAAAAATCGCGGAAATTGGAAATATGAGAGGTATGCTATTATTCCATGAATCTCCCCTTCCTCTTGCCTCGCAACTTACAAATTAATCCTGAATAAATTGATAGAAAATGAGGGGAGGAGTGATGGAAATGGCTTTTACAACAGGTCTTATTACTAATACGAGAGCTACTGGTACTGCAGCAAGTAATGTAGTGGTCAGCGTTCGCAACACAAGTAACGCGAGTGCAATGATGATCGTCGAAGTTTTCGGCGTTCCATATTCAACGCTTGCACTAACACCACTGTATGTCACAGGTTATTATGTTCCAGCAATGAGTTCTGATGTCAGAGAGTTCTTCATTGCAGGGAATGTCGCTTACGAGGTTCAGGTAAGTAGTCCTTATCCATTGGCTAATGTGGTGTGCTCCATGTACGGATTGGATGAGTTCGGAAATCTTGTTACAGAACAGAGAGTGCTTCAATCTGAATTAACGGAGATTACCGCACTTTCTTTACCTGTATAACAGTATTTTGGGGAAATCAAGAAGCAGCCACCGATGAGAATTGGGTGGTTGCTTCTTTTTTAGGCGCAATAAATCCTCTTAGAGGCATTCACACAGGCACAAAGGTGGAATTTAAATATACTAATTTTATACTCCAATGTAGAGAGAGGTAAAAATCATGGCGGATGTAGGAGTAGTTATGCCTTTGTATACCCAAAAGCCGGAATTCCTCCGGCAAGCTCTGGAGTCTGTTCTGCGCCAAACCTTCACCGAATTTCGACTGATCATTGTAATTGATGGTGCACCAGATATGGAACCGCTTGTGAGATCAATAATTGCTAAGGATCCAAGGGTAACTATTATCTCTTATGTACAGAACAGGGGTATTGCACATGCGCTGAATACGGGCTTTGATCTTTTATTTAGCGAACCCAGTATTCAGTATTTGAGCTGGGTCTCCAGCGATAATGTTTATGAACCCCGTTTTCTCGAAATCCTTCGAGGGGCACTAGTGAAGGGGCCGCAGGAGCTAGGAATCGTGTACAGTTCTTTTCAAAGTATAGATAACGAGGGAAACCTACTTCATAACGAGCATCAGCTAGCTACTCAGCGAAATTACCAGTCACAGCCCAAAGAGAGATTGCTGGATTACTCGCTTATTGGTGTTTCTTTCATGTACAAATCGCAGGTTGCGAAGCTTGTTGGGGGGTACGGAATGGAGCCGGTGGAGGATTATGATTACTGGCTGAGACTTGCTGAACATTGTGATATTCGCTTTATCCCCGTGGAGCTGGTGAATTATCGTGTGGACTCTACCTTTAGTGTATCTGCACAGTTACATTCCACTGAAAATCATCGGAGATGGAGATATACGTACCACTTGACCCGCCATCAGGCGCGATTCCGTAGAGGGATTCGTCCTATGATTACCGTTTTATATCCTGTAGTAAATGCTGGTGCGGAGGAAATAGCGAGGATAGAGAATTTGTATGAACAGACGTATAGCAATTATGAGTGTCGGGTGCTGGATTTATCACTTACGGGTCAACCATCTGTTCTAATAGGTTCAATCCCTCATCCTGCAACAGAGTTTGTTTACATGCCAGGAGTTGTGGAGTCGCACGCGATTTGTGGAGCGCTAGAGCACTTGGCCACTCCCTACACGATAGTTCTAGGTCCCAAGATTTTCATTGGAGCACTCGATATTGAATATATGCTGGAGGCTTTGATTACTACCGGTGGAGACACGATCTCCAATTATTATACAGATGATCATAGCTTGATTGGATTCCGGCATAGACATGTCCCATCGACTAAAAATCACTACTATAATGAGCTGTTTCGAAGCACAGACTTGTATGATTTGTTGAAGATCTATTTTTCCTAAAATAATATGTGAATGAGTGATCGTAATGAAGATTTTGTTCACCTTCTTCAACCCGAGCGGCGGCATGCAGACCCTGAACCGAGTGCGCTGCCAAGCATTACATGATCGCGGTGTAGAGTGTCATTTGTTGTACACACACCCTGGAAAAGGGCAGCAAAATATCCCTAATATTCAAACCTATATTACCAATAATGATGACGAGATCAGGGGACTGCTCACTCGGGAAGCTTTTGACTTGATTGTAGTGTGTACGGATATTTACTTAGCGGAGAGGTTTAGAGGGTTTGGTTACAAGGGGCCGCTTGTTTTTGAGGTGCAGGGATTGGGGACCTTAGATGAAGCGGAGCAAGTTATTAGTAATTTTAATGAGCGGATTCACAAGCTAACCGATGCACTGCTCTATCCAGAAACCACTCATTTGCAGACGCTTTTTAAAGGTGGATTTCCATCTGTTAGTCAATATTGCTTTGACAATCCGATCGATTGCGATCAGTTTGGATATACCAATTATCCCGCAAAAAGCTTTCCCATCCTCGGCTGGGTGGGACGAATTCAAACGAATAAGAACTGGAGAGAATTTCTACAAATCGGACAACGGCTGCTGGCGATCCATCCCGAGCTTTATTTATGGATTTTTCAGGACGATACTTTGTTTGAGCCGGAGCAAAAAGAGAGCTTCGAACAATTTGTAGCCGAGACAGGGATTTCCTCACGTTTGATTTCGCATTCCAATGTTCCTCACGGGCAAATGGCAGATTATATGAGCATTATTGGTGATTCGGGTGGTCTACTCTGTTCCACCTCTATTCTCGAGGGATTTGGGTACGCCGTAGCCGAGGCAATGTTGTGTCGTTGTCCTGTTCTTACTACGGATTCGGATGGCATTCGGAGACTTGTCATTAATAATCATACTGGAAAAATATACACGAGAGGGCAGCTGGATGAAGCTGTCAATGCTGCTTTATCTTTAATGCATGATCCAGCACTGCGGGACAGAATTAGGATGAATGGCGAATGGCATATCCGAAACAATCTTTCCTCCGGGCTGTATGCGGATAGATTTCTCCAGATGTCTCATCAATTGATGAGACGCCGGTCTAAGATCGAGCGTCGATGGTCTTAACTCTGCGGTTATGCCGCAGGGTTAAGATGTTTTTTAATATAAGATTTTATATGCTTACGTTATAAATTATCCTTCTATTTCTGTGCCTCTTCAATTAATTCCTTTGCATCATTCCGAACATTTCCGACAGCCGTGGAAACTGGATAGGCTCGCATTAGTTGTTGATCATACGGTTTCAGGAGCTTTATTAGAGAAGTGGTGTCCTGATTGCCCCGATCCAGCCATTCTGTCTCATCCTCAGGCTTCAAAATAACCGGCATGCGATTATGGATTTCAGCCATAAGCTCGTTCGGAGTAGTCGTTATAATCGTGCAGGTACTTAGTTTATTACCCTCAGGGTCCATCCAAATATCATATAATCCGGCCATAGAGAAAATACCTCCATCGCGCATCATGATCCGCATGGGTTGTTTGCTGCTGCCCTGCACCTTCCATTCGTAGAAGCCGTCAGATGGGATGATGCAGCGGCGTGAGCTTACTAAGCGCTTGAAAGAAGGTTTCTCCAGCAGCGATTCTGCCCGGGCATTGATCATTTTATTGCCGATTTTGTCATCCTTTGCCCATGAAGGAACCAGGCCCCAACGCAGCTCCCCGAGCTTATTGCTGGAACCTGTATGAATGACTGCCGGAATTTGCTGCATGGGCGCGGCGTTATATTTAGGGGCATAGTGGATAATGGTTGAATCATTCGCAAAATATCTGACCATCAACTCTTCCATAGTGACGGTTATTGTATAGCGTCCGCACATTATTTACACTCCCCAGTCAGTAGATTAGAAGTTCACTCCGTTTACAGCTTAATTTCATCATGTTATGCTCGGAATATTTCTTATTATAAACGAAGCGGAATGAATGAAGAAAGAGGTGCTCATTGGTGATTTTGGTAAGCTCTTGTCTAGCTGGCATGAAGGTGAGATATAATGGTACGGATTGTTTGGATGAGAAAATTCAGAAGCTTTTGAATGAGAATCAAGCGATTGCTGTGTGTCCAGAGTTGCTGGGGGGATTCTCAACGCCTAGAGAACCAGCCGAAATCATTGGTGGGAATGGCGAGGATGTGCTGGCAGGGACGGCTAAAGTAGTGGATCGATCAGGTACAGATGTTACAGATATGTATTTAGAGGGTGCTTATATTACGCTTGCAAAAGCCCAAGAGGTATCAGCTACGATGGTAGTGCTTAAAGAAAACAGTCCTTCTTGCGGCAGCAGTATGATTTATAATGGGGAATTCAAAGGGAAGAAAATAGCCGGAAACGGCGTTACTACAGCTTTACTTAGAAAAAATGGCATTGAGGTAACCTCTGAAGAGAACTGGCTACTATAATCCTAGCTTTCATAGGGAAATGATTACAATATTGTGTTCTTTCGCTTGTGGAAAACTCACTTCTCGCGCGGTATAATTTAATAGTTCCAAGTATAAACGCCTTCGGCGTCCTTTTTAGGACGGTTAGCGTTTAAGCGAGAAATATAAGGATAATGTATAATGTGAAACTTATACCTTCTTATATTTTTAGAAGAACTAGTTTCCTATACTCTAGAAGCGGAGAAATGAATATGAAATCCATCTATTTGGACCACGCCGCATCAACCCCGGTTCATCCCGAGGTGGCTAAGGTCATGCTGAATATAATGACAGAACAATACGGAAATGCATCGAGTGTACATCAGTTCGGGCGTTCAGCTAAAAGAATATTGAACGGGGCGCGCGATAATATCGCCGCCTTTTTGGGCTGTTCACCTGACGAGTGGGTGTTCACTGGAGGCGGCACCGAGAGTGACAATTTAGCACTCTATGGAGCAGCAGCTGCAGTTTCCCATAAAGGAAAACATATTATCACCACCCAGATCGAGCATCATGCAGTGTTACATACCTGCGAAGAGCTAGAGAAGGAAGGCTTCAAAGTTACCTATCTCCCTGTGGATTCGACGGGTAGGGTATCTGTTACAGACGTAGAGGCTGCATTGCAGGAAGACACGGTGTTGATCAGCGTAATGTATGCCAATAATGAAGTCGGCACCGTTCAGCCTATCCAGGAGATTGGTCAGCTTGCTAGAGAACGGGGAATTCTGTTCCATGTAGATGCTGTACAAGCTCTAGGTGCACTCCCTATTACACTCCGAGAGCTTCCAGTAGATTACATGAGCTTTACTGCTCATAAGATCAATGGGCCTCAAGGGATCGGTGGTTTATACGTTCGAAGCGGAGCGCCACTGCATCCAAGACTTCATGGCGGCCTTCAGGAGCGCGGCAGACGTGCCGGAACAGAGAATCTAGCAGGAGCAGCTGGGTTTGCCAAAGCCGTTGAAATAGCGGTTAAGGGTCTGTCAGAACGTCAACAGAATATGAAGCTCCTACGCAGTAGACTACTCGAGGAGCTGGATACTCTGATTGGACGGGAGCGTTACTCGCTTAACGGTAATACCGAGGAGTTTTTGCCTAGTATTCTGAATTTGAGCTTCCCAGGGGCTGGGACAGATGTTATGCTGATGAACCTGGATATGGAGGGGATTGCGGCAGCAAGTGGTTCGGCTTGCACCTCAGGATCCCTGGAAATATCTCATGTTCTGAAAGCAATGGGACTTCCCCAAAATATTTTAGAGTCTGCGATTCGATTTAGTATCGGTTTGGGTAATACTACTGAAGAAATCGAGTACGTTGCTCGAAAAGTTGAAACCATTTTGAATCGCCTACGTAAATGAGACTAGTTACTCTAGGTTTCGATCTGTATCGGGGCGATTCGGGCTTTTGGCTTTCTGAGAACTCGTAAGTACACTCAAAGTGAGGGGACCGAGGCAGCCATGAGACTACAAGATCTGATCGGCTTGGCTGTATTTGAAGTTGAAGAGGGGAATGAAATCGGCAAGATTGTCGATATCCTACTCGATTCAAACTGGAATATTACGGGTATTGAACTGGAAAGCAAATCTTTTTTTGGTGGCCATGTGAAATTTGTGGCATGGAAAGATATTGTGGCCTACGGCGAGGATGCTGTCATGATTCGTAGTAAAGAGTCGATTGATAAGACAGATGCTGATCATATACCTTGTACTTTTCTACTAGGAAAGAACAAACTTAAGGATTTGAAAGTACTGACTACAACTGGAACTATACTTGGACGAATATCGGATGTTTATTTTGACCAAAAGTTGGGAAACACAATAGGAGCGCTGGAAATCAGTGACGGGCTTGTGACTGATTTGATCGAAGGCCGCAAATGGCTGCCTTGTTCTGATGAGATGTCCATTGGTGAGAATGCTCTAATGGTTCCTGCAATGAGCGAAGAACGGCTACAAAAAGCCATTAATATTGTTAACGGATAGGTGGAATGTATTATATGAAGTGTCCAAACTGTAACTCCAAAGATATCGGAAAGATTGGTTCCCACCAGTTCTATTGCTGGGGCTGTTTCATTGAATTGACGGTAAACGGCGAGAAAATGTCGGTGTATCAAGTTGAAGAAGATGGCACACTCAGCTCGCTGGACGATCTCTTCTCCGGGGATGATATGACTCAGGATTTCCCGCAAATTCATGCGTCGTCTTAACTATGAATCTTGCTTTGTAAGCAAGAATGATCTATGTACTTAAAGCGTCAATCTCCTTTCAGTTGAAATCAGCTGCAGGGTTATTGGCGCTTTTTTTGGGTTCCCCGCAAAGTACCTGATTCAGCATCGAAGCAAAAGCCTCACTTTGTGGGGTTATTTTGTGTGCTTGATGGTTATTTTGCTGCGGCCATACATATACTTATTTACGAAGCTAGTCCAGGCTACAGTCGCAGGAGGGTACACTCATGGAGCAATGGTCCCAAAGTAAGTGGTTCCGCTGGATGATCGGAGTGCTGCTCTCCCTGATCATTTTGTATTTTGTTTGGTTGCTTCGTCCGATGCTGCAGGGGATATTTGTATTTTTGAAGGCAATCCTCGCTCCATTTCTGGCAGCTATGATTATTTCCTACGTGCTGAATCCCGTCGTTAGTATGCTGGCTGGACGGAAGATGCCGCGTAGTGTAGCTGTTCTACTTATATATGCAGTATTCCTAACGGCGATTGCAGTGATCGCAATTAACCTTATCCCGATGTTTATCGAGCAGCTTGAAGAGTTGAATGAACATTTGCCAGAGATGACGCTGCAAGCCCAAGGGCTGATGCGACATATGAATTCTAGACTAATCCCGCCCGGGGTCGAGATGGGGATGAATAACTGGTTTTTTCAACTGGAAAGTCGTCTCGCTGAAGGGATTTCTAATTTTCTCGATAATATAGGGACAACGATTAATGTGCTGTTCAATGCTTTCATCGTACCGTTTCTAGTGTTCTATATTCTGAAGGATTTTGATGTGTTTGAGCGGACGGTGGTGTCTTGCCTGCCCCGTGCACGCCGCAAGTCTATTGTAACTTTGTTAAAAGATATCGATGATGCACTCGGCAACTACATTCGTGGACAGTTTCTGGTCTGCATTATTATAGGTGTGCTTGCTTATATCGGGTATGCCATTATCGGAATGCCGTATGCTTTACTGTTTGCCAGTGTGGTGGCAGTGTTCAATATTGTTCCGTATATGGGTCCTTTTTTGGGGGCTGCACCAGCCATTGTGATGGCTTCGACTGTTTCTTTTCGTTTAGTGCTGTTGGTTGCAGTGGTTAACACAGTGTGCCAAATCGTGGAAAGTAACATTATTTCACCACAGGTGGTGGGAAAGAAGCTGCATTTGCATCCGCTGCTCATTATTTTTGCGCTTCTGGTTGGCGGTGAATTGGCGGGAATGATCGGACTTATCCTTGCTGTACCGTTCTTCGCAGCTGCAAAAGTCGTTATTCAACACTTTATGACGTATTTAATCAAACGAAAGCCCGTGTAAATAGGGTAAAACATTGACTATAGACAACAGTTTTGTATATAATGTTGGGGAATATTACTGATGAACAGTCGGTATATATAGTTGATCGATGATGAGGAGTATTAATTCTATACCGTTATTGCAGAGAGCCGGCACTAAGGTGCGAGCCGGTTAACGGAACGGAGTGAACTCACCTCGGAGTAACGGCGCAAGTTTCAGGATATCCACTAGACATAATGGATGCCCTAGGTGAACCGCCGTCGCCTCACCCCCGCTAAAGGGTGCAAAGTGAGTGGCAGAATAAAGTATATTCAGCCGCTAACTAGGGTGGTACCACGGGAATTATAACCTCTCGTCCCTAGCGATAATACGCTAGGGATGGGAGGTTTTTTTGTAAATATAAGAGGGTATAGGTTTCCCGAAATACTTCATGTCTTATATTTCTCGCATAAACGCTTACCGTCCTTATAAGGATGCCGATGGCGTTTATGCTTGGTTAAGAAATCTAAGTAGTAATACTCCAAGGAGGAGCAGACAATGAGCGACAATCAAACAAACAGTATACCTGCCGGCGGTTACCGGGCGCAGGCTATTGAGCCCAAATGGCAAAAGTTCTGGGATGAGAACAAAAGTTTTAAGACAGGTGAAGATCCAACCAAACCGAATTTCTATGCACTGGATATGTTCCCGTACCCTTCAGGTGCAGGACTGCACGTAGGTCATCCAGAAGGCTACACAGCAACGGACATCGTATCCCGTTACAAACGGATGCGTGGTTTTAACGTGCTGCACCCAATGGGCTGGGATGCTTTTGGACTTCCTGCAGAGCAGTATGCAATGGATACAGGTCAGCATCCACGTGATTTTACAGATAAGAACATCGATAATTTCCGTCGTCAGATCAAATCGCTGGGTTTCTCCTACGACTGGGATCGCGAGATCAGCACTACAGATCCAGATTATTACAAATGGACGCAGTGGATTTTCATCCAGTTGTACAACAAAGGCTTGGCTTATGTAGCAGAAGTACCTGTTAACTGGTGCGAGGCACTGGGTACAGTACTTGCCAACGAAGAAGTTATTGATGGTAAAAGTGAGCGCGGAGGACATCCGGTTGTCCGCAAACCGATGCGTCAGTGGATTCTGAGAATTACTGAATATGCTGAGCGTCTGCTTGAAGATCTGGAAGAGCTGGATTGGTCTGAAAGCATCAAGGATATGCAGCGCAACTGGATTGGCAAATCCACAGGTGCAGAAGTGAACTTTGAAATTGAAGGTCACGATGCTAGCCTGACCGTGTTTACAACACGTCCAGATACATTGTTCGGAGCTAGCTACTGTGTATTAGCACCAGAGCATGAACTGGTTGATGCCATTACAACAGAAGCACAACGTGCAGCGATTGCAGAATATCGTGTGAAAGCTTCTCATAAGAGCGATCTGGAACGTACAGATTTGGCTAAAGAGAAGAGCGGTGTATTCACGGGTGCGTATGCAATCAATCCTGTGAATGGCGCCAAGGCACCGATCTGGATTGCAGATTATGTACTTGCCGGATATGGAACGGGTGCGATCATGGCGGTTCCAGGTCACGATACTCGCGACTGGGAATTTGCTAAACAATTCGGCCTGAATATCGTTGAAGTCGTACAAGGTGGCAACGTTGAAGAAGAGGCGTATTCCGGAGACGGACCGCATGTCAATTCTGATTTCTTGAATGGGCTTAAGAATGAAGAAGCGATTGCGAAGATGATTGCTTGGCTGGAAGAGAAGGGCGTAGGTAAAGGTAAAGTAACCTATCGTCTGCGTGATTGGCTGTTCAGCCGTCAACGCTACTGGGGAGAGCCGATTCCAATTCTGCATCTGGAAGACGGTACAATGAAGACTGTTCCGGTTGATCAGCTGCCGCTGGTACTGCCTGATGTAGATGCGATCAAACCATCGGGTACTGGGGAGTCTCCACTTGCCAATGTAACAGAGTGGGTGGAAACGATCGATCCTGAGACTGGTATGAAGGCTCGCCGTGAGACCAACACCATGCCGCAATGGGCGGGCAGCTGCTGGTACTACCTGCGTTATATTGATCCGAAAAACGATCAAGA
>Ga0153923_100121_pt1 | contig 37134 bp, 25 predicted proteins | sample TSNJ007MetaG_FD_104682 | JGI IMG/M metagenome (GOLD analysis project Ga0153923, IMG submission 104682) | Attine ant fungus gardens microbial communities from New Jersey, USA - TSNJ007 MetaG | ecosystem: Host-associated > Fungi > Mycelium > Unclassified | place: USA: New Jersey, Brendon T. Byrne...
GCCGCAATGGCGGCGTGTCGCTCAACCAAGTGGAAGCCTTTTTACGAGTCTTACCTGGCCAGAGGCTTCTCGAAAACACAGGCATTGGTAGCTCTTGCTCGCAAGCTCTGCCGAGTGGCATTCGCCCTGATGAAGAATCAGGGCGAATACCGATCAGTTTGAGATTCTAGGGTTGCTGAGCAACATAGAATCTCCCACATTGGTACGCGGCGAGCCAATGGCTAAGGCATCACCCGATTAGACCTGCTCGCGAAGAGGCCAGAACTGTCAGCGCCTATTCCTTGGGCACAACATTATCCAGCACCTGATTCACCGCCAACTCCCCCAGCATCACCACCTGCGCAATGCCCAACAGCGTATTGCGACTCGGCCCCTCCAGCGTCCCGGCGAAATCACCGAGCATGACCGTGGCCGAGGCCAGGGATTCGCAGGCGTTAGCCAGTAGGGATTCAGTGTCGGTTTGCGGGTTGACCATGAACATGCTGCTGGGCGTGTAAGGCGTGGCCATGATGTGCGCGGGCGCGAGGTAGTGATCGAGGGCGCGTTCGGCGGCTTCGTGGAGTTTTCTGGAGTTGAGGGATTCGTAGGGCGATACCGATTCTGTGATCGGTGGATTGGGTGGGGTTTCGGACATCAGCTGGAACTCCGATCGAGGCACTTTGAAAGAATGATGACCTGTAGGAGCTGCCGCAGGCTGCGATCTTTTGATCTTGTTTTTAGAAGCAAAATCAAAAGATCGCAGCCTTCGGCAGCTCCTACAGGGGGACCGGGCAGTCAGTTCGGCACGCGGCGGCCGTCCAGCACTCGGTTGATCATCAGTTCACTGAGCATGATCACCTGATGCAGCATCAGCATGGCCCGGCGCTGTGGGTTGTCGACGGTGTCGCCGATATCGCGGGCCATGTCGCTGGCGGCGGCCAGAGATTCGCAGGCTTCGACGAGCAAGGTTTCTTCGTCCACGGTGGGGTCGATGAGGAAGATTCTGTTCGCCTTGCATGATGAGGTTGAAGGGATCGAGATCTTCAGGGCGCCGGGGTTGAGGTAGAAGTTGATGGCGCGGTCGGTTGCCGCTTTTATCTTCTGCGGGTCGAGGGCCGGGTCGTACGGGATCGAGGTGTCTGGGGGGTTGGGTGTGGCTTTGAACATGGATGAAACTCCGTATCGAGAAATAGGAGCCATCACCCTCGCTACCAAACGATGGGTGGCGGCCATGCGCGGGTTGGTAGACCGGTCGATACGGAACCCGGCGCTCACGAATGAGCCCCACGCATGCCCACCATAAAACTGAGCCCCGAAAAGAGGCTACATAAGGTGACGCCATACGACCGTACCGAAATGGGCTACCAAACCCGATCACTGTTTTTCCAGTGACAGGGAAACGATAAGCCCAACGCATAGCCGTGTAAGCCGGCGGATTCTGGCGTACGCGTAGGTAACGGCGCAAGGCGTTGTAGCCGTTATGGCGTAACGGTTCGTGTACTTTAAACGTGGTTGCGGGTTTACGTTTATGTCCGAGGTTGCTCGGTTTTTTTGATGTTGTCTGGTCGAGCGCTTTTGCGAGCTGGCTTGCTCCCACAGGTTTACTGGCGGCTCTGGTGATTTGCATTACGGCCTGAGGTATCTGGAAGGAACTGCCCGCGCACAGACCAGTCGCATGAACAGGAAGCCGTTTTTTCAGAGGAGTGAACGTGTCCAGCGATCCCAAGCGTCACGCCGTCGACGCCCCCGTCATCCATCGCCTGCGCGTGCTGACGGTCAATACCCACAAGGGCTTCACTGCCCTCAACCGGCGCTTCATCTTGCCGGAACTGCGCGAAGCGGTGCGCAGCACCTCGGCCGATCTGGTGTTTCTCCAGGAAGTCGTGGGTGAACATGAGCGACATTCCAATCGCTACAACGAATGGCCGCAAACCTCGCAATACGAATTTCTCGCCGACAGCATGTGGAGCGATTTCGCCTACGGGCGCAATGCGGTCTATCCCGATGGCCACCACGGCAATGCCCTGCTGTCGAAATACCCGATCCGCGAATACCGCAACCTCGACGTGTCGATCACCGGCCCCGAGCGCAGAGGCCTGCTGCACTGTGTGCTGGACGTACCCGGCCACGCCGAAGTCCACGCAATCTGCGTGCATTTGAGTCTGCTTGAAAGCCATCGCCAACTGCAGTTGCAGCTGCTTTGCCAGTTGCTCGAATCATTGCCCGACGATGCACCGGTGATCGTTGCCGGCGACTTCAATGACTGGCAGCTGCAGGGCAATGCCGCCCTCGCCCGCCGCAATTACCTGCACGAAGCCTTCGAACGCCACCACGGCCGTCCGGCCAAGACCTACCCCGCGCGTTTTCCGTTGCTGCGCCTGGACCGCATCTACCTGCGCAATGCCAGCAGCCACGACCCGCAGATCCTTGGCAACAAGCCGTGGACGCACTTGTCGGACCACTTGCCGCTGGCGGTTGAGGTGCATCTTTAAGCGCAGTTCTGACATGACCGTTGGTCAGTCGTGCTTGATCGGGCAGCGAATTCTTCTACACCTAGGAAAGCTCAAGGAGTAGCGCATTCAATTCGTTAGGGCAGGGATCTCACGTGGTGCCTCAGTTATACAGGGAGGCCGGATCAAGGCTCGCTCAAGGATGAATTTCCCGAATTCAGCCGAAGGGAATTGCCATGACGCGCTACTCCAGATACCTGCGAGCCCTGCCGCAGACATTGTTCCTGCCTGCCTCACTACTGCTCGCCAGTTCACCCGCCTCCGCCGCCTGTTCACTGATCCCGGGCCCCGGCAACGACGCGTTCACCTGTGACAGTGGCACCAGTGGTCCACTGACCGACCTTGCGGGCAACAACAGCCTGGCCTTCCCCGCCAACGGCAGCGGCCAGATCAATGGCAGCGTGGCCTTCGGCGCCGGCGCTGACCGGGTGAACATGCAATCGGGCGTGATTACCGGCGCGGTCAGCCAGGGCGCCGGCATCGACGATTTCGTCATGAGCGCAGGCTCGATCGGCTCACTGGCGCAGGGCGATGGCCGCGATACCTTCCTGATGATCGGCGGCACCATCGTCGGTGCCTTTGAAGACGGCGATGTCGCGCGCATGACCGGCGGCACCATCGGCCGGGTCGACATGAAGCTCGACAACAATATTTTCGACCTGTCCGGCGGGCAAATCCTCGGCAACCTGGTCACCGGGTTTGGCACCGATACCATTATCGTTTCCGGCGGGCGCATCGGCGGTAACATCAGTGTCAGCGGCGGCAACGACAGCATTACCGTGACCGGCGGCGAAATCGTCGGCGAGGTCCGCGCCAGTGTCGGCAACGACACGCTGCTGTGGGACGGCGGCGGCATCATCCGTTCGGCGATCCTGATGGGCGACGGCAACGACAGCGCAACGCTGCGCAACCTCGATGACAGCGTATTGGCACTGACCCCCAACGTGGATGGCGGCGCGGGCAACGACGCCCTGACGTTCGACAACACCCGCACCGCGCTGCCAGCGCGATTCAGCAATTGGGAGACGGTGAACCTGAACAACGGCTCGCAACTGGACCTGGGGTCGAGCAGCCTGGTGCTTGGCGATGCTGTCAGCGGCGCCGGCGTGCTCAACGTCGATGCCAGCAGCAGCGTGTTCTCGACCCAAGGCGCGGTGTCACCCGCCGTGGCCGGGCAGGCCGTGACCGTCAACAACGCCGGGGTCATCGACTTGACCCGCAACAACAGTCGTACCGATGACAGCCTGACCATCAACGGCAACTACGTCGGCAACGGCGGCCAGTTGTTGCTGCAAAGCGAACTCGGTGCCGATGGTGCGCCCAGCGACAAACTGGTGGTCAACAACGGCAGCCTCAGCGGTGCCACGGTCATCAGCGTGACCAACATCGGCGGGATCGGTGGCCTGACCCAGGAAAACGGCATTCAGGTGGTGCAGGCCCAAGGCTCCACCGTGAGTACCAACAATGCCTTCAGCTTCAGCGGTCCGGTGTCGGTCGGCGCTTACGATTACTACCTGTTCAAGGGCGGCGTCACCGCCGGCAGCGAAAACAGCTGGTACCTGCGCTCCGCCGTCGTCGCACCGCAGGTAGCCAGCGTGCCCAACCCCGATCCGAGTCAGCCGCCGATTCTGGTACCGGTGGTGGCGACTCCGGTTGTCGCGCAGATCACTCCTGTAGCACCCGCCCCCGGCGAACCCGCGCCGCCCATCACCAGCCCTGAGCTGCCCGTACTCCCCGTGCTGCCCACCGCCGTGGCGGGCGCTGCGCCGATCCCGATCTATCGTCCGGAAGTGCCCAACTGGTCAGTGCTGCCGCCTGCCGCCGCGCAATTGACTCTCAGCGCACTCGGCACGTTTCACGATCGTCAGGGCGATCAACGCCTGCTCAGCGAAACCGGTGCCTTCGGGGCCGGTTGGGGCCGCGTCTACGGCAAGAACATCGACCAGACCTGGGCCGGCACCGTTACCCCGCGCCTGAACGGTTCACTCAATGGCTTTCAAGTCGGCAATGACCTGTACAGCGCACAGACGTCGGGCGGGCAAACGCAACGCATCGGCCTGTTCGTTGGCCACAGCCGGATTCAGGGCGATGTTGACGGTTTCAACGAAGGCTTCGAGAACAACAGCGCGGGCAAGATCAAACTCGAGGGTGACAGTTATGGCCTGTACTGGACGTTGACCGATCCCTACGGCTGGTACCTCGATACCGTGGTGATGGGCACACGTTTCGACGGCGACAACCGTTCCGACCGTGGGCTGAAACTGGACAATCGCGGGCATGCCCTGACGCTCTCGGCCGAGGCAGGCTACCCGTTCGCGCTCAACGGCACCTGGGTGGTCGAACCGCAAGTGCAGCTGATCCACCAGAAGATCTCCCTCGACAGCCAGGACGACGGCATCTCGCGGGTGTCATTCGATTCCGACGCTGCCTGGACCGGTCGCCTCGGCGCCCGGCTCAAGGGCCGTTATCAGGTCAATGGTCTGCCGCTGGAGCCATACCTGCGGGCCAACCTCTGGCACACCTTTTCCGGCACCGATTCGGTGACCTTCGATGGCACCGATACCATCGACAGCCAGCAGAAGTCCTCCACCGCAGACGTTGGCCTCGGCTTCGTACTGACGCTTGACCGTGCAGTGAGTGTTTACGCCAGCACCGATTACAGCCGCAATATTGACAGCAATGACCTGCGTGGGCTGGCGGGAAATCTTGGGGTTCGCATCAGTTGGTGAATCGATATCAGGCTGCTTGAACCCTCTACAGCCCGATCTCCGCACTGTTTTGCCCTGCAAACAACGACTTGGATATGTGCAGAAAAACAAACGCTTGCAGCACCTGATTTAGCTTTACCGCTCATCGTGCAGTTTCTTGACGCATGGGCATCGCTCTTCTTATCTCTAACTTACTACCCCCGGAATCACTATCCGGGGCGACCCTTACGGCACTCGCGAAATCGAGCGCCGCGGTTCGCCCCGCTCCATTCGGTCGCCCCTCGTTCGGGGTAGGAGAGACGCCAGAAAAGAGATCCCGCATGCGCTTGCAAGGTAGACCTCCATGAAAAGCTCATTCACCCCACAAGAGATCAAAGTGACGTTTTGCACAGTGTCGAGTTCGATTCTGCTGTGCTCATCCATGGAGGCGCAGGCCGGACCTGCGGCGGATGAAACCACTCCCTGGTATCGCCAGGACATGCCCGTTCTGACCCTGCCGGCGACCGTTGTCACCCCCGAGCCACAACGCCTGAGCCCGCGTCCCGATTTGCAAGGCGCCGACCTGATCACCGAGGATCTGGCGCCGGCGGCCTGGGACCGGTTGTACGGACAAAGCGCCCGGCAAGCGCAAACCGACGTGCTGTCGCCAGGTTTGGCGACGCCCGGCCACGGCGACTTCAAAGGCCCGCCAGTAATCACCGTGCAAAGCGCTGGCGGTCACACCCAGACCCTCGGCCTGATTGGCGGATACAACCAGATCCAGGCCAACAGCGGCGGCCTGATCAGCAGCCGCGCCCTCGCCGATCCGACTACCGACACCCTGAACCTGCAAGGCCAGAGCCTCGGTGCTTATTACCGTCTGACTGGTGCGCAAGGTTGGCATGTCGACCTGTCGGCCAGTGGTGGTCGGGTCAGTGGTTTCAGTCGCAACGAACAAGGCGCGCGCCAGGCCACCGAAGGCAGTGCGATGACCTTCTCGGTCGAAGGCGGTTACCCCATCGGGCTGAGTGAAAACTGGGTGGTCGAACCCCAGGCGCAATTGATCAACCAGCGCATTACTCTCGACACGCCATACACGAGTTCCGGCAATGCCTCATCAACGGATCTGTCGGCGTGGAGCGGCCGCGTCGGCGCCCGCCTCAAAGGCAGTTACGATGTGAACGGTCTGCCCGTGGAGCCCTATGTGCACACCAACCTCTGGCACACAGTGTATACCGGCAACACGGTGACCCTCGATCAGGTCGACAAGATCAGCAGCAGCCGCAAGTCATCGACAGTCGAATTAGGGCTGGGATTGGTGGCGCGGGTGACGCCGGCGGTCAGCCTGTATGTCAGCGCCGATTACAGCAGTGACGTGGATGACAATGATCTGAACGGGTTGATTGGCAGTCTGGGGGTGCGGATGCGTTGGTAATGCGGCTCGAACGGTTCGTTCCCGGCCATACCGGGAACGATTTCACCAGAGCAACGCTATTCATGCATGCACGATCTTGTATGTGCCAAGGTCCGACACACCGATCTCAGTGTCATTCTGGAAAACCTTGTACCTGATACGGATCTCTGTCGAATTACGGAACAAGCTCGCTGGCATTCGCCATTCAACATCTGCACTGACATCTACGATGAGATAATCGGATGAGCCATCGGGACCGCCAGTATTCGCTAGTTCACGAGCAACAAGCTGCCCCACAGAAATCCCCTCATAAGGTTTGAAAACATAAAACAAATTCTGCGTTGCCGCTGTGATCGTTACGACATTCCCGACGGCATCCTTTATAAAAGGCGCAGGATAAGTGCCTTTTTCCTCAAAAGGTGCAGTACCAATATCGGCATCGTCACCCCATTTTTCTTCAGCTATCGTCATGTCCTTTACCCTCTATCGACCGGTTATAAAACAGGATGCGGTAGATGGGACTGCGCAGCTCCACCAGTACGCCAGTGCAGTAAGCCGCCCAGAGAGACCTGCGTCTACTGTCACCTATGACAGTGGACATGATCACTTTTCAGGAGTACGAGATCGCGAGCAGGCTCACTCCTACAGGGGAACGCATTCCAAATGTAGGAGTGAGCCTGCTCGCGAATGGCAGCACCGCAGCGCTGGATCAACCCTCCGGCTTGAGAATCAGCACCGCCAACGGCGGCAGGTTCAGTTCCAGCGACAGCGACTGGCCATGGCTCGCCACCTCTTCGGTAAACGCCCCGCCGCCATTGCCATAGTTGGACCCGGCGTAAGTGTCGGCATCGCTGTTGAGCAACTCCGCCCAGCGCCCGGCAAACGGCACGCCGACCCGATACGACTGACGCGGCACCGGGGTGAAGTTGGCGACCACCAGCACCGGCTTGCCGTCCTTGCTCCAGCGCAGCCACGCGTACACGCTGTTGATCGCGTCATCGCCGATCAACCACTGGAAGCCCTGCGGCGCATCGTCCTGATCGTGCAGCGCCGGTTCTTCGCGGTACAGGCGATTGAGGTCGCCGACCAGTTTCTGTACGCCTTTGTGTTCCGAGTATTGCAACAAGTACCAGTCCAGTTGCTGATCGTGATTCCACTCGCGCCACTGGCCGAATTCGCAGCCCATGAACAACAGCTTCTTGCCCGGATGGGTCCACATGAAACTCAGGTAGGCGCGCAGGTTGGCAAATTTCTGCCAACGATCGCCGGGCATCTTGTCGATCAGCGAGTGCTTGCCGTGCACCACTTCGTCGTGGGAGATCGGCAGGATGAAGCGTTCGGACCAGGCGTAGACCAGACCGAAACTCAATTCGTTGTGGTGATGCGCGCGGTACACCGGATCCTGCTGGATGTAGTGCAGCGAGTCGTGCATCCAGCCCATGTTCCATTTGTAGGCGAAACCGAGACCGCCCTGCTGGGTGCTCTGGCTGACGCCCGGCCAAGCGGTGGACTCCTCGGCGATCACCAGCGCACCCGGCGCTTCCAGTTCGACCACGTCATTCAAGTGACGGAGGAAATCGATCGCCTCCAGATTCTCACGCCCGCCGTGGCGGTTCGGCACCCATTCACCGGCCTTGCGCGAATAGTCGCGATAGAGCATCGAGGCCACCGCATCGACGCGCAGACCATCGATGTGGAAATGCTTCAACCAGTGAAGCGCCGATGCCAGCATGTAGCCGTGCACTTCGGTGCGGCCAAGGTTGTAGATCAGCGTGTCCCAATCCTGATGGAAGCCCTCCAGCGGGTTGCCATACTCGTACAACGCCGTGCCATCGAATTGCGCCAGACCATGGGTATCGGTAGGAAAATGCGCCGGCACCCAGTCGAGAATCACGCCGATGTCGGCGCGGTGGCAGGCGTCAACGAACTCACCGAACTGCTCTGGCGTGCCGTAGCGGGCGCTCGGGGCGAATTGCGAGAGCAACTGATAACCCCATGAGCCGCCAAACGGGTGCTCCATGATCGGCATCAATTCGATGTGAGTGAAGCCCAGTTCCTTGACGTAAGGAATCAGCCGTTCGGCCAGTTCCGGCCAGGTGTACTGACGGGCGACTTCGCCCAGATCGTCCAGTTCGCATTGCCACGAGCCGGCATGCAATTCGTAAATCGACAGCGGCGCTGAATGCTTCTGGCGCTCGCGGCGGCCGCTCATCCAGTCCTGATCCTGCCAGTCGATCTGCAGCGGCGCGGCGACTTTCGATGCGGTGTCCGGCGGCAGGCTGGTGGCCAAAGCCATCGGGTCAGCCTTCAGCGGCAGGATGCCGTGGGCGCCGAGGATTTCGTACTTGTACAACTCCCCCGCTTGCAGGCGTGGAATGAACAACTCCCAGACCCCGGACGGATGGCGCAGGCGCATCGGATGGCGGCGACCGTCCCAGACGTTGAAATCACCGACCACCGACACTCGCCGGGCATTCGGCGCCCACACGGCAAAACGCACACCGTCGACGCCATCGACCGTGGTCAGTTGTGCGCCGAGGCAGCTGCTGAGGTCGCGATGATTGCCTTCGGCGAACAGATACAAATCCATTTCGCCGAGCAATTGACCAAAGCTGTAGGGATCTTCCGCGACCTGTTCACCACCGGCCCAGCGCGTGCGCAGCAGGTACGGCCGCGCCTGATCGAAGTGCCCGACAAACAATCCCGGCGTTTCGGTGGCTTGCAGCTCGCCGCGTTCTTCACCGCTGTCCTTGTCCAGCACTTCGACTTTCAACGCACCCGGCAGATAAGCGCGGATGAACTGCCCACCGGCACCATCACCATGCGGGCCGAGAATGGAAAACGGGTCGTGGTGTTCAGCGCGCACCAGGGCGTCGATGTCCCGCGCCGCCGGCAATAACGCTTCTTTAGCGTGACCCTGTTCCTTGTTCGAGAAACTCATGACTACTCTCCACCAAGATCGGAAAAGGGTTTAAGCCCCGTCAATAACCCATACAAACCGTGCAACGGCACGGGCAGCCACGTGGGGCGATTTTCGGCTTCATAGGCCACTTCATAGGCCGCCTTCTCCAGGCCGAACAGCGCAAGCGCAGCGTCGGCACCCGCAGGATCCTGCCAGGCATGATCAAGACTAGCTGCCGCTTGGCGATACGCCTGAACAAATGCTTCGCGCGCCTCACGCAGGTAGCGCTCGGCAACCCGATGCCGGGCCGCTTCGGACTCCGGACTGTGATCGACGTTATGCACGTTGATCGTCATCGCCGCTGCGTAATCGAAGGAGCGCAGCACGCCGCTGACGTCCTTGTACGGACTGTGTTTGCCGCGCCGTTCGTGCAGCGGCCGCGCCGGTTCACCCTCGAAGTCGATCAGATAGGCATCACCCTTGATCACCAGCACCTGGCCCAAATGCAAGTCGCCATGGACGCGGATCCGCAAGCCGCCAACGGCTTTCTGCGCGAGTTCCTGCACATGACCGAGGATGACTTTTTTGTTGTCCACCAACTGCGCGACCATTTTCTGATCCGCCGCGCTCAGATGACTCTGATGCTGCTTGAGCAGCTTCAACGCATGCTCGACCTGCGCCGCAACGTCCTTTCCAGTGGCTTGGGCGTCCTTGGCGCTGGTGGTTTGCGGGGCGAAGTCGGGATTGTCGCTCGGCGCCGCCAGCACCTGGTGCATTTCGCCCAGACGCTGGCCGAGCATGCCGGCAAAGTCCTTAAGCTCGCCGAGGGCGTTGTAATGCTGTTCCTGCTCGGACATCGCGTCCGCCAGCTCATCACGCAACGCCCGCTCGAGGTTGTTCTGCGTCCATTCCCAAGCATCGCCCTGATTGCTCAGATAGCCTTGGGCGATCATCAGCAGATTGTCTTCGCCCGCGCCATCGCGGCGAATCACCGAGCCGAGCAGCGGCGAGATGTTGGCGAAACCGGCCTCGGTCAGGTACGCGCTCATTTCCAGTTCCGGGTGAACACCCGAGGCGACCTTGCGGATCAGCTTCAGCACCAGACTGTTGCCGATTACCACCGAACTGTTCGATTGCTCGGCCGACAGATAACGCACCTCGGATTCGGCACCGAGGCCGAGTTTTTCCAGCTGCGCGGTCGGCGCGAAACGAATCTCGCCCTGTTCGGAGTTGAGCACGGTGTTGCTCTGCATGCCTTGCAGCACCGCGTGGACAAACGTTTCGAGGCTGAACGCGTCAGTGATCAGACCGACCTGACGCCCGCGACGAACACGCGACAATGCCAGTTGCTGCGGCAACGCCGGCCCGACCTGATCTTCGGCGATGAAGCCGAACGGCAGTTGATAGCGGCTGGTCTGCCCGGCGCTGGTGACTTCTATTTCGCTGAGCAGCACCGGATGCTGCGCATCGCCGAAGCGCACGCCATAGGCCAGATTGACCTGCTCGATGGCCGCGTCCTTGCCGGCGAACCAGCGGCGGTTCTGCAGCCAGCTCGGCAGGATGCTCTGCTCCAGGGTGTTGCGGGTCGGCGTTTCGAGCAGTTCTTCCATGCGTTTTTTCAGCACCAGCGTGGTGAAGTCCGGCAGGCTCTGCGCCGGTTCCACGTGCCAGCTCGGCATCTGGTTTTCCGCAGCCAGGGCGAACCAGTAGAAACCGTACGGCGCCAGGGTCAGGAGGAAATTCAACTGGCCGATCGGCGGAAACGCGTTACCGCCGAGCATCTCCACCGGGACCATGCCGACGTAGGCCGACAGATCGAGTTCCGCCGCCTGCGCGCTGCGCGAGACGTTGGCCACGCAAAGAATGATTTCGTGCTTGCCATCGGCGTCGGTGAACTCACGGGTGTAGGCCAGAATCCGTCGGTTGCTCGGCGAGAGCATCTTCAACGTGCCACGGCCGAACGCCTTGGACTGCTTGCGCACAGCAAGCATGCGTCGCGTCCAGTTGAGCAGCGAATGCGGATCGCCGGCCTGAGTCTCGACGTTGACGGAGAGATAACCGTATTGCGGGTCCATGATCGGCGGCAGCACCAGACTGGCTGGATCGGCGCGGGAAAAGCCGCCGTTACGGTCAATCGACCATTGCATCGGCGTACGCACACCGTCGCGGTCGCCGAGGTAGATGTTGTCGCCCATGCCGATTTCGTCGCCGTAATACAAAGTCGGCGTGCCGGGCATCGACAGCAGCAGGCTGTTGAGCAGCTCGACGCGGCGGCGGTCACGCTCCATCAACGGCGCCAGACGCCGACGAATGCCAAGGTTGATCCGCGCGCGGCGGTCAGCGGCGTAGTAGTTCCACAGGTAATCGCGCTCCTTGTCGGTGACCATTTCCAGTGTCAGTTCATCGTGGTTACGCAGGAAAATTGCCCACTGGCAGTTGGCCGGAATCTCGGGGGTCTGACGCAGAATGTCGGTGATCGGGAAGCGATCTTCCTGGGCCAGCGCCATGTACATGCGCGGCATCAGCGGGAAGTGGAAGGCCATGTGGCATTCGTCGCCATTGACGCCCTCGGCATCGGTGTCGCCGAAGTACAGCTGGGTGTCTTCCGGCCATTGGTTGGCCTCGGCCAGCAGCATACGGTCGGGGTAATTCGCATCGATCTCGGCACGGATCTGCTTGAGGACGTCGTGGGTCTCCGGCAGGTTTTCGTTGTTGGTGCCGTCGCGCTCGATCAGGTACGGAATCGCGTCGAGGCGTAGTCCATCGATGCCCATGTCCAGCCAGTAACGCATCACCGACAGCACGGCTTTCATCACTTGCGGATTGTCGAAATTCAGGTCGGGCTGGTGCGAGTAGAAACGGTGCCAGAAGTACTGACCGGCAACCGGGTCCCAGGTCCAGTTGGACTTCTCGGTGTCGAGGAAGATGATCCGCGTGCCGTCGTATTTCTGGTCGTCATCCGACCACACGTAGAAGTCGCGCGCCGCCGAACCGGGCTTGGCCTTGCGCGCCCGCTGGAACCACGGGTGCTGGTCGGAAGTGTGGTTAATGACCAGCTCGGTGATCACCCGCAAACCACGCTTGTGCGCCTCGGCGATGAAGCGCTTGGCATCGGCCATGGTCCCGTAGTCGCTGTGTACGCCACGGTATTCGGCAATGTCGTAACCGTCATCGCGACGTGGCGACGGATAGAACGGCAATAGCCAGATGGTGTTGACGCCGAGTTCGGCGATGTAATCGAGTTTGGCGATCAGGCCGGGAAAGTCGCCGATCCCGTCATTGTTGGAGTCGAAAAACGATTTGACGTGAACTTGATAGATCACCGCATCCTTGTACCAGAGCGGGTCTTTGATAAAGGTGGCTGCCTTGGGTTTCTTCGCCATGTGAAGCTCCTGTTCAATTCTGGAAAGCCACACGGCTAATACCTGTGGCGAGGGAGCTTGCTCCCGCTGGGTTGCGAAGCAGCCCCATTGCATTTGTTCTGATGCACCGCGTTCACTTGTGTTACGACTGCTGCGCAGCCGAGCGGGAGCAAGCTCCCTCGCCACAAGGTTCTGTGCACGACCTTATGCGGCAGTAATCCGCCAGATCCCGAACGGCTGGTACGCCGGGTCAATCCGCATGAACTGGTACTTGCCATGCCAGTCCCAGCGATGCCCGTTCATCAAGTCTTCGCCATGGGTGGTCGCATCGTCCGGCAGGCCCATCTCCCACAGCGGCAGCTCGAAATTGGCTTCCTGCACGTTGTGCGGATCCAGGCTCACCGCCACCAGAATGAAATTGCTGCCATCGAAACTGCGCTTGCCGAAGTACAGAATGTTGTCGTTCCAGGCGTTGTAGACCTTCAGCCCCAGGTGCGTGTGCAGCGCCGGGTTCTGCCGGCGGATGCGGTTGAGCTGGGCGATTTCGGCAATGATGTTGCCCGGCGCATTGAAGTCGCGAACGCGGATCTCGTACTTCTCCGAATCAAGGTATTCCTCCTTGCCCGGCACCGGCGCTGCTTCGCACAGCTCATACCCGGAGTACATGCCCCACAGGCCCGAGCCCATGGTCGCCAACGCCGCACGGATCAAAAACCCCGGCCGCCCCGACTCATGCAGGAACGCCGGGTTGATGTCCGGCGTGTTGACGAAGAAGTTCGGCCGGTAGCATTCACGCCACGGCGATTCATTGAGTTCGGTGAAATAGGTCGCCAGCTCGGCCTTGGTGTTGCGCCAGGTGAAATAGGTGTAGCTCTGGGAATAACCGACCTTGCCCAGACGCGCCATCATCGCCGGCGTGGTGAACGCCTCGGCGAGGAAAATCACTTCCGGGTGCAGCGCGCGCACATCGGCGATCAGCCACTGCCAGAACGGCAGCGGCTTGGTGTGCGGATTGTCGACGCGGAAGATCTTCACGCCTTCGTTGACCCAGCCGACCACGATATCGCGCAGCTCGACCCACAGACTGGGGATCGCGTCCGGCGCATAGAAGTCGACATTGACGATGTCCTGGTATTTCTTCGGCGGGTTTTCCGCGTATTTGATCGTGCCGTCCGGCCGCCAGTTGAACCAGCCCGGATGCTGCTTGAGCCATGGGTGATCCTGGGAACACTGGATGGCGAAATCGAGGGCGATCTCCAGGCCATGCTCAGCGGCAGCAGCCACCAGGCGGCGGAAGTCTTCGCGAGTGCCGAGTTGCGAGTGAATCGCTTCGTGGCCGCCCTCCTCGCTGCCGATCGCATAAGGGCTGCCCGGATCATCCGGGCCGGCCGTCAGGGAATTATTGCGGCCCTTGCGGTGGGCGCGGCCGATCGGATGGATCGGCGTGAAGTACAGCACGTCAAAACCCATGTCCTGAATCATCGGCAGACGCAAGTGCACGTCGTTGAAAGTGCCGTGTCGGTTGGGATCGTCAGTGATCGAGCGCGGAAACAGTTCGTACCAACTGGCAAACTCGGCCAGTTCCCGTTCGACATCCACCGGGAATTCGGCGCTCAGGCTCAGATAGGCACGGTGATCGGCCTGGGCCATCAATTGCGCACTGCGCGAGTGCAGAAACAGCGCCACCTGCTCGGTTTCGAGCAACCCGGACAGCTCATGATGCAGCGCTGCGAGTTGCTCGCTGAGCTGACCGTCGCTACGCTCGGCGGCCTGCTGCACCATGCTGCGGCCTTCCTGCAGTTCCAGTGAAACCGGGACGGCGGCGTTGTGCTTTTTCTCCAGTTCGTACTGGAAACTGGCGAAGTGATCGATCCACGCTTCGACACAAAAGACAAAACGCCCCTGATGCTCGGGCCGAAAGCGGCCCTCCCAACTGTTGTTGCCGAGGTCATTCATGACTTCGCTTTGCCAGGTCTCGGTGCCCTCTTCGTGCCAGCGCACGCGCACCGCTAGCTTGTCGTGGCCATCGGCGAAGACCTTGCTGGTGACCACGACGTCACGCCCGGCAATCGACTTGACGGCAAACTGCCCGCCATCGAGGGTCGGCATGGTGTTTTCGATCACGATGCGCGGCAGCAGCAGCGCCTGCGACAGCGGCATGTGCGGGTTGTAGCTCTGCTCTGAAGGTTTTTCAGCAGACATCGAGCATCTCTCCTTTACGCCCCAAGGACGCTCTTGTGCCGGATCCGTGTTCACAATGAGGCACCGGCCACGACTTGAACTGACTTAGGTTCCGAGCGACCGGCGCGGGGAAAAGTTCACAGGGATTTGCCTGAACAAATCAGCGGATCGAAATCGCCAACAGGTGGTCAATCCACTTAAGCACTTCTCACGCCATGTGCCACACGGAGGTCTACAGATGAACATCCCGATCCCGGCTGAAACGCCTGATCCGAACATCGACAAACCCACCCTGCCCGAGACCGAGCCGCAGCCGGTTCCCGAGCAGGAACCCCCAGGCACCACGCCACCGCCGAAGGAAGAACCACCCACCACGATGCCGCCCGTCATCGTCTGACACGCCCCCCCCCTGTAGGAGCTGCCGCAGGCTGCGATCTTTTGATATTGATTTTTAAAAACAAGATCAAAAGATCGCAGCCTTCGGCAGCTCCTACAGGGGGTTTACGGGTTGTTACAGGTGCTGGTTTTTCTCGTCGTCTTTCTCGAACAACCTGACCACCCGTGGCATCACGCTGAAAATCCCCAGGGCCAGCAGCGTACTGAGCAACGCCGTCGCCTCTTTGCCCAGCCCCGCCGCCACGCCGATAGCCGCCGTCATCCACAACCCGGCTGCCGTCGTCAGCCCTTTCACGTGCCCTTCGTCACCTTCCTGATTCTTCAGAATCGTCCCGGCACCGAGAAAGCCGATCCCGGCGATCACCCCCTGCAACACCCGGCTCATCGCATCGGACTCGGCTCCGGAAGTCTGCGGCACCAGCACGAACAGCGCCGCACCGAGCGCCACCAGCATGTGCGTGCGCACCCCGGCGGCCTTGCCTTTGTGTTCTCGTTCGAAGCCCAGAACCCCGCCCAATACCGCCGCCATCACCAGTCGCACGGTGATGCGTGTCAGTTGTGAGGCATCGCCGATGTCAGCGAACTCCGCTTGCAGGGTTTCCCACACTTCATGCCACCAGGCATTCATCGTTTGATCCTTGTTATTGGTTGGATAAGGGATGGACAGCAGCGACCATTAATCAGTTGCGCAGAACGATCGGCCAATGCGGCGCCCTAACCTTGCAGATCCCCCTGAAAAAGGACTGCCCCCATGCCCGTTCGCATCGATGAATCCAATCCTGAACAGAAAGTGTGTTTTTTCACGGTCGAGAATGGCGAGGAAATTCGCATTTGCGACACCCTGGAAGTCAAAACGGACAGTGAAAAAGCCATGTCCTTCGTTGAAATCGAAGGCCGGCGCGTTTACATCACCGAAGCCGAGGCAGACGCATTGACCGTCGCCGGCGCCAGAGATGGTCGCAAGCACCTGAAGGCTGACGAGAGTGATTCGGTGATTTGACTTGACCCGGATCAACACCCGGCGCAAACGCCTGCGTTAGGCATTTGCGCCGTTGTCGGCGGGCTGCTTCAAGTTGTCGCAGGGCCGGCGCGAAAAGCCATCTGATCCGCTTTTTATTCAAATAGCTGAGTCTGTTATGCAAACAGATCGGCGCTCATAGTTCATCCGCCTGATGGAGGCTGATGAGCGAATGACCATGAGCGAACAAATCCCCGTCCGAACCGTAGAAGCAGCGCCAACCATAAAAAATGTGCCTGGTCGCCCGATGAAGGCGAAGGCCGGCTCCACCGACAAGCAGATCCACACCCGCAGTTTCACTGGCCTGTTCCGAACCCTGCGCATGAGCGGCGCGGGGTTTCTGTTTTTGCTGTTCTTCGGCACCGTGTGGCTGAACTGGGGCGGGCGTCAGGCGGTGCTGTGGGACTTGGCCGAAAGCAAATTCCACATCTTCGGCGCGACCTTCTGGCCGCAGGATTTCATCCTGCTTTCGGCGCTGCTGATCATTGCCGCGTTCGGCCTGTTCGCCATCACCGTGTTCGCTGGCCGGGTCTGGTGTGGTTACACCTGCCCACAGAGTTCGTGGACGTGGATCTTCATGTGGTGCGAGAAAGTCACCGAGGGTGAACGCAACCAGCGGATCAAACTGCAAGCAGCGCCCTGGGGCCTGAACAAACTGGCCCGCCGCGCCGCCAAGCACACCTTGTGGCTGGCGATCAGCGTGCTGACCGGGCTGACCTTCGTCGGCTACTTCACGCCGATCCGGCCCCTCGCAGAAGAGCTGTTCACCCTGCAGATCGGCGGGGTCAGTCTGTTCTGGGTGTTGTTCTTCACTGCCGCCACTTACATCAATGCCGGTTGGCTGCGCGAAGCGGTGTGCATGCACATGTGCCCGTATGCGCGGTTCCAGAGCGTGATGTTCGACAAGGACACCCTGACGATCTCCTACGACGTCGCCCGCGGGGAAAACCGTGGCCCGCGCAAGCGTGACGTGAAACCCGCCGAAGCCGGCCTCGGCGATTGCATCGACTGCCAGTTGTGCGTGCAGGTGTGCCCGACCGGCATCGACATCCGCGACGGCTTGCAGATGGAATGCATCGGCTGCGCGGCCTGCATCGACGCCTGCGATTCGATCATGGACAAAATGAACTACCCGCGCGGCCTGATCCGCTACAGTTCCGAGCGCGAATTGCAGGGCGGCAAGACCCATTTGCTGCGACCACGGCTGATCGGCTACGTCGCGGTGCTGCTGGTGATGATCGGCGCCCTGGCGCTGGCCTTGGTCGAGCGGCCAATGGTCTCGCTGGACGTGACCAAGGATCGCGGGCTGTTCCGCGAGAACGGCCAGGGCCAGATCGAGAACATCTACACCCTCAAGGTCATCAACAAGACCCAACAGCGCCAGGACTACACCCTGAGCCTGGTGGAGGGCGACGGCTTCCAGTTGCAGGGCAAGACCGAACTGAGCCTGGCGCCGGGAGAGATTGTCGATGTGCCGGTGTCGGTGGCGATGACCACCGAGCGCCCGGCCAGCAGCTCGCAGACCTTGAGCTTCAAGATCGCCGACAACGACGAGCCGGAGATTTATAGCGTGGCGAAAAGCAGGTTTGTGGCGCCGATGAATCGCTGAGCCGTTAGAATCCTCCCCCTCACCCCAGCCCTCTCCCCCCAGGGGGCGAGGGGGAAAGGGAGCAGATCTCAGTGGCTTTCAAACCCGAGTTCGACTCCGGGCTTTCAAGTCGGCGTAACTCGAACATACAACCCGATCAGTCCCCTCTCCCTCCGGGAGAGGGCTAGGGTGAGGGGCTTTCCCTGACACCCTACACATCCAACCAGCACCAAGGCCCCCGATGAAACGCTACGAAAAATTCGCCGACGACATCGCTGAACTGATCCGCTCCGGCGTGCTCGGCCCCGGGCAGCGGGTGCCGTCGGTGCGCTACGCCAGCCAGACCTACGGGGTCAGCCCGTCCACGGTGTTCCAGGCCTATTACCTGCTCGAACGTCGCGGGCTGATCCGCGCACGGCCGCGCTCCGGCTACTTCGTCAACACCCACGCGCCGAGCCCGTTCTCGGAGCCGGTGATCAGCAGCCACGTCAACGACTCCACCGAAGTCGACGTCAGCGAACTGGTGTTCTCGGTGCTGGAATCGATCAAGGACCCGAGCACCGTGCCGTTCGGCTCGGCGTTCCCCAGCCCGACTCTGTTCCCGCTGCAACGGCTGTCGCGTTCGCTGGCCAGCGCCGCACGGGAGATGGACCCGCGCATGGTGGTCACCGACATGTCGCCGGGCAACCCGCAACTGCGCCGGCAGATCGCCCTGCGCTACATGGTCGGCGGGCTGATGCTGCCGATGGAAGAACTGCTGATCACCAATGGCGCCCTCGAAGCGCTGAACCTGTGCCTGCAAGCGGTCACCGAACCGGGCGATCTGGTGGCCATCGAAGCCCCGGCGTTCTACGCCAGCCTGCAAGTTCTGGAGCGCCTTAAACTCAAAGCCGTGGAAATCCCCGTGCACCCGCGCGACGGCATTGACCTCGGCGTACTCGCGCAGACCCTGGAGCGCCATCCGATCAAGGCCTGCTGGTGCATGACCAGTTTCCAGAACCCGATGGGCGCGACCATGCCCGAGGCGAAGAAACAGGAACTGGTGGAACTGCTGCGCCGGCATCAGGTGCCGCTGATCGAGGACGACGTCTACGCCGAACTCTATTACGGCCAGCAAGCGCCGAAACCGGCCAAGGCCTTCGACACCGAGGGGCTGGTGATGCACTGCGGTTCGTTCGCCAAAAGCCTGGCCCCCGGCTATCGCATCGGCTGGGTTGCCGCCGGGCGCTACGCGCAGAAAATCGAACGGCTGAAACTGATGACCTCGCTGTGTGCCTCGATGCCGGCACAAGCGGCCATCGCCGACTACCTGCAGCACGGCGGCTACGACCGCCACCTGCGCAAATTGCGCTACGCCCTGGAAGAACAGCAAAGCGCGATGCTCGCAGCAATTGCCCGCTACTTCCCGGCGCAGACCCGCGTCAGCCAGCCGGCCGGTGGCTACTTCCTGTGGCTGGAACTGCCACCGCAGATGGATTCATTGAAGTTGTTTCAGATGGCGTTGGCGCAGGGGATCAGCATCGCGCCGGGGCCGATCTTCTCGCCGACCCAGCGCTTCAGGAATTGCATCCGCTTGAATTACGGCAGCCCGTGGACTGAGAGTTCGGAGAAGGCGATGGAGACGTTGGGGCGGATTGTGCGGTCGTTCTAGCTCAAAATCAGACCGACGGCAGGTAAAACAGGAAAAACCTAGTATTTCTGACAGTAGATAAAACGCTCAGGTCAAAATAGGCTAAAGATGAAGTTAAGTTAACTGGCTATTACCAATGCTCCGTACAGAACAATTAACTCAATCTTATCCAAAGCAATTTATGCCAAGGAGTTTCCAATGAGCACAAAGAGTTACATTGACGATTACACGAACTTTCACTATACCTGGCTTAGTACCAGCGGCGACAATAGCAGAGTGATTGACGACAAAAGAGAAATCGCCTTAGGGGTTAAGTTAACACGAACAGGTGATGGACAAAATTCCTCTCTCGATCTAAGGAAAAAATTTCCTGTCCATTTCGAACAGAAAGATATAAAGATCACATTCAGAATGTCTGTTCCAGAAGGTATCGAAATACAGACATTTAGGCTGAAAACCTTTGGAGGCAAGGATTACATTGATATTTCCGCTCCTGCTGCGGATGGGAAATGGCATTCAGTGGAGGCAGAGTTGTCAATCACCGAGAGCGATAGGAATGAACTTTGGATCTCGATGTTTACAGCCCCTACTGAACAGGTACTCGTCGGATTTAATGACATCCATATAGTTCAGCATTAAAAATTTCAGTTCAGAGTGAGCACGGCACACAACTTTGATCTTCCGTGCCTCACTCCACCCGCCTCAACAACCGGACTTTTCCTCCACCTCCATCTTGCTTTTCCAGGCTCTAACGCCCGCCCCCCAGATCAACAAACGTCCCCGTCGCATAAGAAGCCTTGTCCGACAGCAACCAGACAATCGCCTCCGCCACTTCATCCGGCCGCCCGCCCCGGGCCATCGGAATCGCCGACTCCAGTTTGCTGACTCGATCCGGATCACCGCTCAATGCGTGGAAATCGGTGTAGATATAACCCGGACGCACCGCGTTGACGCGAATCCCCTCGCCCGCCACTTCCTTGGACAGGCCGATGGTGAAGGTGTCGAGCGCGCCTTTGGACGCGGCGTAGTCGACGTACTCGTTGGGCGACCCCAGACGAGCGGCGACCGAGGAGACGTTGACGATGCTGCCGCCCTGCCCGCCGTGTTTGGGCGACATGCGCAGAATCGCGTGCTTGGCGCAGAGGATCGGCGCCAGGACGTTGGTTTTCATGATCTTGAGAATGCGGAACTCGGACATTTCATCGACCCGCGACTTGTGCCCGACGGTGCCGGCGTTGTTCACCAGCGCGGTGACCCGTCCCAGTTCGGTATCGACCCGCTGAAACAGCGCGATCACCTCGTCTTCGATGCTGACATCGGCGCGTACCGCAATGGCTTGCGCCCCCAGCGCCCGCACTTGCTCCAGCACGCTTTGCGCGGCCTGTTCATCCGACTGATAGTTGATGCAGATCCGATAGCCCTGCCCGGCAGCCAACAACGCCGTAGCGGCGCCAATTCCGCGCCCGCCACCGGTGATAACCATGACTTTATCCATGCTGGCCCTTCCCCCCAATGCACACGTAACAGTCGGGTGCAAGAATAACCGCCATTGGGTGGTTTTGCATGGGGTCTGTCAAAGACAAAACCCTACATGACACTGAGAGGTTTTTTGTGGCGAGGGAGCTTGCTCCCGCTCGGCTGCGAAGCAGCCGTGAATCCGGCCAACACGGTACAAACCGAGTAAAAACAGGCCCGCTTCGCGCCCCAGCGGGAGCAAGCTCCCTCGCCACAGAGTGCATTCAGACAGCCGCCTGAGCCTCTCCACGGGCAATGTTCTGCATGAAACGATCCGCCGGCAGCGGATGCCCCAACAGATAGCCCTGCAAAGAATCACAGCCCAATTGAGTCAGGAAATCCTGCTGCACGCCGGTCTCCACCCCCTCGGCAACAATGCGCAAACCCAGTGCTTGCCCCAGCGCGACGATCGCCGAAACGATGGCCGCGTCATCGCTGTCGTGCTCCAGATCGCGGACAAACCCGCGGTCAATCTTCAGTTCGTTGGCCGGCAGGCGCTTGAGGTACATCAGGCTCGAATACCCGGTGCCGAAGTCGTCGATCGACAGGTCGACGCCCATGTCCGACAACTCCTGCAACACCGTCATGCTCGCATCCGCGTCGCTCATGGCCGTGGTTTCAGTGATTTCAAGGGTCAGACTGTTGGCCGGCAGATGATGGGTCGCCAGTGCCTTGGCCACGCTCTGCACCAGCCCCGCGTGGCAGAACTGCAGGGCCGAGAGGTTCACCGCGATACGCCAGTCGGTGTAACCAAGCACGTACCATTCGCGCATCTGCCGGCAAGCTTCGTTGAGCACCCATTCACCGATGGCGATGATCAGGCCGGTCTTCTCCGCCAGATCGATGAACTTGTCCGGGAGCAGCATGCCCTGGGTCGGATGCTGCCAGCGCAGCAGGGCTTCGGCACCGACCGGACGGCCACTGGCGGCGTCGAATTTGGGTTGGAAGTACAAGCTGAACTGACTGTGCTCCAGCGCGGCGCGCAAATCTTGCAACAACTGCAACTGCTTGCGTGCGTTGCTGTTCATCGAGGCATCGAAGAAGCTGTAACCGTTTTTGCCGCCGCCCTTGGCGTGATACATCGCCGCGTCGGCGTTCATCAGCAGTTCCTGGGCGCTCTGGCCATTGCCCGGGTACACGGCGATGCCGACGCTGGCGGAAATCTGCAAGTCGTGCTCGGCCACGCGGAACGCCTGGCCGATCAACCCGACCTGACGCGCGGCCAGGCCCAGCGCATCGTCGGGTTCGCTCAGGCGCACCAGCAGCACGAATTCATCGCCGCCGATCCGCGCCAATGTGTCCTGGCTGCGCAGGTCTTCACGCAGACGCCCCCCGACTTCACGCAGCAACTGGTCGCCCATGTGATGGCCAAAGGCATCGTTGACCGGTTTGAAACCATCCAGATCGATGAACATCAGCGCAAAACAGCCGCCCTGTTCCTCGACTTTTTTCATCGCCTGATTGATCCGGTCATCCAGTAGCATGCGGTTCGGCAGACCGGTCAGGGTGTCGTGCAACGCCAGTTGCGTCAGTTCGCGGTTGGCCAGGGTCAGCGAATGCGCCAGATCAGCGGTCCGCGCTTCAAGGCGAGCATCGAGAATCGAAGTGAGCAAGGCGATCGACAGCACCGCCAGCGTGGTGATCAACACCAGGTTGTCGAGGCCGTTGCCCTTGAGGCCGTCGAGCGTTGCCCCGCAGAAACTGCCATCAGGAAACTGTGCGGCGGCCATGCCGGTGTAGTGCATGCCGACAATCGCGATGCCCATGATCACCGCCGCACCGCCACGAATCAGACGCACATAAGGCGAGTGCTGGCGCAGGCGGAAGGCGATCCATAACGCCGCCGCCGAGGCCCCGACCGCGATCAGCAATGAGGCGCCGAACAGCGTCGGGTCGTAATCGATGCCCGGCGTCATGCGCAACGCGGCCATGCCGGTGTAATGCATGGCGCTGATGCCGGCGCCCATGATCAAAGCACCAAAGGCTAATTGCAGAATCGGCAGTTTCGGCTGGCTGACCAGCCACAGGGCAAACCCACAGGACAGCACTGCGATCAACAGCGACAGCGCGGTAATGCCGATGTCGTAGCCCAGGTCGATCGGCAGCTTGAAGGCCAGCATGCCGATGAAGTGCATCGACCAGACGCCGACCCCCATCGCCAGTGCACCGCCCGCCGTCCAGAAATGCACCGCTCGCCCACGGGCGCTGGCGATGCGCCCGGTCAGGTCGAGCGCGGTGTAGGACGCGAGGATCGCCACACACAAAGAAATGAAAACCAGGGTGAAGGAATAATTACCGATGAGCATGAAGATTCTCGCGACCACCCGCGCCGTACTGCGTCCATTCTCGGCCGGGCAAATGCGGCGATTGTACTGATTGCGCGGAAGAACGCACTGACAAAGTAATCATTTTGCCATCAACCCGATGAAACGCTTGTTTGATCACTGCGCAAGGCTCTGGAACAACCATCACAACCTGTAGGAGCTGCGGCACGCTGCGATCCTTTGACCTTGTTTTTTAAGATCAAAAGATCGCAGCGTGCCGCAGCCCCTACGGGTTTATTCGGTGGCCAGTTGTCCGTCCCAGCCGCCGCCCAGCGCCGCGATCAATTGCACGCTGGCAATCAGGCGATTCTGCAAGATATTCAGCACAGTACGCTCGTTGCTCAGCGCCGTGGCCTGCACCACAACCACGTCAATGTAGGCAATCAATCCGGCCTTGTACTGGTTCTGGGTCAGGCGCAGCGAGTCGCGCGCGGCATCCAGTGCTTCCTGACGCACACCCGCCTCGTCCTCATACACCTTCAGTTGCACCAGATAGTTTTCCACTTCACGGAAGCCGTCGAGCACGGTCTGGCGGTACTTGGCAACGGTCTGGTCATACACCGCCTCGGTCCGGTCAACCTCAGCCGAACGGATGCCACCGTCAAAGATCGGCAGATCCAGTTTCGGCCCGACCGACCAGAAACGGTTCGGTAGCGTTAGAAGATTTTTCGAGGTGCTGCTGCTGTAGCCGCCGCTCATGCTCAAGGTCAGATCCGGGTAATACGCGGCTTTTGCCACCCCAATGTTGGCGTTGGCGGCGATCACCGAGCGCTCCGCCGAGGCAATATCCGGGCGGCGTTCCAGCAGCTGCGACGGCAAACTCAGGGGAATCTGCGGCAGGTTCGGAATGTTCTGGGTTTCGGCGATGCTGAACTCGGCCGGCGCCTGCCCGGTGAGCACGGCGATAGCGTTTTCGAACTGCGCGCGTTGCCAGATCAGGTCCACCAGATCGGCCTGAGTGGTTTTCAGCTGGGTCTGAGCCTGCGCCACCGCATCGCGTCCGGAAATCCCGGCGCGGTACTGGTTCTGGGTCATTTGCAGCGACTTTTCGTAAGCCGCGACGGTGGCCTCGAGCAAGCGTTTCTGCTGATCGATCACTCGCAGTTGCAAGTAATTCTGCACCAGCTCCGACTGCTGGCTCAGGCGCATCGCCGCCAGATCGGCGAAGCTCGCCTGGGCGCTGGCTTCGTTGGCTTCCAGACCGCGACGCAACTTGCCCCAGATATCCGCTTCCCAACTCACGCCCAACTGCGCGTTGTAGGTGTCGCGTATGCCGCTGGCCGAACTGCTCAGGCTCGAACTGCTGCTGCCGGTGCCCTGGCTGGAACGGGTCTTGCCCACGCTCAGGTCAACGTTCGGGTAAAACGCCCCACGGGCACTGCGCACCAGGGCCTGGGCCTGACGGAACTGGGCTTCGGATTGCGCGACAGTCTGGTTGGAACTGTTGAGTTTTTCGATCAGACCGTTGAGCTGCTGATCGCCATACAACTCCCACCAAGCGCCACGGGCCAGCGAGTCGCTCGGATTGGCCTGACGCCAGCCCTTGGCTTCCTTGTATTGCGCGACCTCGGCGGTCTGCGGGCGCTGATAGTCCGGGCCGACGGCGCAGGCACTGAGCATTGCCACGCACAGCGACAGGCTCACCAGACGCGAGCCGCGCGCAGTGGCCAGATTGAGAAGCGAACGATCGGTCATAGCGGAGTTTCCAGAGCGGCGTCAGTACGCACGCCACGCCACTTGTTGAAGCGGTGGCGCAGCTTGTCGAGATAGAGGTAAACCACCGGGGTGGTGTAAAGGGTCAGGACCTGACTGAAAATCAGGCCGCCGATGATGGTCAGGCCCAGTGGCTGGCGCATCTCCGCGCCTTCGGCGCGGCTGAGCAACAGCGGCAAGGCGCCGAGGATCGCCGCCAGCGTGGTCATCAGAATCGGCCGTAGCCGTTGCAGGCAGGCGCTACGGATCGACTCCAGCGGCGACAGGCCCTGATGGCGTTCCAGTTGCAGCGCCAGGTCGATCATCAGGATCGCGTTTTTCTTCACCACACCAATCAACAGGAACAATCCGAGCAGCGAAATCAGGCTGAACTCGCCACCCAGCGCATAGATCGACAGCAACGCGCCGACCCCGGCCGAGGGCAAGGTCGAGAGAATGGTCAGCGGGTGAATGTAGCTTTCATACAGCACGCCGAGCACCAGATACACCGCCAGCAAAGCGCCGAGAATCATGAACGGCTGGCTTTTCTGGGTCGCGGCAAAGGCGTCGGCGGTGCCGGCCATTTTCGCGATCACGTCTTCCGGCAGGCCGACCTTGGCAATCGCCCGCTCGATGGCGGCGCTGCCCTGCTCCACGGTCACGCCTTCAGCCATGTCGAACGCGATGCTTTCGGAGGCGAACTGGCCTTCGTGGCTGACGCGGTCGTCTTCCAGGCTGTTTTCATAATGGGCGATAGTCGACAACGGAATCCGTGCGCCGTCGGCGGTAATCACATGCACCTGATTGAGCGTCACCGGATCCTGCGCGTATTTCGGATTGACCTCCATCACCACCTGATACTGGTTGAGGCTGTCGTAGATCGTCGAAATCTGCCGCTGGCTGTAGGCGTTGTTCAACACTGCCGTGACCATGTTCATGTCGACACCCAGGCGCTTGGCCTGATCGCGGTCGACAATCAGCGTCACCTGCTGCGCGCCACGGCCCTCGCGGGCATCGATGGCCGTCAGCTCCGGCAGTGCGCGCAGCGCGGTGACCACTTTCGGGTACCACTCGCGCAACGCCCCCAGATCACCGCTTTGCAGGATGTAACTGTATTGCGAGGTGGTTTGCTCGCGGCCACCACCGAACTGCAGATCCTGGTCCGCCATCAGCATCAACTGGGCGCCGGGTACCTTGGGCATTTCCTTGCGCAGGCGTTCGATGACTTTCTGCGCCGACAGATTGCGCTCCTTGATCGGCTTCAGGCGCACCAGCATGAACGCGTTGTTGGTGCCGTTGGTACCACCGATGAACCCGGCCACACTCTCGACCGCCTCGTCCTTGAGCACGGCGCGGCGGAAGGTTTCCATTTTCGGCTGCATCACGCTGAACGACAGGCCGTCATCGCCACGCACGAAACCGATCAACTGGCCGGTGTCCTGCTGTGGCATGAAGGTCTTCGGTACTACTACGTACAGCGCGACGTTGACGCCGACCGTGATGATCAGGCTGAGCAAGGTCAGACGCCGATGGCGCAGCACCCAGTCGAGACTGGTGGCGTACTTGCCGACCATCCAGTCGTTGGTCGTGCGGCTCCAGCGTTGCAGACGGTTTTCCTGGCCCGGCGTGTGTGGTTTGAGCCAGCGGGCGCAGAGCATCGGCGTCAGTGTCAGCGAGACCACCAGCGACACCACGATCGCCGCCGCCAGGGTGATGGAGAACTCGCGGAACAGGCTCTCGACAATCCCGCCCATGAACAGGATCGACAGGAACACCGCTACCAGCGACACGTTCATCGACAGCAAGGTGAAACCGACTTCCTTGGCCCCGAGGTAGGCAGCCTTCATCGGCTTGACGCCTTCGTCGATGTGCCGGGAAATGTTCTCCAGCACCACGATGGCATCGTCCACCACCAGCCCGGTGGCCAGAATCAACGCCATCAGCGACAGGTTGTTCAGCGAAAACCCGTAGAGGTACATCACCGCGAAGGTGCCGACCAGCGACACCGGCACCGCCAGCGTCGGAATCAGCGAGGCGCGGAAATTCCCGAGAAACAGGAACACCACCAGAATCACCAGCGCCACGGCGATCAGCAGGGTCATTTCCGCTTCGTGCAGGGTGGCCTTGATCACCGGCGAGCGATCCATCGCTAGGTTCAGTTTGACGCTGGCCGGCAGTACCGCTTGCAACGCCGGCAACTGCGCCTTGATCTCGTTGACCGTCTCGATGATGTTGGCGCCGGCCTGGCGGTTGATCACCAGCAGCACCGCTGCGTCATCGTTGAAGAAACCGCTGTTGTAACGGTCTTCGACGCCGTCACTGACCTTGGCTACATCCTTCAGGCGCAGGGCAGCACCGTCCTTGTAATGGATGATCAGCGACTCGTAATCCTTGGCTTTCTCCAACTGATCATTGGCTTGAATCTGCCACAGGCGCTCGCCGTCTTCGACCGAACCCTTGGGCCGGCGCACATTGGCCCCGGCAATGGTCTTGCGCACGTCATCGAGCGCCACGCCGTACTGGTTCAGCGCCTGCGGCTCGAGTTCGATGCGCACCGCCGGCAGCGAACTGCCGCCGATCTGCACTTCACCGACACCCTGCACCTGCGACAGGCTCTGCGACAGAATGGTCGAGGCCAGGTCATAGAGCTGGCCTTTTTCCAGCACATCCGAAGTCAGCGACAGCACCATGATCGGCGCCTGCGACGGGTTGACCTTCTTATAGGTCGGCATGCTGCGCATCCCGCTCGGCAACAGGTTGCGTGAAGCGTTGATCGCCGCCTGCACTTCCCGCGCCGCGCCGTTGATATCACGGTCGAGGTCAAATTGCAGAATGACCCGGGTCGAACCCTGGCTGGAACGGCTGCTCATGGTGTTGACGCCGGCAATCGCGCCGAACGAACGCTCCAGCGGCGTCGCCACCGTTGACGCCATGACCTCGGGACTGGCGCCGGGCAGACTGGCCTGAACCACGATCACCGGGAAATCCATTTGCGGCAGCGGCGACACCGGCAACAGGCCGAAACTGACACCGCCCAGCAGCATGATCGCCAGACTCAGGAGCATGGTCGCGACCGGGCGCTTGATGAAAGGACCGGACAAGTTCATTGACCAAGATCCTTACTTTCACCGCACTCCCCTGTAGGAGTGAGCCTGCTCGCGATGAGGTCGGCACATTCAATATCGGTAGGGACAGACACACTGCTATCGCGAGCAGGCTCACTCCTACAAGGGATATGTGTACGGACAGTCATACCGATACCTCTTCGGCATCGGTCTTGCCAAAGCGCCGACCGAGACGGTCGAAGTACAGATAGATCACCGGCGTGGTGAACAGGGTCAGCACCTGGCTCACCAGCAGGCCGCCGACCATCACCAGACCCAGAGGCTGACGCAATTCAGCGCCGGAGCCAGTGGCAAGCATTAGCGGCACCGCGCCGAACAGCGCGGCCAGCGTCGTCATCAGAATCGGCCGGAAGCGCAGCAGCGCCGCCTGATAGATCGCCTCCTCCGGCGCCATGCCCTGAGTGCGTTCGGCGTCGAGGGCGAAGTCGATCATCATGATTGCGTTTTTCTTGACGATACCGATCAGCAGGATGATGCCGATGATCGCGATCATGCCCAGGTCATTGCCGCTGAGCAGCAGCGCGAGCAAGGCGCCCACCGCCGCCGACGGCAGGGTCGACAGGATGGTGATCGGGTGGATGTAACTCTCGTAAAGCACGCCGAGCACGATGTACATGGTCACCACCGCCGCCAGAATCAGCAGCAAGGTGCTCGACAGCGATGCCTGGAATGCTTCGGCCGCGCCCTGGAACTGGGTCTGCACGCCAATCGGCATGCCGATGTCCTTCTGCACCTGATCGATGATGTCCACCGCATGCCCCAGCGCCACACCGGGTGCGAGGTTGAACGACATCATCACCGCCGGGAACTGACCGATGTGGGTGATCGCCAATTGCGCCTGACGCTCCTCGACATGGGCCAGGCTCGACAGGCGCACCTGCGCACCATCGGTGGTCTTGACGTGAATCTGGTCCAGCGCCGCCGGCCCGATCTTCTCCCCGGCCTGCGCCTGCAGCACCACGCGGTACTGGCTGGCCTGGGTGTAAATGGTCGAGATCTGCCGCTGACCGAAGGCGTCATACAGCGCATCGGTGATGTTCTGCACCGAAACACCGAGGCGTGAAGCCGCATCGCGGTCGATCACCAGATAGACCTGCAGCCCCTTGTCCTGCAAGTCGCTGGCAACGTCGGTCAGTTCTGGGCGCTGGGCCAGCGCCTCGACCAGACGCCCGCTCCACTGGCTGAGCAGTTCGGCATCCGGTGAGGACATGCTGAATTGATACTGGGTGCGGCTGACCCGATCCTCGATAGTCAGATCCTGCACCGGCTGCATGAACAGGCGAATGCCGACCAGTTTGTCCAGTTGCGGTTGCAGGCGTGCGATCACTTCGGTCGCGCTGAGGTCACGCTGGCCGTGGGGCTTGAGGTTGATCAGCAGGCGACCGCTGTTGAGCGTGGCGTTGTCGCCGTCGACGCCGATGTAGGACGACAGGCTCTCCACCGCCGGATCTTCAAGAATCACCTTGGCCAGCGCCTGCTGGCGCTCGCCCATGGCCGCGAATGAAATCGACTGCGGCGCCTCGGAAATGCCCTGGATCACCCCGGTGTCCTGCACCGGGAAAAAGCCCTTGGGCACCACCATATAAAGGAACACGGTCAGCGCCAGCGTACCGATGGCCACCAACAGGGTCAGCGGCTGGTGTTTGAGCACCCACTGCAACTTGCGCCCGTAGGCGGCGATCATCCAGTCGATGAAGCCGCCGCTGGCCCGGTAGAAGCGGCCCTGTTCGTCGGCTTCAGGCTCACGCTTGAGCAGCCGTGCGCACATCATCGGCGTCAGCGTCAGCGAAACCACCAGCGAAATCAGGATCGCCACTGCCAGAGTGATGGCGAACTCGCGGAACAGTCGCCCGACCACGTCGGCCATGAACAGCAGCGGAATCAGTACCGCGATCAGCGACAGGGTCAGGGAAATCAGGGTGAACCCGATCTGCTTCGCGCCTTTGAGCGCCGCCTGCATCGGGCTGTCACCCTCCTCGATGAAACGCGCGATGTTCTCCAGCATCACGATCGCATCGTCGACCACGAAACCGGTGGCGATGGTCAGCGCCATCAAGGTCAGGTTGTTGACCGAAAACCCGGCCAGGTACATCACGCCAAACGTACCGATCAGCGACAGCGGCACGGCCACCGAAGGGATGATGGTTGCGCTGGCGCGGCGCAGGAACAGGAATGTCACCATCACCACCAACGCAATGGCGATCAGCAATTCGTGCTGCACGTCGGTGACCGAGGCGCGAATGGTCTGGGTGCGGTCGGTGAGCACGGTAACGTCAAGACCGGCCGGCAGGTTGTCGGTGATGCTCGGCAGCAGTGCCTTGATCCGATCGACTACCTCGATGACGTTGGCACCCGGCTGACGCTGGATATTGAGCAGCACTGCCTGATTCTGGTTGGCCCACGCGGCCAGGCGTTCGTTCTCGGCGCCGTCGACGATTTCCGCGACATCCTTCAGGCGCAGCGGCGCGCCGTTCTTGTAGGCGAGGATCAGATTGGCGTAGTCCTTGGGCGACGTCAGCTGGTCGTTGGCGTCGAGCATCGAGACCCGGGTCGGGCCGTCGAAGTTACCTTTCGGCTGGTTGACGTTGGACGCGCCGATCAGGGTGCGCACGTCTTCAAGGTTCAGGCTGTTCGCCGCCAGTGCTTCCGGGTTGACTTTGATCCGCACCGCCTGCCGCTGACCGCCGGCAATGCTGACCATGCCGACGCCGCTGATCTGGGCGATCTTCTGCGCCATGCGCGTATCGACCAGATCATTGAGTTTTGGCAGGAGCATGGTTTTAGAGGTGATCGCCAGGGTCAGCACCGGGGTGTCCGCCGGGTTGACCTTGTTGTACACCGGCGGCGCCGGCAAGTCGGTCGGCAGCAGATTGGTCGCGGCGTTGATTGCGGCTTGCACCTGCTGTTCGGCGACGTCCATGTTGATGTCGAGGCTGAAACGCAGGGTCAGCACCGAAGCGCCGCCGGAACTGGTCGAGGCCATTTGCGTCAGGCCCGGCATCTGCCCGAACTGACGTTCGAGCGGCGCGGTGACGGCGCTGGTCATCACGTCCGGACTGGCGCCGGGGTACAGGGTCATGACGCGAATGGTCGGATAATCGACCTGCGGCAATGCCGAAACCGGCAGCAGGCGATAGGCAATCAGGCCGGCCAGCACAATGGCCAGCATGCTCAGGGTGGTGGCTACCGGACGGAGGATGAACAGCCGCGAAATGTTCATGCGCCCTTCTTGGCCTTGTCAGCTGCGGCGGCGTCCGGCGCGCTGGCCGCGGGTTTGCCCTGCAGGTGCCCGGTCGGGGTGGTCGGCACGTCATTGCTGTCGTTGACGACTTCCACTTCGCTGCCTTCTTTGAGGCGATCGGTGCCTTCGAGCACGACGCGGTCGCCTGCGGCCAGGCCTTCGGTGATCACGGTGTTGTTGCCGTCACTGGCGCCGATCTTCAACTGGCGGATGGTGACTTTCTTGTCGCCGTCCAACGCATAAACGAAAGTACCGTTGGTGCCGAACTGAATCGCCGCCGACGGTGCCAGTACCACGCCTTTCAGGGTGTCGGCCAGCAGGTGCACATTGACGAACTGATTGGGGAACAGCGACTGGTCGCGGTTATCGTAACGGGCCTTGAATTTCAGGGTGCCGGTGGCGACGTCGATCTGGTTGTCGAGGCTTTGCAGCACGCCGCTGGCCTGGATTTTCGTGTCGCCGCGATCCCACGCTTCGGCCGGCAGTTTCGCGCCACTGTGGTAGCGGGCAAGCACGGTTTCGAGGCTGTTTTCCGGCAGGGTGAAGACCACGCTGATCGGCTGGGTCTGGGTGATCACCGCGAGGAACGTGGTGTCGTTGGCCGCAACGAGGTTACCGACGTCGACCTGACGCAGACCGACACGACCGGCAATCGGTGCGCGGATCTTGGTGAATTCGAGATTGAGTTTGGCGTCGTTGACCGCCGCCTGATTGGTCTTGACCGTGCCCAGATACTGCCCGACCAGCGCTTCGGCGGTGTCCAGCGTCTGCTTGGCGATGCTGTCTTCCTTGTACAGGCCGCGATAACGCTCGACGTCGACCTGTGCGTTTTTCAACTGCGCCTGATTCTGCAGCAAGGTGCCTTCAGCCTGGAGCAAGGCGTTCTGGTACGGACGCGGATCGATCTCTGCCAGCAGGTCGCCGGCCTTGACCATCTGCCCTTCCTCGAAATTGATCTTCACCAGTTCACCGCCGACCCGGCTGCGCACGTTGATGGTGTTGAGCGCAGTCACCGTGCCCAGTGCCTTGTAATACAGCGGGAAGTCCCCCGTGACTGCCGGCGCCACACGCACCGGAATCGGCCCGGCCGCGCCACCGAAGCCCGGCCGCATCATCCCCGAACGTCCGGCATGGCCGCTCGCCGCCTTGTCGGCGCCCTCCTTGTGGGCCGAACCGGCGGGCCAGAATTTCCAGCACAGGACGGCGATAACCAACAGGACGAGCAGGCTGATCAGCCAGCGACGGGAGTTGCGAGGGGACGATTGCATGGATTGATTAACCATTGGGCGCGTGGGCTTCTTTTACGGGAGGCTGAACGATAAGCACTGATCGGATTTAAGCAAAGCAGCTTTACCGGCAATTTACCTTCAACTTACGTTTCAAGGTGTGAGGCAAAACACTGATACACAAATGAAAACGGCCTGGACAGGGCCAGGCCGTTAACAATTGTAAAAGCGCTTATTTCAGAACGGCGAGTGCTGCGTCGTAGTTCGGCTCTTCAGCGATTTCCTTGACCAGCTCGCTGTGCAAGACGTTGTCGTTCTCGTCCAGAACCACCACGGCACGGGCGGTCAGGCCTTTGAGCGGGCCGTCAGCGATGGCTACGCCGTAGTTTTCGATGAATTCGGCGCCGCGCAGGGTCGACAGGTTCTGCACGTTTTCCAGGCCTTCGGCGCCGCAGAAACGGGCCTGGGCGAATGGCAGGTCAGCCGAGATGCACAGCACCACGGTGTTGGCCAGTTCGTTGGCCTGAGCGTTGAACTTGCGCACCGAGGTGGCGCAGGTCGGGGTATCAACGCTTGGGAAGATGTTCAGCACTTTGCGCTTGCCGGCAAAGTCTTTCAGCGTGACGTCGGACAGATTGCCGGCAACCAGGGAAAAGGCTGGCGCCTTGGAACCGGCTTGTGGCAACTGGCCGTTGACTTGAACCGGGTTGCCTTTGAGGGTGACTTGAGCCATGACTTTAGTCCTTCTGAACGTGGTTATTGAGCATGCAAGAGGCCGAAGTTAACCACGAAATTGTCCGACGACCTATGCCCTGACTGAAAATTGTCAGGGGCCTGCGCAAAAAATTGTATACAGCCCGCCTGTAGGAGCTGCCGCAGGCTGCGATCTTTTCATCAAGATCAAAGATCGCAACTTCGTTTCACCGACAGCTAAAAGAATTGGTCAGTCGGGCATGGATCGGATGATGTCGGCTAGATCATCCTTGGTTAGTTCATTGGCCTTGATCGCAGCGGCAATATCAGTTTTGGAGAGCGGAAACCGTTTGAAAATTTCTTTCAAGGTTTCCTTATCAACATTGGCCAGCCATAGCGGGTCTATAAATGAACCGCCATACTCAGGCTTCATGGGTACTTCTTCGTGTGCAATTGCACCTTTATGATTGAGATACACCACATAACGGTCATGCCCTTCAGGAAAGCTTTTATCGTGATAAAGGGTAGTACCCAAAGGCAGGACATAGTAATTCTCGTCGCCATTTGGCCCTTCAATCAGCAACGGCTCTTTAGTTTTGATCATTTTGATATTGTGCCCCTTCGCAATATCGCCAAAAATCAGAAAAGCCAAAAAAATCGCATTGACGGATAAAACTGCCACCAGCCATAGGCCAATACGCCTATTTGTAAACATTTCTCTTGTCACAGGGGGCCTCGGTATTCGCTTCGAGCATGGCTTGTAAATCCGCAGGCATGAAAATACCGTCCTTCGGACTACTTTGCGTACGCGCTGCCTGTCTTTCGATGAAAGAAAGACCTCGCATCTCATTGAATTTCGCCGGGTTCTGCACAATTGACTTTCCCGAAATCTTTGCTCCTGCAATTGTCACGGTTGTGCAGTTATTCGTAGTCGGATGATAGGTGTAACTCCACTGAATAGTCGGAGCAGCCCCCTTCGGTTTCCGGACGAAGAGGTGGCAGCTGTACGCAGGTTGGAAACCCGGGCAGCGGCGACCCGGACGACCCGAAGGTCCCCCGCGCACAGCCGCCATAACGGAGTGCACACATTCGAAGTGCGCAAGGATACGTTATGAAAGGCGTGTACGCGCCACTAATACCCGTCGGGGTTTCCAGTCCCGGTCGCTGAATTGGCAGCGACGAACACAGGCTAGAGACCCGACGTCCGACGGACAACCTGAAAACCTTGTGGGAACGTTCCGCAAAATCGAAACAACTTTTAAACATCCTGAATTGAAATACGCACTGGGAGCTGCCGAAAGCTGCAATCTTTTGATATTGGTTTTTAACGACAAGATCAAAAGATCGCAGCCTGCGGCAGCTCCTACCTTGGCAGTGCAGCGTGTCGGATTGCGTTTGTTAAAGCGCAGCTTTGCGTCTTTTATTCAGACACCTGTCGATTCATGCGCGGCCCATTCGACTAAACCATGAATCCCCCCATTCCCTGGAGAAATCACCATGCGATTCATGATCCTTGTCAAAGCCAGCGCCGACTCCGAAGCCGGCATCATGCCCAGTGAAGAGCTGATCACCGCCATGGGCAACTTCAACGAAGAACTGGTCAAGGCCGGCATCCTCATCGACGCCGATGGCCTGCACCCGAGCAGCAAAGGCGCCCGCGTGCATTTCTCCGGCGACAAGCGCACGGTCATCGACGGCCCGTTCATCGAGACCAAGGAGCTGGTGGCCGGGTACTGGATCTGGGAAGTGAAGTCGAAAGAAGAAGCCATCGAATGGGTCAAGCGCTGCCCCAACCCGATGCCGGGCGACTCCGATATCGAAATCCGCCAGATCTTCTCTGCCGAGGATTTTGGCGCCGAGCTCACCCCCGAAGCCCGGGCGCAGGAAGAGCGTGTTCGCGAGCAAGCGAAGAAAAATGCCTGATCCCATGCCGGGTTGAATTTGAAATTGCCATCGCGGGCAAGCCACGCTCCCACAGGTATCGAGTCGGTCACAGGATTTGTGAACGCTTCAATACCTGTGGGAGCGTGGCTTGCCCGCGAAAGCGTCAGCACTGACAACACACATTTGATTGACCAGTTCACCACTCGACTGCGAAGCCGTACACAAAACCAAAGAATTAATCCATTCGACTGGCTAACTCCCGATTAGCTGCTAGCGTGAATCAGACGTGTCCTACAGGCTTGATTAAGAAAGGAATTACGGCCAACGGTCGAGAAGTGCCGGGTCGTCCATGCAGTAGCCACCAGGGAAACGGGGATCATGTCGAAAAAATTGGGGATTCACGCCTTGCTGCTGGCGAGTTCGCTGGCGCCTGTGTTTTGTGCTCTGGCGAATAACGCCGAAGAGGCCAACAAAAGCAACAACCCGCTGAACCTGGCGCCCGGCGCCAACCTGCAGGATTACTACACGCCGAAGCTGTTCGACAGCAACCTGCACACCAACGATGCCTTGCTGCGCGGTACTTTGCCGATTGCGCCCAACGATTTCATCGGCGTGCCGCAGTTGTTGCGGGCAACGATGCCGATCAGCACCCGCCCCGATCCGCACGGCGGCTACAGCACCGGCATCGGCGATCTCAATCTGTTCGACATCTTCCTGCTCAAGACCGACGGCGTGCAGTTCGGCATCGGCCCGCAGATCACCGCGCCGACCGCTGCCGAGGATGAATTGGGCACCGGTAAATGGCAGGCCGGCCTCGCGGCGGTAGCGATCGATTCGTCGCCGCGCGGCTTGCTCGGTGCGCTGGTGCAGTACCAGAGCTCGTTTGCCGGCGACCACGACCGTGCCCACGTCGAAACCGCAACCCTGCAGCCGTTCATCATCCATAACCTGGAAAAAGGCTGGTATCTGCGCTCCACCGGCACCTGGACGTTCGATCTGAAAAACAACACTCACTACATCCCGATCGGGCTGGGTGCGGGCAAGGTCTGGAAGTCCGGCAGCAACATTCTCAACGCCTTCCTCGAACCGCAATGGACCGTCGAACGCAAAGGCGATGGCGTGCCGCAGTTCACCCTGTTCGCGGGGATCAACGTGACATTCGGAAAATAAGGACATCGCCATGCACATCGCTTTACGCGCTGCCGGTTTCAGTCTGATGACCCTGTTCGCCAGCTGCGGCGTCGGCGCCCAGGAACTCGACACGCGTATCGGCAAGATCGCCATGGAAGGCGAACTGCCGGCCCATGAGTCGATTGCCAGACTCTACGCCGAACTGGATTTCCAGCAGGCAACCCAAAGTTACCTGTGGGCCTTGCCGCTGGTGTCCTACGCGCAGTGGCAGGAAGAATTTCGCGACAAGCTCGGCGCGCGCAGCGGCGATCTGATGGTGCTCGACAGCTACGAAGACAAGCTCGGCGTGATCACCGCCAACGCCACCACGCCGTACATTCTCGGCTTCGTCGACCTCAGCGAAACCGGGCCGCTGGTGATTGAACTGCCACCGGGACCGACCGCCGGCGGCATTGGCGATTTCTGGCAGCGGGCGATCATCGACATGGGCCAGACCGGCCCGGACAAAGGCCAGGGCGGCAAATACCTGGTGCTGCCACCGGGCGCGGAGCCACCGGCGGATGCCGACAAGTATTACCTGGCCAAATCGGAAACCATGAACGTGCTGGTGGGCTTCCGGGTGCTGGATCCGGATCC
>Ga0153923_100122_pt1 | contig 37123 bp, 27 predicted proteins | sample TSNJ007MetaG_FD_104682 | JGI IMG/M metagenome (GOLD analysis project Ga0153923, IMG submission 104682) | Attine ant fungus gardens microbial communities from New Jersey, USA - TSNJ007 MetaG | ecosystem: Host-associated > Fungi > Mycelium > Unclassified | place: USA: New Jersey, Brendon T. Byrne...
AAATAAACGATAAAAATACGAACTACTAGTAAATCCAGTTTTTTCTGCGATATCAACAATGGTACATTCAGAGGTCTTCAACAGCTCTTTGGCTTTATTCAACCGCATTTCACTAATTATATCGGGTAGTGCTTTTGTAGTTAATTGTTTATATAACCGGCTCAAATAGATTGGAGACATCGAGAGCTCGTCTGCAATTGAATTTATGCACAGGTTGGAATTGCTATAATCTCGCTCAATAATTTGATGTACTTTTCTAATGAGATCTTCTTGTTTTGTACTTCTTTTCTCTTCGAGTTTTTCACTTATTTCTTCAAATATCTTGAAATATGGAGTGTTGATTTCTTCCATGGTTTCAACATGATTTGGTAGTAAGAACGTTGTATCGAATTCGGGTAATGTTAAAATCGCATTGTTCTTTTTTAATGTTCGCAAGACGTTATTAACAGTAAGTGCTAAATGCGATACGACAAGTTGAACAACGGTAAAAGAATATTCTGATATTTCTCCTACGATATCAATATAGATGCTCCGTGCCTTTTCCGCATTTCCTGACATCAAGGATTCAATGAACTGTTTTTCTTTGTGAACTGGAAACATATATTCTTTGGATTTTAAGTTCATAATGTCAACCGAAAAGAGGATGCTGCCGTATCCTTTGAATAATCGATGATAAGAAGCCTCAAGTACTTGCTTGTAGACTAAGATGCATTGCTCAATGGATTCCTTCACAGGACTAAAGGTAATCGTGATGGATAATTTTAAATGTTTGGTGATTGACAACTGCATAAGCCCCGCCATTTCGATCAGCGAATCTCGTTCCGTTATATAAAGCGGATCATGAAAGCTTAGCAAAAGTAAAAGACTATCATCCCCCATATCAATGGCTTCGACTTGAAAGATCGGTGAGGAAATTTCTGTACAAATGTTCATTATGGCATATTTGAGCAATTTTATATCTTCTTTGTATTTCTCGAGGACTATGGGGAATTGATCGATCCTTATCAAAACAATCAGTGATTTATTATTAACCATAAGCTCTGAATTGAAGTAATGTAATTTCTGTTGTAATACCTCAGCATTATTCGTTTCTCTACCTAAAATCGTATTTCTAAGAAAATCCTGTTTGAGAATATGCTGATGGTTACGTCTTTCTGTTTCCAGGGTTTTGAACTTGCGTATGACTTTGTCAATCGGGCGATATATGCTATGGGATAAAGTTAACGAAATCAACAATCCTAAGAGAAGAATGCCAATACAGATAAATAATATTCGATACCTCATTTCATTTATTTCTTGAGTGATATTGCTATAAGGGGTAATCCGAACATATTTCCAGCCTAATGAATCGGGTGTAGTAAACGTTATTAAAGATTTAACTCCATCCACAGTGTCTACAAAATATGTAGATTCTGATGTATCCTGAATAATTTTCTGTATATAGGTTTTATCAGATATATCAGTTAGCATCTCTTGCTTATCACTACTGGAATATAATATTCCATCCTGATTAATGATAAACGTGTTATTCTCCGAGATCTCTTTCCCCGACTGATCCATTCGCAGGCCTAACCATGATGCCGAGATATTGACAACAACAGCTGTATTTAAATCTTTATTATCATCAATGACGCTATAACATAAGTAAGTGTAGCTTGATACTGGAGTGGTCTGAACCGAACCTATGTTATAGGTTCTGGGAATCGGTTGAAAGGGGCGATGTTCTTTGAATTTCATAAAAAGGTCTAGAATTCCATCATCATCCAGTTCGGACTTCGGTTGAATTCCGCTTCGTGAATTATTGGAACTAATATAGAACTGATTGGATTTCGCATTATATACATAAATGGATTCAATGAATGGTAAGGATGCGCGATAGTTATCAAGTTGTTGCTGTGCAAAAATGACATCATAGATATTCAAGTCCGCATAATACAACAACTTAGATACCGCAGAATCATAGTAAATCTGGGAGGACAGTGAGGTAACAGTCTCTGTCATAGTAGATAATTGCGTTTTAATTTGATTTAGACTATTTGAATCGGAACGATAAACTTGTTTAAGTGCGATGCTTGTAAAGTTCATATAAAGAATAGTTGAAGTTATCAAAAGGGTAATAACAACACATCCAATAGAGCCAAGGAGTATTCGGCTGTAAACTTTTTTATGCTCTTTAGACCAATGTTTTATCATTTGTTGAAACCCCTTTCATCGCTGGTCTGAGTATAAATCATCAGTCTGGTGCTTTCAATCAAATTTATAAATCCAGCAGCCGAAATTAGGTTAAATGTAGTGAATATTCACAAAAGTACAGAAATTTCATACTTCACAAATACCGAGATTACAGCAATGTGTATCATTGTACAGTATATTATCGAATCCGCTTCTTCTATGATTTGGAAGTAAGATTCACGAGCAATTCTATTCAGGAGGAGGTCAGTCATGTTTAAGAAGAAAGGTTTTTTTTATGAATTAAATAAGAATAAAATCATGTTTTTGATGATAGCACCGACACTGATTTTTTTCTTAATAAATTCTTATGCTCCAATGGTCGGCATCTATTATGCATTCACAAGTTATGATTTTGCAGGTGGTTTATTTGGAAGTCCGTTTGTAGGATTAGACAATTTTAAATTTTTAACGCAATCTGGAATTCTGTTGAAGTTGACAATCAATACGCTTGGATACAACGTGGTTTTTATCATATTAGGTAACGTGGTATCTATAGGGGCAGCAATCCTATTAAGTGAAGTCCGAGGGAAGCTATTTAAAAAGTTATCACAATCCATTATGTTTCTACCCTACTTCGTTTCGTTTGTTCTGATTAGTGTTTTAGCGTTTAACATGTTTAATGCTGATTCTGGTTTTGTTAATCAGTTACTCAAATCGTTCGGATTGGATCCAGTAGACATATACAATACACCATGGCTCTGGCCATTTCTGATTACAGCATTTTATTTATGGAAGAACCTGGGTTATTCCATGGTCATTTATCTTGCATCCATCATGGGAATTAGCGATGAGTATTACGAAGCTGCCAAAATTGATGGTGCAAATATTTTTCAGCGAATCTGGTATATTACCATACCTATGCTGAAGTCAACATTTATCATTCTGCTCTTATTTGCACTCGGAAGCATTATGAAAGGTCAATTCGATCTGTTCTATCAGCTTGTCGGGAACAACGGAGTGCTCTTCAACGTTACGGATATTGTAGATACTTACGTTTATCGATCTTTGAAAGTTAATTTTGATATTGGTATGGCAACTGCTGCTGGCTTGTATCAGTCTATCTTCGGATTTGTAATGATTATGACAGTGAATTATATCATCAAGAAAATTAATGATGACTACGCATTGTTCTAAAGTAGGGAGGAGGGATTACATTGGATGACAACATTCTAAGTTCTAGAGTTTTCCGCATGATGGCTTACCTGATTATTATGATTTTTTCTTTGCTCTGTCTCTTTCCTTTCCTTCTGATCATTTCAGGCTCATTGACAGCCAATGAATCCATTATTCGCGACGGTTTTCACTTGATTCCTAAAGTGTTCTCGCTGGAAGGTTATGAAATGGTATTTATCTTTCCAACTCAGCTAATCAAGGCTTATGGTGTAACGATTTTTGTAACTGTGATTGGAACGTTGGTGGGATTGTTTCTTATTACGATGGCGGGTTACGTTCTGCAGAGGAAAGATTTCAAGTATCGCAATCATTTGTCCTTCTTCATTTATTTCACAACGCTGTTTGGAGGGGGGCTTGTGCCCTGGTACATCATGCTGACTACATACTTTGGGCTGGCAGACACCTATGCCGTACTGATATTACCTGGTCTTATGACACCTTTTCTCATTATTTTAATGAAAAACTTTATCAAATCTGCGATTCCGGAAGAATTATTCGAATCGGCCAAAATCGATGGCGCGAACGACTTTAGGATCTACTACAGTATCGTGCTGAAGCTTGCTATGCCTGGCATAGCGACTGTAGGTCTGTTCCTTGCTCTGACGTACTGGAACGACTGGTTCATGTCTTCTTTGTTCATTAATGACGTTAGCATGTATCAGCTTCAATACTACTTGTATAACACGATCAATACCATGATGTTCGTTTCTCAAATGGCCACTGGAACCGGTGTAACCCTAGGGCGTGACATTCCGACAGAGTCGACCAAGATGGCAATGGCGATCGTCGTTACTGGACCCATTATTTTCTTATATCCGTTTGTGCAGCGATATTTTGTGAAGGGATTAACGATTGGTGCAGTGAAGGGTTAGTACCGAAAGCAAACGAAGGGAACTCGTATGCGATCGGCTGACATAGATCATTTAATTAAGGGGAGGGTTAGTATGAGAAAAGGAAAAAAGAAATTGTTAACGATCGGCACTTCTTTATTCTTAACTGCAAGTTTGTTTGCTGGCTGCAGTAGTAATAGCACGAATACTAAGGAGGCATCGTCAGAATCAACAACGAATTCGAATTCGAATTCGAATACCAGTACTCCAGCACCAGAAGCATCAGAAGCGACTGGAATCGACACATCCAAGAAAGTAGAGCTTCAGTTCTATATGCTGGGCGATGCCCCAAAGGATTTAAATCTCATTCAGGATGAAGTTAACAAAATGGCATTAGAAGATTTGAATGCAACCGTCAAATTCAACTTCACAACCTGGACAGACTGGGAGTCGAAGTATAAGCTTCTGTTGTCCTCAGGGCAGCCGATTGACCTGATCTTTACGGCAGAATGGACAAATTACCAGTCATATGCGGTGAAAGGGGCTTTCCTTCCGCTAGATGATCTCCTACCGAAGGCTGCACCTAAGCTACAAGCATATGTACCACAGGATTTCTGGGAAGCAGTCAAGGTTGACAAGAAAATTTACACCGTTCCAGCTATCTGGAAGGAGTATGTAAATGATGGTATTGCCTATCGGGAAGATTTGCGTAAAAAGTATAATTTGCCAAAGCCGGAATCACTCGAAACGCTAGAGCAGTATTTGGATGGCATACGCAAGAATGAACCGGATATGCTACCTCTGGCGGATACTGAGGTTAGTCATGTAGATTCCATCCGTCAAATGACCACTACGACTGTGAATACCAACGATAAAGTTCCATATGGACTTAGCATCATGTATGACACTCCAAGAGACGTAACCAGCTATTGGGGCTCTCCGCAGCATTTGGAAGATTTAAAAATGTTCAGGAGTTGGCAAGAAAAAGGGTACTTTATGAAGAATATGCTGAACATTAAAGATAGTGGTAGTGATATATTTGCTGCCGGTAAAGCCGCAGCAATTTTGGGAAGTGAGAATCCTAACCGCTTTGGTGATGCTGTTGTCAAAGTGAAATCACTGCATCCGGATTGGGAGCTAGGCTATTCCCCATATCCCAATATGAAAGGGTTCTCTTCACCCGTTCACCCGATTCATAATGGCTTTGCAATTCCACGCAGCAGCAAAAACCCAGAGAGAGCGCTTGCTTTCTATGAGAAATTGGTCACGGATAAACGCTACAATTGGCTGACGCAATACGGTATTGAAGGCAAGCATTTTGAAATTGAAGATGGGAAATATTATAAAATGCTTGGTGATGCCCAATCAAATGGATTCACAAGAGAAGGTATGAATGGATGGGCATGGAGAAATCCGGAGTTCATGTTGTTTGATAAGAGCTATCAAGCTGTGCTAGACATGTTCGATGAAATGGATAAGATAGCAAAACCGAATATTTTCCAAGGTTTCGGAGAGGATTGGACGTCTTATCAAGCAGAGAAGGCGGCCCTTCTACAAGTTGAAAAGCAATACTTATATCCTTTGAATGATGGTATGGTTAAGGATGTTGAAGCCGGCTTGAAGTTATTTATGGAAAAGGCGAAAAAAGCTGGTCTCGATAAAATTCAAGCGGAATACACGAAGCAATGGTTGCAGTATTTGGATGATGCAAATATTAAGTGAGTGAGCCAGTTTAGAGTGTTACTCGTAGAGAACAACAGGATTAACCTCCTGTTGTTCTCTACTACATGGGTGGTATATTTATGAAGGTTCTTTTTCATGGAACGGCTGCATTTGAAGGGATTCCCTCGTTATTCTGTCATTGCGAGACTTGCAAGCATGCCAAAGTACGTGGTGGAAAAAATATTCGTACACGCACTTCGGTCTTGATTGATGAAATACTTAAGATTGATTTTCCGGCGGACACCTTACATCATTCCATTCGTGATTCTGTAGATATGGATAAGGTTCGCGATTTATTGTTTACACATTCACATTCCGATCATTTGTATCCTGAAGATTTACTGATTCGTGCGCTTGGTTATGCTCAATTTAATGAAGAGGAAGAACTTCATCTATACGGTCATGATTTGCCTATTAAGCACTGTAGTCAATTGCTTGCCACGGAAAGGCATCGCTTCCAACTTCACAACTTGAAGCCCTTTGAAACCGTACAAACACAAACAGCTACGATTACGCCATTGCTTGCCAATCATGATTCTAAAGAAACTTGTTTATTGTATTACATAGAAAAGGATGAAAAAGCCATTTTCTATGGTCACGACAGCGGTTGGTTTCCCAAACAGACTTGGGACTGGTTGAAAGGGAAAAAACTGGATCTTGCTATTCTAGAATGTACGACTGGGAATGCCCCAAATTGTGAAGTTCACATGAATGTTGAAGATACTCTAAAAACACGGGAATGGTTAATCGAGAATTTTGTTATGAAAGCAGAAGGGCGAATCGTAGTCACTCATTTCTCTCATAATGCTCATCTGTTGCATGAAGATTTGGTTCATATTTTTGAGCCGAATGGGATTACAGTAGCATTTGATGGGATGCAACTGGACATATGAGTTAGCGCATAAGTGAAATGAGGATATTTCTATGATTTCAATGGCATTCTTTTTAGTTTTATTTTCAGGTATTACCCATGCGGTATGGAACCTATTTACAAAGAGAAGTCTGAATAAATACGTATTTCTCTGGTCGATTCATATTGTTGGTACACTTGCTCTATTACCTTATTTTATTATTGAGCTGCTTCAAGTTGAGCTTCATGCGGAGACACTTGGCTATATGGCGATATCTGCTTTATTTCAAGGGTCGTACTTCATTTTCCTCTCTAAATCGTATTCCTATGGTGATTTATCGCAGACCTATCCAATCATGCGAGGTACTGGTGTCATGCTAGTGACCTTGTTAAGTGTTGTGTTATTCGGGGATTCCTTAACTCTAGTAGGCTGGATAGGCTTTTGTTGTATCATAGTAGGGCTCTTTATTATTAGTGGAATCGTTAATCGTCATGCTAATCAAGGGAAAATGACTCATTCTATATCCATTTTTTATGCAATTGTAGTAGGGATGTGTGTTGCAGGCTATACATTAATGGACAAACTAATTGTCCAGCAATTATCTCCACTATCAACGCTTGAATTATCCAATATTAATTATGTAATCGTCGCTTTCTTCATGGTTATAAGAGCCGGTCGTACACAAATTATAAGGGAATGGCAACAAAACTGGAAAATGATCTTGATTGGTTGTATTTGCTCGCCAGCTTCTTATTTTATGTTTCTGATGGCGATGAAGCTTGCTCCACTAGCTTCAATTGCGCCAATACGAGAAATTGGAACGGTTGTAGGTACGATTCTTGGCATACTTGTACTAAAAGAGAAGCAAGGAGTGCGAAGAATTATCATGTCGGCTGTGATTACCTGTGGGATCATCTCCATTGCCATATGGGGATAAGTTGATTTACTAGAATTGAGGACTACGTTCTGACCGTATAGGGTAAAAATGAAAGGCCTCTCGTAGGAATACGAGAGGCCTTTCATTCTGTTAAGCATTAGATAGTTTTATACTGTCTAATTAACGGGGCAATTCACAGGTGAATATGCCTCATTCTAATTCTTGTTCTAAAACAGTTTTTACTAAACGACGTACTTCATCTGTTGATCTTGTATCCATTAATTGGTTTCTTAATTCGCTTGCGCCTCTAAATCCACGAACATAGATTTTGAAAAAGCGAAGAAGTGGTTTAAATGAACGTGGCTCGAGTTCATTTGAATATTTATCGTGAAGATCCAACTGTAATAGAAGTAAATTGAGAAAATCCTTTGGACTATGTTCTTTAGGTTCTTTTTCAAAAGCAAATGGATTGGTGAAGATGCCGCGGCCAATCATGACACCATCAACGCCGTATTGCTCAACTAACTTTAATCCTGTTGCGCGGTCAGGAATATCTCCATTAATAGTTAACAACGTATTTGGAGCAATTTCATCGCGTAATTTTTTTATTTCAGGGATTAGTTCCCAGTGTGCATCTACTTTACTCATCTCTTCTTTTGTACGAAGGTGAATGGAAAGGTTCGCAATATCTTGTTTCAATATATGTCCTAGCCAATCGCGCCACTCGTCAATATCAGAGTAACCCAATCTTGTTTTAACACTAACCGGCAATCCACCTGCTTTTGCTGCTTGAATAATTTCTGCTGCAACCTCAGGATGTAGTATTAATCCAGCACCTTTTCCATTGGCTGCGACGTTTTGTGCTGGGCATCCCATGTTTAAATCGATACCGCGAAAACCAAGTTTTTTCATATCAATACTCATCTGTTCAAAAAATACAGGTTTATCACCCCAAATATGAGCGACAATTGGTTGCTCATCTTCTGTGAACGTTAATCGACCACGTACACTGTCTTTTCCTACAGGATGACAATAGCTTTCTGTATTAGTGAATTCTGTGAAAAATACGTCGGGTTTGGCAGCTTCACTAATGACGTGACGAAATACAACATCTGTGACATCTTCCATTGGTGCTAATATAAAAAACGGCTTCGGTAAATCAAGCCAAAAGTTTTGTTCGTTACTCATATTATCTCCTCTTGTTGCGATATATAAAAACATATAAGTTATAGCAAAGACCTTTTACCCAACATACATATTATCATTTTTTTTCGTTTATTGCACAGAAGAAAGGAGAATACATACAGCGAAATCAATATACATAGCTTATAGCTTGAAGTGCTAAAATAAGATGTATAAAGCTTTATTAATGGCAACATGAGATAACAATACAGTAGAAGTGGTGAAGATATGGGGATAACTGTAAAAGATATGCTGCAACTTCCTTCCTTTCGAGGAGCAAAGGTGCTAACTGGAAATAATAATCTACACCGCACCATTTCTTCTTTATCCGTACTAGAGGTTTCAAATGCGGATTATTCTTCTCGAATTGTCCATTCCATTCAAGAAGAGTGGTATGCGGAAGAGATAGTGATCAGCTCTTTTTACTCCATTAAGGACAGTGTAGAGAAACAGTGTGAAACGATTGAGTACTTGCACGAGCTTGGAGAAGTAGGATTGATCTTATACTATGTAGGAATTATCATTCCTGAAGTAGCTGACGAGGTACTGCAATTAGCAGAGTCCAAAAATTTCATCATCATTTGTATGCCGGAAAATGATTTTTCACTTCGTTACAACGAAGTGATTTATGAAGTGATGGAAGCGATTGTTCTGAACAATCAGACGATCAATGATAATTTTGTAAATGAGGCGTTAGAGAAAGTATCCCTTTTGCCAGAACACTCACGGAGCGTCGAAATTACGCTGAAAATATTGTCTGATCGGCTGAAAGCGAACGTCATCCTGACGAACACCCAGTTAGATATCGTAAATCAAGTAATGTGGCCCCGTAATTCATCGTTAAACGTGGGGTATATTATTGAGACCTTCGCCCCCTATTTGATGAATATGACGAAAGGACAAACAGAGCCTGTTTCAAATTGCTATGTGGAATACAAGAGTATTCATCAAAAAAACGGAGAAGCGCTGCATTTATTTTTGATTAAAGAGAACTCAAAATTACCTGCGAAGACCATCGATAAAATCAGCGAGGTTGTACAAGTAGCGATCAATTTGTGGGGGGATAAGCATAACGAGGTTAGCGAATATGCCTTGGTAAAAGCAATTATTAATGATGAAAGCGAAAAAATGCGAAGACTGGCTCATTTTCTCCACATTGATGTCTCTTCCATTCAGATGATGTGGTTAGTATATATTCACGATTTATCGCAAGAGAAACAAATTCGTGAAGAGCTGGAAGAGCATTTGTTCAAATATTATAAAACGGCGGTCATTCAAACTATCGATCATTGTATAATAGCCCTTATGGGAAATTGCTCTTATAAGTACAATGAGTATGAAATTGCAGGGGAGTATATTGACACGACGAATTCAGCCCCGCTTATTTCCGAAATGGTCTATGCTCCCCGAATGAGAAATACACAGATGTACGACGCATGTATCGGCTGGTGAACAGTGTGGGACGGAAAGTCCATCTGATGTATGAGCATCGTAAATTGTACACAGCAGCCGAGATGCGTTCTATGAAACAAGCTATTGAGTTAAGTGAACAGGGAGAAGAAATACTTGAAGAATGGATGTCTGTGATTGACCCCATTCTAGGTGATCCAGAGTCGATAAAAACACTCATAACCTTCTTGTTAGATGCAAAGGGGAATTTTGATAACTGTGGGAAAATGCTGTTTGTTCATAAAAATACAGTAAAATATCGTATTAGAAAGATCAGTGAATTAATTGGCTATGATGTAACCGTCAACTCCGAATCTTACGATGTGTATATCGCTTGCATGATTTATCGACTCACACATAGCTAGTATAATCCGTAGTTTTTGTCGAATAAGACAAAAATCACGGATTTTTTTTTATTTTAGAAAAAGACGTAATCTCATGGTTCCTTCTATAATAAGAAAAATTACTTTTCGAGGAGGAGAACTAACATGAGAAAGGACGGAGCACCTCAGTCTTGGTTCACTCTGGGGATGGTATGGGCCGGAGCGGTGATCAGTATACCTGGCCTCCTGGTTGGGAATACGTTGATATCTGGTATGAGCTTACCTATGACATTATTGATCGCTTTTTTAGGGTACGCCATTATCGTTGTCCTTATGATACTTCAGGGGATTCAGAGTACGGATCTTGGGAAAACAACCGTTCAAGTCGCAGCCCAAGTCTTTGGCAAAAAAGGCTCGCGAACGATTTTATCCATTATTCTCGCTATTGCTTGCCTCGGTTGGTTCGGGATTCAGGCTAATGTATGCGGGGCGGCACTGGCCAACCTGCTGGCGGAGTATGGAGTGATAGTCCCAGTTCCCCTTGCTTCTTTAATTAGCGGTTTGGTTATGGTGATCTCAGCAATGTACGGAATGAAAGTGCTGAGAGTACTTAGTTATATTGCAGTACCTTTATTAATCGTGATTTGCATATATGGTTTAGTTCAAGTGTTCACTATGGATTCCGTGCAGAACATTTGGAGCTACCAGCCTGAGATGCATATGAATTTCATGGATGGCTTAGCTGTAACAATAGGCTCATTTGCCTTAGGGGCTGTCATTGCAGGCGACTACTCTCAGTTCTCAAGAAAACGTTCTGACGTATTAAAAGCAGCGTTAATCGGAATTGTTCCTTCTGGCGTACTGATGATTAGTGTGGGTGCTATTTTATCGATTGCTTACCAGACTAGCGATATTGCGGCCGTCTTTATAAATATTACAACGCCTTTTATTGGGGGTACTGTTTTGATTCTGGCTGCTTGGAAAACGAATATGGTCAACGCAATCTCGGGTGGATTTGCGCTTACCAATGTATTGCATATTTCCAAAGAAAAAGAGAAATGGGCAGTAGGGATTGCTGGACTCATCGGGACTGTACTCGCTGTGATCGGTATCTTGAATTATTTCACGCCAGTGATGTCGATCTTGTCAGCTATGGTTCCGCCGGTAGCAGGGGTAATGATTGCATCCTATTGGATCATGAATAAAGGCGATAAGAATCGTTGGAAGGAAACAGAGGGCGTTAATCGTCTAGGGGTATTTTCTTGGCTGGTCGGATCCATTATTGCTTGTATGCCCGTTGTGCTGTCCTTTTTCCCAAGCTTACCTCAATTATCAAATCAGCCATTACTCGGTATCGTCATTTCATTTGTCTTATATATTGTCTGCTACCGATTTACTGCCTCAAAAACTGTCATATTGGAGGGAAATAAATGAGATATTTAGATAAACAATCGATTGAACATATTGCCGTAGGCGCTGCATTTTTAGGCACAGGTGGAGGAGGAGATCCTTACATCGGTAAACTCATGGCTCTTTCGGCTATTGAAAAGTACGGACCTGTAAGACTTTACTCTGTGGATGAAATCGAGGATGAAGACTTTTTCATTCCTTCCGCCATGATGGGTGCGCCTTCTGTATTAGTGGAGAAATTTCCGAAAGGCGATGAGTTTGTTAAGGTATTTCAGATGCTGGCCAAATATTTGGGCCGAGAAAAAATTACAGGCACATTTCCGATGGAAGCAGGCGGAGTCAATTCGATGATTCCGATCGTCGTTGCAGCACAGCTGAATTTACCGCTTATTGATTGCGATGGGATGGGGAGGGCATTTCCTGATTTGCAGATGGTGACGTTTAACCTGGATGGCATTTCAACTGCGCCGCTCGCAATTTCGGATGAAAAAGGGAACATTGGTATTTTTGAGACAATCGATAATAAATGGACCGAACGGTTAGCCCGTACAGCTACAGTTGAGATGGGTGCCAGTGCTTTGGTAAGTCTGTATCCAACGACGGGGGCTCAAATTAAGAACAGCGGTGTCCATAACATCGTGACGCTATCTGAGCAGATCGGAGAGATCATTTCTTCCAACAACAGAGATGCAAAAGTGAAGCTTGAAGAGCTTCTAAACCTGACATCCGGTCACGAGCTGTTCCAAGGGAAAATTACAGATGTCATCCGGGAAACCAAGGGTGGCTTTAATTTAGGGGAAATGAACCTAGAAGGCATTGATGGAAATAAAGATGAGCAAATGAAAGTTTATTTCCAAAATGAGAATCTGCTTGCCGAGAAGAATGGTCAGGTTATAGCCATGACACCGGATTTAATATGCCTAGTCGATTATGAAACTTTATTGCCTGTTACAACAGAGAGCTTGAAATATGGAAAACGCGTACGCGTCATTGGCTTGCCGTCACATCCCAAATGGAGAACGGAAAAAGGAATCGAAACGGTAGGACCGAGATACTTTGGGTATGATTACGATTATGCTCCTATTGAAGAATTGGTAAGTAAGGCGGTGCCTAAACATGTTTAGAATTGGAATAGATGTAGGCGGCACGAACACAGATGCCATTATTTTGGACGAGCATAGCCGATTAATTCATAGCGTTAAATCCCCAACGACACTGGATATAAAAACGGGGATTGAGACGTCACTGCGTAATGTATTAAAGGAAGCGAGCATTGATAAAACGAAAATCACACATGCAATGCTTGGGACAACGCAGTGTACTAATGCCATTGTGGAACGGAAGAAATTAGCCAAAGTTGGTGTGATTCGGTTAGGATTCCCTGCTACCGCTTCTGTTCTGCCATATACGGCTTGGCCTAAAGACATGGTGGAAAAACTATCAGGAAACTATGCATTAGTTCATGGTGGGTATGAATATGATGGTAAGTTGCTCAGTGAGCTTGATGAGGAGGAGATTAAAGAGCTTCTAGTAGAATGGCGAAATAAAGTAGAATCTATTGCGATCATTGGTGTGTTCTCATCCATCAAAAATGACCAGGAGCTCAAGGTTCGAGACTTAATCTGGGAAGCATACGGGACAAATTATCCGGTTTCTTGCTCCTCCTTGATCGGGTCTGTTGGCCTGATTGAACGTGAGAATGCAACCATACTGAATGCGGCTTTATGCAAAGTCATCGAGACCACTAGCACAGGTTTTGAAAATGCGTTAGAAGCAGAAGGGATTCAAGGCGCTGAGGTGTACTTATGCCAAAATGACGGTACACTTATGTCGATTGAATATGCTAAGCAATTTCCGATCCTTACGATTGCCTGTGGACCAACAAATAGCATCCGGGGAGCTTCTTATTTAGCGAACATTAAAAATACGATGGTACTCGATGTTGGTGGCACCACATCGGATATCGGTGTCTTACAGGATGGATTTCCAAGAGAGTCTTCTGTAGCAGTGGAAGTAGGAGATATTCGCACGAACTTTAGAATGCCAGACATTATCTCTGTAGGACTTGGCGGCGGAAGTATTGTTCGCGTAGACAATGGCAAGATTACAGTTGGGCCGGATAGCGTGGGCTATAAGATCACAGAAGAAGCACTCGTATTTGGTGGAAGCACCTTGACTACGACGGATATTGCGGTTCGCCTTGGGTTAGCTGACGTGGGAGATAAAAGTTTAGTAAGTCACATCGATGAACAATTTTCCAAACAAGTCCTATCCGTAATTTCTTCGATCATAGCCAAGGCGATTGATAAGATGAAAACTTCTTCCGAAGATGTACAGATTGTACTCGTAGGCGGGGGCAGTGTTATTATTCCAGATGGAATTCCCGGAGTAGCCAGCATTATTAAAGTAGAGAACGGTGGAGTTGCCAATGCCATCGGTGCATCGATTTCTCAAATTAGCGGACAGTATGAACAAATTTATATTTATTCGCGAGAGCCGCGAGAGCAGTCGTTAAGGGATGCTGAGGAAAAAGCGGTGAAACAAGCGGTATTGGCAGGAGCCGATCCTACTACGATTAAATTGGTTGAGGTTGAAGAGACGCCACTTGCCTATCATCCGGAAAATGCAACCCGATTAAGAGTTAAGGTTGTAGGTAAAATGAGTTAGAGAATACGAATTCACAGGACATGATGCAGAACGGCTCTTTGAAGCAAAATAATTCCATGATGTAAAACTAGAAGCTTCTCATGAGTTCTTTGAACTTGTGTGAAGCTTCTTTTTTTATGAAAAATAGGATTGCTCAATATAGTCTAAATGAGTATTATGAGTAGGTATGTTCTTATAAAAATAGAGATAAATAGGATGGAGAGCACCATGACAACATCACGACAGAACGCATTGATTTTCTCGTTTACTTTTATGGCGTTTATTCTGGGTACGACGGAGTATATTATCGTTGGTTTACTCTCGGAAATATCCTCGAGCCTCGGAGTAACGTTAGCGACAGCCGGGGGCTTGGTATCTGGTTTCGCGATCGCTTATGCCATTGGCACACCCATTATGATGTCTTTGTTCAGCCGTATCCCGAAACGGATTACGATTCTTGTATCGCTTGTATTGATTCTGCTGTTGAATTTGTGGAGTGCTATAACTGGAACCTACAGTATGCTGCTAGTGACTAGAATAGTTACTGCCGTACTATGTGGTTTTGTTCTTTCTGTAGCCATTACGGTAGCGAATGAAGCGGTGGACCCGGAGAAAAGAGGCAAAGCGATCGCTACAATTTTGAGCGGTTTCGCTGTTGCGAATGTATTTGGTGTACCGATCGGCACTTTTGTAGGGCAGTATTTCAACTGGCCTGCAGCATTTGTTCTAAATGGGGTATTAGCCGGAATTGCCATCGCGCTAAATTATGCCTATATTCCACGCAAACTACCGAAGCCTGTGCCTAGCTCACTTAAGGATCAGATCGAACTGCTCACGAATGGACGCATTATTCTTGCGTTTCTCATTCCAGTTACGGCAGTGGGAGCGGTGTTTGTGATGTACACGTACATTACACCATTGCTGGAGCAAGTGATGAATATTCCTAAGAGCTCGGTTAGTGGCGTACTGTTTGTATACGGGATTGCCACGATTGTCAGCAACTGGATTGGAGGCAAGGTTGCAACCGGAAATGCGGTAAGTAAGCTTAGATTCGTATTTCTTATCCAAGCTGTGGTCTATATCATCTTTAGTTTGACCGCATCGATCTCGATTCTAGGAATGATCGTACTAATGATGCTAGCCGTAATGTCGAGTATTGTTAGCGCACCAGCTCAGCTCTATTTGATAGATTTGGCCAAGCAGTATTCACCAAGATCGAAGGACCTTGCTGCATCGTTGAATCCAGTAGCGTCTAACCTGGGAATCGCAGGAGGATCCGCGATTGGGGGAGTGGTTGCCCAGCATGGAGGATTAATCTCCCTTCCTATAGCTGCTTCCATCCTGGCGATATCGGCATGTGTGATTGCTTTGATATGTTATAAGTTGGATCAGCAAACTCAAGAAGGGGTTATTGCTCAGCATCATAACTTAACCTGAAGAGAAGTTATAGAGGTCGTCCGAAATAATCCGGCGGCCTTTTCTTATATCAACTAGTAATCTAGTAAAACAACACAAAAAATCCGTCGGAAGGAAAAATTCCATAGACGGATCGTGAGTTATTATATGCAAATCCAACCAAGGCCGGGGATTTCTTTCCAACTGCAGTTACCAGGGCCGCTGCCAGAATCACTACCAGAACCACTACCGGAACCACTACCAGGAGTAGCTGGCATTGTGGGAAACGGTCCTTCAGCCATGGATATCATTTTTACGTCAATGACAGCACTTTTGCCATCTGCAAATAGCACACTAATTGAATCAGTATTAACTGTATTGACATAGGCTACAACCTTTTGACCACTACTTAAGGTGAAAATCCCCCATTTTCCGAGGAAAGGTTGAATATCAGTGATGGTTAGATATGCAAATACCGGGCCACCACTAGAATGCGTCTGCATTCCTGGTTGTTGGGTGCCGCTTCCAGGATATATGGGCATGGGTCCGCCTGATTGCATGCCACCTGGAGTCATTGGTTGGAATGGGGGGAAACTACGACCTGGGCACACATAGTACGGATTTCTGAAGTAAAAATATCCCACTTATTAACCTCCTTAGATACCTCTAATTAACAGATACCTAAAGTCTATGCTCCTGCCTATGTATTGGTGTATGACACGAATAAGGGCTTCAACTTTACTTTAATTGACTATATTCATAATTGTGTTATAATTCAAACATATGTTATTAATATAACAATATATATTGGTAATGTAACAAATGAAATATCCTGGAGTTATTAGAAGGAGGAGTGTGATTCAGAACAGTAGTTGTTCCTGTGAGTTATTGGGGGAAAACCTGATTTGTAGCGGAAACTGAGGAATTGCAACTTAAACCGATACATATTAGGAGCACTTATTAGTTGCAGTTGCACGCACCCAGAGCTCGGTTCTTCACCTTCAATGGCTATGGAAAAATTAGTTCTTTGTAGTGCAATAACAATTGTTAGAATATTAACATTTTAAATGTTTTATAATTAATTATTAAGGGAGAAGTGAACAGAATGGACGTTAAAGATATATTAGGAAAAGTAGATCATACCCTCCTTGATGTTACTGCTACATGGGATGATATAAAGAATTTATGTGATGATGCGATGAAATACCAGACGGCCAGTGTTTGCATTCCAAGTGCTTATGTTAGAGAAGCTGCAAATTATGTAGAGGGCAAAATAGCAATATGTACAGTTATCGGATTTCCGAATGGTTATAGTACACAAGCCGTTAAAGTATTTGAAGCAACAGATGCAATTACAAATGGAGCATCGGAAATTGATATGGTAATCAATGTGGGCTTCTTAAAAAGTGGACGTTATGAGGAAGTTTGCGACGAAATACGTGCCATTAAAAATGCATGTGGAAGTAGAGTATTAAAGGTTATTGTTGAAACCTGTTTGCTCACCCAAGAGGAAAAAGTGAAAGTATGTGAGCTTGTTACAAAAGCTGGTGCTGATTATATCAAAACATCCACTGGATTTTCAAAAGCTGGAGCAACTAAAGAGGATGTCAGCCTGTTTGCACAGAACATAGGTCAGAATGTGAAGATTAAAGCAGCTGGAGGCATTCGCTCTTTGGATGATGCTAAAGCATTTATCGATTTGGGCGCAGACCGTTTAGGAACTAGTGCCATAGTTAAAATTGTAAAAGGGCAGGAAGTATTGGGGTATTAGATATGGTATAATTCTGATAATTATACTTTATTATTAGTAGTTAGGATGAACCGGTATGGATAAGCAAGAGAGAGTAAATACAATTGTATCAATCCTAAAAAATAAAAGTGGCGCATCCATCAAAGAACTTTCACATCAACTTGATGTCACAGAAATGACTGTTCGCCGAGATATTAAATATCTAAAAGAAAATAAAATCGTTCAAGTTGTTTCAGGTGCGGTTATTTATAATGGTTCTGACCCAAATGAGAATAAACAAGATGAATATGATTTGACAACTCAAAAAAATAATCGAGCATCAGAAAAATATAATATAGGTAAGTTAGCAGCTTCACTAATCGAGCCTAACGATATTATTTTTATTGATATTGGTACAACAACCGCTCAAATCATCGAACATATTCCGTCAAATCATTCTGTGGAAATTGTTTGCTGTACTATGAACGCATTAATTGAGATTCATAAAAAAGGATTTAAGGATTTTATTCTTATTGGTGGTCATTACCGTCCAGAACTTCAAATGTTTGAAAGCAGAGAAGGGTTGGATTTAATAAGTAGAACACGAACAACAAAAGCATTTATTTCTGCTGCTGGAGTTAATGCTAAATTAGGCATTACTTGCACGAACAGTTGTGAAGTGGATACAAAGAATGCGGCAATTAATTGTGCTCTTGAGAAAATTTTAGTGATTGATTCCTCTAAGTTTGATATGGTTAAATCCACTTACTTTGCTTCGTTAAATGATTTTGATGCGATTGTAACCGATAGAGGTTTATCAGAAGAGTGGATTGAGAAAATCAAACAATTAAATATTTCTCTTTATCTAGCTTAGAAATTCAGCGCGTGCCGATACTCAATCGGTGCGCGCTGTTTGTTTTTATACTTTTAAACTACTTTCTTATATGTTATAACTAATGCTACATTCTGAAGATCATTTGGCATTTGATTAGTTGAGGGGAGATTTAGTTTTTGCATTCACCACAGACACAAGACAACAAGAATTCGTTATATATCATTTTACTCATTTCGGGGATTGTTCTGGTAGCCTTTAATTTACGCCCTGCAATTACATCGGTAGGCCCATTAGTGGGCATTATCCAAGAAGATGTGGGGCTTGCACACTGGAGTGCAGGTTTATTAATGAGTATACCTTTGATATCCTTCGCTGTTATGTCGTCTCTCGTTCCTAGAATCGCTGCTCGTTTATCCAACGAGAAGACGCTATTGTTAGGTTTGGTTATTCTTTTGGTCGGAATTTGCATTCGTTCCATTTCAATGACACTCTTTATTTTCGTTGGTACGCTATTGATTGGAGTAGGGATAGCCATCGGAAATGTTCTATTGCCGGTAGTTGTGAAGGAGAAATTCCCACAAAAGTTCGGTCTAATGACAAGTATCTATTCCACTTCAATGGGATTGTTCGCATCGTTAGCATCAGGTATTAGTATTCCTCTAGCCCATGGTCTGAAGCTTGGGTGGGACGGAGCCTTAATCGTATGGGGAATTCCGACAATCATAGCGATCGTGGTATGGATCCTTCTAATTAGATTAAATCCAGCCAAAGATAATGCAGTAAAAAGTGTAAGGATCAGTGCTAAGCAAATCTGGCGTTCACCACTCGCTTGGAAAATAGCGCTATTCATGGGATTTCAGTCTTCATTATTTTATATAACGATGTCTTGGTTACCTGAAATCTTATATAACTATGGCATAAGTAGGGGGACAGCAGGCTGGTTATTATCCTTCACACAAATTGTTGGCGTACCTGTTAGTTTTCTTGTTCCTATTCTTGCAGGACGACTACGCTCTCAAGTATGGATTGCATTCGCATTAGGCATGTGCTCCATTGTTGGTTATGGTGGCCTATGGATGGGCTCATCTTACCCCATGATGATCCTAAGTATTATCTTGATTGGTATCGCTTTGGGAGGGAATTTCCCATTGGCGCTAAGTTATATCGGAATTCGTGCCCGAAACGGAAATCAAGCTGCAGAATTATCTGGAATGGCTCAATCCACGGGATATATGCTTGCAGCCATAGGGCCTATATTGATCGGTTATTTATACGATATGACCCAAGTGTGGACGATTCCACTGATCACACTGATCGTTATCTCTGGAGTAGTTACGACGTTTGGAATGTTGTCTGGCCGAGATAAGTATGTATAAAAAGACTCCCCATGTAGTAGACAGGTGTAATAATGAACCCTGCTGCTGTATGGGGAGTTTTTTTAAATCGTTTTATTTAAAATACTAAATATCTTTAGCGCTATTTGAATTCGTAGTAATTCTTCTGAATGCTTTAAGTCCAGATTTAGGATTTCCTTTATTTTCTCAATGCGATAGATAAGTGTGTTTCTGTGTAAAAACATAGCCTTTGAAGTTTCGGTGACATTCAGATTGTTAATAAAGTAATTTTCTAAAGTTAACATGTAGCTTGTACCATGTAATTGATCATGATCATACACTTTACCTAGACACTTCCGAAAAAATTCTTCTAAGGCAACGACTTTGATATTAGCTTCCAACAGATGGTAAACCGAATAATCTTCGAAATGTGAGACCTTGTTTTGAAGGTTTTTTTGTTGCATCAATTTAATCATTTCGTTCGCCTCAGAAAAGCTATTATGCAGCGAGCTGATTGTACTGTATTGCTGACCAATGCCTATTAAGAGTGTTTCCTTCGTTCTTTCAATAAGTACCTCAAGCAGTTCATTTGCATATAACTTGGCATCACTAATCGCAACAGGAGGTCTTTCTTCATTTTGCCCTACTAGAATGATGACTCTATTATTTCTATAAAAGCACTTTATTTCTCCAATCGCTTTATGCGACAAGTCATAAATGATGTCCACACATTTTTTTGCAATAGACTCCATTTTATACTTTCCGATAATCATATCTTCAAACTTGTCTGCTTCATTCATTTCAATATTTATCACTATACTGTAATACATATAGCTCGGATTTAATCCATGTAAATAACATAAGGTTTGCAGCGCTTCATGGGATGATATTTTCCCCGAAAGTAAATCATCAATGGAGTCCTGCTTAATTCTTATTTCAAGTTCGCTAATTTCCTTTGCTTTGATCAGCTCGAGTGCCATGATGGTGGAGGCTTGCTGCAAAATAATGTAATCAAATTCTGATAGCTCTTGCACTGTCTGCCAAATCACAATATAGCCATAAATATAGTTTGAAGCAGCGACAGGAATCACTCGACATTTTATTTCTGCACCTTCTGAATGATAGGTCCTCTTAATAGACTTTTTCATTTCATTTAGATTGGTAGGAATAGTATCGATGAACGCTTTATTAAAAACAGGCTGTCGATTTGAAAAATCAAGATAATACTCAAGAGGACTGTTGTTCTTCTCATGTTCAGTGTGATGCAATAATCGCCAATCCTTGTCTACGACAATAATAGGATTACTAATCGTTTCGGATAACATGGAAGTTATTTTGGCAATACCACCGCCTTCGAGGGTGATTTTGAAGAACAAGTTATGTATATCTAAAGTCTTTCTATTGAGCAAATCATATCTTCCGGAAACCTTCTCATTAATGATCGAGATCATGTTAGAGAGTGTGTATTCAAAGGGCAGTTCTAAAAGGGGCAACCCATACTTATTGGCTTCATCAATCATGTTCTGAGGAAGCTTGTCAAAGTACCGTTTCATTTTTACAACCAATCCTGAACAGTTCAGCTCCGCAAGTTCCTTAATAATTCGATTTTGTAGTTCTGCATTATTTTTAAAGATGTAGCCTGTTGATAAGAGTAGTTCGTTAGGTGAAAGCCAGTCAAAGGCGTCAGGATTCTCAATAATGTTAACGATGGATATGGATTTATCAATGCCTTGTTCTCCAGCAACAATTTTTATTCCCTCTATAGCCTTGATCTTCATTAAGTCTTTAACGGTTAGCAATTTTTGGCACGCTCCTCAGACACACTTTTAACACATTCGCTTGTATAACATGCACAAATAGGATGCACTCTTTTTGGTTCGCTTAAACGATGACGATCCCTACCAGTATATTATATATTAAGTGCGTAAGGTAGTTACGCTTGTCGTTGCCTTTGTACGATGTAACCAAATCATATTATTCAATGCATTCATCCATCTGTTGAAGTGAAAAGGAGGTCAATCACCTTTTTGAAAATATAAGGAATTAAAACAGAGGTGACTCTAGTGAGATTTGCGAAATCCGGTGATGGCGATTTTATTCAACGAATCATTCATCATAAGTTTCATGGTTTTGTTCATAGCACGTTTAATCGCACAATCAATATTCAATGTTTGGATCGTGGAGATTTGTATACTATTGCGTGTAAGGGAATCGATAATGCTCCTAATACACTTATTATTGACTTAGAACACTTTGAAGAAGCAGAAATCAGGGTGAATGACATTGTAAGTTCGGGTCATTCCGTTTTATCAATTGCTAATAAGATGTCTATCACAATGAATGGTGTTAAGAGATGGGATTGTAAACTGCCTAAATATCCTTCAGAAGCTGATGTCTTAATAATGAATGTATCCACCATGAAGCAATATATCAAACTTCACGGAAATAACAGCAGAATTGAAAGGGCTTTCAAGAGCGGTAATCCTTTTGACGATGAAATGTCTAGAATGCTTCATGAACGGACGCAATTACTTGTATCGGAATTGCAAAACAAGCGAATCTCTACTGCAATCACACATGCAGCTTCGCTCATAGGCCTTGGACCAGGCTTAACGCCAGCCGGTGATGATTTCTTGGTGGGATTGTTTACCGTCATGGGCATCGAGAATCATCAATACTTTTCACACCAATCGTTTTGTGAAGAAGTCGTCTTACATGCGAAGGCTTTAACCAATGATATCAGCTATATGGCATTAGCTAAAGCAGCAGGTGGCCAGGTAAGAGAGTCTATAAGTGACTTAATGGAAGCTTTATTTAGAGGTAGCGAAGAGGAATTGCTATTGGCTTTAGATAGGGTACTGGCTATAGGGTCCACTTCGGGTACTGATATAGCTCTAGGAATTGTTGCAGGGCTGGAAATGAACATGTAAATGGGAGGTAAAAGTATGACTGTTCAAGTTTTAGTAAAACCAAACACGTATATCGATTCCGTATCTTTGATGTCACTCTCAACAAAAGCGAATCAGATCGAAATCGTAGAACAAGCCATTATTGCAATGGGTACTGAAATGAATAAAGAGGTCATTAGAAATGTGGGCTTGATGACACCTGAAGTAGAAAGTGCCAAAACAAGTGATTTAGTGATTATTGTGAAGGCTGCCTCTGAAGAACTATGTGAGGGTGCTTTCGAAAGCATCAATGATTTGTTAACGAAAAAGAAAGATTCCTCTAAAGGAAAGAGTGAGGTTAAATACTCAACCATTACCTCAGCTGTAAACGGTACTCCTGAAGCTAACTTAGCGATTATTGCCGTAAATGGGAGCTACGCTCCTAGAGAAGCAAGAAAAGCTCTTGAAAATAATCTTCACGTCATGCTGTTTAGCGACAATGTAAGTATTGAAGATGAAATTGAATTAAAGACTTTAGCCCAAGAAAAAGGCTTGCTAATGATGGGGCCAGACTGTGGTACTGCGATTATTGGTAATGTCGCTTTGTGCTTTGCGAATGCCGTGAGAAAAGGCAATATCGGGATCGTTGGCGCATCAGGAACAGGTAGCCAAGAGGTAACGGTTCGTATTCATGAATTTGGCGGTGGAATCACACAGTTGATCGGTACAGGCGGTAGAGATCTAAGTGAAGAGGTTGGCGGCATTATGATGCTGGCCGGAATTAAAGCGTTAGAAGAGGACGATGCAACAAAGGTTATTGTTCTCGTATCTAAACCACCAGCACCAAGTGTAGAAGAGAAAGTACTTGCACAAATTAAACAATGTAAGAAACCAGTCGTGGTTTGGTTTGTGGGTGGGAATGAAGAAAAGGTCACTCAAGCTGGCGGTTATTTTGCAAAAATGTCAAAAGAAGCGGCACTTAAAGCGGTGCTTTTAGCTGGAGCAGACGAATCGAAGCTTAACAAACGTGCGTTAAATCTTCCGCTTATTGAAGAAGTGCGTGCGAAGTTAAATCCTCAGCAAAAATATATCCGTGGACTATTCAGTGGCGGTACGCTCTGTGATGAAGCGATGCACATTGCTATGGAGAAATTCGATAATGTCTACAGTAACATTCAGAGAGATCCTGAATATCGCTTAAAAGATGTTAGAGTAAGTCAAGATCATACCTTTATTGACTTCGGAGACGACCAATTTACACAAGGTAAGCCACATCCAATGATAGATCCATCCACTCGGATTGAAAGATTTATTCAAGAAGCAAAAGATCCTTCTGTCGCTGTTATTGTAATGGATTTTGTTCTAGGCTTCGGAGCGCACGAAGATCCTGTAGGCGCAATGCTTCCAGCGATTATCGAAGCGAAGCAAGCCGCTGAAGATGAAGGAAGACATCTAGAGATTATTGGATACATTCTTGGAACCGAGCTAGATAGTCAAAATATTGAAGGTCAAATTAATAAATTGTTAGCTTCTGGTGCTACACATGCTAGCAGCAGTCAGAACGCAGGTCTACTAGCAAGAGAATTCGTTGTGAAAGGAGAATAGTCATGAGTAAAATCAATGAACTTTTTACGAATAAACTAAATGTCATAAATGTAGGCATTGCGAACTTTAGAGATGATTTGTTAAAACAAAACGCGAATGTAACTCACTTGGAGTGGACGCCGCCAGGCAGAGGGAATCCAGAATTAATTGCTGCGCTGGATAAGCTTGAAGACCCAAGTGTTACAGATAAGATTGAAGCTGCTAACAAAGAGGCTGTTGAGCGAATTATTAACTCGCAACCGGTACTGATTGGCTTTGACCAAGCGATCAATGTGGTTCCTGGTATGACGAAAAATACGATTTTACATGCTGGCCCGCCAATCACTTGGGAACGAATGAATGGTCCGATGAAAGGTGCGGTAACAGGGGCTATTGTATTTGAAGGACTTGCCCCCAATATTGAAGCAGCAGCTGTACTAGCCGCGTCCGGAGAGATTATTTTCTCGCCATGTCATGAACATAACTGTGTTGGTTCCATGGCTGGTGTCACATCGGCTTCCATGTTTATGCATATTGTTGAGAATAAAACTTATGGAAATATTGCCTATACAAATTTAAGTGAACAAATGTCCAAAATCCTTCGTATGGGTGCCAATGACGAGAGTGTTATCCAGCGTTTGATTTGGATGCGAGATGTATTGGGTCCTATTTTAAGAGATGCGATGAAACTTAATCCAAATGGGATTGACTTGCGCCTAATGCTCTCACAAGCCCTTCATATGGGGGACGAGTGTCATAACCGAAATGTAGCTGGAACAACCCTGCTCATTCAAGCACTAACGCCTTATATTATCCAAACCGATTTCACGGTTGAACAGAAAAAAGAAGTGTTTGAATTCGTTAGCAGCAGCGACTATTTCTCGGGTCCGACATGGATGGCGCTTTGTAAATGTGCCCTTGATGCTGCGCATGGTATTGAGAATAGTACCATTGTTACCACAATGGCTCGTAACGGAGTGGAATTCGGTATCCGCGTGAGTGGAATCGCTGGAAACGTGTGGTTTACAGGTCCTGCACAACAAGTAATAGGTCCTATGTTCGCTGGTTACAAACCTGAGGATTCTGGTCTTGATATTGGTGACAGTGCGATTACGGAGACCTATGGAATTGGCGGATTTGCTATGGCAACTGCACCTGCTATTGTTTCGCTTGTGGGGGGTACCGTCGATGATGCAATCAGCTACACCACAAAAATGGCAGAAATCACAACCACTGAAAATCCTAATGTAACGATTCCAATGCTTGACTTTATAGGGATTCCAACAGGTATTGATATTCAAAAAGTCATCCAAACAGGAATTATGCCGATTATCAATACAGCCATTGCACATAAAGATGCGGGGATTGGAATGATTGGTGCAGGTATCGTTAACCCTCCAATCGAAGCATTTGAACAAGCATTACTTGCATTAAGTGAAAATATTAAATAAGAAGAGGGCTAACTTGCTTAGCCCACCATTCTTATTTCGAACTAGACGAACATCTTCGTGCTAGGCTGTGAAGGAGTGAACAATTTTGGATAGTCTATCCTTGAATACAAAACTTATTGAGGCGAGTGAACAGGGAGAACTGGCTTCTGTTGAGAAACTATTAGGCGAAGGTGCCAGTGTTGATTATAAAGATGCTGCAGGGCGAACAGCGTTAATGGCGGCAACTCAAAACAATCAAATCGCGATTGCTAAAAGATTAATAGAAGCAGGAAGTGACGTGAACACTAGAGATATTACACAACTCTCACCGTTTATTTGCTCAGCAGCAAATGGCTTTTATGAAATCCTGCGTCTCATGATTGCTGGTGGAGCTGATTTGAAGAGCGTGAATCGATTTGGAGGTACAGCGCTGTTACCATCGAGCGAAAAGGGCTATTTAAAAACAGTAGAGGTGTGTATTGATGCTGGGGTTCCAGTGAATCATGTCAACGACTTAGGCTGGTCAGCCCTACTTGAAGCAGTCATATTGGGGAATGGCGGACGACTATATTCTGACATTCTTGAAGCGCTTGTTCATGCAGGGGCAGATGTGCATTTGCCTGATCGAGATGGGCTCTCATCCCTACAACGTGCCGAAGAGAACGGTCAGCATAAAGTCGTGAAGATTCTAGAACAGAGCTTCCAAGAAAATAATGAATATGTGAAGCAGGCAAAGGCTCTCGCTAACAACGATCAATATGAAGAAGCTATATCCATCATCAATAGAGCGCTAGAAGTGGATGCTGACAACCTGGATTTCATCTATTATAAAGGGTATTTCTTGCAAGAACTAAAGAGATATGAAGAGGCACTTCGATGCTATGAAAGCGCTATCTCTATTGATTCAGCTAATTTAGAGTTTTATTTCTACACAGCGAATTGTTTGAGACTGTGGAAAAAAACGGAGGAAGCTCTTCAGGAATATGATAAAGCCTGTGAGCTGGCACCTAATGAAACGTTCTATCGCTACCACAAATCCAATTATTTAAGAGAACTTGGGCGACACCAAGAAGCAGTTATCGAGATGGATAAGCTGCTAGCGCTTCAGCCGAATAGATATGACTTCTCCTTCCATAAGGCGAACAGTCTAAGATCGCTTGGTAAGCATAAAGAGGCCATTGAGGCTATCGAGAACGCAATTAAGAATGATCCAACAAATCCGTTATACCACTCACACAAAAAGCAATCTCTTGAGTTACTCGGTTAGCGCATAAGAATTGCAACATAGGAGGCATCAGATGAAAGAGACTGTAATCGTTGCTATTGGCGGGAACTCATTGGTCAAGGAAAATGGCCTGGATTCAATTCATGACCAATCTGAAGCAGTAAAAGAAGTTGTCGTTAATATTGTTGATATGGTGCAAGAGGGCTACAATGTCGTCGTTACACACGGTAATGGACCACAGGTAGGATTTGGGCTAAGAAGATCTGAGATTGCACATGAAATTGCCGGCATGTCTCCTGTTCCACTAGTGAATTGTGGAGCCGATACACAAGGTGGAATCGGTTATTTAATTCAACAAGCTTTAATTAACGAATTTGCAGTTAGAGGGATCCACAAGAATGTGGCTACGGTGATTACACAAGTCGAAGTAAGCTCAGAAGACCCTAATTTCAAGAATCCGACGAAACCAGTAGGATCCTTCTTTTCCAAAGAGCAAGCGGAAGAAATGAAAAGAGAACATCCGGAATGGAGCTTTGTAGAAGACTCTGGCAGAGGATACCGTAGAGTAGTTCCATCCCCAAGACCTATAGATATTGTGGAGAAAGACGCGATTAAATCATTAATCGATGGGGGCTTTGTCGTTGTCGCTGCAGGCGGTGGAGGTATCGCAGTCGTGAAGTCTGATGATAACACGTACAAAGGTGTTGATGCAGTCATCGATAAGGATTTTGCTACGAGTCTTTTAGCAGAACAGATTCATGCGGAGACCTTAATTATTACAACGGGAGTGTCTAGAGTATGCATCAACTATGGTAAGCCGAATCAAAAAGAGCTTTCCAAAATGACGGTTGATGAGACTAAACAATATGTACTAGAAAATCACTTCCCAGCAGGAAGTATGCTGCCTAAAATCGAGGCGAGTTTAAGCTTCTTAGAGAACAGCGGAACGCGAGTTATTATTACGAATCCGGAAAGCTTAAAAGATGCGATCAATGAACAGGCAGGCACTCATATCGTGAAGTAATTTAAGCGAGGGGAAGTGTAGATATGGATCAAGCAAAATTGGAACAAAATTATGATAGGTACAAATCATACGGTTACGGTGAGGAATTACTGCCCAAGAAGCCTGAGCAAAGAGACTGGGGAATGTCCAACTATATAACCCTTTGGATGGGTGCTGTTCATAATATTATGTCGTATATGACAGTCGCAGGTTTCTTCGTCTTAGGGTTGGATACAACACAGGTACTCTTTGCCGTTATGCTCTCGGCCATTATTGTCTCCGCATTTTATGCTTTAAACGGATATTCTGCCTCCAAATATGGGCTGCCATTCGCGATGTTGCTTCGTGATTCATTTGGGGTAAAAGGAGCAATTATACCGGCATTGATACGAGGACTTGTTGCCGGATTAGTATTCTTTGGAACCACTACCGTTGTTGGTGCAGAATCATTAAATGTTATATTTGCTAGATTTATTCCGAATTATATGGATTTAGGCGGTGGCTTCACACTCTTCGGGTTAGCATTCCCGACAATGATCTCCTATGCGATTCTTTGGACAGCAACGGTTCTGTTGTTCTTAGGTGGAATGAAAACATTAGGTAAGTTCGGTAACTGGTCTTCCCCAGTAGTGTATGTGTTTATTATTGGTGCTGCTGTTTGGGCGATCAAGATTGCTGGAGGGTTTGGACCGATTTTAGAGTATGTACCAGCGAACCCAAGCTCAAGTCCATTAGTCTTTATTGCTTGCGTGAGTGCATTGGTATCTAACTGGGCGGGTCCTGTTGTGAATATGTCGGACTTCACACATCGTGCGAAATCACCAAAAGCGGCTATGATTGGGTTGCCAGTAGGGTTTATCTTATCTTATATTCTTTTTGCCATCACTTGTGTGGCTTTAATCGCGGGTACTGAAATTGCGTTTGGTGAGCCGATTTTCAATATCGTTCATGCCATTGATAAAATTGAAAACACTTTCGCTGTTGTTGTATTGATTCTAGCGCTAAACGTAGGAGCAATCGCCTTCGTAGTGTTTGCAAACCTATTGCCAGCTGGCTTGCAAATGTCATCTCTTTTCCCGAAAAAATTCACTGTAAAAACTGCAGGTGTCTTAACAGCCGTTGTTGGAACTTTGATTTTGCCATGGAAGCTGGTAGAAAGTACAACGACTTTATTCTACTTTTATAGCTTTATTGGGTCCATCTTTGGTCCAATTGCGGGTATTATGCTTTCAAGCTTCTTTATTCATCGGAAAAGAGTATTAAATCTTGATAATATCTATGTCCCAGCAGGTAGCAATGGTGAATATAAGAATGGTTACAATCCTGTTGCGATGGCTGTTCTAGCAGTCAGCTTCATCCTTCCTATGTCAGGTGCATTTCTTAAGGGTATCCCCTTCCTAGTTAGAATGAATGATTTTGCTTTCTTTAGTGGCTTAATTGTTTCGTTTGTTCTATACACCATCTTTAGCAAAACACTAAAATCATCCCAATTAAACTAGAGGAGGAATTTGAAATGGATTACATGAAATTGGCTGTAGACGCAACGATTGAGGGTATGAACAAGAAATTTGGGGGCCCGTTTGGTGCAACGATTGTCCGAGGCGATGAGGTAATTGCAGCGGTTAGCAATACAATGATGAGAGACACGGATCCTTCCGCACATGCGGAAATGGTAGCTATCCGAGAAGCTTGCAAAAAGCTAGACACGATGGACTTATCGGATTGTGTAATTTATGCCACCTGTGAACCGTGTCCGATGTGTATGGGCGCTATTATTTGGTCAGGTGTTAAGGAAGTTCATTATTGCAGCACAAGAGATGATGCGAAAGAGCATGGCTTCTCTGACATTCACCTTCGCGAATATTTTGTGGGTCATGATGAGAGTGTTGTTAATATGATTAAAGTGGAAGCTAGAGAAGATTGCGATCATTTATGGACGCATTTCCACGAATTAAACAAGAAATAATTCATGCGGTCTCCTATATTTTCCGGCACTATTTTAGTGCCGGATTTTCCTGTTCTTCTACAGACCTACTCAGCAAGATGAAGCTGAAGGAAATCAATCACCTGATGAAGAGCTTTTTGCACAACAGGGTTATCGAAATCTTTTTCAAATACATGCTCTCCGTTTGGAATAGTAATAAGCTTTGCCGGTACTCCTTCTTTCACTAGCGCAGCTCTCATGAATACCGATTGTTCATACGGCACATCTACATCGTTCGTTCCGTGCAGTAACAATGTAGGGGGGAATTCCTTAGTTACATGATGAATAGGACAGAATTTGAGGAGTTCTTCCTTATGTAGAGAAGGATTCAAGCCCGTCACTTCTTCGATCCAACGACCGGATTGTCTTGCATATAAATAGAGAAGAAAACGCTCGTCAACGCTTGCGCTCGTAATGATTTGATCGGACACTGTACCTTTTGCAATCTCCATGGAGACGATATCCTTTTCACAATAGAATTTACTTGGTTCGAGTGCCCATGGAGCGCTAATATCGCCATATCCATAGAAGGAGACAATCGCACGTGGCTTATAGGTAAACATTCCTGTGCTTAGTGCAAGGAAACCACCTGCTGAGCTTCCCACTACAGCAATCCTCGAGGGGTCAATGGAGAATTGTTTTGGTCCTTCATTCACTAACCAAAGAAGGCCATCTTGGACATCTTCAAGGATGTCAGATAGGGTGGACCTAGGGGCTAATCTATAGTCAATCGAAAATAGCGCAAAGCCATTATTAGTGTAAAGTTGTATCATTTCCTCGGATAGATCTTCTCGATAACCCCAAAGTAGACCGCCTCCGTGAATGTACACAATAGCAGGGGCTTGGGGACGGTTTGTTTCATAAAAATCAGCTTTAATTGTAAATTGATCATTTTCTTTAAAAATAATGGTCTTCTTCATAGCTATCCATTACACCTCATCAAGTAAGTAATTTTTAAAGACTAGCAATACCTCTATTGTATATCATTCACGAATTTTGATGAAACCATAATCATGAATACCCAGGATTGGAGATACTGTCATGGATAGAAAGAGAAGATATCAGGCTTTATTTGATAATATTAATCAATATAACTCGGGTGAGAAGGGCATCACTAGAATTGCCTATACAAATGAAGAGCAGACATGTACGAGTGCTTTTATGCGGATGTGTAAGGCTGAAAATTTAGATATTCGGATGGATCATTGCGGAAATGTGATCGCTAGAAGGAATGGGAAGATAGAAGGGCTCCCACCCGTTGTAATGGGCTCTCACTTGGATACGGTATACCAAGGTGGGAAGTACGATGGGGTAGTAGGTGTAACGGCTGCTTTGGAAGTGATCAAACGTCTAAACGAAAAAGGGATTGAAACGGATCATCCGATCGAAATCATCTCATTTGCCTGTGAAGAATCCTCGCGTTTTGGGATTTCAACAGTAGGCAGCAAAGTAATGTCAGGGTTATTTCAGAAGGAGAAATATAGATCTTTGAAGGACAAAGACGGTATTACCATGGAAAAGGCATTTTCGCTATGTGCACTGGATTATAACAATATTGATCAGGCGAGTAGAGAGAATGAAGAATTAAAAGCGTTTTTTGAATTACATATTGAGCAAGGTCCTGTCTTAATAAACAATAATAAAAGAATTGGAATTGTGACTGGAATTGCTGCACCCGTGAGGCTTCATATTCAAATATCAGGGAAGGCATCCCACTCTGGAACGACACCTATGAATATGAGAAAAGATGCTTTTCTGGGTGCCTCAGAAATAGCACTTGAGCTTGAGAAAGCAGCCAAACTCGAACAAGAATTTGGAACGGTTGCGACGCTAGGGGTGATAGATATCTTGAATGGCGCTATGAACGTGGTTCCGGGAGAGGTAGAAATTAAAATTGATATCAGATCTACTTCAGTGGCATCCAGGCAACGTGTGTTAGACCATTTGTATCAAACAATATCCTTAGTACAAGAAAATAGACAACTTGTAATTGAGAGTACGGAAATTATTTCGGAGGAACCCGTCCTATTATCTGATGAGATCAGTCAGGTTCTAGAATCCATTTGTGAAGAGAAAGGGATATCGAGTCAACGGATGATTAGTGGGGCAGGGCATGATGCCATGAACATGAACAAACTTTGCCCAGTAGGGCTTATCTTTGTTCCTTCTATAGATGGACTTAGTCATCATCCTAATGAATATACAGACTTGGATGATATCATTATGGGGATTGATATTTTAGAAGAAGCTGTTCTTCGTTATGCGTTTGTAAGACAAACATAATTCGTGTTGAGAAGTAAGTCCCAATGTGACATATATAAATGTTACATTGGGCTTTAGTATCTAATTATATAATTGTTCGCAGAATTGTTGCTTTACATTAATAAATATTATATTAAAGTTAACATTGACGTTTGTGAAAAAATTCCCATTCAAAAAAAATTAAATCACAGCGGAGATAGGTCTTTTGGTGGTAGCCTATTTTTAATAGAGTATTTAGGACTAAAAATAGTAAAACAGAATATTGGTAAACCTATTGAAAAATAGGGACACAAAGCCATAGGGTCTAAATCTATTTATAGATATGACAGCCGGTTGCATGTAGTGGGAGTTTCATGCTCTTATTTTTTGACGCATTTGCAGCCGTTATCATTCTGATAGCGGCTTTTTTTTGCTCGTTTTCTAATAAAAAAACGTAATAAATCGGAAAAAGGATGATAGTACATGGATCAGACACAACCACTGAGAGTATGGAGAATGATAGGCCTCGTCATAATGGCAACGTTGATATTTTGGGGGTGCTCTTACTATTTCATAAAATGGACTGCTAACTCTTATGAGCAAGAAGCGGTTGCTGCTACATCAGAAGCTACGATACATGCGAGTAGATCGATTGGAAATATGATACAGGGTGGATTAGATTCATTAGATGGAATTGCTGATTCTATTTCGGAAATCAATTATATGGATTGGGATAAGACCAAAAAATATCTGCATCACTTTGATAAAAAATATAATTTTATTCGAATTAGCATCAACAGCCCAGATGGTAAAGCTTACGCATCAGATGGGACAATGTTTGATGTATCAGATGAAGTAGGGTTCCAAAAGGCTCTGCAGGGTATTAGCAGTATTTCTGATCCATTCTTAGATAAGATCTCCAATAAAGAAATTATCACGATCAATAGTCCACTTAAGTTTAAAGGTGAAGTGAAGGGTGCTTTATCTGCCAGCAAATATACACAAGATCTTTATGATGCTCTTGCAGTTTCCTTCTTTAAAGGTCATGGTTATTCTCAAATCATTGATCAAAAGGGACAAGTCATTATCAAATCGAAGAATCTTGAAGAGGATAAGACAATTGATAACATATTCGAAAGTATAAGTATTGATTCTAGAAATAAGAAACAACTGCAAATCTTTAAAGAGAACATAACCGCAAAAAAATCTGGAGTAGGAATATTTTGGATTAACGGAGATAGCAAAATGGTAGGTTATTCTGGCATCCAGGGGGTTGAGGACTGGTATATTCTCTCCGTGATACCGAAAGATTTGATCATGGCCAAAGCGTCTCAAATGAGTCAGGCGACTTTTCTATTATGTGTAATCATGTTTGTCTTATTATTGATCATATTTGTTAACATTCTATTAAATAAGAGCAAAATTAGGAAACAGATGGAGAGGATTGCCTTTGAGGATGAGTTAACACATCTTCCTAGAACGAATAAATTTGTTATAGATGCTCAGTATTTACTTAAAGAGAAACAGAATACAAAGTTTGCTGTGTTGCAATTTGATATTGAACAATTTAAATACATAAATGAAATTGTCGGTTTTCATGAAGGAAATAGCATTTTGATTCAAGTGGCTAATAGCTTAACAGCAAACACATTAGACGAGGATGTCATTGGACGCTTAGGGGGTGATCGTTTTATTCTTTTCACTTCGTATGACAATAAGGCGGAATTATTCATCCGTATACAAGTACTTACTGAACAAATGAGCGACTATACGTTTGGAAATGAAGAAGGTTTTAGGCTAGTGATTAATTGTGGAATTTACTGTATAGATGATCGTCAGAGCGATATCCTCACATGTATTGACCGAGCAGGAATCGCTTGTAAGTCCATTAAAGGTGGATACAAGAGTTCATGCACTTTCTTTGACGAACAATTGCTATTGCAGATACACGAAGAGCAAGACATCGTAAGAAAGATGGATGCTGCCATGACAAATGGTGAATTTATAGTATATTTACAACCGAAAATGGATCTGCGAGTGAACAGTTTTCATGGCGCTGAGGCATTGGTTCGATGGAATGATCCTCAGAAGGGACTTATATCTCCTGCAGTATTTATCCCCATATTTGAGAGGAATCGCTTTATTGTGAAATTAGATTTAATGGTGTTTAAATCAGTATGTATCATGTTGAGTAAATGGATCCAGGAAGGAATCCAGCCACTTCCGATTTCAGTGAATATATCGCTTATAACCCTATACCATAATGATTTCCTGCTCCATTTGACGAATATTATTAACAGGTACCAGGTACCTGCTAGATTGATAGAGTTAGAGCTGACCGAGTCTATTGTATTCCAAAATTTAGAGTTTGTTAGAGATATTTTGTTGGAGTTGAAACGTAAAGGATTTTCCATAGCTATCGATGATTTTGGGACAGGTTATAGTTCCTTAAATGTATTGCAATATTTCCCTGCTGATGTCATTAAGTTAGACAGGGCTTTTCTGATGAGTAAGTCAAATGATGAGACAGGGAAGATAGTAATTGCCAGTATGGTCAAGCTAGCTAGGGATTTAAATATGAAAGTTGTGGCAGAGGGAGTTGAGACAGAGGCGCAAATTGATTTTTTGAAACAAATAGATTGTGAAATCGCACAAGGATACTATTTCGCGAAACCAATGCCAGTAGTAGAATATGAAAGCTTAATTAAAAGTACATAGGGAGTGCAAAGCATGAGGAAAATGAGAAATTGGACTATCGTAGGCAAAATTACTGTTACTAATTCAATATTACTGTTAGGTGCTCTGATCATTGCGATCGTTGGTAGTGTGTATTTCAGCAATATGTATGCGAACTCTAGAAGTATGTATAAGAACGATCTTACGTCAGTTTATGCACTTGGGAAATTCGAATCTAATAATCATGAAATAGTAACCTTAACGAATAAGATGATCGCTAGTCATGATCCAAGCGAACTTCAAGAGAGTTATCAGAAAGTTGTTGAGCTTCAAGCTGAAAACAATGGAATCTTGAATAAGTATGAAGAAACACGTTCCCTCCCAAACGAAAAGGAGATTTATGCTGAAGTTTTATCATTAACGAAACAGTATCGGCAAATTCAGCTTCCGATGTTTGAGAAGATGCTAAATACCCCTACATATGATCCTGCTGAAGATATCATCTCTGATCTTGAAGCGTTAAATATGAAACGAAATGAAGACCTTGGAAAATTAGTTGAAATGAACTTAGGAAGTGCCCAATATGCAGATGTTCAGAATAAGAAGCTATTTCAAAAAGGACTTACGGTCAATATCATTGTTGCTTTTCTCGTTATCCTGATTTCAATCGGTTCATATTTGTCCTTGAGAAGATATTTCTCACGAGCAGTAACCATTATCCTGAACTTTTCAGAGGCGTTTGGTCGAGGAGATCTGACTCAAAGAGCTAAGTTTGATGCTGAAGATGAATTTGGTCGAATCGTGAAGTCGCTTAATCATTCGGCAGAGCAAGTACAAACCATCGTAACTAGTGCTTCTTCCTCAGCACAAGAGTTAGGTGCACTTAGCGAAGAATTATCTGCAACAGTTGAGGAAGTAAATGCTACAATGGATCAAATTTATAATTCCTCGCAAGAGGTTGCTTCTGGAAGTGAATCTTTAAGTGCTACAACAGAAGAAGTAAATGCAACAGTACAAGAGATTATCTCCAATGCAGATCTGCTAAGTGATAAGGCGGGAGTCGCACTAAATACCTCCGAAGGAATTCTGGTACAGGCAGCTTCCGCGAAGGAAAAGGCTGTAGCATCGATTCAATATGCGACAAGTTTGTATGCTGAGAAACAGAATTCCATTATGCACGCGATCGAGGCAGGGAAAGTTGTTAATGAAGTAAGAGAGATAGCTGGGTACATTTCAGAGATTGCAGCCCAAACGAATCTATTGTCCTTGAATGCTTCCATTGAAGCAGCAAGAGCTGGGGATGAGGGAAGAGGATTCGCTGTAGTTGCTAATGAAGTACGCAAACTTGCTCTACAGTCGGAGGAGTCGGTGGGGAAGATTCAGAAAATGACACTGCTAGTGGAAGATGCTTTTGAGAATGTGTCCTTTCAATCACAAGCGCTGCTGGATTTTATCGATTCGACGGTGATAAGTGATTATGAGAGTTTCGAGCAAGTAAGTATGCAATATAAAAATGATGCCGATATGTTTCATGAGATTACAGGTGAAATGGTATCTTCAATGCACGGACTGAAGCTATCAATGGCAGAGGTAGATCAAGCGATGACGAATGTTGCCGCAGTATCTCAACAGTCTGCGGACAATGTAAGTGGCATTCGAAATCACATTTCAGATACATTACAAGCGTTTGAAGATGTGGCTGCTTCTTCTGAGCACCAGGCGAATATTGCGGAAATGATGAATGAGACGGTTGGTAAATTTGTGATCGAGTAAGAACCAAAACAAAACAGCCTTGTTCAGGATATCTATTTACATACTGAACAAGGCTGTTATCTTTTATAGTGTTTTGTTGACAACAACAAAGGAGTGTGCTAAATTTATCTTAAGTTAAAGATAATTAATGTAAAGATAATTTGTGAGATACATGTAATCGAATGTTGGAAAGATATTTTTTTTGGTGGATATCTTAACATTAAGATAATTCAATTAATCTTTCTTAAACTAGGGAATTATATTACAAAATCAAACTAAACTTTAGGAGTGTATAATCATGAGAAATTTAAAAGGGATTCACCACGTAACAGCCATCACAAGCAGCGCAGAG
>Ga0153923_100123_pt1 | contig 36835 bp, 43 predicted proteins | sample TSNJ007MetaG_FD_104682 | JGI IMG/M metagenome (GOLD analysis project Ga0153923, IMG submission 104682) | Attine ant fungus gardens microbial communities from New Jersey, USA - TSNJ007 MetaG | ecosystem: Host-associated > Fungi > Mycelium > Unclassified | place: USA: New Jersey, Brendon T. Byrne...
TATGAGAAGAGTGGATTTAAAGAAGTAGAAGAAATGATCGAAACAATAGAAGGGCAGAGTAAAACTCAAATTAAATATGAATTGGAAATTACAAATGAATAGAGTGTAAGCAGTTCAACGCGGCATCGCCTAACAACATATTCATGCTTCGGGCATGCGCCCTCGGTTCGGCCTGAGGTAGAAGAGACGTGGGTGAATTCAGCCGGACACATCCATTCCCCTAAGATAAGAGCTATCTAAGGGGAACGGACGTCGTGAATACGGTAACGTTAGCTGAAATCATTGCATGAACAATACTCGGAACAATTGAGGTGAATTATGTGATTATATGGGTCAATGGTGCGTTTGGATCTGGAAAGACCCAAACTGCGTATGAATTACAAAGAAGAATTTCCGATTCATTCATTTATGATCCTGAAAATGTTGGCTTTTTTATTCGAAAGAATATTCCTGCGGAAGTTAAAAAGAATGATTTTCAAGATTATCCAATGTGGCGTGAGATTAATTACACTATGTTAAAACACATAAACAATCATTATGAAGGAACGATTATAATACCCATGACCATAGTGAATCCTCAGTATTTTGAAGAAATCGTAGGTAGATTAAGAAGTGATAGAATTACTATAAATCATTTTGTATTATGTGCAACGAAAGAAGTCTTACAAAAGAGATTAAGAAGTAGAGGGGAAAGAAAGAATTCGTGGGCTGAGCAACAAATCGATAGATGCGTCGAAGGGCTTTCCGATAGAATATTCGAGCAACGTATTGATACAAACAAACTGACTATTGAGGATGTTGTAATACAAATAGCATCTTTATCGAATATTAATCTGTTGCCTGACAACAGAGGAACCTTTAGAAAGAAATATGACAAGATAAAAACACAAATAAAACAGATCCGCTTGATAAATTAAGAGTATAGAGATGGCACTAGATTATACGACGACAATGACATCAGCTAACAAAGCATCTGCGCTTAGGGGCATTCGCCCCTTGGTTGTCAGGTGTATAATCTTAGGAGTAAACTCAGACAATACCCGACCCGGCCTAAGATAAGAGCTATCTAAGGCCGAGTAGGGTCGCAGATGCGGAAACGTTAGACGAACCCTGTGCAAGATATAATAATCAATAACAAAAAAGATAATTTAATATTATTCACATTAATGGAGGTGTATCTAATGTTGAAACTAGAACGAGCAATAACAAATGATGCTCAAAAACTTGCTGAAATACAAAAGGCCAGCTTTGATGAAGAATCAAAACATTCCAATAATAATGAAATGGGTGGTCCACTAGGATATGACTCCATAAGTTGGCAAGAAGAGATGATGCAAAATTGTAAATATTTCAAGGTACTCTTTAATGGAGAAATAATAGGGGGGGCTTTGATATTTATAGAAAGCAGTCAAGTACATAATATAGGAAGAATTTTTATTGATCCTAACTTTCAGAATCAAGGAATCGGTATGAAAGTAATGAATGAAATTGAAAGGGTTTTTCCAGATAGCAACAAATGGTGGCTTGATACACCTAGCTGGAGTGTCAAGAATCATCACTTCTATACAAAGTGCGGATTCACCAAAGTTAGAGAAGAAGATGACCTATACATTTTTGAGAAGACTTTATAGACTTTTGTTTTGAATGCGTTTTCAAGGATGGCGCAGTCATCGTCTAACATTGCATTACCACAGCGGTCGCTACGCTCCCTCGGTCACCAAGGGGAAGTCAGCCAGCTAAGTCTGACGACCTGTTCCCTTTGGTCACTTAAACTATTTGAACGTCAGAAATGCACGAACGTTAAGTGAAATCAGTTGTAAAAAATTATTGTTGAGGTGAATCATAGAAGAGGAAATCATTCGAGTTGCAAGGGAACTCTCAGTTAGAGCAATATTGAAAGCTGGTCAGAAGACGGACAATCGTTCGTCATTCGGCTTCGAGATAACGTACATTTCGAAGAACCGCGTGCGTTACGCAGCCAAACACCGCTGGATCCTACCGTTCTTCGGGGTATCATGTGTCAGCTAGGAACGGCTCAGTGTCGATCCAAAAAACGCCACCGAGTGGTGATATTTCAGGATTTTAAAGGTAGGGTGACTCGAGTCGTTACGGATTTAATGCAGGTGGCTTCTGAGAAAATCGCACAAATGTATAATGCTCGTTGACAGATCGAGGTCCTTTTCCGTTGGATTAAACAGAATTCAAACATCCCCACATTTTGTGGTACCTCCGAATATGCTGTGTATGGTTAATTATAGTTTACTTACATATCTTAATTATGGAATTCAAAAGTAATCTTGGGAGATGAGAACGAATGAGTAAGCTCCGGAATTCCTTTTTTTCTAAATTAATCGTGATTCTGCTGTTGGTAAATATACCAGTAGTCATCGGGATGCTCATCTTCTTCTTTCAAAGTATGTCATCATTAAAAGTCAATGCCATTGAATCAATCCAGCAAAATCAGAGTGAATTGATGAAAACGGTGGAGAGTGATATCGATTATGTAAAGCAACAATTGTTCAAGATATCCAATATGAGCGATTGGAATGAGCTTAACACTAGCAGCCCCGGTGGTATCCACTATAATGGAATCTCCGCAATCAATCGTTTTCGAGAAAGATTCCAGAATACAATGGATACCAGCCGGATCTTTTCAGATGTTTGGGCAAATATACCTTCCGCGAACAGGCGTTTCTCAGCAAAAAATGGATTAGAAGATTTCAATGCGGAAGAAGATAACAAGATCAGGTCCTTCTATCACGATTATAAGCGTGTCGTAGAGTGGGAGGGGCGATTGTTTATAGCGTCAAAAAGTGGATATTTAGAAGATGCAGGAGTGAATATAGCAGCAGAAATTGATATGCAAAAATTATGGCAGCTTGTGGAAACTAGGAAGAGTTTTGCGAATGAGGAAATCATTTTTGTTTTTCATGGAAACGAAGAAACATACCTGTATAATACAGCGAGCGAGCTTGCACAGAATTTGGTACAATCCAACTTTGCTATTAAGAATAAAGATCTCCCCCATAACTTATTGATTCAAACCTCCTCCTCATTGGGTGATTTCACCATTTACAGCCTTGTGCCTACAGATAGTGTGTATTCATTTTTAGAAAGTTTTTATTTCAGTATGTTTTTTGTGCTTTTTTGTACTGTGGCGGCGATTGTCGCTTACTTTATTGTGGTAGGACGGCTTATTAAAAGACCGATTCGGATCTTGATAGATGGATTTAAACAAGTAGAGAAAGGGGACTTTTCTACTCGGCTTGAACGCAAAGGTAACGATGAAATCTCCAATCTCTATCAGAACTTCAACACCATGTCCGTGAAGCTAAGTGACTTAATTACGGAAAACTATATCAAAGAGATCTATGCACAGCGTGCAATTTACCAGCAATTGCAATCGCAAATTAACCCACACTTTTTATACAATAGCTTTTATGTTTTGCATCACATGATAAAAGAAGGCGACAACGAGAACGCAGAGGAATTCTCGATTAGTTTGAGTCAGTACTATAAATTCCTAACCAAAAATTCACGCAGTGATGTGCTGTTGCAAGAAGAACTGCTGCACACGGAAGTGTATATGAACATCATGAAAAAACGTTATGGCTCCAGGGTATCCATTGATGTGCATTATGAAGATCCAGCCATTTTGCAGGTAGAGGTACCGCGGCTTATTCTGCAGCCCTTTGTAGAAAACATCTTTAAGTACGGCATTGGGTACAAACGCGAAATTCTGAAGGTTGTGTTAACAATTAGGCAGGAAGGCCAAGAACTTATCATTCGCATTTCTGATAATGGCAAAGGGATAGAGGCTGACCTTTTAGACAATTTAAAGAAAGAACTTTTGCTGCCGGATGCACCATCCGACTCCGCCATATTTAACATCAACAAGCGGTTAAAAATCAAATTTGGAACCGATTATGGTGTGTCTGTAACCAATGCCGCCAGTGGAGGATGCCAGGTAGAGATTAAGATACCCTATAGCTCACAGGACACTGAAACGAGAGGTGTAGAAGCATGTATCGAATGATTGTTGTTGATGATGAAGCGGCAATAACCGAATGGCTTGAACAAGCCATATCTGAGCATTTTGGCGGGATGGTTGAGGTATACAAAGCTTATTCTGGGGATGAATGCCTTGACTTGATGGCAATGGGAAGCTTTCATATTTTGATGACAGACATCAGTATGCCCTTTGTATCCGGTCTCGATTTGTTGAAAGCGGTTTCAGTGTATTATCCTAAAACGAAAAAACTAGTGTTATCTGCTCATGACAATTTTGAGTATGCTAAAAAAGCTATCGACTTTGAGGTGACAGCGTATGTGCTAAAAAGCGAGGGTGACGAGGTTTTATTTGATGCTGTGGAAAAAGCTATTGCAGAGGTGGAAAGTGACCAGGTGCTGTTTAGCCTGACAGATAAACTAAAACTGCAATCCCAAAAGTGGGATGGTGCTATAAAAAACAGCCATCTACAGTGCCTGTTGTTTGGTGAAATCGGTTTGGATGAGCTCGATGTAAGAGTAGGCAGCACATTGGATTTTTCGCGTCCGATGGAAATGGCGTTGTTGGCAATTGAAGTGCGGGATGTCTCACAGCGAGCCTTTGTGATGATGGCACTCGAGGCTTCACTGGCGGAATTCCTGAGACCTCATTTCTCTTATGAACTGGTGGAGACAGGTGTGTCAGAGGTTACATTGCTGGCACAGTTCAAGATTCTTGGTGGTGTCTATGGGGAAGCCGCCAAATTCTTGAAATCTCTCTTTGTTATGTACGAAAACACGCAGGAAAGTTTTTATCATTTGGCAGGGCAGTACATCAACATCATCTATTCCACACAGGCCGTGAGCGTGGCGAGTTTACACAAAAAGTATATTCAGTTCAAAGCAACAATGCAAAAGTGCTGTAATTTTGATTGCTCTATCATTTTACCGGAGACTACCAAGTATGAAGCATCCAGCTCTTCTAATGCGACCAACGGCATCAGCCGAGAAATTGGAATAGTACTTAAATATATAAACCAAAACACGGACAAAGATTTATCACTCATAATGCTTGCAGATGTCGTGTACTTAAATTCCTCTTACCTGTCACATTTATTCAAACAGCAGGTTGGAATGAATATATCTGATTATGTAAAGGTCGAACGTATCCGGATCTGCAAAGAAATGCTGGCAGACCCCAAACATAAGATACACGAGATTGCGCGTAATGTTGGCTATGACAATGCCTCGTATTTCAGTCGTTTTTTCAAGAAAATGACTGGAATTACTCCTCAAGAATACCGAAAACACCTTTCAATTGAGTAAGAATCTGTGGTAGAGTCAGTTGAAATTTCAAAGTGGATCTTAAATTATATTTTTATGTATATTTACCATGAGTAGGCTCCCTTCTTGGTGATCTTCACAAACCCGAGAATCCCCTGCTTTTTGGTGTATCTGTGAAGACCCCAAATAGGGTGCACAAATAATATCACTTCGCTGTAACTTCCAACGAAAAGTACATAAATACAAAGAAAAAGTAACTATTTTTCAAGTGAAAAACGCATTACCATTAAGGTATTACAAAGCGCTTGATAAGGAATCATGAGCTGTTCCTAGACCATTCGGACTGCATTACAAGTACGATTATACAAGGAGGATATTTATGAAACGTCTGTTTGTAAGCGCGATCATATCAGCATTTCTTTTCTCTTTAACGGCTTGCGCAGGCTCTCCTGCAGAATCTGGAGGGGACAACATCCAGAGTAAGGATTTATCAAATTGGAATGAGACGGCAGGCAAATATGAGCCCAATATCACCCTAACGGTGGGAACCGCAGAGCCCGACCCTACTAGCGAGAAAATCGCCGGCCAGACGCAAGAAGACAATGTTTGGATCGATGCATACCGGGATGAGCTAGGAATAAAATTTGAAGATATGTTTGTAGTAAGCAGCTCGCAACTGGAAGAAAAGCTGAATCTGCAAATCGCTTCAGGCCAAATCCCTGACCTGATGTCTGTAAACCGCAAGCAGTTTGAAATGCTGGTTAATTCGGGTTTGGCAGCAGATTTGACCGAGGTGTACGAAAAGTATGCCAGTGAAAAAACCAAAGAGTATCTTGTCGCAGACAGCGGCATTTGTATGGATATGTCTAAAATAAATGGAAGTCTGTATGCGCTGCCTGCTACTCAGGGGTACCTTGAAAGTGCCGGGGTCGTCACCTGGCTGCGCAAAGATTGGTTGGATAATTTGAAGTTGGAAGTTCCCAAAACATTCGACGATTTAAACAAGATAATGAAAGCCTTTACAAAAGATGACCCTGATGGTAACGGTTTGAATGACACTTATGCCTTTACTACAAGTAACACGTTGGATGAGTTGATTGGCTTGTTTGACAGCTTTGGGTCACATCCTAAATCTTGGGTGAAAAATGCTAACGGGGAAATTGTGTATGGCGGAACACAGCCAGAAACTAAGGCTGCGCTTGCATTTATGAATAAAGCATTCAATGAAGGCATGATCAACCGCGAGTTTGGCGCCAATGACTGGAATCAGTTTATCAAAGCCATTGACAGCAGCAAAGTAGGCGTTGCATGGTTGCCTTGGTATGCAGTCGATTGGCCGCTAGGGGCTTCTCACCGCGAGATGGGTGCCGAATGGGTACCTGTCAAGATATTTGGTGCTGATGGAGGTGACGCTAAGGTAATGGGTGTTGCAGGTCCAGACACTTACTATGTAGTTCGCAAAGGCTATGAACATCCTGAAGCACTTGTTAAAATGTTCAATCTCTGGTTTGAAAAAGCATATGGTAGCAAGGAAGATATCCTCAAATATCACAAGAATGAAAAAGGTGAAATGCCTGCCAAGTTTAGTCGGGTCAACCCGTGGCTTGCCCATGAGGACATCGGGTACTACCTTAAAATTCAAGACAAACTGGCGGGCAAGGATGTGGGTGAGATGTTCCCCTCCAACGAGATGTATTATGAGGGTGTGATGCGTTACATGAAAAATCCCACCGAGGACGACTATATTACCTATAAAATGTATGGACCTGATAGTGCTTCCGGTATTCTGAACTATTATATGAAAAATGATCTGGCACTGCAGGAAGAATACTATAGCACCGGTACAGAGACGATGAAAAAGAAATGGGGCGTGCTTGAAACGAAGAAGCTCGAAGCCTATGTAAAGATTATTATGGGCGAAGTACCTATCGATGCGTTTGACGATTTTGTCAAAGACTGGGAGTCCAGCGGTGGCCAGCAGGTTATAAAAGAAGTGCGAGAATCGGTACAGCAGAATAAGTAGTGTCTCTGGTTTATCATCGTAATTTACTTGCATATCCGGAAGGGACTATTCTTTTCGGATATGTACAAAATATCATCACTGCAGCTAAAGTATCTGCCAATCCACTGGTCTTTTACCTGGTTTATTTTCTGATGCCTTTTTAAGCTATACAGTAAGAAATTGCACGCTAGCTGTTGTTTTGCCAGCAATAACCGTGTGTTAATCCAGATATTTGAAAAGAGGTGTAACCGTGAAGCAGAGACAAGCGCATATCCCACATAAAAGGTTAAACCGGTATGTGTTGAAAACGCAGCTTACCTATCATGGCCTTATGCTGCCGGCTTGTGTTATTCTCATACTTTTTTCTTATGTGCCTATGTTCGGCATCATCATGGCATTTCAAGACTTTACCCCTACTGCCGGCATTTTCGGCTCGAGATTCGTGGGGTTTGACAATTTTGTACGTCTGTTCACGCTGGACAACATCCAGCAGGTCATGTTCAACACACTATATATTTCTATCCTCAAGATTATTCTCGGTCTTGTGGTGCCGATCTTTTTTGCACTACTACTAAACGAGGTGCGTAACAGATTTTTTGTTCGTTCGGTACAGACCATCGTATATCTCCCTTATTTTCTTAGCTGGGTCATATTGGCGGGTGTCTTTATCGAGATACTGTCTCCTTCCAACGGGATGGTAAATAATATCTTAGGAATATTTGGTATCGACCCGGTTTTCTTCTTGGGGGATAAAGAATGGTTCCCCAATGTGATCATCATCACCGATACCTGGAAGAGTTTCGGGTTCGGCACCATCGTGTATTTGGCAGCACTTACTAGTATAGACCCTTCCTTGTACGAGGCGGCCGAAGTGGATGGAGCAAGCTATTTCCAGCAGATGTTTCACATAACGCTTCCAGGTATCTCCAGTATTGTGGTACTCATGACGGTGCTCTCCATCGGTGGCATCCTTGATGCCGGATTTGATCAAATCTATAACCTGTACAATCCAATCGTATATGAAACGGGAGATATACTGGACACGTTTGTCTACCGATTGGGTATCAAGGATATGCTATTTTCGCTATCGACTGCCGTGAGCCTTATCAAGTCGATCATCTCCTTTGTGTTGATCGTTATGTCCTATAGGCTGGCATATCGCTTAACAGAATATAAGATTTTTTAGGAGGCTGTTATGAGAACAACAAAGGCGAAGAACGCAATAAAAACCAGTTGGCAGAGAAAAGTGTTCATGATTTGCAACCTGTTCTTTCTGAGCTTGATTTCGCTAATATGCATACTTCCTCTAGTACATGTACTCGCCCTCTCATTTAGCTCCTCTTTTGCCGCGTCCAGTGGGAAAGTTGGTATCTGGCCGGTTGATGCGACACTGGAGTCCTATAAATATGTGTTACAAAACACAGCGTTCTGGCACGCATTTGTTGTTACACTCAAACGCCTGGCTCTCGCTGTGCCACTCACGCTGTTCATTGTGTTTATCACGGCGTATCCGATGGCGAAAAGCAGCCAAAAGTTTAAGGGGAGGCAGTTTTACACTTACTTCCTGCTCATCCCGATGCTTTTTGGAGGCGGGCTTGTACCCGAGTATATGACGTTTATGAAATATGGTCTAATCAACAATATATGGGCTTTGGTGTTGCCCGGTTTGGTACCCATCTTTTCCGTCATTTTGTTGATGAACTTTTTTCGAGATTTACCTGTAGAGATGGAAGAGGCTGCAAGCATTGACGGTGCAGGACCACTTACAAGCTTGTTCAGAGTCGTCTTGCCGTTAGCAACACCCGCTGTTGCAACCATCGCGCTGTTTTGTATTGTGGGACATTGGAACTCGTGGTTCGACGGTATATTGTACATGAACCATCCTAAGAACTATCCCTTGCAAAGCTTCTTACAAAAAGCCATTACTACGTACGATACCAAAACGCTTACCGCTAAGGATATGACGTTAATGCGGCTTATTTCGGACCAGACCACCCGCGCCGCACAGATTTTTGTTGCAACCTTACCCGTGTTGATGGTTTATCCTTTTTTGCAAAAGCATTTTACCAAAGGATTGGTTATGGGAAGTGTTAAGGGGTAAAAAGTTATTATTTAGATGAAATTCATTGATTTTTGATTCTTGCGAATACGTACGACACTAAGCAATTAAATTAGGAGGATGAATGATGAGTAGAAAAATTAGTGTAATTGGTGCTGGAAGCGGAATCTTTTCGTTAAATATGATCAAGGATCTTTGCTTGACTCCCAATTTGATAAACAGTGAAATTTGTTTTATGGATATTGATGTGGATCGGCTGGACGCGTCTTACACGTTGTGTAAGCGATTCTCGGAAGAAACCGGGGTTAAGCTGAATATCTCCAAAACAACCGATCGTATTGAATGTCTTCAAGGTGCGGATTATGTGATTAATACCGTACTGATAGGTGGCTATAAGGGTTGGAAAGAGGGCTGGGAAATTGGCAAAAAATGGGGATATCGCTTTGGTGGCAGCATGCACATTATGCATGACGAGGCCTTCTGGATCAATTTCTACCAGCTTCGTATGATGGAGGATATTCTTCAGGATATCAAACGAGTGTGCCCGGATGCATGGTATATCATGATTGCCAATCCTGTGATGGTGGGAATTACCTACTTGCAGCGCAAATATCCAGAGGTTAAATCAGTAGGGTTGTGTCATGGCTACTCAGGGATTTATGAACTGGCAGAAGAAATGGGTATGAATCGTGAGGACATTACCTTCCAGATCCCCGGAGTCAATCATTTTGTGTGGTTGAACAGCTTTTACCATAAAGGTGAAGATGCAAAACCGCTCTTGGATGAATGGGTCAATGGAGCAGCAGTGGAGTTTGGCAAAGAATGTGGGACCAGCTGTGGCATTGGCCCTAAGGCAGTCGATTTATATAAACGATATGGTCTATTTCCCATTGGCGACACGGCAAACCCAGGGGGCGGGGCATGGGGAAGTTGGTATCACACCAGTCCTGAAGTGGAAAAGGTGTGGAATGAAGATCCGGATGCCTGGTTCAAGGGATATTTTGAGTACAGTACCGGTCAGGTTGAGTTTATCAAAAAAGCCGCTTATGGAGATGACAAGGTAAGTGATCTTATAGATGGAGGACACTCGAACGAACCTATGATCCCACTCATCGAGGCACTTTCATGCGATGTGGAGCGTGTGGTTATTGTTAACATCTTGAACGACAACGAATATGTGGCGGGTGTGCCTCGTGACTTTGAAGTTGAAATACCTGCGCTTGTTTCCAAACGAGGCATACAGGGAATTAAGACATTGCCACTTCCCAAGCAGATTTTGTCGCGCATGTTACGGGACAGAATAGCACCTGTTGAAATGGAGCTTGCTGCTTACGAGAGTCATGATAAAAACCTGATGGTGGACTTGATTATGATGGACCCCTTCAATCGTACTCGGGAGCAAGCGGAAGGATTTTTAGAGGAGATACTGAACCTGCCTTATCATACTGAGATGAAAGCTTATTTTAAGTAAGTGTAAAAGTGATGATGACGATAAATTCTTTACAGTCACCCTTTCTAAGGAGGCGAACAAATATTGGCCACTTATCATGAGAGCTTCATCATCCAATCCTGTACACGTCCTACCTTTGACGATGTGACGGAGCGTACCCTCGAAACGATGAAGAATTCTGGAATTCAGAACGGTTTGTTGAATGTTTACTCTCAGCATACCACCTGTTCGGTGCTTATTCAGGAGCAGAGCGACGATGTGAACTATTACGGTACCCAGTTTATATTGCAAGACATGGTAAACGGGCTGTCTAAGCTATTTCCCACCTGTGTCACGGAGGGGCAATATCTCCACCCCGGACCCCTGCACATTGAGATAGCGCAGAAAGAGCGGAACGAGCTTGCTAGCTGGAGCCTGAACACGGATGCTCATTTGCGCTCGGTGATGCTGGGGCGTTCGGTGATGGTCCCTGTGATCGATGGTGTGCCTCAACTGGGGGAGTTTGGACGGATATATTTTGCCGACTTTGACCAAGTGCGTGCCCGGCAGCGCACAGTACGAGTAACAGTGATGGGTGACTAAACAAATCTGCAGTGAATGTTCTATAGAAATGTGGACTGGAGAAGAGGCCTGTGAAGTATTTATTGACACTAGATGTGGGCACAGCGGCAGTGAAAGCGGCATTGTTTGATGAGCATTTGAAACCGTGTGCCCTTGTCATTCAGGAATACACCCTGTTGACACCTCAGACAGACTGGGTAGAACTTCCTGCGGAGATTTATTGGGACACTGCCGTGCTGTGTATACAGCACGTTATGGCAGAGTCTGGTGTACCGCGTGATGAAATAGCCGCCATCACTTGCACCACTCAGGGTGAGACACTAATACCCATCACACAAGACGGTCAGGTGTTGCACAACGCTATCGTATGGATGGATGCACGCGCCAAAGTAGAAGCACTGACTGTAGGCGGTCAGTACACAAAGGAGAGATTTTACCATAAAACCGGTGTGCCAGAGGCTAGTCCCTATACCCCATTATGTAAACTGATATGGCTGAAAAACAACCTGCCAGACGTGTATTTACACACGCATAAATTTTTACTGGTGGAGGATTATCTGGTCTATCGTTTGAGCGGCAGGTTCGTGACAAACCCGGGAGTACTCTGCTCCTCAGGTTACTTTGATGTCCTCCAAAACGATCTCTGGCACGAAATATTAGAGAGAAATGGTCTCGATGCTGATAAAATCCCCGGAGTTCTTCCCTGCGGCAGCGTCGTTGCGCCTTTGTGCCAGGCTGCGGCACTGGAACTAGGTCTTGACAAGAGTATCTTTGTGACTACCGGCGCCATGGATCAGGTGGCGGCGGCTGTAGGTATCGGAAACATCAACCCAGGTACCGTGAATGAGAGCACCGGCACCTGCCTGTGTGTGGCTGCCACTGTACAAGATCCTCACCTCGATAGTTGGAGCAGCGTGGCAGTATACAGCCATGCTCTGCCAGGACTGTATTTGAAAGTAGTAGTAACGCAGACAGCTGGAATGATTCTCAAATGGTTCCGGGATGAATTCTGTGTCGACCTCTTGGGTAAAGGAGATTTTGCCCGCATGGATGAGTTGGCAAAGGCGGAGCCTGCGGGCAGCCGAGATCTGATGCTGTTCCCCTACCTCACAGGAATGGAAAGTGACCCAGCAGCACGCGGTGTGTTTTTTGGCTTTGGTCTGGATACCTCTCGGGGCTGCTTTATTCGGGCAGTGATGGAGAGTGTCGGTTATACACTAAAGCAAAACCTTGCGCAGATGGGACTTGCGCCGGAGTGTCTTTATTCTTTGGGTGGCGGTGCCAGAAGCGCAGTATGGAACCAAATAAAAGCTAATATCTGTAATACGGAGATTCGTGTGTCGGAAACCAGTGAGTCCGCCAGTTTGGGAGCTGCCATGCTAGGTGGTGTTGCATGCGGCATCTTCAGTGATCTAGACGATGCTTGCCTTAAGTTACATGAGGGTGATGTATTTAGTCCGCAGTTGGAGCTTGTTGCTAGATACAAGGAAGGGTACGGGAGATTTAACGCCATGTACGAGTACTTTAAGCCATTGTTTGTGGAGGGATAGCAAATGGAGTTACGCAAACCAAAAATTGGCCTACTCGGGTTGATGACAGAGGGCTATGAAGATGTGTTTCCCGGAATCATCGAGAGGCAAACACGTTACGCACAAGAAATTGCGGACACACTTTCGCCTGTGGCAGACATACACTTTGCAGGACCGGGGCTAAATCGAGTACGTATTGAAGAGATAATGGCACAGTACAACGCCGAGAAGCTTGATGGCGTGTTGATCGTTTTGTTGGCCTATTCGCAAGGGGCTTATCTCACACGAGCACTGGAAAACAATCGTCTGCCTATTGCGATGGCGGTGGTACAGCCTGACCAGGAAGTGCTAGACGATTGGGAGGAGCTCGATCTCACTGTCAATCAGGGTATCCACGGTGCCCAGGACAACGCCAATGTGATTGTACGGGGTGGTTATAAATGCCAGTTCTTTGCCGGGAACCGACATGAAGAAGGATTCGTGCGTTTTGTAGAAGATTTTGGAAAGGCATGCTATGCACGTAGCCGGCTCAAAAACATGCGGACGGCTGTTTTTTCCCGTATGTGTGGGATGGGGGACATTCTCTCTGATGATTTAGCGCTGCTTCGCAAAATCGGACCGGAAAGCTGCCACGATACCATTGGTAGCGTCGTAACTCGGATGGATCAGGTGAGCAAGGAGGAAATTGACGTCCAAATTAAGCTGGACCACGAACGGTTTGATGTGGATCCCAAGCTGAGTTACGAATCGCATGCGATTGCGGTTAGAGAGTATTTGGGTTTTAAGCGCTATCTGGAGGAAAAGGGATACGACGCCTTCACTGCTCACTTTGACCAGTTTGCCGACGATGGGCGCTGGCGCCAGCTACCACTGTACGCCGCCTCCAATCTGATGGCAGAGGGCTACGGATATGCCGCCGAGGGAGATGTAATGTGCGCCAGTATGGTATCGGCTGCCCATGCACTAGGTAATAACGACGCTAACTTTACTGAGATGTATTCCATGGACTTTGTCAAACAGGCTATCATTTTCTGCCATGCTGGCGAGGGGAACTGGGCAACCTGCCGCAGTGATATGCGTCCACGGTTGATAGATCGTTACCTTGGCGAGGGCGGACTCGAGAATCCTCCCACACCTATTTTCACTCCGCAATACGGTCCAGCAACTCTTACCTCGCTTGTTGCGGTGGAGGGTAATCGCTTCCGTTTGGTGTTGGCCAAAGGTGAGATACTGCCAAAATCAGATTTGAAGCGTTGTGAGATGCCCTATTTCTTCTGGGTACCAGAAACGGGTATTCAGAACTGTGTCGAGGGCTGGCTACGCAATGCTGGCACGCATCATGAGGTGATTAACATCGGGGATGTCTCCCGTCGCTGGAAAATGCTAGCAGACATGTTGGACATTGAATTTGTGGAAGTATGAACCTGTTGGCAACGGTTTAAGTTTTATTATGTAGACCTGTAAGTCCTGTGTTTTGCAAATGGGAGGTGCCATGTGAAGCAAATAATCAAGCCACCTTTTTTTGAAATTGGTGTGAAGAACTTTGTGTATGGTGATGCGGTACTGGAAATGGCCATGGCAGCAGATGAGGCTGCCTGCCGCTATGATATTGATGTGCTATTCATTGCACCATATACGGAAATTCGCCGTGTGGCGAAAAATACCACACGGCTAGTTATCTTGGCTCCTTACATGGATATTCTGCGTCCCGGGCGCGGCATGGCAGACGTTTTGCCAGAAGCGATACAAGATGCTGGTGCAAGGGGTGTTGTTATCAATCACTGTGAACGTCCTATGTCTCTGCCTGCTATCCGCCAAACCATTGAAAGAGCCAACGAACTGGACCTGTTGAGCTTCGCCTGCGCTGATACCATTGCTGAGGCAAGAGCAATTGCCCAACTGCATCCTGACATCATCAATCCCGAACCATCGGACCTAATTGGTACGGGCAGTACTAGCGAAATAGACTATGTACAGCAGTCTATTCATGCGGTTAAAACTATTTATCCCGATATTCTAGTAGAGCAAGCCGCAGGAATTACAACAGGGAGCCAGGTATACAACCTAATTTACGCAGGAGCGGAAGGGGTAGGCGCAGCTTCGGGCATTTTTCTGGCAGAGGATCCCATCGCAATGATGAGGGAAATGGTTTCCAGTGTGAGAAGAGCGTATAACGACTTGCAGATAGTACAATAAGTAGAGCTTAGAATTAAGTGGTTCTATCTTAATATCAATGTCAGGAGGTATCTATATGAAAACAATTAGAGAATCTATTGACCTTAGTTCCACTGGTGTTCGCCCTTCCTTCCATATGATTACTAGTGAAGTCAGAGATATTGTCGCGCGCTCAGGAGTTCAAAACGGTATTTGCGTGGTGTATTCCCACCACACCACATGCTCAGTAATGACACAGGAATGTTCTTTTGATGAGACCTATACCGGCCTTGAGTATCTACAACAGGATCTACTGGATATTTTTGAATCCATTATACCAACTTGCCGTAAAGAGGGGCAATATATGCATCCTGGGCCTGTGCTTACGGAGTTCTCAGCAAAGCACGGTGAAGACAAACCCCAGACGTTAAACACCGATGCACATCTACGGTCAGTATTTCTAGGCCGCAGCGAAACTATAGTGATTGCCGACGGTGAGCTTGATCTTGGCAAGTTTGGTCATATTTATTTCATCGATTTTGACCAGACCTGTGCACGTACAAGACAAGTACAAGTGCAAATAATGGGGGAATGAGTTCGCTTGGGAACGATTCATGCGAAAAGGTAAAAGACCTGTCTTGTGGAATCTTTCATCTTATTTCCAAATAGATGAGCCAGTATGCCACAGCTATTCCGACTTTATCATCTACCTTATGGGATATCTTTTATATTTTTACAATCGATAATCATTGTTCATTAATTCATAGAAAAGGCTAACCTAAAATTTAATACAATCTTGCTGTTACATACAGCGCGGTGATCCGTATCACAAGAGACGGCTAAATTTTTTAGTGTTAGCGTCCGCTTCTTTCAACTTCTAGACATGGAAAGAGTTTTTGGCGGAAGAAGAAATTCTCAAGTACAAATAATCGGCAGTCGTCAACATATCGCTGTTGTCACAAAACTACCCCTTATCTCGTTTTATAAGCAAAACAAAATAAGGAGTGGTTGCAATGAAAGAATTGATATGCATCGTCGTTGGCGGAGGATATGCGGGCATTAATGCGGTTAATGCGATTCGAAAAACGATTAAGGGTGAGGCAAGCCAGCGTCCGCTTCGACTTATTCTAATCGACAAGAATCCCTATCACTTTCGCAAAGTTTTGCTTTTTAAGCCTGCGGCTGGAAACGAAGATATAATTGTCCCACTGACAAGGTTGTTTCCCGAGGGGGTTGAATTCGTTCAGGCTAGCGTAACCAAAATCGAATCAGAGAAGAGAAGGCTGCTTTATCAGGATGCCGAAGGAAATGAGAATTCGAGGAAATATGACATTCTCGTTTTGACGGTAGGTAGCGTCGTACGGCAACCCGACTCTGATCAGGGGGGGGTGGCATTGGCGAGCTTGGATGCCGCGTGGAAGATCAGAGAAGCGTGGCGCACGAATATGCAAAAAGCCGTTAAGGAAACAAACGCGAAAGAGCGTCAGAGATTAATGACCATTGCCGTTGCGGGAGCAGGCATAAGCGGCATCGAGACATCTGCCGAACTGGCTCATTTCGTTCGAGAAGATGCGCAGCAATTGGGATTTGATCCGGGTGCTGTGAGGATAAAACTATTTAACACGAACAAGAGGCTATTCCCGGATGGCCCGGCCAAGGTAGGACTTAAACTGGAACGTTCACTTGAAGCTTGCGGAGTAACCGTCTTACACGGGAGTAGGGTATTACAGGAGAAAGAGGGAGTGCTAACCTTATCTAACGGCGAGACGATGTCCGTTGGCCTATGTGTCTGGACGCTGGGGCTGTTGCCCAATCCAATGCTGCGAAACATCGGGTTACCGGTCACTCCGGAAGGATACGTGATCGTAGATGCAAGTTATCGGGTTCAGGGTGCTCTGGGTGTATACAGTATCGGCGACTGCGCCCGAATCGTAGACCCTGCTAGCGGACGGGCGGACGGGAAGACGTGTAAGGAAGCGACCGCTCAAGCGGCAAGGCTTGGAAAAATTTTGTCGGCGGATCTTGAAGGGCACCCTGCACCCTCGCATAAGGGGTTTATAGACTTTTTCTGCTTTGGCTTAGGTCCGGGGCATGGAATGGCATGGACACGTATATGGGGGGTAGATATTATTTTTACGGGAAAGCTGGGTTGGCGACTGAGAAAATTCACATGGGATTCGGCAAGTCTGTTAAAATAATGTAAACAGAGGGTTAGTGGAAAAGGGTGGAATTTTGAGATGCAAGAGTTATATGAGCAGTATAAAGGGCTACTGTTTACGCTTGCCTACCAACTGACCGGGTCGGCTTCCGATGCGGAGGATGTTGTGCAGGACGTATTCCTTAAGATAAATGACGTAGATCTGGCGCGTTTGGTTGAACCGAAAGCATATCTGTGCAAAATGGTGACTAATCGCTGTCGGGATTTACTCAAATCGGCGCGTAAACGGCGGGAACTGTATTTCGGACAATGGCTTCCCGAGCCCATTCTTACTCCCAATGATGAATCGTTTGAAGCGGTTGTTCGTGACGAGCTGTTGTCTTACGCTATGCTCGTGTTGCTTGAAAGGCTATCCCATACGGAACGGGCGGTGTTCGTGCTTCGTGAAGCGCTCGGCTTTGAATATTCAGATATTGCTGAACTTGTTGACAAAAGTGAAGCAAATTGCCGCAAACTGTTCAGCCGTGCGAGAGGAAAGATGGGGATTACCCTCGATGAGCAGGTCCACTCAGAAGCGGCGAGCGAAGAGTGGGTCCGTCGATTCGTGAAGGCTCTCGAACTGGGAAACGTGGACACGGTTGTATCCATACTCGCCGAAGATGTCGTGTTGGTCTCTGATGGAGGGGGCAAAGCGTTCGCCGCCGTCCATCCTATTGAATCGCGCGATCTCGTCGCACGGTTCCTTCTCGGTCTAATTCGTAAGGCTCCTCATTACGAAGGAGGCGTGCATGTCGAGATGACGGATATAAATGGTCAAACAGGGCTTGTTGTCCGTTCAGGCGAGGGCATCGAAGTTGTTGTGCTGATACACGTTGAGAGAAATGCGATTTGCAACCTATACTTTGTTAGGAATCCGGATAAGCTGAGGCTTTTATTGAAATGAAAAAGAGTATTCGAAAAAGATTACACCGTTAGACCCGTTATGGAGATCCGTATCACAAGTAAAAGTGGTGAACATCACGCTAGCGGGAAACTAAAGATGAGTTACCCCAATTAAGCAGGTTGCCAAAACAGTATTCATAGGCCTGCTCTATTAATAGAATAATAACTACTCTTTAGAGGACACTAACCCCCGTTGGTGTCTTTTCTCTTCCTAGCGGGTAATACTAACAACGAGACATTCCGCATGATGAGGTTACATAAATGGGGGCCAACAGCCTATATTCCTAAGTACCGGTTATGCCACCTGTCATTGATGGGATGTTCGCGTCAATCTTTATTTTATTGAAGCTTCTGCTATTAGTAGCGGGAGCTTTTTGCTTAAAGAATAGAATTATTGTGCATCATATTGTTTCTATTTTATAGTAAAATTAGATTATAGTTCATATAGACTATTTCCAAAGAAGGCTTGTTCGCATATTCATTTGTATCCTGTACATTCACGAACTTCGTGAATATTACGTTAGACGAAATTTTACTAAGGATGATTGAATATAAATGATAAATAAGAATATTAGAACAGTGGCTGGTTACTATTAACTTGGTTTAACTATCGGAATAGTATGAACTTAGGACTCCATTATCAATGATCTTAGGTGCTATCTCGTGCAATTATTCAAATAAATTAATAACTGAAGATGCTTTGTTTTCATACATTTCAAGTCTACTCACTCAAGCTAGTAGCATGGGAGAAGATGAAGAATTGATATCATTATTAGATCACATAGATGATAATCATAATCTAGCTAGTGAAGGTATTTATGGGAATATAAAAGATGTAATAGAAAAAACACTCCATGAACTGAAAAAATTTGATGAATATATAGATCTTCTTCAGGATTATTCGTAGAAGAGTAGAACATCGTCTAATAATACATTCCTACATCCTCGCATTCGCTCCTCGGTCGCTAGGGGAATTTCTCTGAAACCAGAATCAGGCGACACATTCAACCGGCTAAGTCTGACGACCCGGCAACTTTGACCTTAAGCAGATTTAACGTCAGGAATGCTAAACGTAATAAGAAATCCCCGCAAAACTATAATGACAGGAGATTAACATGCAATCAGTTTCTTGGATTATTTTAATGATGGATATGCTGAAACCATACCTAATTTCTCATATGGAGGGATAAGCTTTGATTCAATTTAACATGAAAAAAAACATTATTATAATGCTTACTGTTCTAATTATTGGATTCGGTTATGTCCTATACAGTGGGTATGTCTATGTAAATTCTTATTATAAACATGAACATATTACTGGAGTTAAAATTGTACTTATTCATTATATACCTGGCCAAGACTCAACTATGCAATCGATTAAAACAACGGATAAAAATGAAATAGCTGAAATGATTAGTCTCTTAAATGATAGGACAGTAATTAAATTATTTCCTAACATCGGGAGTGTCAAAGCTAATGAGAATGACAGGCTTGAATTAAGAATTGAGTTAATTTCAAGTACTAATTTAACCTTAGAGTACAGAATCAATTCTTTAGGAGAAGTTGAAATAAATAAGGGGTTTGTTAATAAAGACTCAAATACTATGGTTTTCAGAGGAAGCAGGACGAAATGGTTTAACGAAATCAATGCCTTGTTTGAGGAAAAGAAGCAGGGCCTTTTATGGTCATACAGGAAACCGTATTGAAACGGTGAACATCCTGATGGGCGCGTGCTTTCATTAGGAATGAAACTTTAGTAATGCTCCGAAGGCGGGGACATCTCATAACAATGCATTCCTACTACGGGCATTCGCCCTTGATCGCCAAGAAGGATTTTCAGGGGGTTATTCAGACGATACATTCAACCGGCTAAGTCTGACGACACGTTCCTTTGGTCACTTAGCTAATTGAACATCAGAAATGCTAAACGTTATCTGAAACCAGTGAGAAAGGGGTTAAACCAGAACATGAATAAGAAATATGAAATCAAGATACTTAAAACGGAGTATTTCCAAGTGATCTATTCTATTTTAATTACTTTTTTATTATTATTAGTACTTCGAAAAGATGATTTTTTGTCTGTTTTTTTTGTCATTATTTTATTTTTATTTAGCCTATTACACGTAGTAATGCTATTAAAGAAGATCTTAAGAAAAAGTAATGAGCTAGAAATCACAGAAAATACAATTAAGATAAATCATGTTGAAGTACCAAGACAAAAAATCGAGAAGATTATTATACAAGGGTATTTTGTGCAGAGTATCGGTATCAAGCTATATGAAAGAAAATTAGTTTCAATGGATTTACATTTTAGATTCAAGAATAATGAAGAAGTTAACATAGAAGAATTAAAACAGTGGGCAAGTATGAACAAGATAAAAGTAACTAGTGGGAAAATATATAGATGGATATAGATATCGTGAAAGTAACTCAGGGTGCCATTGGCATTAGATAAACCAGCTAATCAAAGTCAACTCTATGGATCAAATTGCTTTTGTATTCAAAATAGAGACACCTGAATAAACCTACCCACAAGAGCAAGTTTTGTTAGAGAATGATATCCAATTATAAACTTAACTCATTTAAAAGCTTGTTCAGACTTCCACATTCCAAAAATGATCCGTAAAAGCTAGGCCATGAATTTGCTTGGGAATGGCGGCAACGGATAAAGAGCAGTTCGAAGGATGGAATTCAATGATGAAGAACTAATTCATATACAAAGAATATATAACTAATTAATTTGGAGTATTTTCGGAGAAGGCCGTGACATCAGATAACAATGTTGTTCTGCATCGTCGCTGATGCTCCTTGGTCGTCAGGAGGGTGTTCAGGGAAGTGTAATCATGATGATACATCTGAACGAATAAGTGGCAGAGTTACCCGAACCTACGGCTCTTAAGTCGCTTGAACGTCAGAAATGCGCAACGTTAGGCGATACGACCAAAAGCCAGTAAAGGAAAGGAGAATAAGAGAAGAAGATGATAATGAATCATGATTTAGCTGAAATTTTAGAAAGATCTGAAATCAATTATATGATAGATCGAATGATTGCGATACAAGAACGAGAAGGTAATCCAGAAGGTGTTGAAATAAATGAATTTGGACTATGTACTGCTTTCTATAGTAGAACAATGCCATGGGGATTGTTCAATAATGTGAAGGGATTAATTGAGGAAGAGGTACTAGAAAATGTACTTATGTTTTATGAGGAACGGGAAAGAAAATTTGAGATACAGATCATTCCCAGTAAGGTTAATCAAGATGTTCTAAAATTGTTATCCCAAAGAGGATTTTATCAATCAGGATTTCACACAACACTATATTGTGATTCTGTGGGAATAAACAGTGGACAAAAAGAAGAAATACATATTCGGGAATTACTAGAAGATGAGTTTGAAATATATGCCGAAATCCATTGTTTGGGTACTGGACTCTCGTTAGAAGGGAAATCCTATGTAGCTGCGAATAATAAAGTGTTATATGCTCGAAGAGGTTGGAAGTATTATATAGGATTTTACAACGATATTCCTGCGGCTGTTGCGGTGATGTATATGGAGGATAATGTTGCTTCACTTACATTTGCAACGACTCTACCGGATTATAGAAATAAAGGTTTTCAAACACATTTGCTACAGAGGCGCATTAATGATGCTTATAAGAATGCATGTAAACTAGTCGTTAGTCAGACTTCATATTGTTCGTCAAGTCATCGAAATATGGAACGAGTTGGTATGAAGATTGGTTACACTAGATCAACATGGATAAGGGCTTAGTATTTGAGGGGGAATTCAGGGTGGCAACGCCTAACAATGCTTTCCTACATCTTTTCCTACATCATCGCCTTAAGCCAATTGAACGTCAGTAATACGGTAACGTTATACGAAAGATCGGCAAATAAACGATTTGGGGGTGTTTTCAATAGAGTCTTTATTTCAATATAATTGGCAGATTAGAGATGAATGGTTCGAAATTCTTGAACCAATTGCTGAAATTGAATTATTTAGGGAACGGAATGCAGGAATAGGCTCAATCATGAAGACGTTATTTCATATTATAGATGTTGAATATAGCTGGATTAGAGCTATTAAGAATGAACCTGATGTTACTTTTGATTGTGAGGAATATAAAGATATAAAATCAATGAGAACATTATCAGACAAACTTAGAATAGAAATTAAAGAATTATTGACTAATTGGTCAATGGATATGGAATATGAAATGGTAACTCCCGGATGGGATGATGATTTCTATTTTAAAGGTGAGATACTAAGGCATATTATTGTGCATGAAATTCATCATATAGGACAACTTTCGATATGGTCTAAGGAAATTGGAATTCCAGTCATTTCAACAAGTTTTATAGGGAAAAAATTATTGCAAAGAAATTAAAGAATTATTTTTTGTAAATCAGTCGCGGAAACGTTATAAGAAATCCCCCCGAAAGGCAGTGGAAAATATAGGAATCCATTTTCGAGAAATAAACTGGGTGAAAAAGAGCGACATTATCGAGTCATTATCAGAACATGACACTTCATTAAAGAAATAATACGATCTCAAGGATTAAGACTATATTAAATAAAAATAAATACTTGAATGAAAAGTTACTTTAAGGAGGAGGAGAATTATGTTGCTTAAATTTTGTGAAATTATTCTTTCTATACTAGTTATCACTATATCAATTTATTGTTTAATTACTAAAAGATTTGAACTGCTACCATATATGATGTTGTGCTTAGGAGTATTTATGTTGGTGTTAGGCTTAGAAGAACTTCAAAAAGGCAGAAAAAAATTCTGGTATATGAGTATTATTGTTGCTGTATTCATTTTTTATATATCTATTCAGAACTTATTATTAAACTAACGGAACATGATAATTTTAAATTAACTATTTCGAAGAAGACGCTGAGATCATATAACATAAGTTTCACGCTATACGCCTTGGTTGGGAGAAGCAATTACATAGAAGTATATACACCAACACAGAAACCCACCTGATGAAAGCGAGAGCAAGTAACAGGTGGGTTTTCGTCGTGAACCTCTGAATGTTATCGAAAACAATCACAGTAAATTTATTCGTTCGAGGAGGAGATCCCATGGTAGCTAATTCAGAAGCCATTAGAACGTTATATCAAAAACTAATAGGTGCTTGGAATGAGCGTAATGCTCATGCAATGGCTGATCTTTTTTGTGAAGGCGGAGAAAGTATCGGCTTCGATGGAAGTCAATCGATCGGTCCTGAAGAGATTGTGATGCATTTGAAACCTATCTTTGATAATCACCCAACTGCAAAATTCGTTATTAAAGTCAAAAGTATTCATTTTCTTGACTTGAATGTAGCCATTTTAAGGTCTATTGCAGGTATGGTACCTCCAGGGGAAACAGAAATAAATTCAAAAGTAAACACTCATCATACAATCATTGCAGTAAGAACGAATGATTCATGGAAGATCCAATTATTCCAGAATACCCCTGCTCAGTTCCATGGAAGACCAGAATTAATTGAGAAGATGACAAATGAATTACGAGAAGAATTAATGAAAGATCCTAAAAAACTTTTTTGATTGAGGCTCAAGAGGGCGATGGCATCCGATAACTATGTGTTCACGCATCGGCGGATAAGCCGCTTCGGTCCTGAAAGATAAGCATGAGAAGTGATTGCCGGGACATCTGTACCGACTAACCACATCGCGGTAGGATCCTTTGGAAGCTTAAGTCGATGGGTGTCGTGAAGACGGAAGCGTTATCCGAAACCGGTGTTAAGACATTTATAGATCCGTTCCCTCCGGTCACTTGGCAGGAATGCCAAACGTTAGATGAAATAACGAAGAGATTTTTATTGGGGGGTGGTTCATTGAAGTATTCAACAGTAGTCCTTGATTTGGACGGAACATTATTAAACTCTAAGAAAGAAGTATCAAAGAGAAATTTAGAAGCCGTTTTGTCGTGTTATCAAAGAGGGATGAGAATTATATTTGCAACAGCCCGACCGCCAAGGGCTGTTAATTGGTTTCTTCCTAAGGATTTATTGGATATCGGAGCTTGTGTATATTACAACGGAGCACAGGTACTATGTAAGAAATCTAAGATAGAATTTAGTGTCTCAATCCCTGTTAGTGTAACTTCAGAAATTCTTGATTACTGTTTGCAGCATGATCCTCTAATTGAACTCACGATGGAAGTAAATGACGAGTGGTTTAGTTTGATAGAGCTTGATTATATTACTTCTATGAATGCAAGAACAAACCCAATTGTTAAGCCCTTAAATGAGATGAAGCAATATGAAGCAACGAAGATACTTATCTCTGGAAATAATAAAATAGCGGGACTGTTTACTAAGTTTGGAGATAAAACCAATATAATAACTACGGATAATAATCAATTGATACAAATCATGCCGCTCCTAGCATCTAAGGAGTCAGCAATAACCAAACTGTGCAATTTGTATAATGTAGAGCTGGATTCAGTTATTGTATTTGGTGATGATTATAATGATATAGGTCTCTTTAAGAAAGCTGGATATTCCATCGCCATGGCAAATGCTATAGAAGAATTGAAGGAAATAGCGGATGAAGTAACCGATAGTAATGATCATGATGGCGTAGCTGTAAGCCTGGAAAGAATGTGTGGGTAAATTGAGGTGAGAATATATAAATAAACTAACCAAAGTAATAGATGTATTCTTTATTCTCTTAGTTATTTTATGCAATATTCAGGAGATGTATTAATGCATCTTCTAACAATGCATTCATGCATCTCGGACGCCCTACCGGACTTAAGTTTCCCGGGTTCGTGACTGCGGGGATGTTAGCTGAAACCACTGCAATACTGATATAGAAAGCGGTGATATAGAAGTGACAACCTTTATATACTTTGTAAGGCATGCTGAGTCTATTTATGTTGAAGGCACGGAAAGAAGTAGAAGCTTATCAGAAAAAGGAATGGCTGATGCATTAACCATAAAGGACATATTAAAAACAGAAGAAATTGATTATTTCATATCAAGTCCTTATGAAAGAGCAATAGAAACCATTCGTCCAACGGCAATTGAGTATTTGAATGATATCAAAATTGAAGAAGATTTAAGAGAAAGAAACATTGGTATATTTTCTTCAATATCTTTTAAAGAAGCTAAGCGCCAAGTATATGAAGATATACATTATGCATTTCCACTAGGGGAATCTACCTTAATAGCTCAGAAAAGATCTGTAAAAGTTATGGAAGACATATTAGAAACATACGAAGGTAAGAAGATCGTAATTGGAACTCATGGAGATATTATGGCGTTAATGATGAATCACTTTGATAAACAATATGGATTTGATTTTTGGCAATCCACATCGATGCCAGACATTTATAAACTAAGTTTTGAAGAGAAAAAATTAAAAAACTCGACAAGAATATGGGGAAGATTAATCCAAGAAGGCAATGGTATCAGCTAACAAATTATTTTTACATCGTCGTATTTGCTCCTCGGTCGCCAAGCGGGGATTCTGCGAAGTGAAATCAGGGACACTCCGATTGGCTAGTCTGACGACTCGGTACTTCGTACCTAAAGCCAATCAGAGTCAGGAAGGCCTAACGTTATCAGAAATCAATGCTACAACTAAAGTTGTAGAAATGACAATCAGAGAGGTGAAACCAAATTGAATGAACAAAGTGAAAAAAATAAAAAGGCATGGGAATATCGAGCATATGAATTTTGGAATAAAAGAGATGGTTCACCTAAGGAGAAAGCAATTCAAATAGTAGAAAATCCATTAGCAAATCTTAAAAAGCATAAACATTATTTCGAGCATGTTGATGGGAAAAGAGTTGCTAATCTTTGCGGATCAAATGGAAGGAAAGCTGTTCCGTTAGCTCTATTAGGAGCAGAGGTGACCGTATTTGATATTTCCGAGGAAAATAAAAAATATGCCTTAGAATTAGCTGCAAATGCGAATACCATAATTGATTATATCGTAACTGATATATATAACATTGATCTGGAGAAATACGGAGGATATTTCGATCTTATATATTTAGAAGGAGGGATATTACATTATTTTGGTGATATTAATAAATTTATGTCTATTCTATATGGATTATTAAAAAATGGAGGGGAAATGATTCTTAGTGACTTCCACCCCTTAAGAAAATGTATTATTAGCCAAGGAGAAGTTGACTATTTTGATGCGGAGTTAAGAAGCGGAGACGTGGCATACAAGGGTTTCTTTGATGAACAGGAACAGTTGGATTTTCCTGATGTCTCCCTTCGATTATATACATTGAGCGAGATTATTAATTCTGTCATAACAGCTGGTTTTAAATTAAAGAAATTTGATGAACATCGTGGATGGAATAATGAAAATATTCCTTGGGAATTTACTATACTGGCGGATAAATAATGTTCAAGTATCGCAAATAGAAACCCCAAAAGAAAAAACAAGATCTGGAGGAAATTTTAAGAATTGGGTTGTTTATCGATCGCAACATAAATTCCTGGTTGCTGTATTAGGAGTAATCACAAATGAAGAACGACAAGTATTATTATTAAAACATGTATACCGTGATCAACCATGGTGAATTCCAGGTGGATGGATGGAATTAGAGAATCCAGAAGATGGATTGACAAGGGGGATTTTTGAAGGGACGTTTATCCGAAGTACGGAGATATCAGAGATACTTTACTGTAGTATTGGGAGCTGACCAGAGAGGTTACCTACAGAACAAAAAAAATTAATTAAAGAGATTTTAAGTGATGGCTGAAAAATATTCAAAGAAGGCGCTAACATCTCATAACAATCATTCCTACATTGTCGCGTTCGCTCCTCGATCAACAAATAAAAAAACTTAGAGGGAATGATTATTATAATGAATAAGAAAACTATAATTATAGTAATCATAATAACTATTTTAGTAATAACGCCCATAGTTTACGTTCAGGTAAATAAAATTATATATGCAAATAGAGTAACTAACTATCTGCTTGAAGAACAAAAATATAGTAGAGAAGAAATAGAATCCGTTGAAGGAGTATGGGGTATTAAATTACCGGCATTTTTTGCGGTAGTCACTTTTAAAGATGAGCCATATGTTGAATATATATATTTTGCACATAATGAAGTATTGCAGTTTGGTTACAGATTAACAGAAGAGGGCAAGGAAGAAGGTATTACAGAATCTGATTTGAAATATTATGTTCCATTCGAATAGATTAATGAAAGAACACGTGAAACCACGAAAGGATGAATACTCATGCCACAAATATATGGAGACAGAATTGTACTTAGAGAATACCGAGATTCAGATTTAGATCATATTAGACAATGGGTTAATGACCCGGAAATAACCAGCACGTTATCTGATAATTTCTTATATCCACACTCCAAATATGAGACCGAATCCTTCTTTAGAATGATGGTTGAAGGTAAGTCTAGTAACAAAAGTTTTATTATAGCAGTCAAAGACTCTCTAGAATACATTGGTCAAATCGATTTATATAAAATTGACTGGAAGAATCGCTTTGCTCATTTGGCTGTTGTTATAGGTAGAAAAGAATATTTAGGTAAAGGCTATGGCAGTGATGCCATTCGAATACTACAGAAGTTTACTTTCGAGGAGCTAAATTTAAATAGAATAGAGCTTGAAGTATACGAATATAACGAAAGAGCCTATAAATGCTATCTAAAATGTGGTTTTAAAGAAGAAGGTAGATATAGTAATAAGATATATACTAAAGGTAAATACCGGGATAGTATATGTATGAGTATTCTAAGAAGTGAATATGAGCAGGCATAGTCAGAGAGTCTGTTAGATTTCAAATGAAAGAGGGAGAGCTATGGCATTGATAGGACTTATAAGACATGGGGTAACAGATTGGAATCATGAATACAGAGCACAGGGACAAGCTGATATCCCGTTAAATGATGAGGGACGAAGACAAGCTGAATTACTATCTAAGAGAATGAAGAACGAGGATTGGGATTATATTTATTCAAGTGACTTATCAAGAGCACTGGAAACAGCTGAAATCATAGGAAGGGTCAAGAATATTGAGGTAAAAATTGATCAAGATTTAAGAGAAATGAACTGCGGACTTATTGAGGGAACAACTGAAAAAGATAGAGTTAGCAAGTGGGGATACGGATGGTCCAAACTAGATCTTGGTATAGAATCGAATAATGAGATAATCACAAGAGGAATGAAATGCATCATGGAAATTTCTGAACGACATTCGGACAAAAAAGTATTGATAGTAAGTCATGGAGCACTAATTGGGCTGACCTTAAAGAAACTTATTCCACATTTCGATACAGGAGAACACCTCCACAATACATCTATAACTATTATTAATAACAATCAAACTAGATGGGATTGTGAACTTTATAACTGTATTAATCATTTAAAAACTGAACATTACGAGTAGTAAATTCGTTAACGAGGAGATTTAGAATATGATAACGGCATTTATTTTTGACATGGATGGGGTAATAATTGATAGTGAGCCTATTCATTTTGATGTAGATATTCAAACGATGAACTACTTAGGAGCAAATATATCTAAGGAAGAGCTAGAGAAATATGTTGGAATGACAAATCCTGAGATGTGGAATTTAATTAAATATGAATATAGCGTAGTACAGTCAGTCTCAGAAATCATAGATTATCAATTAACTACTAAAATCAATATTATAAAATCAATAGATTTAGAGCCAATTGCAGGTATTAGAGAATTTCTATTTGAACTAAAGAAACATAATATTCCCATTGGTCTTGCTTCATCTTCTCCAAGGAAGTTTATTGAGGAAGTCCTATCAAAGTTCAATATTACTGAATATTTCGATTGTATAGTAAGTGGCGAGGAAGTAAATAAGGGGAAGCCAGCACCAGATGTATATCTTGAAGCAGCTAATATATTAGGAGTAGACCCTAAGTATTGTTATGTTCTTGAGGATTCCAAGAATGGAGTCGCGGCAGCTAAAGCAGCGGGAATGAAATGTATAGGGTTTATAAATCAAAACTCTGGAAATCAGGATCTATCTAAAGCAGATTATATTATTAAATGGATCAAAGAAATAGATGTCAAAGAGATGTTGAATGATGTTACATAGAGGACAAATTACTTCATATAACATTACTTGGGGGCTATATGGACAATAAAATGGTTGTTGTAGTTAAGGGGATAATCGAAAATAAAGGTAAAATATTAATATTGAAGCGGTCAGCCATAGATGAAATTGACGCAGGGGTCTGGGAAACAGTTGGAGGAAAGATAGACTTTGGAGAAGAGTTAGAAGATGCCTTAACTAGAGAAGTAAAAGAAGAAACTGGAATCGTAGTGAGTATCGAGAAATTACTATATGCTACTACTTTTTTTACTAATCCGAACAGAAAGATTGTCTTGCTGACATACTTTTGCAGAACTACTGATGATCAAATAATACTTTCAGATGAACATAGCGATTATTTGTGGGTGACAAGATCTGAATTATATAACTACTTACCACAAACCATTATCAATGATCTGAATAAACATAACGTATTAGAAACGATGGAATTGATAAATTAAGTAAAGACATGATTGAATTTAATAGAACTCACCGGACACATATCCTAAAAAACAAAAGTTTCATGCTGCGGACACTCCCTTGGTTGGGAGGAGTAAATTACATAGAAGTATATAGACCAACACAGAAACCCACCTTATGAAAGCGAGAGCAAGTAGTAGGTGGGTTTCCATCATGAACCTCTGAACGGTATACACAATTATCGCAATTAGAAGGAGATCTAATGAAAAAATGTATTTGGTTACTCTCAATTATTATTGTCCTCCTATGTATATGTCTCTCTTATTTCATGCGATTGAATTCAGAATATGATGAGAAGTATATCCACAGAGGAGTCTTAACTAACTTCAATAGGTTGGATTACGAAAGAATGAATAAATTTTACGAAAGATTCCAAGATCATAAAGGCGATAATTTAATGCTAATATCACCAACTACTGATAGTGGACCAATCATTTATGATGTGAACTCTAATGGCTCAGAAATACGATTTACAACTGATGCTACCAGAGATATTTATAGTGGGGAGAAAGAGAAGATTACATATTTCTGTAAGGAAATGAACAAAGAAGAGGGGAATCATAATAATATTTTCACAGTCTCTAATTGTAAAGGATTTGAGAAAGATGATGTAAAGGGATATTTGCAATTTTCAAGGGGAATGAACATATTCAAGTGATTTTGCTTAGCAGATATGATGAGAATAACTAATAGGAGCAAACCATATATGATTGAATCTCCATATCAGAGCCAAATAAATGATGAGAAAATAAAATCATTTGTTAGTTTTTTAAGAAAAGAAAAAATTGAAAGTTGCTTAATGAGTCTTGGACCAGATATTGTACTTCAATATTTTAGAAACAATAAATCTAAAGACAAGCTCCATAAAGTTAACTCATGTACGAAGAGCATTACTTCATGCTTAATTGGAATTGCTTTCGAACAGGGATTGATTTCAGATCTTGATACGCCGATTGTTAATTACTTTCCGTCACTTCAACATGATAAAGACATTCGGAAACAACGCATTACAATTGATCACTTATTGAGTATGAGCGCAGGTTTTGATTGGCCGGAGTTAGGGGAATGGGATGGCTGGCCACATATGATACATAGTCCCAACTGGGTTAATTATATATTAGAGCGCCCATTAAACGCCGAACCCGGTGAACGAATGAACTATAATTCTGGCTGCAGCCATCTGTTATTATCAATACTTCAAAAGGTATCAAGAATGAGTGCAAAAGATTTCGCGATAAAGTATCTCTTCTCTATTTTGAATATTAAAGATTTCATTTGGCATGTAGACCCTCAGGGAGTTAATATTGGCGGTTTCGGGCTACACATGTCTATAGAAGATATGCAAAAATTCGGTTACTTCTATTTAAACAAGGGGTGTTGGGGGAAACGACAATTACTTAGTGAGGAATGGATATCTAATTCAACAAAACCTAAGTATTTAACATATGAAGATATAGGTTATTACGGTCATCATTGGTGGGTGTCCGATGAATCATTAGACCGGTCTTTTTATTTTGCTATGGGTTTGGGAGGGCAGTATATCTGTGCAGATCCTTCCCGAAATATAGTAATCACATTAACAAGCAATACATACAATGATACTTTAAAACCATTAAAAGCTATTACAAAACTATTTCAATAATTAGAATAAATCAGTCAAGCACATCTGCTAACATCATAATCAGGCTTTGGGCCACTGTCTTCGGTCCGCTAGAAGATAATATTAAATACAAAGGAGATTTCAATGAATCTTTATACAATTAGACCGATAGTAGAACAAGATATGCCTTTTTTATGGGATATGCTGTATGAATCCTTATATGTCCCAGTAGGTCAAGAAGCTTTTAGCAGAGAGGTGATCAAAGAACCTTTTATCAATGAAGATAATAAAGGATATGGATATATAAGTAACGATACACCTGAACTAGAAATGTCATTAATAAAAGAATATAGAGGACAAGGAATTGGAACTGCACTTTTAAGAAAGCTATTTGAAAAGATGACAGAGCTAGGGATTAAAAGAATATCATTAAGCGTAGATCCTGGTAATTTAGTAGGTGTGAAATTATATCAACGATTTGGGTTTAAAGAAGTTGGAATGGAAGGTACGTCGATAACAATGATCGCAGATTTAAAAAGAATGTGAGAGTAATTCAAAGTGGCATTTCCTAACAAAACATTCCTACGTCGTCGCGCCCGTTGGGGCTTAAGGTAAGAAATAAAATAGAAATGGGGATACGTGATGAAAGGAAAATTGAAAAAGAATTCGTTTCTATTGATTTTGAGCCTTATATTTTCTTTGTTATATAGTTATGATGAATCAAAAATACTTTATCAAAAATTAGAGGTTAATAATTACTATGGCTCTTTATTTTTAGATGTTATGGTCAACTTTTTTTCAGCTCTTTTTATACTTAAGATAGTATCGAGATTATATCTTTTTGAATATTATCGTAAAGTTATGATGAATTATTTTAATAAAAAAACTGGGAATTTTATTTCATGTATATTAATTTTAATATTACTATTGTTATTACTTTTACCTATAGTGCTGTTTATTGAGCCTGAATATATTGTGACTTTCTTAGGAAGTCATTTGTTGTTTCTATGGATTTTTTTAATAGACAGTTTTATAAATACAGAAACAACAAAAGATAATTAACAATCGCCAAACGATCAATGACCTTACAAATACTCCTCTGCAACGAACGAGGAGACCTCATATTTGGGTTCGTTTTATTGAATGTATGATTGAGGGCTTATCACTAAGAAAATGTGCAGAGCAGTTAAACGGTGAAGTCACGCATGTCACCTTATTTTACTGGCGGCATAAGATTTTTGCTGCTCTGAAGCAGATTCCAACCGAAGCGTTTCAAGGTATTGTTGAAATGGACGAGACCTACTTTCTGTACTCGGGTTGGTCAAATCGTGTTTGTTTACTGTGACCGACACGAATACCAAACCTCGGCGCTCTGCTTATTCTTGTTAAGCTAACGGGCAGTTTTGTTGAACCAGTTGTAAATTTAACATTTTAAATAAGAGCATTTCTTTGTAATTAGAAAGGATTTTTATATTTGTCAAAATTAAAAGGAAATCCAAATAACAATAATAATGCAATAAAAAACGATATTAATTTATTGTTAAACGATAAATAATATGCTAAAATCATGTTGTTATTAAATAAGTGGAGGAGGTGTTCAAATGAATGTTAAACGAGGTTCAACCACTTTCTTAAAGGTAATTATTTTTCTGGCTGGAATTGCAGTGCTTGCTTTGTGTATATTTTTAGTGCCCCATATGGCGAATTTCGCAGCAAAATTGTATCCAAATATTGCCCAAATGAAATATCTCGTTTTCATCGTGATGTATGGAGCGGCTGTGCCTTTTTACTTTGCTCTCTATCAGGCTTTCAATCTTTTACGGTACATTGACGAGAACACAGCGTTCTCGGAATTATCTGTAAAGGCGTTAAAGAACATAAAGTGCTGTGCGATTACAATCAGTGGTTTATATGTATTAGGTTTGCCAATCTTTCGTTTTATAGCGAAGAAAGTTGACCCTCCTATTGGATTAATGGGACTCATCATCATTTTTGCATCGTTGGTTATCGCCGTTTTTGCTGCTATCCTCCAACGGCTTCTACAAGAAGCGATTAACATAAAATCAGAAAATGATTTAACGGTCTGAGGTGGTGGATATGGCAATTATCATTAATATTGATGTGATGTTAGCAAAACGAAAAATGAGCGTAACGGAGCTTTCGGAGAGAGTTGGAATTACTATGGCGAATCTCTCCATTCTGAAAAATGGGAAAGCAAAAGCAGTTCGTTTTTCAACATTAGAAGCGATATGTAAGACTTTGGATTGTCAGCCAGGTGATATTTTGGAGTACAAAAGCGACGAAGACACTCAATAAAAACAGACAACTAATATATTTAACTAACGGGTACGATAGCTCAATGAACCGCCTATTCACACCAAGGCGGTTTTCTTATGGTCAAATATCAATATTAGAATTTAACATAGTCAAATACAAAAAAACAAATATTATATCCATATAGTCGAGCAGATAAAAACTACAAAGGAGTGAATTTGAAATGAAATGTACAGTTAGGGATGTGAATATTTATTATGAAATTTATGGTGAAGGTACGCCAATTGTAATGATACTGTCATCCCAAACCAACATTTTGTCGTAGCAGGAGAATCCTATGGCGGCTATTTAGCTAGAGGAATAATTAATAAACGTTTTTCGATTGTGGACGGACTTCTATTAATATGTCCTGTCGCAGAACAGGAAACTTTAGGAGACAAGGGGGCTCATTTTCAGGTGTTTGATAAAGATGATATTCTTTTAAGCCGCCAAACTAAAGAGGATAGAAATTATTTCGAAAGTGAAGGAATTAACGCATTACAAAACAGACGAGTATGGGAGAGGTTTAAAGAGGAAGTCCTTCCAGGTCTAAAGATTGCTGATCAATCATTTTTGGAAAACGATCTAGGCCAGCATGTTTCTTTTAGTTTCAATGCGGATGCTCTTGAAAAGCCGTATATGAAACCGACTCTTATGTTGACAGGAAGGCAAGATTCAATTGTAGGTTACCAGGACTTATGGAAAATTATTGGAATTTATCCCAGAGCATCCTTTGTTTTACTTGATAGAGCCGGACATAATTTGCAAATTGAACAGGATATTCTGTTTTCAGAGACGGTAAAAGAGTGGCTAAATAGAGTTACTTTTGAAATGAGCTGACAGGAGCCATCTAAGGCGACATTTAGACCGCTCGTAAACAGAATCAGGGGAGAACATGAAGTTTTTGCTAAAAAAGATGGATATTGTGTTAAGCAAGACTCAGAAGTGATTGCAAATAATGAAGAGTGGGTTAACTTTGTTGAAACCGCAATAAAAGGCGACAATACAGGTATTCGTATGGTAAGTTTTTCTACTGAAGATACCACTAGCCCTAATTTCAGTGATTTATTTTTCAATGATGGTTATTACTATCTATTTGATAGCAGTTCTGACAAACAAGAAAAGCAACCATTTTTGTTTCTATTGACATTAGAAGGACGGTTTGGAAATCTATCAAAAGATAGTGGAGTTGTTATATTAACTAATGACAACACATTAACTTTCGATGTTGATTAGGTTGTGGAGTAATGCAGCAGGCGAGGAATGTCCAACATCGTATAACAATTGTTTTTAGCATCTTCGCTGACGCTCCTTGGTCGCCAAAATAGGAAGTTTCTAGTAGAATCAGCTGACATCCACACGGAGAAGTCTGACGACCCGAACCTACGGTCTATAAGCTGTTTGAATGTCAGGAATGCGCAAAGGTATATGAAAGAACGGGAAAAAAATTGTGAGTAGTTCGATAGCCACAGTCATGTGGCTTGGAGCAAAATATACTAAAAGGGGATTAACCATGAAAAGTTTAACATTTTGGAGCAGTCATATTGATGATGAAACTCTACTGAATGAGGTTATGACAGGTTTGAAAACAGCTACTTGCACTCCAATGATATGGTACTATAACAATCCAGAAGAAGAGCCGACTGAAGTTGGTGACTATATAGCTGTATTTAATAATCATGGAATTCATAGATGTACGATTCAGATAACTGAAAACTATGAGATCCCTTATGGAATGATTGATATTAGGGTTGCTAAGGGAGAGAATTATACCTCACTTGAAGAATTCATTGATGATCATAATAAATGTTGGAAATATGATTTTTTAGATGCGGGAATAGCATTAACGGAGGATACGGTAATTGTGGTAGAGCATTTTGAATTAATTGAAGTAATATAAACCCTTGGATGAAACCTTTAAAAGAGATAAGAGCATATGTCTTTTAATATGATAAAATTCGGAGGAGAATTCAAATGATAATTAGAGAATTAAATGAATTTGATTTAGAAGATTGTATCTCCTTGTTTATTGAAGTATATAATCAACAACCATGGAACAATGAATGGACATATGAAACAGCAAAAGAATTATTCAATGAATTTTCAAGTACAAAAGGATGTATAGGCTATGTAGCAATAGATGCGACTAAAGAAAATGAAATTATGTCTGTCCTAATAGGAAAGCAAAAAACATGGTGGAGAGGAAAAGAATATGTAATTGAAGAATTTTTTGTTAGACCAGAATATCAAGGGAAAGGAATAGGAACTAAAGTACTTGAATTTATTGCTAAGGATTTGAAAAAATATGGAGTAGGCAATATTACCTTACTAACTAATACGTATTCAGAAGCGTATCCATTTTATTTAAATAAAGATTTTAATGAAAATAAAACATTAAGATTACTTTATAAAAATATTTGAAAGATTAAGATGATCGTGATTCGATATGGGCATCAATAGTAGAGAGGTGAAATGATGGACAAAAGAATAATAGCAACAATCAGAACATATCACCTTTACCTAAGTAACAAGAAGTAAGAAAGCGGAAAAATTGGAGGATTAGCTATGAAGATTGATTTTGCAACAAATATAGATTATTTGTACATTTTAGATAGAGATAAGCACATCGTCGAAACACTGATCAGATCGAAAATTAACGAAAAGGAGATACTTATACTTAGGGATGAGGGCAAAGAAATTGGATGGATGAGGTATGGATATTTTTGGGACAATACTCCCTTTATGAATATGATATGGATTGATGAAGAATATAGAGGACAAGGCATTGGCAATGAAGTTGTTACATATTGGGAAGAATTAATGAGCGAGAGAGGATTCAAAACGGTAATGACGTCCACTCAATCTAACGAAGGAGCACAGCACTTTTATAGGAAGCTTGGCTATCGTGATGTTGGATGTTTGTTACAAGAGAATGAGCCTCTTGAAGTTATTTTGAGTAAACAAATATAAGAATATTGTTCAACTGAAGGAAAAATCAGAAAAACGCTCCATCCTAATAACTATGCGGATTTTTGATTTATTTTATGCTTAGTCCATCTTTTAATTAGACCATGTGTTCCCGCCATCGTTAGTCGTATACGTAATTTTTTTTGTATCGGTTTCCGATACAAATTCGACTTCTACAGTTACATTATTTTTGTTTTTTGAATCAAAAACAGGTGGATAGGTGTTTCCATATTTATAGCCCTTTATAATTTCAATCTTTTGA
>Ga0153923_100124_pt1 | contig 36823 bp, 36 predicted proteins | sample TSNJ007MetaG_FD_104682 | JGI IMG/M metagenome (GOLD analysis project Ga0153923, IMG submission 104682) | Attine ant fungus gardens microbial communities from New Jersey, USA - TSNJ007 MetaG | ecosystem: Host-associated > Fungi > Mycelium > Unclassified | place: USA: New Jersey, Brendon T. Byrne...
AAGTATGCTGGTGAACGGAAGAGCAAAGTAGGTACGGGTGATCGTAGTGAGCGTATCCGGACGTATAACTTCCCGCAGAGCCGGGTTACAGATCATCGCATTGGCTTGACACTGCACCGTCTGGAGCAGGTTATGAACGGAGAAATCACTGAAATTATTTCGGCTCTTTCAATTGCTGAACAAGCTGATTTGATGGATAGTATGGACAATGGATAATAATGCTTTGAACGATGGCGTATTTGTCATGTCGGAAGTGAAAAGCATCCGGGAAGCCTTTGTGGAGGCTTCTTCTTTTTTGAGCCAGAGCGGTTGTAATGAACCGCAGCGTAGTGCGCAATTACTGCTGGAGCATGCGCTTGGCTTATCCGGGGCAGCGTATTATATGGCGGTGGCGGATTCTTTTCCGGCTGCGGTCAAGGAACAGTGGGAGGCGGGAGTTACCCGCCGGAGTAAGGGTGAGCCGGTGCAGTATATCATCGGCGAGCAAGAATTCTATGGGCGCCCATTTGAAGTGACGCCTGATGTGCTTATTCCACGGCCGGAGACGGAGCTGCTCGTCGAGGCGATTTTACGGTACGGCGCGGAGCTTTGGCCGGACGGCACGGTTGCGCCGAGTGAAGCGGCGCAGGAAGAAGGCGCTGCTTCGTTAGCAGCAGCGCAAGATCGTGCGGGCGACGCGGAAGGTGGACGCGCCGTACGGCCGCTGACCGCCGTCGATATCGGCGCCGGCAGCGGAGCGATTTCCGTCACGCTGGCGGCGGAAGCGCCGGCGTGGCGGGTCTGCGCCGGCGACATTTCGCCGGCGGCCCTAGCTGTGGCGAAGCGCAATGCGATGCGCTCCGGCACAGCTGTGGACTTTCGGCTCGGCGATCTGCTCGAGCCGTTCGCGGGGATGGAGACGGATATTCTCGTCTCCAACCCGCCGTACATTCCCGGCGAGGATATCGCCGGGCTGCAGCGTGAGGTGCGCGACCATGAGCCGCGCACTGCGCTGGATGGCGGAGCGGACGGGCTGGACCCGTACCGCCGCATGATGGAGCAGCTGGCGCTGCTCCCGGCACCGCCGCGCCTGATCGGCTTTGAACTCGGCTTCGGACAAGCCGAGCAGGTAGCCTCGCTACTTGAAGCGGCGGGTCATTGGAAAGAGATCATCACCATTAATGATCTAGCTGGAATTCCACGTCATGTGCTAGGTATAGCACGATAATACTGCATGCTGTGCAGGGGACTCCTGTTGATCGGGGAGTGAAATTGTATTTTCAACCCGACTTCCTTTACAATAGAATTTAACCGGACTTCTTGGTGAACCATAAAAGAAAGCCCAGATTTAGAGTAGGGAGGCAGAACGTGCTTCAGAAGATTAAAAAAATTGATGGTGCTATCGTAGTCGTTCTGTTATTGCTCATGACTGTCAGCATCTTCGCCATATATAGTGTGACTCATGGAAGAGAAAAGCTGGACGGACATCATATCCGTATGATGATGTATTATGCAATTGGCTTTATTGCTTTTATTGGAATGACCTTTTTAGATTACAGAATTTTAGTGAAATACGCGTTATATATTTATTTGTTTGGGATAGGGATCCTGGTCCTCGTCAGCTTTTTGGGCGAGACCAAGAATAATGCCCAAGGCTGGTTGTCCCTCCCTGGAGGACTGAGCCTTCAGCCTGCCGAGCTATTCAAGCTAATATTAATTCTATTTCTGGCAGCGATGCTTGTTCGTAAGAATAAGAGTAAACTCTTGTTTTGGCGGGATGTTGTGCCGCTCGGCCTCTTAACCTTATTTCCGTTTCTTATTGTCCTTACACAGAATGACCTTGGGAATGCCTTGTCTTACATCGTGATTCTTGCAGGTCTGTTGTGGATTGGAAATATTAAGTACACTCACGCATTAATCGCGCTGGTGATTGTAGCAAGCTCTGCGATTGCCGGAATTATGAGTTATATCCATTATCATGACGAAATTAAAACGTTTCTTAACGATATTGGCCGTTCGCACTGGATTGAACGTTTCGACCCATGGCTTGTTCCGGATAAAGCGACAGCGAAAGCTCTTTATCATACCAAAAACGCCAAGCTCGCGATTGCCTCAGGTGGGATGAGTGGAGAAGGCTATATGAACGGTAGCTCTGTTCAGACGGATCGGGTGCCTTATACGTATTCAGACTCTATCTTTGTGCAGATTGCCGAGGAATTTGGCTTTGTAGGTTCTGCATTTGTGCTGCTACTGTATTTTATCCTGATTCACCGAATGATTCTGATTGCGCTGGAAGCCAGAGATCGAGCAGGTCCGTTTCTGATCGTCGGCATTGTCGCGATGATGCTGTATCAGATTTTTGAGAATATCGGCGCGTTTATTGGTCTGATGCCTTTGACAGGTATCACATTGCCATTCATCAGCTTCGGAGGTACCTCCCTGCTTATTAACATGGCCAGCATTGGGCTGGTAATGAGTGTGCGCCTGCATGGTCAAGATGTAGAGGAAGATTTGCCTAAGCCTACTCCTTATGCAGCGGCCAAACAGGTTTAATCACTAAATCAAAAGATAACCGTCAGAAACTCATCTTTTAAGGATGGGAACTGGCGGTTTTTTGTTTTGGGAAGTGAATCTCTGATATCGGGTGTATTACATAAATTTGGAATTGTGGCCTTGAATGCTCTACAATAGAAAGGAGAGACTTTCCTCAGGTGAGGGTGGTTGGAACCTTAATAGAGTAAGGGGTTTGCGTATGCTTAAAAAGCTCAAGAAGATCGATAGCGTGATTCTTATTGTTCTAGTTATGCTGATGGTGATTAGTATTCTTTCGATATACAGCGTGACTAATGGTAGATTAGTTCAGAAACTAGATGGGTTCCATCTACAAATGCTTAAATACTACATTGTAGGGTTTGTAGCGTTTTTTGTGCTTACCTTCGTGGACTATAGGATATTTGTTAAATATGCTCTTTATATTTACATCTTGGGTATTGGTCTGCTAGTGTCGGTTAGTTTTTTTGGTAAGGTAAAGAACGGTGCGCAATTAGGGCTAGAGATAGGTGGACTTAGCTTTCAACCTGCGGAGCTTTTTAAGTTGATATTGATTCTTTTACTCGCGTCCATACTGGTCCGTAAACAAGGAGCCACGCTAACCTTCTGGAAGGGAGTCGTTCCGCTGGCGCTTCTTACACTGCTCCCTTTTGCCATAGTTATTGTACAGAATGATCTCGGAAATGCGCTAAGCTACATCGTAATATTAATCGGTCTTCTATGGATCGGGAATATCAAAATTTCACATGCACTCATCGGATTACTAATCGTTGGCGGATTGGGTCTTGCAGGAATTCTGAGCTATATTCACTATCATGATGAAGCGGTATATTTTTTTGAGGAGACCCTTGGCAGGAAGCATTTAGTGGATCGTTTTGATCCTTGGCTCGTACCTGATTTGGCGTCAGATGATGCAAGCTATCACACGAAAAATGCTAAAGTGGCTATTGCCTCCGGAGGGATGAGCGGCGAGGGGTACATGCAAGGAAGCTCTGTGCAGAGTAACCGTGTTCCATATACCTATTCGGATGCCATATTCGTACAGGTTGCGGAGGAGTTTGGGTTTGTGGGTTCAGCACTGCTGCTGTTGCTCTTTTTTATTCTTCTTCATCGAATGATACTGATTGCTCTAGAGAGTAGGGAGCGTAGTGGCCCGTTTTTGATTATTGGAATTACGGCAATGCTGCTATATCAAATCTTAGAGAATATTGGAGCTTTTATCGGCCTAATGCCGCTTACGGGAATTACACTTCCGTTCATCAGTTATGGAGGCACATCTCTTTTAATTAATATGGCCTGCATGGGGATTGTAATGAGTGTGCATCTTTATGGTCGGGATGTTGAGGATGATTTGCAGTTGCCTAAGGCGCTTGCTGTAAAATTATAGATTTAATAGATTCATAGGTTTGCAGTCTCTCATCTCTGGACATACTACTAGCATGAGAGTTAAGAGGAGAGGGGCTGCGACAAATGAACGATAATCATATGGATAAAAGAGATTCCTTACGTGTAACTTTTAAGTATACTGCCATTTTAATTTGTTTTTTTATGATCGTTATCATGGCCTGGGAAGGTCAAAAAACCGATGCAGCAGTAGCCGAAGTATCGATTCCACAGGATTCTATCCGGCTGCGTATTCTGGCGAATTCGGACGGAACACAAGATCAACTAGTGAAGCGGCAAATCCGCGATACAATCGTAGAGCAAATGAACCAGTGGGTAACTGCACTTGAGGACCCACAGAGTTTAGAGCAGGCACGCGCTTTAATTAGAACTCATCTACCAGAGCTTAATGCACTGGTTGGATCGGAGCTAGAGAAACGTGGCATTCAATATTCTTATAACGTTGAGCTGGGTGTAGTTCCTTTTCCGACCAAATTATACGGTGGAACAGTCTATCCGGCCGGAGAATACGAGGCTGTGCGGGTTACGTTGGGCGAGGGAATGGGTCAGAACTGGTGGTGTGTACTGTTTCCGCCGCTGTGCTTTATCGATGCGGGCTCCGGAGATGCAGCAGCGCCTGCTGCTAATAAAGGGGCGAAGACCGTCTCGGCTGCCGGGGCAGATAGCGGAGTTAAGGCGCAACCAGCAGTAGGAACAGCTGTACAAGCAGATTCTTCGGCGAAGGATGTTGCGGCAGCGGATTCCGCAGAGCCAGAGGTACGGTTCTTCGTTTGGGAACTGCTGCAAAACCTTTGGAACTGGATTAGCGGATTATGGTCGTAATGCTGGTGTTAGCCCTTTGGTTTTGTGGAAATGGTCTATAGTTTTGAATCTAGATATGTTACTATTTCATAAGCAGATCGACTGCGGCGCCTTCATTGGGGCCGCTTTTTGGTAAGATTAGAGTTAATGAACCTCCAGAGTATTTATCCTAAGATTGCAAGAAAAGCTATTGTTCAATATATATCCTGTAGAAAGCCTGTGATGAGAATGAATGAACCACACGACCCTTTATTCGCCGTTCAGCGGCGGAGTGGAAATAGAAATGAGACTGTATATTGGGTACTGGATTTGCTGGAAGATGCAGAATCGGATTCCGATGTGCTTCAGCCAAGTGAGGAGAATAAGTTAGCCATCGTGGAGGCGGCAGCCATGCTTCGTGAAGGTGGAACGGTCGCTTTTCCAACCGAAACGGTCTATGGACTTGGTGCGGATGCACGGAATACTGCGGCAGTTGAGGCTGTTTTTGCGGCAAAAGGGCGACCGTCTGACAATCCCCTAATCGTGCATATTGCTGATCCAAGTGCTTTGGACGAGTTGGTTACAGAAGTGCATCCTACGGCTGCGGTATTGATGGATGCTTATTGGCCTGGACCGCTGACAGTTGTGCTTCCTGTTCGTGAGGGTGTTTTGTCACCCTGTGTAACGGCAGGACTGGACACGGTAGGTGTTCGTATGCCTGATCATCCGGTAGCTTTGGCGCTGATCAGTGCAGCGGGCTGTCCCGTTGCGGCACCTAGTGCTAACCGTTCCGGTCGTCCGAGTCCGACCTTAGCTTCACATGTGATGGAAGACTTGGCCGGATACATTGGCGGCGTACTTGATGGCGGCGCCGCCGGAGTTGGACTGGAGTCAACTGTGGTGCAGGTGCAGCCTGATGGAAAGGTTGCCGTGCTTCGCCCTGGTGGGATTACTTTGGAGCAGTTAGCTGCTGTAGTGGGAGCAGAAGCTATTGCTGCTGAGCCAGCTGTGGTTAAAGAATTTGGAACTTCCGCAGCAGCGGAAGCTCCAGTAGCCACTGCACCGAAGGAGCGCCACGGTGCAGAAGCTGTTTCCGACAGCTCGGCGCCACGCGCGCCGGGCATGAAATACACGCACTACGCGCCGCGCGGCTGGCTCGGTGTGGTGAGCGGATCTTCTCCGCAACGTGTTGCGGATGAAGCCGCGAGTCTACTTCAGGCGGCACAGCTGAACGGCGAAGTGACGGGCTTACTCCTCTTCGAGGAGCATAAGCCCCTCTATCCCGCCGATCCTGCCGCCTGCGTTCTTTCCCTCGGCTCGTTATCCTCGCCGGAGGAAGGGGCACGCTCCCTATATGCCGCGCTGCGGCGCTTCGATGAAGCGGGAGCGACTTACATCTTGGCCGAGGCTTGTCCGCATACGGGCCTCGGCGTAGCTATTATGAACCGGCTTATGAAGGCAGCCGGTGGTTCCGTCATTGACGCCGGATAGCTACGGCGACCTTTCTATCCGGCTATAGTGCAGGTTCTTCGAATCTGAAATCTCTTATGAAGTCATGATTACCCCCTTGTCCGCATATCGTTGTTGTACAAGATATTTCGGACTTGGGGGGTTAAGCATGGGCATAGGAGATGTATATGCCGGTTGGGGGCAGACAGTTACTATTGCTATAATGGCGATTGCATTAGGGATGGATGCCTTTTCGCTCGGAGTAGGGATCGGGATGAAGGGGATTCGTCTGCTGCATATTCTGCAAATGAGTGTGCTCATTGCTTTTTTTCATATGCTGATGCCTCTTCTAGGTTTATTAACTGGAAGTTATGTCGGACATTTGCTAGGTCAAGTAACAACTTATGCCGCAGGAGGGCTACTTGTGCTGTTAGGCGGACATATGGTGTATAACTCCTTTCGTCCGGAAGTGGTAGGTACGCGAGCTATGAATCACCGAACCTTATGGGGAATGCTGCTTCTATCACTCAGTGTAAGTGTGGATTCTTTTTCCGTTGGGGTATCCTTAGGGATGTTTGTGAATGGTGTGCTTCTGACTATACTAGCTTTTGGTGCCTGTGGAGGTCTGATGTCAATTATCGGCTTGCTTCTTGGGCGGCATGTCAGTCGTGGACTCGGAGAATATGGGGAAGCATTGGGCGGGGCTATTTTATTGGGGTTTGGCTTGCTATTCATCTTTTGATACAATAACGGCATTACAATATTTTAATTTCATGGGGGTGCAAAAGCATGCTGCATATTTTATTCGTCTGCACCGGTAATACATGCCGTAGTCCTATGGCTGAGGGGCTTTTGCGAAAGCTTGCGAAGGAACGTGGAATCGACCTGGAAGTGCGGTCTGCAGGTGTATCTGCCATTTCTGGTACTTCTATATCGAGACATGCTGCAGCTATTTTGCAGGAAGAAGGCATTCATGATCATTTAGAGTCGTCGCAATTAACGGGGCAATCCGTCGCTTGGGCCGATCTTGTGCTTACCTTAACCAGTGGACATAAGCAGCATTTGCTACAGTATTTTCCGGATGCCGTAACAAAAACATATACATTGAAGGAATACGTGCATAATGAAGAAGCTGTGACTGAGGATATTAAAGAATTGGACAGCCTTTATGCAGATGCTGAGTTAAGCATAGCTCTAGGTGGTGAACCCAACGCAACGGATCTACAACGAATGATTGAAATCCGCCAGCGTATCCCAAGCTTTGATATTTCTGATCCATTCGGGGGTACGCGTGAAGATTATGAGCTTACTGCTGCTGAGATTCGCACTTCGTTGTTTAGTTTATTAGATAAACTGGAATCCTTACGCCATTTGTAAATGGTTGATTTTCAGTCCGCTTTGCTTTAAGATAAAAGTACAACTAATCGGTTCCGATGTAACTGGCGACAAATGTGGATCAAACCACGATGGAGCATCGGAATAAACGGCCGGTCGCCTGGGCAAAAGAGCAAATCCGCAGCTACCTGCGGACTGCTCTTTTTTGTTTAAATGAAGCTTGTTTGAAGCTTGAGGAGGTAGGGTGATGGACAAAGTTGTGGAGTTATCTTTAACTGAAGCTACTGTCACTGTGTTAAGGGAGTTGGCGGAAGCTGGTAACCTTGGATCTGGTAAAATTGTTGTCCTAGGAGTTAGCACAAGTGAGGTCGCTGGTGTCCGTATTGGAACCGGTGGTGCGCTTGAAGTCGCACAGCAACTGCTTGAAGGGGCTCGTTTGGTCGCAGCGGAAAAAGGATTTCATCTCGTTTATCAGTGCTGTGAGCATCTGAATCGTGCGCTTGTAATGGAACGCTCATTGCTAGAGTCGCTTGGGCTAAGTGAAGTTTCAGCTGTACCTATACCGGGTGCTGGCGGTTCGATGGCTGCGGCTGCCTATCGCTCTATGAAAGATCCTGTTCTGGCGGAAACGATAGAAGCACATGCTGGCTTAGACATTGGTGAGACTCTTATAGGTATGCATTTGCGCCGCGTGGCAGTTCCTTTTCGACCGACCTTACGGTACATTGGAGCAGCTAGAGTGAACGCGGCATGGACCAGACCTCCGCTTATTGGCGGCGAACGTGCGGTTTACCGTACTCTTGAACAGAGTGGTTCACAGGTTTGTGATTGATGAACTTAGATTTATGTTTTTGCAGAAACGTAGACCTAAAGCTTTTTCGTGGCGGGCAAATCGTTTCTATTTAAATACAACATATCTACACACACTAGGGAGGAAATAAGAACATGGAACAATTACGTAAGAGTGACCCGGCAGTACTGGAAGCAATGGAACTGGAACTGAAACGTCAGCGTGCCAACATTGAGCTTATTGCCTCAGAGAATATCGTTAGCGAAGCCGTAATGGAAGCCATGGGCTCAGTGCTTACGAACAAATATGCAGAAGGCTATCCAGGCAAACGGTATTATGGTGGCTGTGAAGATGTGGATATCGTTGAGAATCTGGCTCGTGATCGTGCAAAAGAATTGTTCGGTGCGGAACATGTCAACGTACAGCCTCACTCTGGAGCACAAGCGAATATGGCTGTATATCTCGCTGCACTTAACCCGGGCGACACGGTTCTTGGCATGAACTTGGCGCATGGCGGACATTTAACGCATGGTAGTCCAGTAAATGCTTCTGGATTACTCTATAACTTCGTAGCTTATGGTGTACAAGAAGATACTTTCCTAATTGATTATGACGAAGTGCGCAAAGCAGCCTTCAAGCACCGTCCTAAGTTGATTGTTGCTGGTGCAAGTGCGTATCCGCGCATTATTGATTTCGAAAAACTTGGTGCTATCGCCAATGATGTCGGCGCGTTGTTTATGGTAGATATGGCCCATATCGCAGGGCTTGTTGCTGCTGGTCTTCATCCGAGCCCGGTTCCTCATGCTCATTTCGTTACAACTACAACACATAAGACTTTACGCGGTCCCCGCGGAGGTATGATTATGTGCAGACAGCCATGGGCAGCTGCTATCGATAAAGCCGTATTCCCGGGTTCCCAAGGTGGACCGCTGATGCATGTCATTGCTTCAAAAGCAGTCGCATTCGGCGAAGCTTTGCTGCCATCCTTTAAGACTTATGCTGAGAATGTAGTGAAGAATGCAAATGTTCTCGCAGAAACACTGATTAGCGAAGGGGTTAACATTGTATCCGGTGGTACAGATAACCACTTGATGTTGCTTGATACACGTAACCTGAACATTACCGGAAAAGATGCGGAAAAAGTACTAGATTCCATCGGAATCACTGTGAATAAAAACGCAATTCCATTTGATCCTACAAGTCCTTTCGTAACAAGTGGAATTCGTATTGGTACACCTGCGGTTACTTCCCGTGGTATGGACGAGCAAGCTATGGTGGTTATTGGCCGCATTATAGCTAATGTTCTGAAGAATCCGAAGGATGAAGTGAAATTAGCTGAGGCAGCTCGTCAAGTTGCTGATTTGACGGATCAGTACCCACTTTATCCAGAACTGAAGTACTAGTTCTTACTCGTATTCATTAATAAATTCACCTCCACCGAGTCCTGATTTTAGGGTTTGGTGGAGGTTTTTTGTTGTTTATTGTTCACAATATTACATGGGTGAATTGATGGAAAAACATGAAATCAATCATGAAAGTTCATGGAACTTTCATAAACAATAGTGAAAAAAATGTGAATAGTATGAAAAGTGCAAATTTGCACAACCTAATCTAGGTTTTATTCCTGAAAAGGCAACGGAATTACCAATCCTTACCTTTATAAGCGAAGGAAAACACAAGGGTAGGGGTTCAATATGGGTACATGTGCCTTTCTAGGTGAAATGCGGCGATGGGAATGCTATAATAGACAGGATTTAGCCATAGAGAAGCAAAAGCGCTTTCTAGGGTTATAGACACGACTTACAATTACCGGAGGGACAGGAAATGGGAAAATTGGTGATTTGCGATCATCCTTTAATTCAACACAAACTAACATTTATTCGCGACGTAAGAACAAACACGAAGGATTTCAGAGAGCATGTTGACGAAGTTGCCACATTGATGGCTTATGAGATAACACGTGATATTCCTCTAGAAACCATTACAGTACAAACACCTGTCACTGAAACGGAAAGTAAAGTGATTTCTGGAAGAATGCTTGGGCTTATCCCTATTCTTCGTGCTGGTCTGGGTATGCTTGAGGGCGTTCTGAAGCTTCTTCCTGCTGCTAAAGTAGGACATGTTGGCTTATTCCGTGATCCAGACACGCTTCAACCGGTTGAGTATTACATCAAGCTTCCTACAGATGTACAGGAACGTGAGCTGATCGTAATTGACCCAATGCTAGCTACGGGGGGATCTGCGATTGCTGCTATTACCTCGCTGAAGAAGCGTGGTTGTACACAAATTAAAATGATGAACCTGATTGCAGCTCCAGAAGGTGTTGCTGCCGTTCAAGAGGCTCACCCAGATGTCGATATTTATGTAGCTGCGCTTGATGATCATTTGAATGAGCATGGATATATCGTTCCGGGACTTGGCGATGCTGGAGATCGTTTGTACGGAACTAAGTAAATAGTAATTCGTAATAGGATATAAGAAATTTGTTTATTTTTTGATGAGAGGGTAGGGGTTATGTCCAAAATTAAAGTGATGACTATTTTCGGAGTGCGCCCCGAGGCGATCAAGATGGCTCCTCTAGTTCTTGAACTGAAGAAGCATCCTGAGCACATCGAGTCAATTGTATGTGTAACAGCACAGCACAGGGAGTTGCTCGATCAAGTGTTGGAAGTGTTCAATATCACTCCTGATTACGATCTGGATGTGATGAAGGACCGTCAGACGCTTAATGAGATTACTATTCGAGTGCTCGAAGGCCTGGAACCTGTACTCAGAGAGGTTAAACCTGATCTCGTATTGGTGCACGGGGACACATTAACGACGTTCCTTGCAAGCTATGCCTCTTTCCTGCAGCAAATTCAGGTTGGGCATGTAGAAGCAGGACTTCGGACATGGAACAAATTGTCTCCGTATCCTGAAGAAATGAACCGTCAGCTTACAGGTGTATTAGCAGACCTGCATTTCGCTCCAACGGATTGGTCAGCTAGTAATCTGAGACATGAGAACAAAAAAGAATCAAGTATTTATATCACAGGCAACACTGTAACCGATGTGTTTCAATATACCGTACAGCCTGATTATCGGCATCCTGTTTTGGATTTTGCTTCAGGAAAAAAACTTATTTTGATGACTGCTCACCGTAGAGAATCGCAAGGTGAACCGCATCGGAATATCTTCCGGGCTGTCAAAAGAATCGCTGATGAATTCGAAGATGTAGCCATTGTTTATCCTGTGCATCCGAGTCCTGCCGTTAAGGAACCTGCACATGAAATTTTGGGTGGACATCCAAGAATTAAGCTGATTGATCCGCTGGATGTCGTGGATTTGCATAATTTTTATCCGCATACCCACTTGATATTGACCGATTCTGGCGGTTTACAAGAGGAAGCTCCTTCATACGGAGTACCAGTACTTGTGCTTCGTGATACGACGGAGCGTCCTGAAGGGATAGACGCTGGAACGCTAGAACTTGTGGGCACGGACGAGGAGAAGGTGTATGCACGGACACATGCTCTTTTGACTGATAATGAGCTCTATCAGTCGATGAGTCGGGCCGCCAACCCGTACGGAGATGGCAAAGCCTCCCAACGAATTGTCAATGCGATTTTGCACCATTTTGGTGTAAATAAGGAGCGTCCTGAAGAGTTTCACAGAATGTTCACAAAAAATAAATAATTTCATTTAAAGTAATATCTGATCTGATTAAAATCAACATACAGTGAAACTGTACGGTTTATATGGTTTTGGAACATTTTGCTGTGATTATTTTCATGTTTTCAAGGGTTTTTGGGCAATGTTCAATGAATTGACAAAGACTCCAGAAATTCAGTAAAATTAGTTGGGATTGTAGCCATGAAAGAACAAAATAGCAGGGACAGCTTGTTACAGACCGCGCTTATCATTGGAAGTGCAGGCACTATACTCGCCGCTTACATTGTTATTGGTTTTTTTGCGGCAAGGTGGCTGAAAGACTTGATGGAGGGGCCAAAATATTGGCTCGCTATTGGCACTATAACCGGAATGATTCTGGGAATTGTGAACGTCGTCCTGTTAATTAAAAAATTTTTGGGGGAGCAGAATGGATAATATGACTCCCATGATCAATACCGTCACTAGAGTTACGCTCGTCCTTATGGCAGGACTCTTAATGGGCTGGGCGCTTCATCATGAGACCAGGGATTTTACACTGGGCATGACTCTGGGTCTGGTGGCGGGATTGGTAAACTTTCGTTATCTGGCCGTCAAGGTTCGACGGGTAACGCAGTCGATTGCGAGCAACGAAGGGAATGCCTTCAGCCTCGGTTTTGTTACACGGATTAGCTTCGCAATTTTGGTCACCATGTTCGCGGTCAAGATTGAGCATTTCTCCCTGGTAGCAACTGTTTCAGGCGTATTCATTCCTCAGCTTCTCGCCATTCCTGCGGGGATATATCTGAGTGTGAAGAACAAACTTTAACCAGATTAAAGAGAAAGGGGGATGATACTATGCATGAGATGCCGAAAATCTTTGTCGGGGGAATACCGATAGATATATCAGCCGTATTGATGCTTCTGATCAGTTGTACAGTAGTATTTGTGCTGGTGATGCTGTCGGTTCGTAAGCTTTCGGTTGAGAATCCATCTAAGCTTCAGAATTTTATGGAATGGGTTGTTGAATTTGTAGAGGGTGTCATAAGCAGTGCCATGGACCTGAAGAAAGGAAAACCTTACATATCTTTGGGGCTAACGTTGATTCTGTTTATCTTTGTTTCCAACCTTCTTGGATTGCCTTTCTCAGTTGTAACTGAAGCACATGGACCTGTAACTGTGTTTGGCCATGTGATTGAAGCAACCAGGAACTTGGCGCATGGTGATCATGTTGAGATCTTATGGTACAAGTCGCCGACTGCTGACATTAATATCACTGCAGGATTGGCAATTATTGTGTTTATACTGATGAACTTCCTGGGCATTAAGCTCAACGGCAAGCATTATTTCAAACACTATATTGAGCCGTTTCCAATCTTTTTGCCACTGAACATTATCGAGAACCTGGCAAAACCAGTAGCGCTGGCTATTCGTCTATTTGCTAACATTTTTGCCGGAGAAGTACTGATTACAGTCATTTTGAAGCTGGGGATTCTCAGTATTCCGTTCCTGGCTGTATGGCAAGGCTTCAGTATTTTCGTCGGGGCACTACAAGCGTTTATCTTTACGATTCTGACGATGGTTTATATCGCACAGATGACGATTCACGAAGAAGAAGCACATTAATGAACTGCTGCGAAGGGAACGGTTATTGTCTAATTTTCTTTCGCGGGAGATATCTTATATCATTAAACACATTATGAACCGAAATTAAAGGAGGATATTTACAAATGGAATTTTTAGCAGCAGCAATAGCGGTTGGATTGGGTGCACTTGGCGCAGGTCTTGGTAACGGTATGATCGTTAGTAGAACAGTTGAGTCCATCGCTCGTCAACCAGAAGCTCGTAACGCGCTTCAAACAACAATGTTTATCGGTGTAGGTATCGTCGAAGTTATTCCGTTGGCAGCAACAGTTATCGCATTCCTGATCATGTTTTCTTAATAAACCGTATTTACGGTTTGGCGGGGACGGCCGATGCCATCCGCGCCTTACTTTTGTATACGTCCGCATGACGCGGTAACGGAAGGGAGTGACCTCAGTGGAAATTGTTTGGACAAACATCGTATTTTCAATTGTAGCCTTTGGGATTCTATATTTCTTGCTCAGTAAGTATGCGTTCAGCAAACTGTTCGCAGTTATGGAGAAACGCCGTGAGCTGGTAATGCAGCAAATGGATGAAGCTGCGAAGACTAGAGAGCAAGCGGTCGCGTATGTGGAAGAGCAGAAGCAGGCGCTGAACAGTGCACGCCAGGAAGCTCAACAGATTATTCAACAATCGCAAATTACTAGTAATCAACAGGTAGAACAAGCTTTGGCGCAAGCTAAAGTTGAAGCTGCACGCGTCAAAGAAGAGGCCGTGCGCGATATCGAGAACGAGAAGAATAAAGCAGTGGAAGAGTTGCGCAGCGAAATTGGAACGGCATCTGTTCGTATTGCTTCTAAACTTCTTAAGAAAGAAGTTAGTGCTAGCAGTGAGCAGGAGCAGCTTGTGAACCAATACCTCAATGAGGTAGGAGGCCGATCATGAGCCGCGATACGGTAGTTGCCAAGCGCTACGCTAAAGCATTGTACAGTGCAGCGGTAGAGAAGGGGATTACCCTTGAAGTAGAAGAACAGCTCAAGGCAGTGGTCGAAGTATTACATTTAGACCAAGAGGTACAGCGGTTTATTCTTGCACCACGTATCTCGGAGTCCGACAAGCTGAAAGTGCTGCGCACAGCACTTCAAGATAAGCTCTCTCCTATTGTAATGAACATTGTAGAACTGTTAGTAGAGCGAGGCAGAACCGATATTTTTGCCGAACTGCTGGATACGTATATCAAGATTGAAGGAGACGCTCTTGGCATTGGTGATGCTAAGGTATACTCCGTTTATTCTTTAAGTGAAGAAGAACAAGCGGCTGTAGCTGCAGAATTCGGCCAGCTCGTAAACCGTAAAATTCGGGTTACGAATGTGGTCGATCCAAGCCTGCTGGGAGGACTGAAGGTTTATATCGGCGATACGCTGTATGACGGAAGTCTTTCTAGTAAATTGGAACGTCTCGAGAAATCCTTTAATGATAAGCATAGAAGATAGGGGTGAGGATATTGGGCATCAGACCTGAAGAGATCAGCACTTTGATCAAAAGTCAAATTGAGCAATATAAAGCCGATATCGAAGTTGCCGAAGTGGGCACCGTCATTCAAGTCGGAGACGGTATCGCTCGTGTCTACGGTCTGGAAAACGCAATGGCAGGCGAGTTGCTAGAGTTCTCCAACGGTGTAGTGGGCATGGCGCTCAATCTGGAAGAAAGCAACGTCGGTGTTGTTATTCTGGGTGAGTACAAGGAAATTCGTGAAGGCGATCAAGTAAAACGTACTGGACAAATCATGCAAGTTCCAGTTGGAGAGGCCCTTCTGGGTCGTGTTGTTAACGCACTCGGTATGCCGCTTGACGGTAAAGGCCCAATCCAAACGACGGAGTTCCGTCCGGTTGAGAATAACGCTCCTGGTGTTATCGACCGTAAATCGGTTCATGAGCCAATGCAAACTGGCCTTAAAGCGATTGATGCGATGGTACCAATTGGTCGTGGACAACGCGAACTTATCATTGGTGACCGGCAAACAGGTAAGACTGCAATCGCAATCGATGCGATTATCAACCAAAAAGGCAACGGAATGAAATGTATTTATGTTGCCATTGGACAAAAACAATCCACAGTAGCACAGGTTGTAGAAACTCTCCGCCGTCATGGCGCGTTGGAATATACAATCGTTGTAACTGCTTCGGCTTCAGAGCCATCCCCGCTGTTGTATATTGCTCCATACGCAGGTTGCGCAATGGGCGAGTACTTTATGTACAAGGGCGAACACGTACTGATCATTTATGATGACCTTTCAAAACAAGCTTCGGCTTATCGCGAATTGTCCTTGCTGCTTCGTCGTCCACCGGGTCGTGAAGCGTTCCCTGGTGACGTGTTCTACTTGCACTCCCGTCTTTTGGAACGTGCGGCTAAGCTTAGTGATGAGCTTGGTGGTGGTTCATTAACCGCGCTTCCGTTCATCGAAACACAAGCATCTGACGTATCGGCTTATATTCCTACGAACGTAATCTCGATTACAGATGGTCAAATCTTCCTTGAATCCGATCTGTTCTACTCTGGTCAACGTCCGGCGATCAACGTCGGTATCTCCGTTTCCCGTGTAGGGGGCTCCGCTCAGATTAAAGCGATGAAGAAGGTAGCTGGCTCGCTCCGTTTGGATCTTGCTCAATATCGTGAACTTCAAGCTTTCTCACAGTTTGGCTCAGATCTTGATAAATCTACGCTTGCTCGTCTGAATCGCGGAGCACGTATGATGGAAGTTCTGAAACAAGGTGTAAATCAGCCGTTGTCTGTTGAGCACCAAGTGCTTAGCTTGTACACAGCTGTAAAGGGATACTTGGATGATATTCCTGTTAAAGACGTAAAACGTTTTGAAAAGGAATTCCTTGCTTACATGGACAGCAGTGCTGCTGAAGTTGCTCAATCCATCAGAGATACCAAGGATTTGACAGCAGATAACGAAGCCGCTCTTAAAGCAGCGATTGATAAATTTAAAAGAGGCTTTGCTACTAGCTAATCGTACCTAAACGAATCTTACTAAGTGAGCTTTGGCTCTGCCGAAGCTCAGGCTATTACTTATAAAGTAGGCTTTGAATTCGTCAAAGCTAAGAAGATGCTTACGAAGTTAGCTTTGACTTCGTCAAAGCTTTAAGGTGGTGAAATCATGGCAAGAAGCATGCGTGATATTAAACGTCAAATTAAGAGTGTTCAAAACACAAGACAGATCACAAAAGCGATGGAAATGGTAGCCGCCTCCAAGCTGAGAAAAGCCCAGGAGAAGGCAATTGCCGCCCGTCCTTATGCTGAGAAGCTGAAAGAGGTTGTATCGAGCATTGCTGCCGGTACAGAAGGCGTTCAGCATCCCATGCTGGTCAGTCGCCCTGTGAAAAAAACTGGTTATCTTATCGTGACCTCTGATAGAGGGCTTGCGGGAGGATACAACGCTAATATTTTACGTAAGGTGACGATGCTCATCGCGGAACGACATAAATCCAAAGATGAGTACGCCTTGTTCGTTATCGGTCGTAAAGGCCGTGACTTCTTACGCCGCCGTGAATATCCGATTGTACAGGAAGTTACTGAGCTATCGGATGCGCCGAAATTTGCTGACATTAAGTCTATTGCTAATTCGGCAGTACAACAGTTTGTAGATGGTACGTATGATGAGTTGTACGTTTGCTACAACCAATTCGTCAATGCGATTACCCAGATCCCAACCGTTGATCGACTGTTGCCTATGGAAGGCGTAGGAAATCATGAGCATCATGAAGCGACTGCAAATTACGAATATGAACCTTCACCAGAAGGCGTACTCGAAGTACTACTTCCGAAATACGCCGAAACTTTGATTTATAGCGCAATTCTGGATGGCAAGGCCAGTGAGCTGGGTGCGAAAATGACAGCGATGGGCAGTGCAACAAAGAACGCGTCGAAAATGATCGGAGAACTTACCCTTACGTACAACCGTGCCCGTCAGGCGGCAATTACGCAGGAAATTACCGAGATCGTGGCCGGAGCGAACGCTCAGTCTTAAAAATACAAGAACAGTTAAGCAACGTGCTTGACTTGCCTTGTATTTTACGAGAAACAGTGCCGCATGGAGCGATACATAGTATCGCCCGCTTCTGGAGTATGGCTCCTTAAGAACGGCACTGCAGTTCTTCTTAAAATATAAGAAAGTATAGGTTTTACACTATACAAAATGCTTATATTTCTACGAGAAACGGTTGTCATCTTTATAAGACGACAGCGTCGTTTCTTCTTGATGTAACAGCTTTCGAGGAGGGAAATGAAGATGAACAAAGGACGCGTTGTAAGCATTATGGGTCCGGTTGTCGATATTGAATTTGAACGCGGCCAATTGCCCGAGATATTCAACGCTATCAAAATTGAAACCGTCTTGGACAATGGTCGCCAGATTAACCTAACACTTGAGGTTTCCAATCACTTGGGAGACAATTTGGTACGTTGTATCGCGATGTCTTCTACAGATGGTCTGGTTCGCGGACTGGATGCGATTGACCAAGGTGGTCCTATTTCGGTTCCTGTAGGGGAAGCGACATTAGGCCGGGTATTTAACGTACTTGGAAATCCAATTGATAACGCTGGTGAAGTTGTTGCTGAAATAAAGAACCCGATTCACCGTTTGGCTCCGACATTTGATGAATTGTCGACACAAGCCGAAATTTTGGAAACGGGTATTAAAGTTATCGACTTGCTTGCACCTTACGCTAAAGGCGGTAAAGTTGGTCTGTTCGGCGGTGCCGGTGTAGGTAAAACAGTAACGATTCAAGAATTGATTAATAACATTGCCCAAGAACACGGCGGTATTTCCGTATTCGCGGGTGTGGGTGAACGTACTCGTGAAGGTAATGACCTTTATCACGAAATGACGGACTCCGGCGTTATTAAGAAAACAGCAATGGTGTTCGGACAAATGAATGAGCCCCCAGGCGCGCGTCTGCGCGTAGCTTTGACCGGTCTTACTATGGCGGAATATTTCCGTGATGTAGAAGGTCGCGATACGCTGCTCTTTATCGATAATATATTCCGCTTTACCCAAGCGGGTTCCGAAGTATCCGCTCTTCTCGGACGTATGCCGTCCGCGGTAGGTTACCAACCAACCCTGGCTACTGAAATGGGTCAGTTGCAAGAGCGTATCACTTCTACCAAAAAAGGCTCCGTTACTTCCATTCAAGCAATCTACGTACCAGCGGATGACTACACTGACCCTGCTCCGGCAACGGCGTTTGCTCACTTGGATGCAACAACTAACCTTGAGCGTAAGATTTCCGAGAAGGGGATTTTTCCAGCGGTTGATCCACTGGCTTCCAGCTCGCGTCTGCTAGCTCCTGAAATTGTTGGTGAAGAGCATTACAATGTGGCACAAGGTGTTAAACAATTGCTGCAACGTTATACCGAACTTCAAGACATCATTGCCATCTTGGGTATGGATGAATTGAGTGAGGATGATAAGGTTATCGTAGCTCGTGCTCGTAAAGTTGAGCGGTTCCTGTCACAGCCTTTCCACGTAGCTGAACAGTTTACCGGCTTCAAGGGTAAATACGTGCCAATCAAAGAAACTGTACGTAGCTTTAAGGAAATCCTGGATGGTAAGCATGATGATCTTCCAGAAGCAGCGTTCCTTTTTGTGGGTACAATCGAAGAAGCGGTTGAAAAAGCGAAATCGATGTAACACTGAGCTTAGTGAATGCTTTCGAAGCGGGCTTTACTTCGTAAAGCTAAGTGTATGCTTTCGATGAGAGCTTTACTTCGTAAAGCTTTAAGGAGGAATGGAAGTGAATACCTTTTTGTTGGAAATTGTCACGCCGGAGCATCTCGTCTATTCTAAACAAGTGAATAGCTTGACAGTACGGGGAGTCGAAGGCGAGTTGGGTATTTTGCCGGGACACATTCCGCTTGTGACTCCACTTCAGGTTGCTCCGTTATCCGTCAAATCGGACGGTGTTACGATCTCCATCGCCGTTCATGGAGGTTTCGTTGAAGTGCATAAGGACAAAGTAACAGTGCTGGCCGAAAGTGCTGAGCTGCCAACGGATATTGATGTTGAACGCGCCGAGGCTGCTAGAGAACGCGCTCAGCGCCGTCTCCAGACTCGTAGCAAACAAGATGATATCGATCACCGCCGTGCGGAGTTGGCGCTGCAACGCGCTGTTACACGGATTAAAGTGTCCACTGGTAAAGGACAACAGTAGGATATAAGCGGTCAAGCTCTAAGCTTGACTGCTTTTTTTGTTATAGTAATCTATGTAGTAAAGGTTAAGATTTCTTCATTTTTTTGGATATTGGCATTGAATTGTTTAAAAATTTGTAAAAGTACTGGATTCTTTTGCCCTGCGCAAGTATGATATAAGAGTCGATTTCCGAGTAATACGAACACGGAGGGTTAGCATGGGGGATATATTGTCCAATGGATGGTCTAGTGCCGCTGGAACCAGCAGCATGATCTCAATGATTGTTTCTTTGCTCAGTGTTGTATTATCTTGGTGGGCATTGCAGAACCTTAAGCTGGATTTGGTCATAAGATATCCCAAGAGTCCTCAAGGAAGGCTGCTGCACTTGCTTTTGGCTATTGTACTTGGTCGTTTAGTTGCAGGATTCTTTTTGGATTACCTTAGCTGGAGTGGGATGATCCGCTATATGTTTTAGGAATATGTAGTTTGGTTATAAGTGTCATAGGTCGCAATGGTCAAAAAGTGTCGAATAATAAGGTTTTATTATGTCAACACTGAACTTTAAGGAACATGCCCGGCTGAATGGGCGTATTGATGGAGTATGCGAATTTTTTTGCAATTACTTTTAATCTAAAAAAATAATTTAAGAAATAATGGACGCGGAGGGAAACCGAAAATGAGCAAATTTATCGTCCGCGGTGGCAACAGATTGACCGGGAGCGTGAAAGTTAGCGGCGCAAAAAATTCCGTATTACCGATCATAGCCGCCTCTCTATTGGCAGAAGAAGGAGTAAGCGTCATTGTGGACGCACCTCCGCTTGATGATGTAATGACGATTTCGAAAATGTTGGAATCTCTGGGTGCAGGGGTTACATATCAAAACGATATTATCCAGGTGGATGCTACAAACATCACTTCCTGTGAAGCACCTTATGAATGGGTACGGAAAATGCGGGCATCTTTTTTAGTCATGGGTCCTCTGTTATCACGGCTTGGTCATACAAGAATTTCTTTGCCTGGTGGCTGCGCCATTGGCACACGACCGATTGATCAGCATTTGAAAGGATTTGAAGCGCTTGGTGCGGAGATTAGTCTCGGCCAGGGCTACATTGAAGCGAAAAGTAACGGTCGCCTGCGCGGAGCCAAAGTGTATTTGGATGTAGCTAGCGTGGGTGCGACCGAAAATATAATGATGGCAGCGGCACTCGCCGAAGGCGTGACCGTGATTGAGAATGCGGCTAAGGAGCCTGAAATTGTCGACCTGGCCAATTATTTGAATGGTATGGGCGGAATCGTTCGCGGTGCGGGTACAGGTGTTATCCGTATTGAAGGCGTAGAACGTCTGCATGGCGTTAAACATCATGTGATTCCTGACCGTATTGAAGCTGGTACCTATATGGCTGCCGCAGCAATTACAGGTGGGGACGTATATGTGGAAGGCGCAATCGCTGATCACTTGGGACCTGTTATTGCTAAGATGGAAGAGATGGGTGTGACCATTATTCCTGATGAGAATGGGGTTCGTGTAATTAGTGACAAACCTCTTAAAGCTGTTGATTTGAAGACTTTGCCGTATCCAGGCTTTCCAACGGATATGCAGTCACAAATGATGGCATTATTGCTGCGCTCTGAAGGAACTAGTGTCGTTACAGAAACTGTATTCGAGAACCGGTTCATGCATGTGGATGAATTCCACAACATGAATGCTGAGATTAAGATCGAAGGTCGCTCAGCAATCGTTACAGGTAATGCACAATTGGTCGGAGCCAAGGTTTGTGCTACGGATTTACGTGCGGGAGCTGCGCTTATTTTGGCAGGTCTTGTTGCTGAAGGCACTACTGAGGTAAGCGGAACTCATCATATCGACCGTGGATATGTACATTTGGCTGAGAAGCTGTCTGGACTAGGTGCGGAAATATGGCGCATCTCCATGGAAGACACAGCCGCGCAAACGGTGAAGGACGAAACTCTTAAACCAGAAGTAGCCAAGAGCGAATCAAGCAAAAGCGATGAGGTTAAACCTCGCTTTCAGGTTCAAGCAACTTGGGTATAATATCAGTCATTAGGTGAGAACAGGCTGCAGTGATGCAGCCTGTTCTTTTTTTAAATATAAGAGTTTATATGTTCTACGCTATAAATTATCCTTATATTTCTCGCATAAACGCTTACCGTCCTTATAGGGACAGAGAAGGCGTTTTTGCTTGTATTATTTGAAAGTAAATCTGAATCCTCATCTAATGAGGATTTTTTTTCGTTTGTGATTTTTTAACGCGGGGCATAGTGATAGATACGAGAAAGCTAGTCTCTTTCTCTCAAATATTGTTCTAGTAGTTGCTGTAAATTCATATCTATAAGAATCAACAGTGACTCACGGAAGGAGCCATAGAGATGAAAGATTTCCGCTACTTGCGACGTAATAAGTCAACGCGCTGGCACTCGCGTCCCCTTGCTCCCCGGCTCAGGCGCCTCAGTCCCGCCGCCTGGCTCGCAGCGCCTATCCTGGCGGCGCTGCTGATTCCACTGGCGGTTGTCCCGCTGCACCGGGGACAACCGGCGCCTCCGGCCTTGCCGACGGTAACGGCCTCACCAGCCGCACCAGCGGGGCCGGAGGCGGCTGCGCAGGAAGCGCCGCAGCCGAAGGTCTCCGTCTATTTGTCGCGTAGCGGACAAATAGAGACGTTGCCGCTGGAGGAATACGTCAGCGGCGTGCTTGCGGCCGAGATGCCGGCCAGCTTTGAGCTTGAAGCGCTCAAAGCGCAGGCCGTAGCGGCCCGCACCTTTATCCTTCGTCGCCTACTGGCTGGCGACAGAAGCGGCGTGCCCGTTCCGGGGGCGGATGTAACAGATACGGTAAGCCATCAGGCTTACGTATCTAAGGACACGCTGGAACGGAAGTGGAAGCTCGGCGGAAGAAGCGCCGACCTCGCAAAGCTTCAGCGCGCGGTCCTTGAGACGCGCGGTATCATTATGACCTATAAAGGACAGCCGATTACGGCCTCCTTTTTCGCCTCCAGTGGAGGATATACCGAGAACTCGGAAGAATACTGGAATGCAGCGATTCCCTATCTGCGCAGTGTAACTAGTCCTTGGGAGAAAGAGATCACCCCAAACTATGCGGTGACATCTACATTCACCATCTCGGAAATACTTACTAGACTTGGGCTAAACGACAGAGTAATCCCTGCTTCAAAAAATACTACCCAATCAGGCATGACAAAAAATATCTCTACTTCCTCTGAATTGCCGGTAGAAGTGTTGTCTCTCACCACCGGACATCGGGTTAAGGAAATCTCTATTGGAGGTACTGTTTTTACTGGAAGAGAAGTGCGAGAAAAGCTAGGGTTACGTTCCAGCCAATTCAGTTGGGGGCGAAAGGGGAATAAAATCTATATAACTACCTTCGGAAATGGGCATGGTGTGGGAATGAGTCAGTGGGGAGCTAATGGGATGGCGAAGGAAGGCGGAACGGCTACTCAAATTCTCAAACACTATTACAGTGGTATCTCTTTTACGCAAATCTCAACTCTTCTGAAAAAATAACTTGAAAGATACGTATAAAAGATAGAAGCCCGGTAACACTGGTTACTGAGGTGATAACCATATGAATGAACAAGACAAAAACAAAACAAACCATGATGAATCTCTCAAAAAATCGCAGGGAGATTCAGGTGCTAAACCTTCTTCATGGAGCAAGATGTTATCTAAACGTTGGGTGTTCCCAGCAGTCTACACGGCGGCAGCGGCAATTATACTAACTTTGGTGTGGGTCTATCAGGATGCCGGCCAAAAACCGCTGGACACCGCCGCCACATCACAGCAAGTAGGAGCTTCGACTAACGAAGCTGGTACTGCAAACAGTAATCCAGATGCCCTTGAAGTTCTTGCTTCAGCGGAAAGCTTGGTTTGGCCAGTAGCCAATCCAGGTGAAGTAGAAGTGGTCAAACCGTATTATGATGAGAATGGTACAGAAGACAATCACGTTGCCGCAATGGTGCAGTATAACGACAAATTTATTCCTAATGTCGGTATCGATCTTGCCCGTGAAGACAACAATACGTTCGACGTCAAAGCAGCGCTTAGCGGTGAAGTTACTAGAGTGGACGATGTTGCAGTGTTAGGTAAGGTCATTGAGATTACCCATCAAGGTAATATGAAGACCGTCTACCAAAGTCTTGGCGAAACGAAAGTGAAACAAGGCGATGTTGTGAAGCAAGGAGATACGCTTGCAACCGCAGGTCGCAGTGAAATCGAGAAGGACCTTGGCAATCATGTACACTTTGAAGTGTATAAGGACGGCAAAGTAGTTAATCCATCAGAGTTACTGCCAGGGCGATAAGAATATTTACTGCAGGGGGCTAATGCCCCCTGTTTTTATGTGAAAAAGGCTTTTCGTAAGCAGCATGCTTATAAAGAGCCTTATTTTTCTATGAGAAACGGTTATTGTCTTTGATGAACCAACGACGTTCCGTCTTGCTAATAACAAGGCTTCTTGGGTTGTCCATTAAATAAAATGAGCCCTCCCAGGCTTGTCATGTCTTGAAAGCGCGAATATATAAGCCCGCCCCTCATATAATGTACCAAACTATCCACAGTTGGGAGGCGGGAGCGTGCACGATTACATCAAGGAACGTACGATCAAAATCGGACGCTGCATCGTGGAAACCAGGCATACGGTCCGGACCATAGCCAAGGAATTTGGCGTTTCAAAAAGCACGGTGCACAAAGACTTGACGGAGCGTCTGCCAGAGATCAACCCTGATCTGGCCGATCAGGTGAAGCACATTCTTGAATATCACAAATCCATCCGACATCTTCGGGGGGGAGAAGCCACAAAAATTAAATATAAAAAAACGACGGGGAAAAAACGTGAGGTTGCTGTAGCATCAAAGCCATAAGATTTTCGGAAATTTAAGGAAATATTCAGCTTTAAAACATTGTGTAGTTCCCCTAAAGTATGTTATTTTTAAATTTAGTACTAACTGCTGTTTTTTCAATTAAAATAACACTTTGGGGGCTCTTTCATTATGTTTAGCAAGGATATCGGAATCGACCTCGGCACGGCCAATGTGCTCATACATGTTAAGGGAAGGGGAGTCGTTCTGGATGAACCTTCCGTGGTCACACTTGAAAGTGATACGAAGAGAGTCCTTGCGGTGGGAGAACAGGCACGTCGCATGGTTGGACGTACACCCGGAAATATAACAACTATCCGTCCTTTACGGGATGGTGTCATTGCAGATTTTGAAGTCACGGAAATGATGCTGAAGTATTTTATCGACCGTGTTGGCGGTCGCACCTGGTATTCACGGCCTCGCATTCTGATATGCGCCCCTACAAATATTACATCTGTGGAACAAAAGTCCATCCGGGAAGCAGCAGAACGCAGCGGGGCTAAGGAAGTATTTATGGAAGAAGAGCCAAAGGCCGCTGCGATTGGAGCGGGAATGGACATTTATCAGCCAAGTGGAAACATGGTCGTCGATATCGGTGGCGGAACGACGGATGTAGCCGTACTTTCTATGGGCGACGTCGTTACCGCTTCTTCGATTAAAGTCGCTGGAGACAAGTTCGATGAGGCCATTTTAAGATATATTAAACAAAAGTATAAATTGTTGATCGGTGAACGGACAGCAGAGGATATTAAGGTTACTATTGGTACGGTTCGACCTGGTTTGATGAAGTCCGAAATGGATATTCGTGGCCGGGACATGGTAAGCGGACTTCCCCAAACGCTCACTATTACGGCGGCTGAGGTAAAGGAAGCATTATGGGATCCGGTTTCTTCCATTGTGGCTGCAGCTAAATCGGTACTGGAGCGTACACCACCAGAATTGTCTGCGGACATCATTGACCGGGGTGTGGTTCTTACTGGTGGAGGTGCTTTGCTTAACGGATTGGACGAGCTACTCTCAGAAGAATTACATGTACCTGTTTGGGTAGCGGAAGACCCTATGCACTGTGTGGTAAAAGGAACAGGAATTATGCTGGACAATTTGGACAAGGTCGTTAAGAAAAAGTTCTAAGCAGCCGATATAAAAGGTAGCATTAGATTCGGAAGGAGACTACCTTCATGATAAGAGGTTTATATACGGCCGCTGCAGGTATGGTTGCGCAGCAACGTAGACACGATACGGCAACACAGAACATCGCTAACTTAAATACAACGGGATATAAGCAGGTTGACAGTGTTAATCATGCTTTTCCGGATGTCTTGATCTCGGCTATGATTAATGGCAATACCACGCCGGTGGGGCGCCTTAACACGGGAGTTTTTGCAGAACAGTCAATATCCCAATATTTACAGGGTGATTTAAGGGAGAGCGGCAAGTCTATGGATTTTGCTTTATCTACAGATTTGCAAGTCGCCGACCCTGTGACGGGTCAAAATATAGCCTTTGATGGTTCAGGGAAATATGTAAGTCCTGAGGGTGAGGTTATTTACCGTCCACAGGCTTTCTTTACCGTTCAGGATGCTGAGGGCAATAACTTATTTACCCGAAATGGAAGCTTCACAGTAAATGCGGCTACGGGAGAAGTGTTGAGCAGTGGAGGCTTCAAGGTTCTGGATTCCACTGGCAAGCCACTTGTCTTGACAGGAAATCAGGACACCCTTAAAGTGGACGGGCAGGGTAATGTACTAAATCCAGTAACAGGACTTCCGACAGGGACCAAGATTGGTGTGAGTGTAGTTACAAAGCCGCAGGAGCTTGTGCGTGATGGTAAAGGTGTGTTTCACGCTGATGATATAGCGGCGGCAGACATTCGTTACTCCAATGCAACTGATAACTTACAGGTGCGTCAAGGGTATTTAGAGGGCTCCAATGTTGACCCTACTCAGGTTACTGTTGATTTGAATGCCGCATACCGGGCATATGAAGCGAACCAAAAGATCGTCCAATACTATGATAGCAGCTTGCAGAAGGCTGTAACTGAAGTCGGCAGGGTATAAGTGCTGCTTATGAAATGGGTTTTACAGGTACAGCTTATAGGAGGTTTGATCTATGAATAACTCAACGATTAGTGCAGCAGTCTCCATGTCGAGCCTTCAGCAGCGGCTTGATATTATAGCGGATAATCTAGCCAATATGGATACAAATGGTTATAAGAGCAAGAAAGGCTCCTTTGAGGATGTGCTGACTCGTGTGCAGCAGCAATCGGATGACTATGATCAGCCGGGCCGCGCTACACCTCTAGGTTTTAATATCGGTTTCGGGACTTATGTGCCTTCGATTACTACTAATTGGGAAGAAGGTCCCCTTAAAGAAACAGGTAATCCAACCGACTTGGCGCTTCAGGGTAATGGGCTGTTTGGAGTTCAGGTCAATGGAACTACAGCTTATACAAGACAAGGTGACTTTCACTTTACGCCTGACACCACCGATGCAACGAAGATGGTCCTTGTAGATAATACGGGGAATCCGGTACTGAATACAGCAGGTAATCCTTTAACGGTCCCTGTGGGCGTGAATGCAGCTATCGATGAATCCGGTCGTGTATTAACGAAACAGTCAGAGAATGGACCTGTTCGGGTAGCAGGTACTATAATGATTGTAGAACCTAAGACACAGAATGCTTTAAAAGCAGTGGACGGGAATTTCTATATGCTTGCCGATGGAGTTACAGTACAGCAGGCTTTTGTACAAAGAGCGGCAGGTGAGGCGTCTGGAATTGGAGTACGCTCAGGGTGGCTGGAGCAGTCAAATGTCGATATGACCACAGAAATGACAGAAATGATGCAGATTCAACGTACGTATCAACTCGCAGCTCGGGCGCTTTCTTCCAGTGATCAGATGCTAGGTCTGGCCAATAACATGCGCGGGTAGAGGTGAAGGAATGGAACGTCAGAAAAAGGTGAAGTCGGAAGACAAACCAGAAGACAAGAAAGAGCCGAAGCGGCGAGGATTATCAAAATGGACACTCATCCAGTGGATTCTTATTCCTTTGCTTCTCATAGCTGCACTTGGAGGCGGACTGGTTGTCGGTTACGTTGTCCTTGGCAAAAAAGAGTTTAGCGATGTTCTACAATGGAGCACGTGGAAACATGTCTATGATTTGGTTTTTGCTCCATAATTTAAGATGATAACGACTCCCTTCTTGCTTAAGGGAGTTTTCTTTTTTATACGGATAAATGTATAATGGTGGGGGGCCTCGGGCAGCAAAAAGGGCCCTCTCCGCCATGCTATCGCATCCGGTGGAGAAAGCCCCTTATCTCAACCTCCACTTCTGCAGGTGGTGAAGGATATATATAGTTTTTACCGAAGCTGCCTAAATTTATGCAGTTCGGCGAAGAATAAATGAAGTAACATCCGAAAGGAGTTTTGTTAATAATGCTGGATATCAACCAAATTCAAGAAATCATCCCCCATCGGCCTCCATTTCTGCTGGTGGACAAGATCACTGAGATTGAAATGGGTAAAAGAGCTGTTGGCATTAAAAATGTAACGATTAACGAACCTTTCTTCGCAGGTCATTTTCCAGGTTATCCGGTAATGCCGGGCGTACTGATTACAGAAGCTCTTGCACAAGTTGGTGCGGTTGCTATTTTAGGGGTAGAAGCGAATCGCGGTCGGATTGGCTTTTTAGCCGGGCTCGATGGATTCCGTTTCCGTGGTCAAGTCGTACCGGGAGATACGCTCACTCTTGAAGTGGAGATTACTCGCCTTAAGGGCAGTATTGGAAAAGGACAAGCTACTGCGTCGGTTGAGGGGAAAGTTGTTGCCTCTGGGGAAATTATGTTTGCGCTCAGCTAATATTAATTAGCGAATATATATTATACATGGAGAAGGAGAGATTCTAAATGACTCAATTAAGCCCAAAAGCGGCAGAAACCTTATCTCGCTGGCTGGAGAACGCATCTGTTGATGAGTCTACGAAGGCGGAGCTGCGCGCTCTGGAGAACGAGCCACAGGAGCTCGAGGAACGATTTTATAGAGATCTAGAATTCGGTACAGGTGGTCTACGCGGTGTAATTGGGGCAGGTAGTAATCGTATCAATCGTTATACGGTAGGTAGAGCTACACAAGGTTTCGCTAAATATATTCTGGAGACGCATACTGGAGAGGGAAGACCTTCTGTTGTTATCGCTCATGACTCCCGTCGTTTCTCGCCTGAATTCACACTTGAGGCTGCACTTGTATTGGCTGCTAATGGCATTGAGGCTCATTTATTTACTTCTCTGCGCTCAACACCCCAATTGTCGTTCAGCGTGCGCCATTTGAAGGCAACGGGCGGTATTGTTATTACTGCAAGTCATAATCCGCCTGAATATAACGGGTATAAGGTTTATAATTCTGAAGGTGGACAGCTTGTCCCTGACGAAGCCGAAAAGGTCATTTCTTACATATTAGGGGTTGACACTTTTGATGGTGTGAAGCGGATTTCCCAAGAAGAAGCGGAGCGTCAAGGTCTGCTGCACTGGCTTGGTGAGAAGGATGACGACGCGTTTACCGATACTGTGGCTGCGGTCAGTCTTGCAAGTGAAGAGATCGCCTCTACTCTTGGAAAAAACTTCAAAATCGTTTACACCCCGCTACATGGTACTGGTAACCTGCCAGTCCGCCATGTGCTTGAGAAAATAGGTTTCACACATGTGCATGTTGTACCTGAGCAAGAACAACCAGATTCCGAATTTTCCACTGTAAAATCACCGAACCCAGAAGAACGCGAAGCCTTTACACTGGCTATGAAGCTGGGCGAAGAGTTGAATGCAGACCTCTTAATTGGCACGGATCCCGATGCAGACCGTATGGGGGCAGTGGTTCGCGATAATGAAGGTAAATTTGTTGTTTTGTCGGGCAATCAATCTGGAGCTTTGATGATTCATTATTATTTGAGCCGTTTACAGGAACAAGGTAAGTTGCCTAGCAATGGTGCAGTTGTGAAGACTATCGTGACGAGCGAGATGGGGGCAGCTGTAGCCTCTCATTATGGTGCAACTGTATTTAATACGCTAACGGGCTTCAAATATATTGGGGAAAAAATGACTCAATTTGAACAATCCGGAGATTACACATATCTTTTCGGTTATGAAGAAAGCTATGGTTATCTTGCAGGTAACTATGCTCGTGATAAGGACGCCGTTCTTGCGGCTATGTTGATCGCTGAAGCAGGTGCTTATTACAAAGCTCAAGGCAAAACATTATATGATGTTCTTCAGGAATTGTATGAGCAGTTCGGATACTTCTTGGAAAGTCTGGAGTCCCGTACATTGAAGGGTAAGGATGGCGTTGCGCAAATTCAAGGTATCATGAATGATTGGCGTACGAATGCTCCACAAGAAATTGCGGGATCTGCCGTTACAGAGGTGCTGGATTATTCGCTAGGTTTGAATGGTCTGCCGAAGGAAAATGTACTAAAGTATTTGCTGGCTGACGGTTCATGGTTCTGCCTGCGTCCTTCAGGTACCGAGCCAAAAATTAAAGTTTATTTTGCGGTTGTGGGTGAATCCTTGCAGAATGCTAAGGATAAGGTAGCTACACTATCCAAGCAGGTTATGGCTCGTGTTGACGGGGAACAATAAAATAAGAATATAGATTGCGCTCTATATTGTGAAATTATATTTTTAAAAATATAAGAAAGTATAAGTTTCACGCCATACTTTATATCTTATATTTCTCGCATAAACGCTTACCGTCCTTGGAAGGACGCCGAAGGCGTTTAAGCTTGCATAGAAACGGGTACCGTCTCTAAAAGGATGACGATCCGTTTCTACTTTTGTAAAAAGAGTTTTGAAGTGAAAGAGGAGGTACTTTTGGTGCAGCAAAAATGGCAACGTTGGAATATTTCTTCCCGAAAGTGGCTGTGGATCATAGTTGTGGTTGGCGTTTTAGCTGCCTTGCCAGTTGTCTATGACCGTCTGCAGACGGAGAAGTCTTCCAAGACAGTGGAATTTGTATTTGATTACCGTGATTTAGTTGAAGTAGCAAGCTATCGTGCAAATCCGCAGGATTATATTTCCGAACAGTTAGATCGTCTAAAAGATGCTGGTGTTCAGAGTATGGCGATTTACGAAAGCACGCTGGAAGATTATCGGAAGGCGCGTCGTCTAATGATGTGGGGTGCGGCTGATATCGCTAATCTTACGGATACAATCATTCCGGTGAATGAGAACTATACTTATGTTCTTTTTACTAATCCTGATTACTACCAGGCCCTGGCGCCTGTCATTAAAGAGGCATTCGGTAATCTTGGGATTACTTCGAAGGAATGGAGTTTCCGCGGACAACAAGGTCTTATTATTGAGACTCCAATAGAAGATGCTACACTGAAGCCACTTCAGCCGGATCCATTTACACTGGAGATGCTGCATGACAAAGGGTTCACCATTGTACCGCGTCTTGTGGATTCTTTGACTTATAATAAAGCAACAGTTAAGAAGCTGTTAGATCGTTATGAAGAATTGGGTGTAAAACGAATCCTATTCGAGGGAGAGTCCGTTAAAGGGTTTAATGATGATGCGGATACGGCTAGTATCACTGACTTTGCAAATCTCCTTAAGGAACGTGGAATCGGAATTGCAGCAATTGAAAATATTAAGAAGCAGCAGAAGGGCTTTAACAAGCTTGCTTATTTGCTGGACTATAACGTAACACGGTTATACTCCCTTAGCGAAGGGGACTCTGCCTTAGATCCAAAAGTGATCTCAGATCGTTTCGCGCTGGCAACAAAGGATCGCAATATCCGCATGATTTATTTAAATACGATTCCTTCACGGAATACAGCTAAGGCACAGATTACAGATACGCTAGACAACCTTGTCACGAGTCTGAGTGATCCTGGTGGTGCCGTTGAGCAGATCAAAGACAATGGGTTTAAGTTAGGACAAGCTACGGCTTTTGAGGTTGTAGATTCGTCTTATCAGCGTTACTTCAAGCTAGTTGCGGTAGTTGGCGCAGTCTCATTAGTAGCGCTGCTGATTTCTTACTTTATTCCATGGCTTACGATCCCAGCATGGGTGCTAGGATTACTGGGAAGTGCAGGCCTGCTGGTCTTGAAACCAGAGCTGTTTGAGCAGGCACTGGCGCTAGCGGCTGCGATAAGTGCACCAACCCTGGCGGTTGTACTTGCCATTCGTAAGGTCAATGAAATGGGACCTCCGCTACGGAACAATACCCTTACCTATAAGGCTATGAGCCCGCAACGTCGGTTTACGCATAGTCTGGTGCTTTATTTGAAGACTTCATTAATTTCTTTGAGCGCTGTACCTTTCGTGATCGCACTGCTCAACAATATAACCTACAGCCTAGTGCTGGACCAGTTCCGTGGTGTTAGTCTGCTCCATATGGCGCCTATCGGCCTTGTAGCACTTTATGTACTCCTCTATCGTGGAGAGTTTGTCTTTAACAAGACAGGTAAGCTGCTGCGTACACCAATCACATTAGCTATGGTTCTTGCCGCTATGGTTCTTGGGGTCGTAGGTATGTATTATTTAAGCCGTACTGGAAATGGTGGTAACGTAACACCTCTAGAAATGGCCTTCCGTACATTCCTAGAGAATACGGTTGGTGTCCGGCCGCGTAATAAAGAGTTTTTGCTCGCACATCCGTTATTAATTCTTGGTGCATTCCTGGCCTTTAGATATCGGAATGCAGCATTTATCATGATCATTGCCGTAATTGGTCAGCTATCCATGGTGGATACCTTTGCACATATTCATTCACCTGTTCTAATCTCGCTGGTTCGTGGGTTGCTCGGTCTTGGACTCGGACTGATCATTGGTATAATTGCCGTAATCGTATGGCAGATTGCAGAAGGGTGTTGGAAACGATGGTCGCCACTCCTAAAAAGATAGTTATCTCTGGTTACTATGGTTTCCGTAACAGTGGAGATGAGGCGGTGTTGCAGTCCATTCTAAATGCACTGCAGAAACAGTCTCAAGCTTTGGGTATATCCATTGAACCTATAGTGTTATCCATTGATCCTGAGTGGACCAGCGCCACATACGGAGTGAAATCCGTGCACCGGATGAAGCTTGTTGAAGTCCGTCAAGCGATTTATGAGAGCGCTGGTCTGATCAGCGGTGGGGGTAGCTTGCTGCAGGATGTAACAGGTAGCAAGACTATTCCTTACTATTTAGGTATTATCAAACTTGCGCAGTGGATGGGTAGACCAACCTTTATCTATGCTCAAGGCATTGGGCCAGTGAATCGTAAACTTTTTCACCCTTTAATCAAATCCGTGTTTCGTAAATGTACCTATATATCTGTGCGGGATGAACAATCCCGCGAGCTTCTTCTATCTATGGGGCTAGAACAGAAGAACGTAGAAGTTGTTCCCGATCCGGTAATGGGCTTGTCTTTGCCAGAGGACACGGATGTTGCTACACAATCTTCAGAGTTATCTGATTCACTTCCGGTGATTGGGATATCGGTACGTTTTTGGGAGCAAGACCGCAGAGAACTGGAGGCTCTTGCACAAGGCTTGATTAAGGCCAACCGTGAGGTTCCGTTACATTTGCGATTCCTCCCTTTTCACACCCCTTCGGACAATGAGGCTTCACGTTATCTGATGGATAAGCTGAAGGGAAGTATAACCGAGCATGGTGGGCAGGTCAGTATTTGTGAGGATGCCATTCACCCGCAGCATATGCTACGGGAAGTGGGACAATGCGATGTTCTGATTGGTATGCGACTTCATAGCTTGATCTACGCGGCTGGAAGACGTGTTCCACTGATTGGTATTTCTTATGATCCGAAGATCGATCATTTTCTGGACAGAATTCAGACCCATCCTGTTGGAGCAACGAACACACTTGATGCTGAACATGTTGCTGCCGAGATTGTTCATCTTTTGAACACAGGACAGGAATGGAGAGCGGCACGGGAAGATGTCATTTCCAAGTTGATTCAAGAAGCAGAGGCACCAGCTCGGCAAATCGTAGAATATTTTCACCATAAAGGATGATCTAAAGTGAAAGCAGAAAGCGCGGTACCTACAGTTCCTATTTTTGGAATTAGAGTCTCGAAAGTTGATATGGCAGCAACAGTTGCCTATTTGACGGAGGCTGTTCATACCCGTATCCCGCATCAAGTGATTACAGCTAATCCAATTATGGTTATGGCTGCACTGGAAGATCCAGCTTATATGGATATTATGAAATCGGCTGAATTGGTTGTCCCCGATGGGACAGGCGTTGTATGGGCTGCTAATTATTGTAATGAGCCGGTATCAGAACGGGTAGCAGGTTATGATCTGTTACATGAATTGATGCGGCAGGGTGAAAGATATAGTTGGAAGGTATATCTCCTAGGTTCTACGCCTGAAGTGATTCGGGAAACCGCTGAAAGGTTACAATTGCAATATCCGGGTGTTATCATTGCAGGATATCACGACGGTTATTTTGGCCCGGATGCAGATGAAGAAATTGTTGCTGGAATTGTTAAAGCTAATCCTGACTTATTATTTGTTGCCAGAGGTGCAGATAGTCAGGAACCTTGGATTGCTAAATATAAGTCCAAACTGGGCGTTCCGATCATGATGGGGGTCGGCGGCAGCTTTGACGTGATCTCTGGGAAGAGCAAAAGAGCGCCAATAGCCTTCCAAAAAATGAGAATTGAATGGTTGTACCGTCTCCTAAAAGAACCTACACGGTACAAACGAATGCTTGCACTGCCGAAATTCGCATTAAAAGTGGTGCGTGAGAAAGATAAAGTAACAAAAGTCTAGCAAAATGCCGATATTCACCTAGAAAATGAGATAAATAGCCTAAATAAAGGATTGGAATTTGTTTTTGTAACAGCGTATAATTCAATGCGGTAGAGAAATGGGGGTCGACTGATCAAATGTTAATCATATACATCGCTGGATTTATCGTATGCATGGGACTCGCACTTGGCCTCACACCTTTGGTGAAGAAATTCGCCATTAAGATTGGTGCAACAGATGTGCCGAATGCTCGTAAAGTGCACACGAAAATTATGCCCCGCCTTGGCGGATTAGCTATTTTTCTAGCGTTTGTGTTAGGCCTGCTTGCCGTATTGCCGATTATTCCATACGAGTTCACTCCGCGGGAGGTCAACTTCATCAAAGCGCTGCTGTGTGGTGGCGGACTGATTGTACTTATCGGTGCACTTGATGACCGATTCGAATTATCAGCAAAAGTGAAGCTACTGGGCCAAATTATCGCAGCCTGTATCGTTGTTTTCGGCTTTGGTATTACTGTAGATTTTGTGAATATTCCATTTAACAATACGTATTCCTCACTGGAGAGCTGGATTGCTATCCCGCTTACGATTTTCTGGATTGTCGGTGTTACCAATGCCGTTAATCTGATCGACGGGCTGGACGGGCTTGCGGCTGGTGTATCAGGAATTGCAATTGCTACGATTGCGGCAATGGCTTTCGTGATGGGAAACACCATGGTGGCAATGCTGTGTCTGTTGCTTCTGGGTAGCATCATCGGATTCCTGTTCTTTAACTTCCATCCTGCTAAGATTTTCATGGGTGATACGGGTTCGCTGTTCTTAGGCTTTTGCTTGGCATTACTTGCTTTGCTAGGATTTAAACAGATTGCAGTGGTTTCGTTTATTACACCTTTGCTTATTATCGGTGTACCATTGTCGGACACGTTCTTTGCGATCGTGCGCCGTAAGCTGCAAAAGAAACCAATCTTCGCACCAGATAAAGGTCACTTGCATCACTGTCTACGCGAGCTTGGCTTTAGCCACCGCCAGACTGTACTTATTATTTATGGTATTGCTGCATTTTTCGGTATTCTAGCTGTCATTCAATCATCCGCAGCTCTATATGAAGCGAACTGGGTTACGTTCGTGGTTATCTGTATCATGTTATTCTTCCTGCAGATTGGTGCTGAAATCACTGGTTTGATCGGTAAGACTAAACGGCCGCTGATTGATTTCTTTTTAAGAATGCGTATGAAGGCTGATCCGGAAAGAGGCTCTAAGTCCTAAGTGACTAAGCAATTATTCTAAAATTTTCTATAAATAACAAAACTCATCCGATTTCGGATGAGTTTTTTGTTATTTTCCCTAAAAATATCACTACTTATGACCGATAAAGAACAAAGTGAAGGTTTACGAGAACTTATACTCAAAGGAGAGATATAACACATGCAACGCTTTAAGAGACCGTTCGTTTGGCTGATGCTGGCGGCTTTGATCGTTTCTATGTTCCCAGGTAAATACACGCCGATAGCGGCAGCGGCTACCACGAGCTCCACGACTTTCTTCAGTCCGGATGATCTCACATTACGAAATACCGTTCTGTTGAAGCAAGATGTTGTGCCAACAACAGCAACTCCAAATCCAGAGGGGTTAATTAGCCGTTCTAGTGTCTACAAAATAAGTAATCCTACCTTTTCGATTACAGGGACTTACTCACAAGTAACCTCATCTACAATGAAGGTTACTGTTGAGCAGCTTACTCAGGATACAACTAAAAAATGGGTAACGGATTCGACTCGCTTAACTACTGGAACAGTTACGACAGATAACAACAGTCCAGACAATCGCTTCGTAGCGTCTGGTCTTGTTCTGTATACAGGCTTTAATAAGATTACTTTCTCTGGTATGCAAGGTAATCTCCAACGTTCTGAATCTTTCTATGTGCTTTATGATCAAGTACCTTACGTAACGGAATTAAAAGTATTGGGTGGACCTTCTGCACTGAACTTAAATGAAGGAACACAGGTAGTTGTGCCGGTATCTACAGTTACTCTCCAAGGTAAAGTAGCGAATGCAACTAAAGTTAGTGTCTCCGTGAATGGTGGAACAGCTCTGCAAACCTCCTTATTGGAAGACGGAACATTTTTTACACCTGCTTTGAATTTGAATCCGGGATTAAGTACTCTTAAAATCGTAATTCAAAATGCTTCGGATTCTATAACCATTGACAGATCGGTTTATTTCTTTGATAAGGATCAACCGTTTGCTTCTTTGAACATCAATCATAATTCAGTTGACTATAATATTCTAAATGACAAAGTACCGACATTAACTGCTGACCTGACACCTAGTGTTGCAGGTTTTACAGGACAAATATTGGTGCCTTACAACGTAGCTCCATTCAAAACAAGTGCTGTACTAACTCTTAATAAAGGTACTACCAGTACTGAAAAAGTTGTTACGATAAAAAGCGTGGAAGAGGAATTAACTATTCCTGGTCCTGATGGCGT
>Ga0153923_100125_pt1 | contig 36616 bp, 38 predicted proteins | sample TSNJ007MetaG_FD_104682 | JGI IMG/M metagenome (GOLD analysis project Ga0153923, IMG submission 104682) | Attine ant fungus gardens microbial communities from New Jersey, USA - TSNJ007 MetaG | ecosystem: Host-associated > Fungi > Mycelium > Unclassified | place: USA: New Jersey, Brendon T. Byrne...
ACCAAATTCGCGGGAAACGCAGTACCGATGATGTTCGGTGAAATGATGTAAGTTACTCATGCGCATCTACGGATACCCCCTTGTTTTCACGAATTCATACAGGATTCTATTCTATCATAAAAAACGTCGCCGGAAATGTAAATAAACTACCAATTCCGACTCTTTTCGCTATATAATCAGCTTTTTCATACGATTATCTACCTCTATTAAACAAGAAGAAACGGCTTCACTGTCCTCTGGAAGAGGAAGGTTCCGTTTCTCGCTGAATTTCAAAATTGATTCTTAGCGTAGAACTAAAAGCTTATATGTTCAAAAAAACGACTCTCACATCAGAGCCGAAGGTCTTCCGATTAAATCTTTAAAACATCTTGTAACCGCCAAAGCGCAGTTTTTGAATGGTCCATCCACTCAATATAGCACCTGCAAGACCAGCGACACCAGTTAAGTAATCAACAAAGTGGAAACTGGAGAGATGCTCCCAGAGCGACATCGCGCTTCTATCCCAAATGGAATAGACTACGACGGGTAGAATAATAAGTACGAATAGATAAGCGGGAAACCAGGTTGTCTTCATTAACATGTTAAGAATAAATCCAATACCAAACATCATCACAAAGAATAAAACGGTTAGGATAAACACTGGAATAAACCCCATCTTACCGTCACTACCCCTTTCTATAAAGAAGCGCACATCTTATACGAGCTAGTAGTAAGTTTACTAGAAAAAATGTCACGAAGCAATGAACTTTATTCAAAATCAGGTCTAATACTCTTACAACGGAATGTCATCATTTGCTCTAAGCAACTTGATTGCGATACAATGCATATAGATTAATAAATCATACATAGTCTATGATGCAGGAGCTTCGTAGCTAGTTTTACGCGACGTTATTTCAAGCGGAGCCTATGCTTCGTAAAACAAAGCGTATGCTTCCGATGTTAGTTTTACGCGATGTTATTTCAAGCGGAGCCTATGCTTCGTAAAACTTTTAAGGAGTGAGATCATGAACGAAGCCGCTATGACACTGGAAGGCTGGTATGCATTGCATGACTTCCGCTCACTGAACTGGACCGCATGGACGGCAGCAGATGATGAAGAACGTGCCGTTGCTCTGGAAGAATTACATGCTTTTATGCAAGAATGGGGTCCTGTCGAAGAAGCCAAACAAGGCAGCTCCGCGGTATATTCCATCGTTGGCCAGAAGGCCGATTTCGTAATGATGTTCTTGCGCGAAAGCTTGGAAGATTTGAACCAGCTTGAGACGGCCTTTAACAAAATCGCTTTTGCTCAATATACAACTAAAGCCTATTCCTACGTAAGTATTGTTGAATTAAGCAATTACCTTGCGGGGGGCAGCGATGGTAGTGATCCTATGCAGAATCCGCATGTTATCGCACGTCTAAAACCTGTTTTGCCGCAAGCGAAGCATATTTGCTTCTATCCAATGAACAAGAAACGCGAGCTCGCCGATAACTGGTATATGCTTGATATGGATAAACGTCGGGAGCTGATGGCTTCTCACGGATTAATCGGACGTGGTTATGCTGGTAAGGTGAAACAAATTATTACCGGCTCCGTAGGTTTTGATGATTGGGAATGGGGCGTAACCCTGTTCGCTGAAGATCCGCTGCAATTCAAGAAGCTGGTTTACGAAATGCGCTTTGATGAAGTCAGTGCTCGCTACGGCGAATTCGGACCTTTCTATGTCGGCAACCTGCTGACTGAGGATTCTTTTGAAGAAATGCTTAAATTGTAATTGTAATAACAAAAAGGGTGAGTCTCCAGATCTTTATGGAGACTCACCCTTTTTAAATGCTATAACGAAGTTCCTGCTTCCTCATCCTCTTCGCTGTCATCTTCATCATCACGCAGACTTTCCAAATATTCAGCCGTAGCCCTGTCACGCGCTCGCCCTTTTTCCCTTAAGCGTTCAATGCCAGGGAGAATGAGCAGATCAATTTCCTTTTGAACAACATACGCTAGATCGTACTGATTTTGATCCTCAAGATAAGATCCAACCTCAATCAGTCCGTTATATCGGTCCAATTCTTCTCGGGTCAGCAATCCACGCACCTGCACGCTGCAGTGACGCATCTTATAAGAATCTTCCTTTTTTCAGAACCAGCGGAATCCCACCGATAATGAACAAATAGCGCATATCCACAACTTTTTTCAATTGAGCTGCAGTCCAGCCCTTGTAAGTTTTGCTGCCAACTACAGCAATCCCTTGACCTTTACCTAGAGAAGCTACTGTTCCTTTATTGCTGAATGCAAATTTCTTGGGTTGTTGATTACGGATCGCAGCCACCAAATTATGTGCACAGCACTCTCCCTGTTGCATAGCAATTTGTGCCGTTGGTGGATAAGGACGCCCTTCTGGGTTAATCATCAAGGAGCCGTCTCCAATAATGAAGATATTGTCTTGGCCTGGTGCACGTAAATATTCATCTACTTTCACACGTCCACGCATAGCTTCAAATCCTGCAGCTTCAATCAGACGATTCCCTCGAATTCCGCCTGTCCAGACAATTGTAGAAGCCTTAATCTCTTCGCCTGATGCCAGAATTACACCGTTTGGTAGACATTCCTTGATCGCAACGCCCATCTTGAATGTAACACCCTTCTTAGTGAGCAAGTTCATCGCATACTCAACAAGTTCAGGAGCAAATCCAGGCAGAGCTGTTGGAGCAGCTTCTATGTTATATATATTTACCATGCTTGGATCAACGTCAAATTCTTTGCACAACCCAGGGATGCGGTCAGCTAATTCGGCCACAAATTCAATTCCGCTAAAGCCGGCACCACCGACTACGAAATTGATATGCTCCTGTGCATTGTTCTCGTTCTTATATTTGGCAAATTGATACTCAATATGTTCACGAATCAAACGAACGGAGTTGATGCTCCGGATCGTCAGTGCGTATTTATCAAGTCCTGGAATACCGAATGTTTCAGGCTCTCCGCCCAAAGCAATGACGAGATAGTCATACGAAAGAGTACCATCCTCCAAAATAATCTTTTTCTGCTGGGTACGAATTTCCTGAACAGATGACTTAACGAGATCGATCTTAAATTCATCGATTAGTTTAGAAATAGACACCCGAGTGTGTTCAATACTATCTGTACCCGCGGCAGGCATATGTAGATGGGTAGTAAAATAGTGGTACTCGTGACGGTTTACGAGCGTGACATCCGCTTCATTATAGTTCAAAGCCTTCTGTAAGCGCTGTGCGGTCAAAATACCCCCATAGCCCGCGCCTAAGATTACGATTTTGGGAATACTACTCATGTTCCGGCTCCTTCCAAGAGGTAAATCTGTCTTTGTATTTTTTATTGAAACAATGTACGGTCCTTTTTGTGAATTTATACACTTATATTTAGAAGAAATTCCAATCAAACTTAAAGGATTTCTAAATTGACCATATCCATTGTAAACCTTAGTGTACTATTAATCAAACATTAAAATACTAAAAAACGTCACATTCTTATTGTGTTCTAAAGTCTTTCTTTGCAGGTATGTGTCACAATGTTTATAATAAGAAAGAATACAAGTATGGCAAAATGAATATATCAACTCGGAGGTGTAATATCCCGTGATACAAGAGCAATCCGGCGTTCCTATGAGCGACCTTTTAATCATAGGTGGCGGTCCAGCTGGCATGTTTGCCGCATTTTACGGTGGGATGCGTCAGGCATCCGTAACACTTATTGAAAGTATGCCCCAATTGGGAGGACAACTTGCTGCACTTTATCCTGAAAAATACATTTATGATGTAGCAGGTTTTCCAAAAGTAACTGCACAAGAATTGGTTGACAACCTGACACGGCAAATGGATATGTTCCAATCGAATATCCGGCTGGAGGAGAAAGTAATTTCTGTTCAGAAACGGGACGAACGCCATTTTGTAGTTACAACTGATGTAGCAGAATATCACAGTAAAGCTATTATCATTACAGCTGGCGTAGGCGCTTTTGAACCTCGTCGTTTAGAACTGCCAGACGCAGGACGGTTTGAAAAAGCCAACCTTCATTATTTTGTAAATGATTTAAATGCCTTTAAAGATAAAAAAGTTCTGATTAGCGGTGGTGGAGATTCCGCAGTAGACTGGGCACTAATGCTGGAACCGATCGCGGAGCAAGTAACCCTGATTCACCGCCGGGATAAATTCCGTGCGCATGAGCACAGCGTAGAGAATCTGATGGCTTCCAAAGTTAACGTAATTACACCTACTGAAATTACAGAACTGCATGGTGACGAGTTTATTACTAAGGTTACCTTATCTCATATCAAGACCAAGGAAACACAAGAAATCGAAGTCGACAGTGTAATCGTCAATTTCGGATTTGTTTCCTCTCTGGGACCCATTGCAGAGTGGGGCATCGATATTGAAGGGAACTCCATTGTTGTTGACTCACGTATGGAAACGAGTATTCCGGGAATCTTTGCAGCTGGCGATATTACCACATATCCAGGTAAGCTGAAGCTAATTGCTGTAGGATTCGGCGAAGCCCCAACGGCTGTGAATAATGCAAAAGTCTACATCGATCCGGAAGCCAAGCTTTCACCAGGACACAGTAGTAATATGAAACTCTAATTCTATCTACCACAATAAAAAAGGGTATTCTGACAGGCCTATCAATACTAGCCTATCAGGATACCCTTTTATGTTTGTGACTCGCGGTTTATTTATATGTAGCCAGCTACAAAGGTATACTTTGCGCTCTTTTAATGAAGAACCGCATGAACTGGAGAGTGTAAGTTTCGTTTGCGAATCTCAACGAGTAGAAGAGCGATGAAATCATGCTCTAGTTGCAGTTCTATCGCTCTATGGTAAGAGTCTAGAAGCATCTCATCGGACAATTCAACCATAACGTTCATCTACCTTTCCTGTATTTGGATCTGAATCTATCATATCAAACTATCATTTTTCGAACAAGCGTTCGTGTTATCCACAAGTACATGTGGAAATCCTGTGTATAATATGTGCGTAAGCGTTACAAAGGTGATACCTGCACAGTGGAATATGGGGATAATAGTTATACACAGGACTGAACCACTTGTATACAGCTAAAAATATATTTTTATTGTAAATAAATTACAATATAATTTACCCCAAAAGAACGCAACTAAACGCAATTTTATCTTACTACTCTATTATCGTCAATTCTAAAATTTTTGTTAATTTACTGAGGTCTTGTATTAACCTCCAGAATCCATATTTTACCTGAATAATCCACGGCGTAATCAAAACCCAGTTCCCCTATTCCAGGGAAATGCCGCTCCATCAGTTCGATACATACGAGCGTTAGCCTGCGCATTTCTGCTTTCTTCGCTGAGGCTTTAATTCGAGGCAAGGATCTGCGAAGTCCTTCTCGACAAGAAAGCATCGTGCCACCTTTACATAAATTAGTTACGAACAGGCCAGGCCGGGCCAATCTCCCCACCATAGAGCGAAACTCCCAAACACCACCATTTCTCACTACTTTGACCCGATAATCAATAGGACGCCCACCAATTCTGGCGAGAGAAATCCCCTGTTGAATCAAATATTTACGTCTAACCTTGACGAAATGAAGCGCTCGTCTCATGGATCTAAAGTCCTTGTAAATTCGAGTTCTGTCCATATAAGTAAATCCATAACCTCGACTATCCCGAAACACTTTAATTACACCGTAGCCTCCACCGCCAACTATTGGTTTAATAACAACATTTCCGTATCTCCGGAGCATGGCTAACAGTGAGTCAGCCGAATACACCCTCGTCATTGGTATATAATGAGAAACCCTCGCGTCACTGAGCAATGCTTCTGTCTTCAACCATTTGCTAGCCAATTGTCTTCCCGACATCGTCCTTTCCCTCCTTTCACATTCCAGCCTACCCTATACATTACTCAGAAAAGGCCCCACCCTCTTGTATGATTGTCCGTGTAGGAGGAAGCTCTTAGCAAAAAGGGCTTAGAGCTTGTATCGACAACATTCTCAACCTCGCAGGTTAGATTGCAGATTTTGTAGAACCTCATTTCTGAACATTCGACATCTAAAACGCAATGGATGAGTTCACTATAACTAGAATAATCTTCAAAATCGTTGTATTATTAATAGCGGTTACATTTTCAATTCCTACTATATAAATAATGAATTAGAGGCTCGCTAAAAAACAGCGCGGGGAGGGCTCGGAATGGCTCAGTTTTTCGAGGTATTATATTGGGTGGCCATGCTTGGGATGTCCATCGTATTGGCTGGAACGACTATACTGATCTGCGCTATTGGCTTTAAATTCATTAAAGACAGACGCAGAGCACTGGGTGCTGGCTGTATTGCCTTTTCCCTTGGAGCCGCAGGGCTCATCGTGTTTATGATTAATTACAAGTTTATTATTCCAGCCTAATTGTACGCAGGAACAAACAAAAGCCCTCTCGAGGAATCCATCGGAGGGCTTTTGCTTGTATGTCATTCATATATCTAGCGTAAGACGGATCATATCCACTACCTTGATCCCATTTTCAACAATCTCTTCACTATAATGTCTGATAAAAAAATCTCTATCGATTCCGGTAATTCTAAATCCACATTTCTGATAAAGAGCCAGTTGTCCTACACTAGAATTTCCCGTACCCACTTCAATCGTCTTCGCACCAAGTAATCTCGCATTCTGAATCGCATGATAGACCAACTGCTTTCCTATCCCTTTACTTTGCTGACTATCATCAACGGCTATATTCACTAGCTCCACTGTCTCAGGTCTCGTTTGTAGCAAAACATAGACACCTATAATGCAATTCTCCACTTCAGCTACAAAACATTGCCCTCTTTTTAAATACGCTTCAACAAGACATAGGGAAGGATCGGCTAATAACAACAAATGTAAGGGTGGTTGTTCTTCTGCGTTTAATTTCCTAATTAGCATGCTTTGAGCTCCTTGTGATGACTTTTGTCATTGAGAATAAAAAAAGCCTCCAAGCCCGTGTTGTAGAAATCAACATGGGGCTTGAAGGCGTAACGTCGCGATTAGCAAGGCTCTTCGTTCGGTTTACCTGCATCCGTAGCTGTACGGAAGCTTGAGCCACAGCCACAGGTTGCAGTAGCGTTCGGGTTATTAATGGTGAAGCGACGTTAGGCTAACGGTCGGCTTAAAACCGCGTCAGATCAACGTTTTAATTCGGTGTCGGGGATTGTTAATCCGCACAACCACTTGTTAATTACGCGCCTCTACAACGCCTAATCTCGCTAACTGTATCTTACCCTAATAACACATGTTTTGTAAACAACTGTTCCTCAATATATGGTAATATAGATAGTAATTACTTGTACTGGGGAAAAACTTCTATGATAACAGAATCAATGATTTCCACCTTAGAAGACCTAATCACCACGGGGCCACTAATAAAGGAAAAGGGTACACAAGAACAGAGTTCGGTGGATACATAACCGGTGAAGATTATCAATTCTGGATTTCTCAGAGTTTAGTTTTTATGAATAAGTATTTTAAAGATAGCCCTCTTAATGAAAAATTCCAAAAAGCTGCTGAGGTAGCTTATAACCGCGGTGAGACACATTATGAAAATATGATGGGCGTTTTAAGAGCTCTACAAAAGTTACCTATTGATGCATCCTCAAACGATATCAGTCAAGCTTTTGAAGGACAAACATATGAAAAAATATTTATAAGTCACTCTTCCTCTTACGTTGAGTATGTTGAGCAAATCATTCAGCTTCTCAATGACATTGGAATTCCAAAAAACAAAGAGAGTATTTTCTGTAGTTCCTTTGAAGGCTACGGAATACCACTCGGTGAAAAAATTTACGATTACCTAAAAGACCAATTCAATCAGAACATTCTTGTATTATCTATACTTTCTCTGACAATTACTACTCCAGTACCCCATACTTAAATGAGATGGGAGCAACATGGGCAACTGCTAGGGATTATCACTCCATACTTCTCCCTGGTTTTGAGTTTTCTCATATAAACGGAGCTATAGACCCAACTAAGATTTGCTTCAGAATAGATGACTTTCAAAAGCTAAATTCATTTAAAGACAAAATTCTTGATAAATTTAATCTTCCAGACATTTATGGGATTATACAGGAAAGAGACCGTAATAAATTTGTTGCTACTATTCAACAAATCGCTCTCCATAAGAAGCCTACGGTGCAACAGGCATTTGTAGATTTAGTAAAAGTAAAAAAATATAAAGAAAAGAAAAGATAATAAAACTAGAATTCCGTTTTATCAACAGAATTTCAAGATGTAACTATTAGCTTAGTTGGTGATAATAATTTTGAATTCGAATTATACCTCCCCTCTACCCACCTAGACGGAAAATTAATCTATGGGTATGAGAATAGAAGAGAGGTAATCGAACTGGAACTTCCAGATACTCAGGTTACAACTAAATTTTTCAGATAAATAAAATATCGAGCACCTTTGAAACAGCATTCTAGAGTAATTCTAAATAAAAAAAGGCGCAGTCCCTACGGTATCCAACCCATAAGAACTGGCCTTTTTAAATCGTTATTGCTCATCGTATTATTTCGCCTCCTTTACGAACATTCCTGCGCGATCTAGCAACGTCACGAACCGGTAGAAATCGTAGCTACCGTCCGCCGTCGTATCAACAAAGCCCGCCAGCTTAGCGTTAACACACGCCTGTGTTGCCCATACCGGAATTGCGCTCAACTTCGCCTTGCCTTCGAGCGATTCAATCCGTTTAGCTTGTGCCTGTACAACCGCAGCCTGTTCCTCCACCGTTTTCTGTAACGCGCTAAACTGCTCCGCAATCATTGAGTCATCTCCTTCGATTAATTTCAGTATCGCGTTTATCTGCGCCTGTGTCGGACATTTACCCGCGCGGTACTGTGCGGTGGATAATCCGAACGTCATTTCGAAATGCGGCAGGTCAAGGAACGTTTTCCAATCGCCTCCCCACGTTCAGCCGAGCGCCTTTGCCAGCGTACCTACTTCGTTCCAATCTGCTTTACCGTTCCGATTTACCGTCTAGCTTCGTATCCCAAGATACGGATTTCCCATCGTTCGTAAGTAACGCGAAATCAATCGCCACGCCGAAGTTATGATTCGAATATCCTCCGCGCGGATTCGTTACGATACTTCCCGGCTTCGTGCGTCCCTGTTCGTATAGCGCGTTCTGCTCCGCAAACGTATGTAACCCTTGCGTAAAGACGATCGGAATACCTAGCGTATATGACCGATCGATAAGCGCTTCGGCTGCCGCTTTGACACACGGAATAAGCCCGACCAACTTAACGGCGGATTTCGCACGCACCTGTTCAATTGTTACGCCTAGTGGCGTATTGTTGCCTATATTTACGCAGCATCCTTTCCGTGTACTATCGTTTTAATATCGCGGACATCGAGCGCCAGGTTCTCGTATTGACCGGCCAGCGCTTCGAATCGATCCGTCAGTCCTTCCGCCAGCTTCATCAAGCGATCCTCACGCGCAATTGCTTCGCTGTGCATCCGCTCGCGTTCCGACTTGGCTTCCGTACTTATGCGTTCTTCACGCGCGCGAGCTTCGTCGGACATTCGGCGCATCTCTATCCATAATGTCCACGCGATAACTGCGGCTGCTACCGCAAATATTACGTTCTTGGCGACCTCCGCCCATAGTGTTCCGTCCATAACGAAGCCGCCTCCGTTTCAGGCGCAAGATAATCCGCTAATGCGCGGACAGATTTCGTCGTCGAGCGTTTGGAGTACAGATAGGCGGGATTCAGCGTTAGGTAGTGCGGCTAGGACTGCGCTAATAGTTGCGGCGAGCTCTGGCGCTGGGTTAGCAGTATCTATCGTACATTCGAGTAATGCGCGTACTTTCATATAACATCTCCTCTACGTAAAAAGAGCCCCGCAATGGATGCGAGACTCTTCGTTATTTTGCGTATATTATTCGCCGAGCTGCGCAATCTTAGCGTCGATCTCAGTTAATTGCGCTTGAAGTTCGGTAAGCTTTACTTTGTCCTCCCTCACTTGTTGTTTATAAGCGTCCGCTGCTTCTTGATTCTGTGCGCCTAAGGTACCGTTATTAACTAGCTCTTTAGAAAGGTTTTCATGAAAGGGAATATTGTTTTCTTCATTACCTTTAATACTAGCTTCAAGTTTCGCGCTACTAGTAACGAGAGTCTCCCGCTTGCTCGTTAGTTCTGATAGAGACTTTTCGTTTATGACTCCCTTAGTCGCTTCGCCCATTATGATTTCCTTCCCTTCGACGGTTAATTTAGCGCCCGATGCTTCCGCAACCGAACGAACAGGCGCATAGGCAGTGCCGTTGATGATGATAGCGTCATCAACTTTCTTGCCATTCTTCTCTATAGTAAATAATCCTTAAACTTTTTGACCAATAAGACTTGCCGAATCTGCAAAGACAGTTACACCCGAAAATAGCAACGCGCCAACTATGACGCCGGAAATAAACTTTTTCACCTGATAACCTCCGTAATAGCATTTACCTAATAGTACCATTACGAAGCAGATGTCGTAAACGTTCCGCCGCCACTTGTTGCATTAGCTGGATTTCCGTGGTTATGATTCGGGATAGATACAGTATGTGAGTGGTTTCGGTCTGCTTTATTGGAAAGGGCGTTCCATAATGCGTCAAGCTCACTTTGCAGAGTTCCTAGAGACGAATTACTGAAAAACTTAGACTAAGAAGGGACTCGCACATATCCGCTCGACGGCATCAAATCAACCTCTCCGCCTGATAATCCTACTCTTGAGTATCCAGATACGATGAATCCGGAGGAGGGCGAATTGAATATCGTAGACTGATTACCGTTTGCGTTAAATATAATCTTACTCATGCCGCCATCAAACGCTGGTATCTGAATCCCGTTATTTGGGTCCGCATATACGCCGAACGCCACGCTTGTCGGATCGATCACTACGCGCGGATAAACGGAGGCAGACGTCTGTATCTTAGCACCCGTTATCGTGCCGCCCGTAATAGTCGTACCGGTAATGGAGGATGCGCTAATGAATCCGCTAAAGTCACCGCTCGTCGCTCGCATATTACCGGCGGTGTCTACCGTGAATACCCCGTTACCAACGTTAATTGACGAACCGACAATCGCGCCATTCGTAAAGTTGGACGATAGAATATTCGCAGAGTTAGCGGTCAGCTTATTGAGCACGACGTTGCCCGCCATATCTAAACGGAAAGGCGCGGAGCTAAAATCGTCATGCCCTGCGCTGATACCGTTCGTATTAATCTTGACTACGTTATTACCGCTGCCGATAACCATCGATACGAAACTACCGAGTTGCCCCGCGATTACCTCCGCTGCTATGCCGGTCGCCGTCATCGCTATCCGTGCTGTAGCTCCGGCATCCGTCGTTAAGATAAGTCCGTTTGACGTCAGTATAACTTGATCGGATGGGTCCGTTTTCGACTGCAGAACGATTCCGCGCTCATCGTATTTAATCTCCGTTTTACTCGCGTTGATCTCGTTAACCGCAAGCCGCGCAAACTCTTCGAATACTTCCGCTCTGATTCTTCCGCCGCTAAATACGTTCTCTATAGCGCACCGTCCTGCCTCCAAGTCCGCAAGTATACGTGTATAGTCACGTTTCATTACATTCGCGACCGTTAATTGTGTATGTTTATCGGGCGCATACGGATACTCCGTCATTTCCGTAATTCGCGCTGTGATGCCCGTTAAGCCGAGCGTTGGATCTACGAGCATCACTGTATCGCCGAGGCCGGGACGCGCTTCTTGCTTGTCGATCTTAAATAAATCTGCAGCGCTAACGGATACCTCAAGCGCCGGTACTTCGCGTTCGTATAAGCGTAATCTCGCGGCAGCTACGAGCTTAAGCGAATCGGTTACGTCTTGCTCCGTTAACAAGTCGTCGTAAAACGGAACGCTATCCGAAGCCCACACATCCGCATACGGAGATACGAGATAGTTAACGCGGAAGATTCCGTCAGTAATTGCACCAGGTATCACGCTAAGTCGCGCTTGTTCATCCGCGGTTAATATCGACGCAGGCTGACCGATCAATGTCCGCGAATCTTTCATTTCCGCATAAAGCCGCGTACATAATGACGATGCGCTATCCGTAAAAGATGCTGCGATCAAATTCCGTGTTACTTGAATCCGATAGTCTGACGCGGGATTGCCGATCTTTTTACGCAAGTGAAGCGCAAAGTTATCCGGCCCAACTTCCGCCATATAGGTTAATGACCGCGTTGAGCGCCTCGAGACAGTTGCCGCCGCCGAACGCTTTAACGTCAGCGAGATCAAACGTATCATCGACGGAAATAGAAAAACGCCCACCGGTTGCCGCCGAGATGAGCGCTGTTAATTGCGTAATATGATTTCCGTAGCCTTCCTTTATGTACGAAGCGTACGGAAATTTATAGTTCGCGATTTTAAATATAACGTGTGAACACGATATCTTTATGATAAGCTTGCGATCTTCGCGCGATCGTTCACGCTTATTAATTACGTAATATTGACCGCGCTCATCCATTACATGACCCTTTAGCGGCAACTTATCGCGGAAATCATCGGACGTCATCGGGACGGTAAAAGTCAGCGTATAATCTGTGTTAATCCGCCGCGTTCGTGTGATGTCGTAAGCGTCGCGTAGGATGCCGATGCGCTTGCGGAAACGGTCGTACGATTGCAAAGCTTTAATCAAATGCGCGTTAGGATTTCGCGAGCTGCTTCGTTGTCTGTGTAGGTGACTTCGTTCAGTTCGAGGCCGAGTTCGAAGAAATCTCCGTCTAGCAAGTGAATCGCGTTGACTCCGTTTAGCATAATCGTCTGCTTCTTAACGTCATGACGAGTTTATCGCCGGGACTGAAGCCGCCAGTAAACGCGAGCTTGTCGACATGCATATAGCGGACTTATGCGTTAAATTGCGTAGCTGACCGGATGCCCGCCGTGTGCAGGCGTTCGCGGATCATTGACGTGAGTAACTCCGTAGCCGATTCGAATACTGCTGCGGATGCGATATCGCGCGTTGGAGCTCCGTTAAATTCCGTCACGGTGTCAAATACGATGCCGACCGCGAAGTCCGCGTTTAAACGTGCAGATACGTCCGTTTCGGATGCGATCGTAACGTTAGAGAACGTTTGGATAACGTAAGGGCGATTAAAGGGTGCGCGATTAAATGCGCCGAGAAACGACATAGGCGTGCGTCTCCTTTCGTGTGGAATAACGCAAAAACCTCCGTGTGTGATTCTTACGGAGGCTTGCGTAATGGTGCCCAGTTTGGTCCTAAAACGTAATTTAATATTAATTAATTCAAGTCAATAGAAGTATTTGAATTTCTATTTATATGTCTCAACCTCATCCTAATTTTTCTATATACTATAATCATAATTGATGACAGTAATATCATAGAAAAGAAGAGTATACATATTTTATTAAATACAGTAAGTTGGAACTTTATTTTATTAATTAACGGTATTACTATCGTCCCCATTTGGATATGGAAATAATATATCCCTAAACTTTCTTTATCTAGAAAGGAAATCACCTTGCTTCTCTCAAAGAAAGTTTTAAATATGTGCTCAATGGAAACTGCGACAGCGTATAGAAATAAAATTGTTATCGTCGAAACAACAAAATATGCCTTTAGATGGGATATGATGAACCAAGCCCCGACATAAGTATCGAAATTAGCAAGTATATATAGTTGACTATTCCACACCAATAACCCCAAAATAAATACAGTAAGCAATGGATTTCCCCGAATAGTCACGTCAATCTTCTCCCGATATTCACAAAGTACAGCCCCCATATAAAAGTAAAATAAATACTTTGACACTTGGGAAATAGAGTAGAAATTAGGTAACGTATACAGGCTGGTATTTACAAATATCCATGCCAACACAATTCCAATTAAGGGTATTGCGAAAGGTGCGTATTTGCTTTTAAAAAATAAACTTAATGGGTAAAAAATAATTGTTGTCCAAAATAGCATTAATAGAAACCATAGATGTTCAACATTGCCTGACAATATGTCTATAATTTTTACCCAAATCTCGGAAAATGAACTACCCAAATCTCTGGTTATAAAAATATGAGAAGGGATGATCCAAAGTAGAGCAACTATAAAACAAGGTATTATTAAGCGTTTAAATCTATTTATAAATATCGACACAAATTCTTTTTGTATCCTCGTTTGAGAATCTATAAAAAGATACCCAGACACAAATACAAACAGAGGAATGTGAAAAGAATAAATTATTTTATAGACACCAAGCATAACCGGGCTATCATACATTAATGTGTGTCCTAAAACCACCATAATTAGTGCGAACACTCTAAGCAAAGATATATTATAGCGAAAAGTCTTAGACATTAGTTATCCCCATCCTGTTAATTTTATACCTTACTTACCCGGTATTAACGTTATTATCATACTCGAATCTATCAATTATTGGTAGTGATTGTAGGCCTTTGCTTCATAATAAAAAATTAAATTATTTGTCCCTACAATTGGAAAAGAAGCCAACGTTATAATAATATTAGTTGCTTCTCTTTCAACTTTTAATATTCTAGTATTCCCAATATCCTCAGATCCACTAGCCACATTAATATAGTTTGGAGTAGAGGATAAACCATGAGCTATATAATATGTTTTTGTTGTTTTAGCACTTTGGACGCTCAGTTCATGTTTTTCCGTTAAATAAACGTTAGGTATATTAATCCTTGTTATATTTGGAGAGTACGCGTTACCTGGTAAATCAATAGGTTTAACGTTAGTGCCTACTCGCCCACCGAAGATGCTTATCCGTTTAATGTATGCTGGTTCGAGGTACGGCAAATAAATAAAGGGTAATCCCCCATGGAATACAGGATTCGAAACGTCGAACGAAACGCTTGTACAAGTTGCTTCCACTAGCAATGGCGCATTGGTAACTTGAAATTCGCAATTATTAAAAGCAATCCTATCCGCTTGATAACCAGAAGAAAAGGCACTCGTTAGCTGATCCATAACGACGCCTCCTTTTGTTTGGTTGTATATAAACGAGTATGCCACGTAAGGTAGCCGACACTATTAGTGTGCGCAGAGGAGAGCGAGAAGTAAGAGACGATTAGGACGAGGGGTGTTCGCAGATTTGCGGATGCCCTTTTTCTATAAACGGAGGAGGAATACGGATGGACTTTCGCCAAGCAGTAGCCGCGTATCAAACGGGTGGCGACCGTACAATTATCCAGCAAATACTCTCCTACATGCGCGATCGTTCGGAATCTCGCGTAGTCCTTCCAGGGGATGACGCCTCGATCTACGTCGCATTACGTGCTATTTCCGTTACATATCACGAACGGAAGGCGCTTGAATACGAACCGGCTGCGTTGTTTGATTACCGCGAATCTATCTACGAGTTTCTCGGCGTGGATATACCTCTCCTTACTCCCCTTTCCGAAAACTTTAATGACGCGCTCCTGCCAGTATATGTCCTCAACACCAAACGATAACGCTTCTTCTAAACGTATCCCGGTATTAAGGATTAAGAGTAAAAACACGTAATTGCGATAACCTGCTGGCGTTGAACGGTTAGGTTCATCAAGTAACGCCGTCACCTGATCGCGGCTCAGTGTCCGGAGTACTCGTTTTTCTTCCGCGAGCTTATCCACAGATTCGATAGGATTCTCCGTTAAGTAACCGTTGCTGCAAAGGAAATTAAAGAACGCCCGCAAACTCCGTATGTACTTATTTATCGTCGGCGCGCTGTTACCGTCGTCCATTCTCGTTTGAATGAACCCTTGAATGTCCTCAACGATTATCTCGTTTATTTTTTAGATGCCATTCTCGTCTAAAAATTCGTGGAACATAGTGAGCGACTGCTTATACGAGGCTATCGTATTCTCTGACAAATTCTTTAGCTTGCGTGATTTAATGAAGATAGTCGATGCGGAGTGCATGTCCGGCATCTCTTTTGCCTCCCGTGCCTCAAGCATTAATTTTCTTTTTTCCTTGTAATCCATATATGTAACCTCCTCGTTGTGTCCTCGAAAGGCTACCACATAACTGCAAACAGAGAAAGCGCACGACCCCGATATAATCCGGAGTCGGGCGCTTTTTTTATTTCCGTCTCTTAATGAACCTGTCTGCTGGCGAATATTCATCGTGACTCTTCCGCATATCATCAATATCCATTTGAATATAGCGACGCATCGTACGAATATCGGACCATCCACCCATTTTTTGAAGGGTACAGGGGTCAGCCCCGTTTAATATCATAGCACGCGCCCACGTATGCCGGTAGACGTGCGCTGTCATTTTCTTACCGGTGACTCCCGCTTTCTCACCGTAATACTTTAGCCGCTTATTGAAGTGCGTAGCGGTTACAGGCTCACCAAACGATGACATGAATATGCGATTTGTCGTAAAAAATTGACGATTCTCTTCTACTAGTTGCAGTAGTAATTTCGCAGTGTGTGCCGATATTGAAACCATTCTCGGCTTTCTATTTTTGTTCATCTCGCCAGGTAGAACGATAAATCGCGTTTGAAAGTCGATATCCGTGACGCTTATTTTTAGTAATTCTGAAATTCTAAGTCCGCTATCTAAAATCGTGACAATCGCCACATAATCCCCAAAACCTACGAAATCCCGCTGATTTGACTGCGCTAGTATCGCCTTAACTTCATCATCCGTAAGGCAATTCGTTAAGTCCACGTCCTGGCGTATGAGCTTAACCTTCGTAAACGGATTGATTTCAAGTAGTTCGTCGCGATCAAGCTGATTAAATATCGCCTTAAGCGTACGAAGTCGGATATTATCCGTCGTATCTGACAGGCCTATGCGCTGATTTTCTTCCCATATATACTTGTGTCCCTCATAGCGCACCTGATCGTACTTCATAAACGCGATATGATCCCGCACCATCGAAGTCGTTATATCCCCCGCGTATTCTACCTCCGGATACTTATCGTTCAACCACTTTATAAAGTAACCGTAATGCTTTCCGCAATCTAGTAACGTGCGATCGCGCAGCCCCTCCGCTCGTTTTGCATTAATAGCGAAGTCTAACGCGCTTGATCTAGAGTTATCTTCGAAAACTCTCTTAGCGTGCGGGCTCCGTTTGGAACGCGCCGTGTACGTTTATTTAACGACATAAAAACGACCTCCAATACGCATTAGTCGCGGACTAAATACGTCGTAGAGGTCGTAATCCACAACCCACAAACGTCTATTTCCGGGTTGTTAACTCCGGGTCTTCGGGGCTGTTAACGTTCATTTTCACCGGTACAATCCGCAGTTCCAAACGCATGTTCGCGAGAGGCTACCGTTCAGATCAACGGAGTAAAAACGTTGATATAGCGCGATTAGCAAGGCTCTTCGTTCGGTTTTCCTGCATCCGTAGCTGTACGGAAGCTTGAGCCACAGCCACAGGTTGCAGTAGCGTTCGGGTTATTAATGGTGAAGCCACCTGTCATGCCGGATTCTTCAAAATCAATTTCGAGACCATCAAGGTAACGAAGATTTTCTTTCTCCACGACAACCTTCATTTCTTGGATGTCCATATATACGTCCTGATCAGTTTCATTATCATCAAAGCCCATAGCGTAAGAGAATCCACTGCAACCGCCGGGCGTTACTCCAATACGGAGGAACATGTTCGGCACTTCTTGTTCAGCAAGCATCGCCTTTAATTGTTCTGCTGCCTTTTCGCTAATATTAATCATGATCATATCCTCCTATAAATTAAACTTACTTCAACAGAAAAACTTATGTTTAAGGGACCTTCCGGCCAAAAGTTACTTTCTTAAAAATATTTACTTAATAAACTCAGTATAACCGACTATTTCATTACCCTCAAGTCACAACTGCCTTATGCCTGACCTATCGCACCAAAATAAACCATCCATATCCAGCTGTTGATCCCCTTATAAGAGAGGTTTATAATAAGGAAGGCAAACATAAGTAAAAATTCGGAAATTTGTCACGGAGGATAACCCTCCGCTTTATTTTCATGAATGAACAGCTACCATCTGGGTAAGTCTGGGAATTATCTGCGGGCAATGGACCCCGTAAAACTTTCAGGAGGAATTCATAATATGTCTACTCTTTTCACCCCCCAAACAGACGCCCGAATGATGAACATTATTGAAAAAGTTCGCGGCGGCGAAAGATTGAATTTAGAAGATGGCGTTTATTTATATCAAAGTAACGACCTACTTACGATTGGCCAATTAGCAAATGAAGTCAATCTTGCAAAGAACAACAACAGGGTATATTTTATCGAAAACATGAGTCTATATTTCACCAATGTTTGCGAATCTCACTGTGCATTCTGCAATTTCCGCAAAGATGATGGAGAAGAGGGTGCTTATACCCTTTCCGGTCAGGAAATGGTGCAATATGTCGAACAGCATATTCATCCAGGTGTGCGCGAATTCCATATCGTAGGCGGTCATAATGACAAGGTTCCTTTCCAGTATTACGTGGATTCTTTAAAAGCCTTGAATGAACGTTTCCCTGAGGTAACCTTAAAAGCATACACTGCAGCCGAAATCGATTTTTTCACCCGAATTAGCGGATTGAGTATTCGTGAGGTACTCGAACAGCTGCGTGCTGCAGGACTTAAGACACTTACTGGTGGCGGTGCAGAAATATTATCCGATCAATACCGTAAAAAAATGCGTGTAGATAAAGCTAATGTGGAAGAATATCTAGAAGTTCACCGAACAGCACATCAGCTTGGCATGAAGACACATACAACTATGCTTTACGGCTCGATTGAATCTCATGAAGATCGTATCCGGCACATGATGCAGATCCGCGATCTACAAGATGAAACCAATGGCTTTATGGTATTCATTCCATTATCTATGCAGCCTAAGAACAAGAATGCAGGAATTATGCGCCGCAACTCCGCTTATGAGGATCTGAAGACGATTGCGATCAGCAGATTGATGCTGGATAATTTCGATCACATCAAAGCGTACTTTATTAATATCGGTCCTCAGCTTACTCAAGTTGCACTGAATTTCGGTGCTTCTGACGTCCATGGTACTATTCTTAAAGAACGCATTAGCCATGCGGCTGGTGCCTTAACACCTGAAGGCCTCACTCGCGATGAATTGATCTGGTTAGTAAAAGGTGCTGGACGAATTCCAGTAGAACGCGACACGTTCTACAATGCGATAAAGGTATACGAATAAAAGACTACCTAGATCCGTTATCCTATATTGGAAAGGAAGTTCGGTCAGCATGAGAACACTACTCGTTCTGGGCGGCGGCTATGGCGGCTTGGCCCTAATTCAAGAATTGCTCAATAATCACCTTCCACAGGATATTGAAATTATCTTAATTGACCGAATGCCTTATCAAGGAATCAAAACGGAATATTATGCGCTTGCCGCAGGTACAGTAACTGACTATCACTTGCGGATCCAGTTTCCGGTTCATCCCCGTCTCACTATCCGTTACGGTGAGGTGAGTTCCATTGATTTGGAGAGTAGAATCGTTACAATGGAGCCTGACGAGACTGTGTCTTATGACATACTTGCCATTGCACTAGGTTGTACCGACAATTACCATAACATCCCTGGAGCTGATCAATATACTTGCAGTATCCAGACCTTTGCAGGAACACGCGAAACTTACCAACGTTTAAACGATGTGAAGCCTTATGGAACAATAAACATTGTAGGCGGAGGACTAAGTGGAGTGGAATTGGCGGCAGAGCTTCGGGAGAGCCGACCAGATCTTAATATTGCTATTCTGGATCGCGGTGAACGTGTCTTATCTGCCTTCCCTGCGAAGCTGTCACAGTACGTGGAGGAATGGTTTCATCACCATCAAGTACAGACACTTGGACGTGTCTCCGTATCCCATGTAGAGAAAGATGCGCTTTTTAACGGTACAGAGGAAATTCTTTCAGATGTTACGGTATGGACCGCGGGGATCCAACCGGTGAAGGTTGTTCAGGAATTAACAGTCCCGAAGGATCGCGGAGGACGAATCATTCTGGATGAATATTATCGTGTACCTGATTATCCAGAAGTGTATGTAATTGGCGACTGCGCCAGCCTGCCATTCGCTCCAAGCGCACAAGCCGCAGGAGCGCAGGGTGAGCAGGTTGCTCAGGTTATTCAAGCCATGTGGCGCGGCGAGACCCCTAAGCTTCATCCTATTCGTCTAAAGGGTACCTTAGGCTCACTAGGCAAGAAAGCTGGATTTGGTCTGATGGGCCAGCGCTCCGTAAAAGGACGGGTTCCCCGTATCCTTAAGAGCGGGGTACTCTGGATGTCAAAACGCACTTTAGGATAAACCTAAGGGCTGCTCTTTTCCGTTATAAATACGAAAAAGAGCAGCCCTTTATTTTCCACAAAAAGCATTTAATCAAGATCCATATTAAACCAAGCCTCTAGCTCTTTGATTTTAGTATCAATTTTCTTTTCTAGCTCGTCAACAGTATCTGCTGCAACGATGTCCCCTTCAACCATGGCAAACGGGGTTAAATAACATTCCCCACAATTGTTCAGGCATCCGTATTCGATCACATCGTAATCTGGATTTTCCTCCAGCTTATGCATTAGCTTGTCTGTTCCGTGACCCATGTTACTGGCACAAAATTCAATAATTGGTCTCATGATGATCTCCCTATTCCGCCTAACCATTTTATTTTTTAACTTTTTGTACTATAATGAACTTACGAAAGGAGTGATTGAGAAATGAGTGAGAATGCACAAAGCACCGAAATGTATGATGAAGTATTGGAAGTGCTGGATAAGCTTCGTCCGTTCCTGCAACGCGATGGCGGCGACGTTGAACTGGTCGATGTAGAAGACGGCATCGTTAAGTTGAAACTTATGGGTGCCTGCGGCAGCTGCCCAAGCTCCACGATCACCTTGAAAGCCGGGATTGAACGCGCCCTTCTTGAAGAAGTAGAAGGCGTACAAGAAGTTATGCAAGTATTCTAATCCCATTCAATATCATTCCCGATCCTCCTCTTCAGGAGATCGGGATTTTCTTATTATAGAGGATTTAGCCTTCCCCTACAACATACAGCATAAAACCCGCATGCCATTAGGCAGCGGGTTTTATGCTGTATTAGAGATTAAGTCAGCTTTCTGTCTTAAAATGCTGGAATGATCGAGCCTTTGTACTGCTCTTCAATATAAGCTTTAGCTTCTGGAGAATTCAGTGCAGCGGCAAGCTTTTTGATTGCATCAGAATCTTTATTGTCAGGACGAGCTACCAGGATGTTAGCATAAGGGGAATCCGTACCCTCAATGAACAAAGCATCTTTAGTAGGAACTAGGTTAGCTTCCAAAGCATAGTTAGTGTTAATCAAGGCAAGATCTACTTCATCCAATTGACGACCTAACATTGCTGCATCTAGCTCGATGATTTTAAGGTTTTTCTTATTTTCAGTGATATCTGCCTGGGTAGATGTGATGTTGGTATCATCTTTCAAAGAAATCAGTCCATTTTTGGCAAGCAGGATCAGTGCACGACCACCGTTTGTAGCATCATTCGGGATGGCAACTTTCGCACCATCAGCCAGCTCGTCGATGGATTTGATTTTTTTGGAATAAGCACCAAAAGGTTCAACGTGAACGGCTGTAACAGAAACTAGATCCGAACCGTTCTTTTGATTCTGGTCATCCAGGTAAGGTTGATGTTGGAAGAAGTTAGCATCCAGATTCTTCTCTGAAAGCTGAACGTTTGGTTGAACATAGTCAGTGAATTCTTTGATTTCTAATTTAATTCCTTGCGCTTCAAGCAATGGAGCAATAGCTTTTAGGATCTCAGCGTGTGGAACAGGTGAAGCACCAACCACCAATTTTACAGGTTCTGCAGATGACTCAGTTGCAGCACCATCTTTTGGTGCATTAGTAGCAGCCGAGTTAGAAGCATTATTGTTATTGCCGCAAGCAGCCAGCACCACAACCAGTGTCAGACTAAAAAAAGTAAGTAGTAATTTTTTCATTTTAAATCCCCCTCTTATCCTTGGTATTTGTATGAATAAGGCTATATATGGACGTACCTTATTTCCGTGTGAAATGTCGTACTAGTCGATCACCGGCCATTTGTAGCAGTTGCACCAGTATGACCATCAAGACTACAGAGATAATCATAACTTCCTTCTCATATCGGTAATATCCGTAACGAATCGCTAGATCCCCTAGCCCGCCGCCGCCTACCATCCCGGACATTGCCGTATAGGAGACCAGTGTAACCAGTGTGATCGTAACCCCAGCGAGCAGACCTGGACGAGCCTCTGGCAAAAGAACACGCATAACGATCTGATTCGTGGATGCTCCCATCCCTTGCGCCGCTTCGATTACTCCACGATCCACTTCTCTTAATGCCGTTTCCACCAAGCGAGCAAAGAATGGAGCTGCACCAATCACGAGCGGTGGAATCGTACCGAGTACTCCGATGGAAGTTCCAACAACGGCTTTGCTAAATGGAATTAATGCTACCATCAAAATGATAAACGGTACCGAACGTAGGATGTTTACAACGAACGATAAGACCGAGTAAATTACTCTGATTACTATACTATTCGATCTTCCCCATAAATACAATAGGATTCCGAGTGGTAAACCAAGAATAATTGTGAACAATCCAGAGAATATTAACATTTGCAAGGTAGCAACTGTAGCATCCATCATTTCTTGCCAGTTTAAGTCTGCGAAATTCATTACGAAATCACCTCCACTTCAAGGCCTTGAGCGGTTAGTTCGGCTATCGTCACAGCGATCGCTTCAGCTGGACCTTCGAACCGAACAATCATTTGTCCATAAGGTACGTCTTTTATCGTTGAGATGGTACCATGCAGAATGGCGAAGCTAACACCTGTCTCACGTACTACATTGGAAAGTGCAGAGCCGTAGGTCTTCTCTCCGAAAAAAGTAATTTTGACGGCCTGAGAGTTGTCCCCAGCAGCAGCGTCAAGCGCCGTACGAAGAGGTCCCTCATTCTGTGATTCACTGCGAATGAAATCGCGAGTGACCTCATGCTGCGGCTTCAGGAATACCTCCGTGACTTTACCTTGCTCAACGATACCACCACCATGAATGACCGCAACACGGTCGCAGATGCTCTGAATCACGTGCATTTCGTGAGTGATCAGCACAATGGTCAGATGGAATCGTTTATTAATATCGAGCAATAGCTTAAGAATAGAGTCTGTCGTTTGTGGATCAAGCGCAGAGGTTGCTTCGTCACACAGCAGCACATCAGGGTCGCTGGCAAGTGCCCGTGCGATGCCGACCCGCTGCTTTTGTCCGCCTGATAATTGGGAGGGGTATTTATCCCGGTGTTCTTCAAGCCCCACTAAGGCAAGCAAATCTTTCACTTTAGTATCAATATCTGCTCTCGAAGTGCCTGTGAGTCGCAGAGGAAAAGCAATGTTATCGTACACCGTCGCAGAAGATAGCAGATTGAAATGTTGAAAAATCATCCCAATTTTGCGCCGTTGTTCCTGCAGCTGACCTTGAGTAAGCTTGGTTAGTTCAATGCCATCTACCCAAACTTCCCCTTCTGTCGGACGCTCCAACAGATTAATGCAACGGATCAATGTACTTTTCCCCGCTCCAGAATGGCCAATAACTCCGAATATTTCACCTTTTTCGATAGACAAATTCAATCCGGAAAGTGCTGTAGCCGCATGGCTGCCTTTTCCATATACCTTTGTTATTCCTTTTAGATTAATCAACGCTCGTCGCCCCCTTTATAATTCACTTATTCCATACAAAAAAACCTCCGACGATCGATGCAGATCGCAAGAGGCTCTGTGTGTTTATTTAGACAATGCCTTCTCATCTGCCAACGACCACAAACCTTGCGTCATTGTAGGAATTAGCACCATGACATTTGTACAAAACGCTAATCGCGCTGTATACAAATCGGTTGCCGGGCTTCATCGGGCCTATCCCTCCGCCACTCTCGATAAGATATAGAGTATGAAATTTTATGTTTGAATTCGTACAGACTTTAATGCAAGCATAAGTATAGTAAGTTTCTTGTTTTTTGTCAAAAGGAAATATCTTGAACGCTTAGGATTGTACACGCTTTGCCTTGCTTATTTCCTTACGCAGCTGTTCATTGCTGTAGCTGAATGCCGCGATTAATGTTTTACAGTTCATTTCAAGGGACTGCTTTAAATCCTCAAGATGGCTATCTAAATCCTCAAGCTGAATTTTGTCATGCAAGCCTTGATGTCGCTGCCATAAATCATCCTGCATTTCGGAATTCATATAATGAATTTCAGCATTTCTGCGCTTGCGTAGATTCTCCAGTGGATCACGATAAGAGTTCTTGATCTGTTCCAGTTGATCCGCTAATGCAGGATGCACATTCAATAACTGAAGTTGACGCAGTACTGTAAAATAAGAAAAGTGCGTTTTTAATTTGGAGGTTTTGAGGTCATAAAAATGATTCAGTACCGTTCCAAGCTTGTCCAGAAGAGAGAACACACGAATAAATCCATCTTTATAAAAATAAACATACCGCGCATAATCGCCTTGTTCCACTGGTGACATATCGTCCATATAACCAGCGATTACCGATTTCCGGTAAAAAGCAGCTGCGAACCAGCTTTGCTCCAATTCATCCAATGAGGAGATCAGTCCACGTGTCCAAATCTCCAGCTTGCGGTATTCATGGTCATTATCCTCATGAGCGTTCATTTCCTTGCGCAGTAAGGCTGCAAATGTGGCCATGTTCTCCATCGCGTCAGCCAATACACCGCTGTTCTTTCGAGGCGGCTCTCCAAGTATAACCCGCAGCATATCCCAGTCCTCCTAAAGTTTTGTCCAGCACCACGATATACCGATTTCCACTTTATTATTCCGCAGGTAAAGCGACTCTATCCACGGTGGGAACTTTCTACCAAGGGTGTTACAACGGTGTCATTGGATTCGTTGGATTTTTTTCAACAACTACATTTCTCGCGCGATTCAGCTGCCAGACTCTTACACTCATATAACATAAGACACCAAACAAACTAGCGATCAACAAAATATGAGCCAAAGCGGCAAATATGTACAATCTTTCATTATCTAGTGTGTAAACAACAGCAGCTCCACTAAATACCTGCATCAAGCACAGCAGAACAGCCGCTACGCCAAGAGCTCTTAGCTCTGGGTAATCCTTATGTTTCCAAAAAGCTAAATGTCCAAGCACCGCAGTAAGAATGAATAAGATCAAAGCCGCAATCCGGTGCGTAAAAACAATACCTACTCCCCCGGAAAGCTCGGGAACCCATTCACCGTTACAGAGCGGCCAGCCAGAACATCCACCGCGCGAATCCGTATGACTAACAAAGGCTCCAATATAAACAACAACATAGGAATAAAAGGCCGTAAAGCAGGTTAAATTGCGGAAAGCCTTACTGACGGGTTGCTTCTGAAGCTCCATCTTAGGATCGTACTCACCTGCTTCATGTCGCCTTTTAGTTCCTAGAGCCAGCATTAGAGAACTTGAAAAAGCGATCAAAGAAAAGCCCATATGTAGTGCCATTACAGCAGCAGATTGGGATTTAATCACTGCAAGCGCTCCCATACCACCTTGAACAATTACAAACAGCAACGTCATGAATGCATATACTAACAAGTCCCGCCGATTTCGAGCATAACGCCAAAAGGCAATCATCGAGGCAAGTGACAATACCCCTGCCAATCCGCTAAACAAGCGATGGGTGTATTCAATCATCGAGCCTACAGTATAGGCCGGAATCAATTTCCCATGACAGAGCGGCCATTCATTTCCACATTCCAATCCCGATCCAGTCTTCGTTACAACCGCTCCCCCTAGTACAGCGAGGAACATGATAAGGCAAGTAAGATAACTAAGCCATTTCAACTGATTTGTCGACAAAAATATCACCCGCAGTTTTTAGTAATGAAGAAGCATCTTAAAAAACCACCGCTTTTGCTCGAACAGGCGAAAGCAGTGGTTTTCCGGAATTACTGTTGAAGGCTTTGATGCACTTGAACCGCTTTATCCAGGAAATTCTCAATTTCCTCGCGGGATTTACGTAATTTATTAACGAATCTAACCAATTCACGTCCATCGGAATACGCGACAAAGCTTGGAATACCCATAATATTTTGTTCCTGACTAACGTCACCCACAGCATCAACGTCAACCTCAACCAGCGTTAGACGATCTGCATAGGCTTGCTCTACCTCAGGGATAAAAGGATCGATAAATTTACAGTCCGAGCACCAGTCCGCCTTGAAGATGGCTACTGTTAACCGAGGAGATTGAATGGCTACCTGAAATTCAGCAGGAGAACTAATTTTGTCCATAGCTTGTTCAGTCCTTTCTTCCATATCTGTCAAATTTCTATTCTTTAAGTGAAGCAAAATGTCATGCAGAAGTCAAACTTATTCTCTCATACGAACACGCGCAGGCTGCAATTTCATCAGCGGATGGAGCAATTTTTGCAATGCACGCGGATAACTGGAGATTTCCTGTTTAGTAAGCACACCCAGTACAATTAGCATGACCAGATAAATAACAACAACTGCGGCCCCTACAACAAGACAAGTGATCAGAAATGCCAGACGTGCAGGCATTAGATCTGTTAACAGAATTCCAGCTTGGTTAAGTCCAAAACCAATACCACCGGACACCAGAACCGCAATTGCGAAGCCGCCCCACCGTTTACCCATAATTTCGAAAGGTACAATGGATTTCAGCATCCGTAAGTTAAGAATAGTAATAACTACGAAACAAAGTGCTGTTGCGCCGATAATCCCGTAGATCCCAAATATCTTACTTAGTAAGAAGCTTGCGACTAATTTAACAATAATACCCACTAGCACATAATACATTGAAATGCGTGATTTGCCCATACCGAGCAAGATGGAGTTCGTTGTCATCATGGTGATCTGAAAGATCGTTCCAATCGTAAGCATCGCCACAATTCCGCTTCCGTCCAAGCTGCTGAACAATAACCCGTTTACAGAATAAGCTGCTGCCACAAGTGCCAACACAATTGGCATCCCTGTCAGGATAGAAATCCGCAAAGCAAGTGTTATTTGCTTCTTCAAGTGTCCCTCATCACGACGGGCATAGGCAGCTGAAATGATCGGAATCAGCGAGGTACCTAGCGCAATGGCTAGTACCGGCGGAATTCCGGCCACACTTTGAGCACGCGTGGTTAGTATACCCAAAGCTGCTGTTGCACTCTCTCTGCCCATCTGATCAATAAGCAGTGGAACAGCCAAAGAAGTATCAATTACATTCACTACGGGAATCGTAAGTGAAGAGAGCACGATCGGAATTGATAGTGTGAAAATATCCTTGTAAATTCCCCAAATCGGCAATTTTTGAGTGGTATTGTAATTTAATCCTTGCTGTTTATCCTCTCGGCGCAGCTTGATTGCAAAATAAATCATGACACCAAATGCTGCAATACTACCAATTACGCTACCGAAGGATGCTCCCGCAGCTATAGTTGTATTGTTATACCCCTGCTGTAATAGAATATAAGCTAGTAAAATAGCGACTAGTACGCGAGCGAACTGCTCTACAATCTGTGAAATACCACCAGCCATCATGTTGTTACGCCCTTGAAAATATCCACGCATCATGGCAATTGCCGGAAAAAGTAAAAGCGCAGGTGCAATAGCCCTAACTGCCATCGCTGATTCAGGTACATCAGCAATATGTGTCGCATAGAACGGAGCGCCTATGTACAGCAAGGCCGTCATGATTACCCCTGCTGCTACTGAAAACAGCAATGCCGCATGATACACTTGTCTCGCCTCTTCAGGACGATTCAGAGCGTACCGCTCGGAGACCATTTTACTGAGCGTACTTGGAATACCTGCTGTAGCCACGGTGAGCAGCATTAAATAGATATTGTTCGATACCCCAAATGATGCTCTCCCCACATCATCAAAAATATGATCCAGCGGCACCCGCTGAACAAGCCCGAGTACCCTTGCCACCAAAGCTGCAGCAGCAAGGATAAGCGTGCCTTTTACGAAAGACTCTTTCTTGGACAAACCATTTCCCCTTCTTCACTGTTAAAATTAAAACCGGACGACCCATATAAAAAAGAGGACGACCATAATAATTTGTAGCACAATTTTGACAACAGTACTACTAAACAACCCAAGTATTGATCCTACACTTACTTTGGCAGCTTTAGCTGGTGAAGAACCTACGATCAATTCTCCTATAAAGGCACCCAGAAACGGACCAATAATAAGTCCAAAGGCTGGGATTACAAAAGGACCAATGATTAGCCCAATCGTACTCCCGATAATCGATGAACGTGAGCCGCCAAATTTCTTAACGCCCCAAGCCCCTACAACGTAATCAGCAATAAATAAAACTACAACGATCAGCGTTTGAATGATCCAGAACCAGGCACCAAAAGGCTCGAAAGAAAAGAACCAGCCATATACGAAAAAGGCAAGATAAATCGCAAGCGCACCCGGCAGTATAGGGTACACAGCCCCCGCTAGCCCTACGGCAAATAAAGCAATAATAAGAATCCAACCCAGGATCGTCAACACTTAACCTCCTAATAGCAAATATGCTCTATGGATTCACTTCGCAATAGCTTCATTAAAAATATATTTTTGAATGACTTCTGCAATTCCATCATTATTATTAGAAGCCACCACAACGTCAGCCTCTTCTTTAACCGTCTCCTGAGCGTTGCCCATGGCAACCCCAAGCCCTGACTGCTGAATCGCTGCAAGGTCATTGAGGCTGTCACCAACCGCTATAACTTGGGACATGTCTAGTCCTAGCAGCTTACAGACTTCCATGATTCCGGCTGCTTTATTCACTCCTAGAGGGTTAATCTCCAGGTTATGTGGAGAGGAGTTCGTAATCTCCAATCCACCCATATCTTGAAGACGAAGCAGCAGCTTATGACGAAGCTCATCATCTTCGGTGTGATAACCGAATTTAAGCCATTCTCTGCCCGTTACATCCCCATCCCAGTTATCCTGTTTGTGGACTTTTTCCGTAGAATAGGCCCAGAACCAGATGTCATCTTCTTTAGCAAGTTCATACATTTGCTGTACCAGCATAGGGTCCATCAATGATCGCCGATAAATTTCATGTGGAGCTCGCCATACCTCACTACCGTTCACAGTAATCATAGGTGTTTCTAGTCCAAGCTGCTCAGCATATGGAAATGCACTTGTAAAAGCCCGGCCTGTCGACAGACAGACATGAACGCCTGCGTCGACCGCCTTTTGAAGCCATTTCACCGTTGTAGGTGTAATAATCTGTTCATCATTCAGTAGGGTTCCATCCATATCCAAAGCAAGCAGGCGGTATTTGGCAGTCATTGCCACCCCTCCATTCTTTTATGCTCTCAATAGAGCAGCTGTTTATTTTTAATCATTATTTCCTTTGAGTCAAAGTTACTGAGTACCTGTAGTCGTTCCTTCATTCGCAGGATCATTCGTATTATTACCTGACTGTAGACTCTTCTTCGGAACGCCATCAAGTCCATATTCCCAATCATAAGCATCAAAAATTTTACGTGCGACCGGCGCAGCACTCTGGGAACCAAAGCCCCCTTCTGGAATGACTACGGCTACTGCCAGCTTAGGATTATTTCGTGGGGCATAGGCAATAAATACACCATTATCGCGAATTTGACCCTTCGCCACTTGTTGGGATGTTCCCGTCTTACGAGCAAAATCATAAGGGAAATCAGAAAAAGCACTAACTTCACTTCGCATACCCTGTTGAATTTCTTTCCAATAGGATTTATCAAAGGCTGTTACTTCATCTATTACCTCACGACCGAACTCCTTGACTACTTTTCCGTCAGCATCTGTAATCTTACTAACTAGCTGAGGTTTGATCCGCTGTCCTTCATTAGCAAGTGTAGCTACGTATTGGGCAAGCTGCAACACCGTATAACTACCTTGTTGGCCGAAAGAAGCATATACAAGTGCCGCTTGGGCACTACCCGCAGCCTCTATATTGGTATAGTTAATCTGTCCTAAGAATTCATTTGGCAGACCACTTCCCGTGGATACACCAAGTCCAAACTCTTTCATATACCTATCCCAGATATCTACGCCTTTGCTTTTGTATTTGTCATACAATCGTTTACCGATCATATCCACCATGAACGCATTCGAGGATTTCTCAATCGCTCTTGCAGGGTCCATAGAACCGTACACATGTCCTCCAGAGTTTCTTACCTTAGTTTCATGACCTGTTTTACCAAAAGTCGCGAAACCTCTATCCGAATAGTAAGTTGAGGTTGTAAAGAGACCTTCATTCAAACCCACGAGTACGCTCAAAGGTTTAATCGTTGAACCTAATAGCAGCACAGACCTAAGTCCATTACCTGACGTCCCTGAAGAAATCGGATTAATGGTACCGTTCTGATAGTTGTCCATAATACTGTTCCAAACATCAGTGGATAAAGATCCCGATGTCCAAATATTTGTATCGTAGTCCGGCATACTTGCCATACTGACGATATTCCCCGTATCAACTTCCATCGCTACAGCGTAACCAGTTAAAGCATTAGGATGCGTTTTACCCTGTACAGTATTGGAATGCAGCCACTTAATCTGATCCATAATCGCCTGCTCTGTCTTCATCTGAATGTTCTTATTAATGGTTGTCCAGACGTCATTGCCTTTCACAGGAGGGACTACACGTTCGACTTTTTCTGCCATGTTCTGTGGATTGACGGAGATTTCCTGATAGCCGTTTTGTCCCCGAAGCTCTCTCTGATACTGCAGCTCCAGGCCGTCAAATCCGACAAATTCATCGTCCTTGTAAGTTAGTCCTGGCTCCGGATTGTTCTTCATAGCATTTAAGATATTCTTATAAATATTAAGGCTGTTTGCTGATTTAAAAGGCTTGATATAACCTATCGTCTGTACGGCAACCGTATCTTTATCGTAATGACGAATGCTTTCCTCGACAATTTCAAGGCCTGGGTATTCTCCCTTATGTTCCATGAAATAGGCTACTTCCTGAGTAGTCAGGTCCGCCTTAATTCGCCGTGCCATAAAGCCAAGTGATTTTCGGAAATATAAATCCAGTGCGTCAATAACATCTTCTTCTGTCATCTTCTCAGCTTTTGGATCACCATATTTATTGAAATCAGTTACCAGCTTGGCTGCCAATGCATCTGACTTGGCTTTAGCTTCTGGAGTTAGGGTAGTTTTACCGGTATTTTTATCTGTTTGCTTAGCGGTATACTCCTTATTGAGCGTAATATACAGCGATTGAACCGGTGTAGAGTACGCTAACTTCTCACCTTCAGCAGCATAAATTACACCTCTCATGGATGCAAGGGGTACATTTTTGGTATCTCTGCTTGTCTCCACTTCAGTTAAAGTTGGTCCTTCCACGAATTGCAACACAGCCAGGCGTATAATAATTACGCAAAATATAACAAACGTGCTAAAGAAAAACACGTTGAGTCGCAGGCCTATGGAACTTTTACTGTTGGTCTCATCTGGAGGTGAGGCCTGCTTACGAAAAAAACTCACAGTTTATTTCTCTCCTTTTTCTCTAATTATTTTTGAACGGGGTCTGACGCAGGAGCAACATTCTTTTTTGGCACACCATCGAGCCCATACTCCCAATCATAGGCGTCAAAAATTTTACGAGCCACCGGAGCAGCGCTTTTGGAGCCAAAGCCCCCTTCTGGTATAACAACCGCTACGGCCAGCTTCGGATTTTCTCGCGGAGCAAAGGCAATAAATACCCCATTATCACGGTTTATATTTTTTCTGTCTGTTTTTTCAGAGGTACCTGTCTTACGTGCGAAATCATAAGGAAAATCATCAAAGGCACTAACTTCACTGCTCATCCCCTGTTTGATCTCTTTCCAGTAGGATTTGTCAAACGTTACCGTATTAAGCACTTCTCTTTGAAATTCCTTAACCGCCTTACCTTGCGCATCCGTGATCTTGCTAACGAGTTGAGGCTTAATACGCACTCCTTCATTTGCAAGAGTAGAAGCATACTGGGCAAGCTGCAATGTAGTATAACTGCCCTGTTGGCCAAAAGAAGCATAAATAAGTGCGGCCTGCGAGCTGCCTGCGGCCTTAAGATCAGTATAGTTAATCTGGCCCGCTGATTCACCTGGGAGACCACTTTTCGTAGATACACCCAGCCCGAACTCTTTCATATATCTGTCCCATACCTCAATGCCTTTATCCCCCGGATATTTCTTGTAAAGCTGCTTACCCACCATATCAATCATAAATACATTAGAGGAATTCATAATCGCCTTGGCCGGATCTAGTGAACCATATACGTGACCCGATGAATTTCTTACGGATGATTTATTATCCTTACCGAAATAAGTAATGCCCACATCTGAATAGGTTGTTGAGGTATTAAAGAAACCTTCCTTTAAACCAATTAACACACTTAATGGTTTGATCGTAGATCCCATAAACACAAGTGAACTAAAATCATGACCTGATCTACCCGATGAATTTGAAGTAATCGTACCGTTTAGATGATTATTCATTATTTTATTCCAAACAGGTGTTGGTAAGGAGTCTTTAGTCCATACATTTGAATCGTAATCCGGCATGCTTGCCATGGCGACAATATTTCCAGTTTCCACTTCCATTGCTACGGCGTATCCGGTTAAAGCATCTGGATGCGTCTCACCTTGAACAGCATTGGTATGCAGCCATTTAATCTGATCCAAAATGGCCTGTTCTGTCTTCATCTGAATCTTCTTATTAATGGTCATCCAAATATTATTACCTTTTACAGGAGCAACGTTCTGTTCAACCTTCTCAGCCATATTCTGAGGAGTCACCGAAATGACCTGATAACCATTTTCTCCTCGTAGCTCTCGTTGATACTGCATTTCCAGACCATCAAACCCCACATATTCTTCTGCTTTATACATAAGTCCAGGGGGAGAATCTTTTTTCATTTCACTACGGACATTCTTATACATCGCTATATCTTCAGTCGACTTAAACGGCTTTCCAAAGCCGACTGTCTGTACCGCTACCGTATCTTTATCGTAGTGACGAACACTCTCCTCCACGATCGTTAGCCCCGGATAATTGTCTTTATGCTCCATGAAATAGGCTATTTCCTCTGGAATTAATCCAGTCTTGATCCGTCGCGGCACATAACCTAAATACTTTTTGAAATCTAAATCTAATAAATCCAAGATATCTTGCTGCGTCAGCTTCGGTGCATTCGGATCTCCATATTTAGCAAAATCAGCCGCAAGCCTTGCCGCAAGCATATCGGAGTTATTCTTCGCCTTTTCCGTAAGTGAGGTCTCACCCGTTACTTTATCTGTCGTTCTAGCTGTGTAATCTTTAGTTAATGTAAGGTAAAGCGACTCCGTAGGTGTTGAATAGGCAATCTGCTCTCCTTCGGCAGCAAAAATAATCCCACGCATCGCTGCGAGCGGAACAATTTTCGTTTCCCGGCTCGTTTCTTCTTCACTCAACAGAGCTCCCTCAGTAAACTGTAAACCTGCAAGACGTACGATAATAATACAAAAAATAAAAAAAGTGCCAAAGAAAAAAATATTCAGTCTCAAACCTACAGAATTTCTTGAAGATACCCCGTCCTTAGGCGGGAGCTGCTTACCAAACAAACTCACCAGCTTTCTCCCCTTCTACAAGCATAAACGCATTGACCGTCCTTATAAGGAAGGTAAGTGTTTAAGCGAGAAATATAAGACATAAAGTATAGAGCTTATACTTTCTTATATTTTAAAAAAATGTCTGACAACCCTTTGCCTGCGACATTACTCTTATGATGAAGGTGAGTTCTTAGCTGCTTATTGTGAGCATGCCCTCGCATTTAAGTTAGAACTGACGATACTTGAGTTTATTGTACCACACCCCAGGAGTTCAACGCCCTCACTCAGAGGGCGTTCTCCCTAATATGCGTTTCATCAAAATCCTTCGGATTGAACCAATCTCCACTGCTAGCCCAAGTCGGATCCAGCGGAATCCAAGCTTGCCGATCACTTATATATACTTCATTCCAAGCATGTGCACCATATCCGCCACGCCCATCATAACCCTGACCTGTTACAACCCGTACCTGCAAGCCCTGTGAACGAGCCATCACAGCGTACAGTCGGGCATAGTCTATACACACCCCTTGCCGAGTGTCGAATGTATCCTGTGGTGTCTGTTCATGCCAGACCCTGTTTTGCAAATAATTGTCAGCCTTAGCATAATCGTAAGTCACGCGTGTACCTACCCAATCATAGAGAAGTCTCGCTTTTTTCTCTTCTTCTTGTGCTTGTCCAACAATGTCTTCTGCTGCTCCTATAATATCCTGAGGAATTTCATGATCGATAACCTCATATTTTCTGCGAAGGATATCATTCATCTCTGCTGCAACGGTCTTCGTCAGAATTGGAAGTTTCTTCTGCACAGTCTCACCAACAATAGGTTCAAATACAGCAGCAGCGCTCTGACTATAGATTGGAGAGGACTCCACATAACGACTAAATCCACTCTCCGGATTTAATCCAACACAGATGAAAAGAGCAAGAACAATTACCAGACTACGCATTAAGCCGATAATTAATCCAACCATTGCTCCTCCCATACGGCTTACCTGCGTAATCTTTCTGTCTTTAAACTTCTTAGTACGCCGCAATTGTGGAAAAGGTAGCAACATGGATAACAGTCCTAAGAGCATACGAATTAACAGATAAGAAATCAGGAGTAACAATAGAAATCGAACCAGCGGTGATTCTGATAACACAGACACCGCCGTATAATAAATTTGCTGCCACTGTGTAAGCTTCGTATCAGGAAGACTAATCCCCGATGCCCAAGTCTCTACATAGGGATTGAGGTAGGCCGCAGCTGGGATAGCTAATACCAAAGATGCTATAGTAAATAATCCTGTTCCCAGCAGCCCAAATAATCTTCCGGTAGCGCTTGAGAAACCTCTGCTCCAGCCTTGCAATAGAGAGAAGACTACAACCAGCAGGAGGGCGATGGAGATGATATTAGCATCACTCACACTAGTCATCCATCCGTTTATCATATCCGCTCTCTCCTTTCAGTCGCGTGCTTGCTCGCTTGTTTATTTTTGAGTCCAAGCCTGTTATTGATGTTTTCGGGCTTCCTCGATAAATGTTTTTGTCGTATCTGTAACACTCCACTTCCCAAGACTCACACCACGGAAAGTAACCTCTACTTTATCTTCACCCGCTGCGCCCTTCACTTCAATATTCGGCGTTGTAATCGTAAAGGTCCCGTCTCCATTTGAAGTGTACTTCGCATCCTGCGCTTCTTTAAGCATAACCTCTTGCGCTTCCTTCTTTAGCGTGCTTACCGTTCCATCTGCCACCTTATTCACAGCGTTACCAATTTGGTCCATTGTAACACCACTATAGATGAACAAACCTACAACGATCACGATGACAATCGCCCATTTCAGAACGGTTTTAACCAAATTAACAACCGCAAACAGCAGGACAAGCGCAATTACAATAACTAGCCAATTTTCCCTTATAAACTGTGACCATACCTCTGGATCCATCAATCTCACAACCCCCCTATCGCCTAGTTTCGTCCCAAGGATTCTCTCTTCCCATAGACATAACGCCAATATTAATTATTATACATGAATACCCACCATAATTCATGGTTCCACCCTCCGTAAAAGGTATACCTACTAGCGGAATTAAAAAAGCGGTATAAGCCCTCTCTGTCCCACGTAAAGTACAAGTAGTGCTTAAGAATTGGTTCTTCATTATTACGCCGTCCTGCATTCACTTGTGCTGTAGGTGGCTCTCGGAGGTGTTTCCCTGTGAAAACTGCGCTGTGGCTATACTTATTTCTCTTTTTGGCGTTCTTCGATTTACATGCTCAGTATCCCGTCCTTACGCCCTTTGCCATCTCTCTTGGTGCGGGACCCACCTTTATTGGCTGGATGATGGGCATGTACTCGTTGACCCACCTTCCCGGCAATCTGCTTGCAGGCGTACTCGTCGATCGTAATGGCTCCCGCCGCTACATCGTCTTCAGCCTTGTCGCAGCGGGAGCTATCCTACTGCTGCAAGCTCATGTACAGCTTCCATGGCATCTGCTAATGCTAAGAGCAGCAAGTGGATTCGTGCTCGCTTTCCTCTCTCCAGCCTGTATGACGTTACTCGCTTCTTTGTCATCGGATGCCACAGAGCAGGGTAAATATATGTCCGGACATGGTATCGTTCATACGTTAGCTTCAGTTGTATCGCCTGCTGCGGGAGCTTTTATCGTAGCAAAAGCCGGCTACTCTGGCACCTTCACCACACTTGGATGGCTTCTTATCGCAACAGGAATCATGGCTTTTTTTAGTGTACCTGCGCCTTCGAGACATATATTAAAGCCGCTAAGCTCAGCGCCATCAGCATTAAAAGTTCCAGATAAACCTTCTATACCAACGAAAGATGATGATCTGGTATCCAAACGGTATTACCTTTTACCTTTTTTCGTTTCCTGTTCACAAGGCGTTCTCTTTTTCGAGCTCCCACTATCTCAAACAGGGAGCAACAGTATTCTTTCCACTGGTATCCTACTGTCACTCCTCAGTTTAGGTGCTTTGGTAACGCTCAGCATGCTCTTCCTGAACCGTCTTTCTCCGGGGGGAAGAATAGCAGCGGCATTACTGGGAATGGCCATCAGCTTCTTTGCACTCGCCTCATTTCACAGGATTCC
>Ga0153923_100126_pt1 | contig 36477 bp, 38 predicted proteins | sample TSNJ007MetaG_FD_104682 | JGI IMG/M metagenome (GOLD analysis project Ga0153923, IMG submission 104682) | Attine ant fungus gardens microbial communities from New Jersey, USA - TSNJ007 MetaG | ecosystem: Host-associated > Fungi > Mycelium > Unclassified | place: USA: New Jersey, Brendon T. Byrne...
GGAATTTAAACAAACGGGAGTATATTTCACTAATGAAGTTACGGATGGAATACCCTGGGAAGCTGTAGTTTGCAGCAAAAAAGATGAGGTATGGGCATTTGATGCTGCCATTCTGCCAGCACATTTATTTGACGTGTATAAGGATGGGTATGAAGAAATGTTCATCTACACAAATGATAATAATACGTTATACGCTGCCCGGAAGTCTGTTTGGAGTATAGAACCTTGGTTAGATGATTGTACAATCAATGAAGAGCAAGAACCAGCAACAGGAAATGTCGATTAAGCACTAACTGTAACCGCCTAAGGAAAGGCGGTTTTTCTTTTGAAACAGAAAGGGAGGAAAACTTAAAGAATGAACTTAAAAAAACAGATTCGCCAGCCTACTAATGTTGTTCCAGATACCCTGAACAAGCGGAGTAAGCAGGAATGGATAGAGAGCGCAGTGGTTTTGAAGCGGGAACGCTTTGAAATTGCAGGCGCTCTTTTTGATTGTGACGATGATACCCTGCTGTCTCAGCAGGAAGTTATTCAAAAGGTGAAAGCCTATTTGGGACTGACAAAAAAGGAGGAAACAGTGAATGTCGATACAACGGAATAGACCAGGTGCATATGTGGAGCTGCAGGCGGTTGCGAAGTCTCGTGTCCTATCGGTATCTGGTCGCGTTTTGGTACCGTATCAAGCAGAGTGGGGATTGCCAAATAAAGCAGTGGATATGGCGGATCAGTCGGAGCGTTTGAAAGAATCTGAACTGTTGGTAGATGAGTTGGAGCTAGCAGCTGAGAACGGGGCGACCGTTATCGGTTACCGTGTCACCAACGACAGTGAGGTAGCAGCATCCGTTGCAGTAGCCAGCAGCTATACCATTGAGGCCCGTTATCCAGGCACTCGCGGAAATGATTTCGAGTACCTCATCCGTGCCAGCTTGGTTGATGCTACCAAGAAAGAAATTGTCGTTCGGGATACGAAAGGTATCTACGATACTGAGACTTTCTTGGTCGCTGATAAAACTGAAGCTATCAATGCTCTGAAAAAGTCTAACATGGTGCGTTTTAAGGACACAGGTTCAACGGCTTTGGCTGATGTTGCCTATACAAAGTTGGCTGGCGGAGTTACTGGTACTGCAGCGATCACGGCAGCCAATTGGAGCGGCATCTTAAATCGCATTGATGGTCTAGTGTTTGATGTCGTTTATCTACCTTCCTCGGACGCAGCGGTACAAGCTGCTGCTAAGCAATGGCTGCTAGATCGGCGTAGCAAGGCTCGCAAGCTAGCACAGCTGGTCATTGCAGGAGCATCGGGGGCTGATGATGATATTGAAGCTCACAACACCCGCAGCCGCGCTGCTAATGCTCGTTTTATCATCAATTGCTCTTTGGCTGGTGAACATTCCAACGGAAAGACTTATACTTCCTTGCAGTGGGCGGCATGGGTAGCTGGTTTAGCCGCTGGAACACCTGCAAATAAATCATTTACGGGTGTTAAGGTACCAATGACTGAAGCGCTAGTGGACTGGAGCCATAGTGAAGTTTTGAAGGGGTTGGCCGAAGGCACGCTGATGGCTACCCGTGACGGCTACGACTATATTATTGAGTCGGCAGTGAACACATTGACCACACTTGGGGCAGGGGAACGGGAGGACTTCGGCAAGATTAGAGTTTCCATGACGATTGACCAAATTTTGAACGACATCTACTTTGCTGGCAAAACAAACAAGGCTAAGCTGGACAATGACAAGGATGGTCGGGGGATGTTTATCGCAGCAGTCGTTAGTTATTTGAAGACTCGTGCTGAACAAAAGGCGATTGGCTCAGAATTTACATTTACCGAACATCCAACGAAGAAAAGTGATATGGATTATGCTTACTTCTCTTTATCTGCAAAACCGCTCGATGCAATTGAAATCTTTAATATTGATTGGGAGGTGGCATAGTAGATGGAACGCGAACTTATTGGCCGGAATTTATCCGTGCAAGACGATAACGGGGATTCGATTCAGACCATTAAAGAAGTGGAGGTGATCCTAAAGCCGGAAACACTGGATATTATCCGCGCGCGGAAGATGTCCAAGACGAAGCAGATTGTGGGGTATGAAATCACTGTGAAACTGGTGATGTCAAAGCTGGAGTCTGCCCTTCGTTACCGCCTTCTGGCCGACTTCAAGGCGGGCAAAACCATGTTCTTGGACCGGATTACCGGCTCTCTCGAGGACATGCAGACTGGCAATGTAGAACGGGTAATGATCAGCGGGGTGCATATTCATGATGAGATGGATCTTCTGGTGGCCAAGATCGACGACAACAATGGCATTGATATCACGCTTTCCGGTACAGCGAATGATTTTGATTTCATAGAGCAGTTTCCGGATTATATGGCATAAAGAATATGTTTCCTTAAAATGGAATGTACCTGATACAATCAAGTAAGGGTTATTCCAATACTTTATGAGGTGATATATTCATGAAATTGAGTGTAGATATGCATTTACCATTTAAGCTGCCAATAAAAGAAGGGATTAATCATGTAAGCGGATATGAGGATTTAGATCTAATGTTTACTTTTAAATCCTATCAGAGACAAACGGTTATCAATGAAAAGTATCTACTTGATGAAATGGAGTGCACATTAGTAAAGATTGATTATATGCCCCATGACTCATATATAGATGGAATGAAAATGGATGAAGTTCTAAGATTAATGGTTTTGGACAGTATAGAATTTCTAAATCGTTTTTTTGATGCATTACGTATTAACTTTGGGTTGAGTAATATTTATAACATAACGATCAATGATCTACCAATCGTACTGGACATTGAAATCGATGATAATTCTGTCTATCAGTATTTAACTCGTCCACAGGATGTGGTAGCACCCGGAGAATTAATAACTATTGAGAAACTTTCTGCAGTGGGATCTTCATTACAAATGTTAGATATGTATCCAACGATTTTTCTTTTTGAAAAATTCTTCGCTAATGCCCAAACACATCTTTACAAGGAAGAGATGATAGAAGCAGTTATTGATTTGCAGACATCATTTGAGAACTTTATTCGTAATACACATAAATTACTGTTATTGCATAATAGAGCGAATCAAGATGAACTTAATAAAGCAGCCACTATCGCTTTCAGAAATGTTATCGAGGATCATTTAGGTAGGTATCTTGGAGTCAGTATGAAGTTTAATGATCCATCGGGTCCAATATCTGATTGGTATAAGAATTTGTACATGATAAGAAACGAGATAATCCATAGTGGAAGACTACATGTCACAGGTGAGGAAGGTTATAAAGCCTTTGATGTTTACGTAAATGCTAGAAACTATATTACTGATTTACTCGATACTGCTGGTATATTAAATGAAAATAAAAAAGTTGATATTAGTATATTTCCAAAGAACACTAAGGGAATGATAGATCCAAAACCTATAATTGAAAGACTGCAGGAACGGGGGCTGATATCTAAGGAGGTAAAGTATTTAAATTCATCAGGAGATGAGACGGAGGAAAGTCTTGATAAGGACGAATAAGTATTTATAAAATGGACAGGCAATGCACCGCCTAGCCGTTGAATTTTGAATAAATCAAAAGGGCCACCTTAACAGGTGGCTTTTTATTATGAATAAGTGAGGATGATCTTCAATGAATGATAAATTGGAAAAATATCTATCCAAGGGCAAAGCAGGTCGGAATGATGATACCATCACTGTACCGGCAGACGGAGAAGATTGGTCTGTGCGGCGTCTGACCACTATTGAGGTACGCCGTTCATATGAACTGGCTTACGATGACAGCGGAGACCCAAAAGATTCCTATAACGAGATCGACGTCATGATCGTTAAGGCAACGGAGCATGATTTCGATTGGAACAATAAAGATTTACTACTCGCCTTCAATTGCACCAGCAAATATGAGCTGCCACCTCGTATTCTAGACAATCCTGCTGATTATTCGGAGCTTAGCAAAGCTGTGCGTAATTTCCAAGAAACAAAGGACGAACTTATGAAAGAAGCAAAAAACTCATCAAGCAAGATGGAGAAGCAAGCTGGGTAGCATCCTTTTGGATTAACCAGAAGCGGCTGCCGGCTGAAATCCTACCTTATGAGGTGGATAAACAGCGGCAGTATTATTTCTGTCTTGCCGCGGGGATGATTGCTGAAGAAGAAGCCAAACGCCTGGCTAACAAGAAATAGGCAGGATGGGGGTGAACAATTATAGCAGCTACAACAAAGGTGACGGTCCCGTTCGAAGCACGGGATCTTATTTCCGGTGCTGTCCAGAATATGCGGAAAGCCATTCTTGGGGCGGCATCTCTAACAGAAGACCAAGTCTCTACAGTGATAGAAAAAGTATTGATGTAAGCAGAGCGTGCTTCGATTGGAATGAAGTAGCGCGCATTGGTAGCATCGTAAGCAATTTCACCAATAGAAATATGGTTAGGAAAGAGGAGGGAAAGGAAGACATGAGTAAAATTGCGGATCTGGAAGAACAAGTGAAGGAACTAAAGAAAGTTGTAACGGGATTAAACAATAGCAAAGATGCACTTAAAGAACAGTTTCTCAAACAGGCTGTGGAAATTAAAGAACTGAGCGCTATACTGCTGGAGTTGACGAATACCGACCCTCCTACATGGTCCTGGGAGGCATTACAGGCGTTTGCATGTACGCCATCAGTTCTCAATGGCAAGCCAGTTATTGATACACCGGGATCAGCGACATATGCCGAGGCGCGGCTGATTACTATTCTGTATCGGCTAGGGCTGGCAGCACAACAAAAGGGGGAGAAGTAAAGAATGGACAATCAAAATTTTCTGATGTTCTGGCCCACGCTTCGGTGTTGGCCGTTTTTATGCTTGCTGTGATCCAAATGGTTAAAAACTCAGTAAACGTTCCGCGTAATCTGCTGCCAATGATAGGTTTAATAATTGGCTTACTGGTGGGGCCGCTGCTTATCTATTCACGGATTGGATCTAACACTCCGGTTGTGGGCTGGTGGTTTAAAGGGACTATTGGCAATTGGGTTGTTCGAATTGGCTTTTAGTAAGCTGGAGGTAGTATCAAAGAGTAAATCCCCAAACAAACGAGAATTCTCCCACTAGTTCCGGCTGGTGGGTAATATTTTTTTGGTTTTTAGCGCTTGCCCAATATTTATAAAATGTGATAATCGTTCAATTTCTATTTCATTTCAGATTCGTCAAAATGCCCATTGACTTAAAAGGCTGTATTTTTATTGAGTGATTAGGGTTGAGCTTGGATGATGTTTTGAAATGAGCTAAACTTCCACATTAATGTTTTAGATGATCCCGGAAGTTAACGGGCCATTAATATTCTAATGTAAATCTATTATCATTAATTACAAAATAATACAATGGTACCTATATACTGTTTTTTTGCTCAATATATACTATATTAAAAATAATGGTGATATATGTATAATTAGGGGGAAATAAAACAAAAGGAGGAATAATTTTGAAAAATATTTTTGTTAAAGGAATTTTAATTTTTTCAGTTTTATTAATGTTATTAGGCATTACATCTCTAGGTCAATCGTCGGTCAGTGCAAACAGTCTTGATATTCATGAAAACGTTCTCTCGGAAGATATTACGGTGAATGAAGAGGTTAATAATGATGAAGGGTTAATTACACCATTTGCCGAAATTGGTCCTACATATCCAGGAACTAATTTTGCAATGAGAGTTGGAGACGTCTTATACTCCACTAAAGCACTAGGAGGTAGCTCTGCAATTGTCGGACATACAGGTATAGTGAACTCTGACTTTAAGGTAGTTCATGTAACTTTACCGGTAAATGGAGGGACCATTGACAATATGACCGGTTATATGTACAGACATGGTGAAGGTGAAACTATTAAAGTTTATAGACCGAGAGATGGAATGGGGGTTAATGCAGCTAAGTGGGCTACTTACAACTATTCTTATGTAAAAGAGTACCTTATTCAAATTGCATCCACATTAGGAAGCATTTCACCAAACTATTGTTCAAAATTTGTATGGCAAGCATTTTATTTTGGTGAAGGAACTGATATTTTAAATAAAAACTTAAACGCAAATACACTTGGGTTTGTAACACCAGGAAATATAACTGATTCTCCTTACTTATCTTATCAAATATCCTTTAAAGTAATACGATAGCAATAAAAAAGGCTGCATAAATGCAGCCTTTTTTTATATGATGAAGTTTCAAGTGGATTTTTATTTATGATTTAAATGCACTACTGTAGCAAATAGGTTTAGATCTAATTGTTAATTATTAAAATTTTATGCTAGAATAAAATAAAATATGGAAATTTGTTTATTTTTCTTTCTGAGAATTAGCTGTTGAAAGACATCTTAAAACTGGTAAGGGTGATAATTTAGAAATGAGAAATAAATTAGGGATAATTGGTATTGTTTTTTTAATTCTTATTGTTTTAATTGGAGCAGGTTTCTATACGTCCCTTCAAATCAAGTACAATTCACTTGAAAAAGGCTTGAGAAATCACCTTATCAATATAGAGGGATACTCTGATTCTGATATTATCAGTATTAAAGCAAAACTCAGTTCTATGCCTAAATATCCAGTATATGTAAGGTTTGTGGATGATCCTGATACAGATTATATTTTTACCGATGGAGGCGGTGACGTACCCGACTGGTACCAGCTCGATCCTAAGAATCCTCAAAGATTGAAAAATAAGTAATAATAATAAGCTCAACCTTCCTTAAAATCGCTGCTTGACGATTAATGCAGCATTCGATACCGATTGCATTCTAGAAGGTTACCGTCTTTGTAGGGGTGGCGATTGCGACTGAAGTGATGGCGCGATGGGGCGCTTTGATGCGATTTTGTCGGTCTTCGACCGTTGCATGCGTCGAACGGTACCGATGATAATTAACGATTTCTTCGATGTTTTTTTATCTTTGGATTATTTCGTCAGCAATGTTTTTGATTTTCGAGCATGAATAAGGATATATGTTTATAAAATTCCGAATAAATCACTTCTAACTCAAGAACAATGAGGAAGAGTTTCTTGTCATATTACCTTCAACATTTTCACATAATGACCCAAAACTTATATACTTAACTTACGAAAGCACCGTACCCTGCCATAACTGGTGGGGTATTTTGTTGATTAAGGAGTTGATTATTTGAGCGCTACATACAAAGTTTTAGAGAGCGATGCTGAATTTCTGACAGCAGCCCTAGCTCAATCAAAAGTATCTGTATGGTTTCGGCTGGAACCAGATCCAATCGGTAACCTCATGGATTATGTGGGCATCGTGGAAGGATATACGCCGGAATCTATTAAGCTCGCTGGAGCTCATTTTGTTCGGGGACGGTTTGAGTTTAGAACATACATAAAATAACCCGCCGGGCTTATGCCTGACGGTTTTTCCTTTTTTTCTAATCTTGAATACAAATTACATGTTGTATCATGGGCTGTACTCCGCATTACGCACAAGGAAACTTTGCGATATGCTTTCTGCATCTTAATAGTCTTTTAGCCGAATAACCTTGAGAGCAGAATAATCTCCGCCAATCGTATGATGCGTCTTCTTCTACGCCCTCTAATAATGGAACTTAGAATAAGAAAATTTCTCTTACTGATAAGGAACGTATAGTAGGGTATTCCTGAACAGTAATGTTTGATAGATATAAACGTGGAGAAAGTAACCCGATTTCCACTGCTTGTGGTTGGGGTGAACGCTAATTTCCATTTACCCCACGCACCGATACAAATCCCGCATATCTTAGTTTTGTATCCAATTAAAAAGGAGGAATTGACAAATGGGCGAAGTACGTGGAGAACGTTGTTGCGGCGTTGGTGAACGTGAACGTGAACCTGAACGTTTTGTTGGTGGAGCCTTTACATCCACAGGTGCAATCTTGGTGCTCTTTATCCTGCTGGTCATCATTACAAAAGCTTGTTTATTCTAAATTGTATTCATTTACAAAGGAGGAATTATGATGGGTGATTTTGCTGGAGGATTTACTTCTACCGCTGCAATTCTGGTTCTATTTATCTTGTTGGTAATCATCTCTAAGACTTTATTTATTTAAGTTTCAAACCTCCCAATATAGCTGCACCTAATTAAATCCGCCAGTACTCATGCTGGCGGATTTTTTAAACACATAATCAAAGACGTATCCCCGTCAACCTTAACTGGTCGGCGGGGATTTTTCTGTTTATGTAACTTGATATTCAACGAATGTTCATTTCTTAATTCGCAAAGACCAATACGAAAGCTAAGGTCGGGATTCCAATAATACCAATTAATGTCCATACTAACCGAACTGGAATTGTGACCGTCAATTTAACCACCTCCCATGTATTTCTTTATTCATTCAACATTGTCTCAGTAAATCGTTCGCACTCATTGTCCTATCATTTTATATAAGGCTAGTATCATACCGGAACAAACATCCAATCACTAAGCTCTATCAACACATAATTTACATGGTATTAACAACGATGGAGGTGAATTGAATAATGCACACTAGCTCTGCTACGATTCTGGTGCTATTCATTTTATTGGTAATTATCGCTTGTAGCTGCGGCGTCTTCCCACGCGAAGAGAGACGTGAAGAAAGATGTGAAAGACGAGGAGAAAGACGAAGCGAAAGACGAGAAGAAAGACGAAGCGATAGACGAGAAGAAAGACGAGAAGAAATACCCTTTTTATTTCCCTTTATTATTTAATTGCGTAACCTCAGTTCGTTAATTCCTAAAATAACATTAATGAGAAGGCCCATTCTATGGGCTTTCTTTTTCCAATATCATCAGGAATATAATAATATGCATCTTCTAGCTGACTCAAAATCCAAATTTTCACTGGTTCAGAAAGTGTCCACAATTCTAGAAGTGAGGCAGCCATTTTTTCAAGATATGCTTTATGATGTTGAATCTGTTTTTCAATAAATTTATTTTCCATCCAATACACATTCCTTGTTCTTCGACTCCCGAAGGTGGGGGATTTTTGTTTTATAAGCTATCTTCCATAATAGGTCGATGATACATATCCTCACCAGCTTTTCTTGCAGATTCAGCATCCTCGAACAAATGGAATATGACAATGATTGGATTAAGATCGACGATGTTATTCAGGTGACTACATAAATAAATGCCCCGCGATTGCTGTTGCGACTGACTGATGTTCGAAAATCAGTCTAGACTGGCAAGCGTTACGAATGATCATGAGTAGCAATTGGAACTTCAACGTAAGCTGGAGGTGCTCCGGTTGACGGGACGGGTTCTAAAGACTTAACATATATAATAGAAGGAACACATTTATAAGAAATTAGAACAAAAGAAAACATAAAATCACGGAAAAATCACATAATCTCTTTTTATTAGTTTGTACCTGTTTCTACTATTAAGGGGGATGTGTCCATCAGCGGCAAAAATAGATCATATTTTTACACTGGTTTTGACCTGTTTTGATGGGCTATGTAATAATATAATAAAGTATATATTCAAAAACGTGATTCCAGACTGGAGATGAAACCATTGGGAAATTGATACTGAAAGGAACAACTGGCAAGCTTCTTGCTGATACTCTGAAAAAACGAAGGAGGTGGGCCTATCCATCCGTACGGAGAATGATGGATAGGATTATAAATTGAGCGACCCTTTACCCGGTATATTACACGTAGGTCTTATTATTCTGTTGGTATTATTAAATGGATTTTTTGTTTCAGTTGAATACGCAATGGTGAAAGTACGAAGCGGTAGAATTGATACCCTTATTGAAGAAGGTAGTAAAAAAGCTTTAAAAGCGAGAAGCATCGTACGCAACTTGGAAGGTTATCTATCCGCCTGTCAGCTTGGTATTACATTGGCTTCACTTGCGCTAGGATGGTTGGGGCAACCCGCTATAGCTAACCTTGTTGGGCCCTTATTAGGAAGTATAGGTTTTGGAGTAACCGCTGTTAATGTTGTATCTTTGATTATTGCTCTAATGTTTATCACTATCTTGCATATCGTACTAGGAGAACTTGCACCTAAGACTATTGCAGTTAACAAGGCTGAATCTGTCCTTTTGCTAACATCTGGGCCGATGAATGTGTTTTACAAGATCATGTATCCAGTGATTTGGATCGTAAATGGGCTGGCACGTGGTTTATTACGGATCTTCCGTTTATCCCCTGCTTCAGAGCTGGGAACGGCGCATACGGAAGAAGAAATCCGTATTATCATGCAAGAAAGTAATAAAAGCGGCTTTATTGATAATACCGAAATGGCGCTGGTTGACAATATTTTTGAATTTGTGGACACAATGGCCCGTGAGATCATGATTCCTCGAACAGAAATGATCTGCCTGAATAATCATCTTTCAACGGAAGAGAACCTTGAGATTGCTTTTGATGGAATGAGGACGCGTTATCCTGTCTGTGATGGTGATAAGGATCATATCCTAGGCTTCATTCATATCAAGGACTTAATTAGGGATCGTGAACAAAGCTATAATAAATTGATTCGTCCTATACTAACCGTACCAGAATCTATTCAGATTAGTGCTCTGCTGAAAGTCATGCAGCGCGCAAAGACACAAATCGCCATTCTGATTGATGAGTACGGTGGAACATCAGGAATGGTTACGCTGGAAGATATCATGGAGGAAATTGTAGGAGAAATTCAGGATGAGTTCGATGAAGAACGTCCTGGTGTTGAGAAGCTGGGGGAGGATGAACACTCCATCGACGGCTTGATGCTTATTGAAGAGATCAATGATCTTTTGGGGCTCCATATGGATACTGAGGATTATGATACGATAGGCGGTTGGCTGTATTCTAAATTGGAGGTTAATCCACCTCAAAAAGGACAGTCTGTAGAATTTGATGATCATCTGTTTATTGTAGAAGAAACGGATAATAAGCGGATTTCTCGAATTAAGCTGCTGAAGTTACAGCTATTGACTGAAGAAGCTGGTGCATAACGAACTTATTAGTAATATTAGGACACAGTGCTATAGCGCTGTGTCTTTTTTACAGTGTTTTTACAGTATTGTTTGCCAAAAAGAGATTAAAAATTATATAATTTTAAATGTATATGATAAAAACTACATTAGTCCACAGAGGACAGAAAGGAACTCTCCTTGAGTAAACCTAATAAAAGTACAAGCGTTCCCCAGCTCAGCAAACAAGAGAAACGGCGGGTAGAACAGGAGCAGCAAAAGCAGAAGACGAGAATTTTAATTATTAGTTCAATAGCTTTAGTAGTCATCATTTTTGTTGGATTGTTTATGTTAGCTTCGAAAGATGCCGCAAAAAATGCCACTTCGGGAGAACCAGTAGCATTCAATTACAGTGAGCTACCTAGAGTCGGTAAAGAGGATGCACCTGTTAAAATTGTTGAATTTGGAGACTTAAAATGTCCAGCGTGTTCCCAATTTGCAACTTCAGTTAAACCGAAAATTGTTCAAGATTTTGTCAACGAGGGAAAAGCAGCGCTCTACTTTGTAAATATGGCTTTCGTTGGTCCAGACTCTGAAACTGCCTCACTTGCTGCATTATCTGTTTACCATCAGAATCATGATGAATTCTGGAAGTTCTATGATGCTGTATATGCTCAGCAAGGTGATGAGAGCGAAGAATGGGCAACTGAAGATTTCTTAGTAAGCCTTGCGGAGAAAGAGAAGTTAGCTATCGATTACGAACTGCTGCGTAAAGATATTAAGGATCGTACGTATGCAGATGAGCTGAATAAGGGTATGCAGTTAGCTAGTGAAGCGGGTGTGACGACTACACCATCCCTTTACATTAATGGGGTAATGACTGCAGATCCATTTAACATTGAAGCGATTTCAACTGAGATTAACGACGCCGCAAAAGCTGTGGAGGCAAAGTGACAAAGTTCCTATCTTTTTGCAAGCGTAACTGCCTGTATCTGGCCTGGTTCGTCTCTTTAGTTGCTGTTGCTGGTAGCTTGTATCTGAGCGAAGTATTGAAATATGAACCTTGTAAGCTTTGCTGGTTCCAGCGAATTTTTATGTATCCTCAGTTATTCCTCTTGGGAATTGCGACGTTTCGAGGGGATAAAAGGATTATCCCATATGTTCTTCCACTAAGCTTGATTGGTGGTAGTATCTCGATCTATCATTATGCGGAGCAGAAGATTCCTGCGTTAAGTAAAGTGCTTCCTTGTACAATTGGAGTTCCTTGTAATAAGGATTACTTGAACTTTTTTGGATTCATTACGATTCCTTTCCTTGCATTAATCGCTTTTGTTTTAATTAGCATTTTACTTTGGTACGGACGTAAGGAAGAAGAAGTGATGGAGTTAGATACAGAGGAAAGTTTAGGATTTTGATTTTTTAACTTTAAGTGATCCGAAAAAATGTGAAAAGTGATTAAAAACACGATCCAGAGGGATAATTGAAGAGAATGAAAGAGAGCATCCAATAAGACGCTGTATTTGCGCTTACTGGATGTTTTTTCATTCTTTTTTCATTTTTTTCAACGCTTTACTGTATACACTTTGTAGACTAATATTAGACCTTGTGAGAAGTTGAATATGCGCTGAATTTTCTTAGGAAAAACGGGGGAACCAAACTTGGCATATGTGCCAATGGGGTGAATCGGAATGGGTCGATTAGACTTTTACCGTAGGGCTAAACCACAGCCCGAATCCGCCAGCTAACCTCGTAAGCAAAGGTGGGATAATGACCATGCATAGCATGCGGATCATTTCCGTATGCTATTTTTAGTGTCTGCATTTATGAAATCCACCAATGAAAACAGCGCGCGGAAATTCCGTTTCAGCTCCCAAAGAAAGGAACTGTATCCACCATGGTAAGCAAGGTAAAACGACTATTGATCGGGCGTCCGATGAAGTCGAACGAACTCGATCATGAAAAGTTATCCAAGGTTAAAGCACTGGCTGTCCTGTCTTCTGATGCGCTCTCGTCTGTAGCCTACGGAACGGAACAAATTTTGATTGTACTGGTGGCTGCGGGGTTTACTGCCATCTGGTATTCCCTGCCAATTGCATTAGCCGTATTGGGCCTGCTGGCCATCCTGATTTTATCCTATCGGCAGACGATTTACGCTTATCCTCAGGGAGGCGGAGCTTACATCGTTGCCAAGAGTAATCTTGGTGTTCCGACAGGGCTCTTAGCAGGAGGGTCTTTGTTAGTGGATTACATTCTGACCGTAGCTGTTAGTGCGTCGGCAGGGACGGATGCGATCACATCGGCTTTTCCAAGTCTTCATAATCACACCGTTCTTATTGCAGTATCAGTTATTATTTTACTTACTTTGATTAATCTTCGCGGAGTTACAGAATCAGCTTCATTCATCGCAATCCCAGTGTATTTGTTTGTGGTGTCGATTGTAGTCTTGATTATCTCCGGTGTTATTAAATATGCAGCAGGTGGCGTGCATGCGAATGTCCCTGAAATTGGCTCTGCTGTTTCTAATGTTAGTTTGTTTCTACTATTAAAAGCCTTCAGTTCTGGCTGTTCGGCACTTACGGGTGTAGAGGCTGTATCTAATGCCATTCCAAACTTTAAAGCACCTGCTGAAAAGAACGCAGCCAAGACCTTAATGGTCATGGGGGTTATACTTGGATTTATGTTTACAGGTATCACACTACTGGCGTATTGGTACGGCATAGTGCCTGATGAAAAGGCAACGGTTGTTTCTCAGATCGCTGAATCGACCTTTGGCCGCGGAACCTTATATTTTTTCATTCAAGGTATTACAGCAGTAATTTTGTTCTTGGCAGCTAATACAGCTTACTCAGCGTTCCCGCTGCTCGCATTTATGTTTGCAAAAGATAAATATATGCCACATGCTTTTATGGTTCGTGGTGACCGTCTAGGTTTCTCTAATGGTATTATTTTTCTAGGTGTTCTGTCTGCTGTGCTTGTAGCTGCATTCCACGGAAATACAGAAAGCTTGATTCCACTTTATGCGGTTGGTGTATTCATTCCTTTCACATTGTCACAGCTAGGAATGATGGTTCATTGGTTTAAAACAAAACCAGCGGGATGGAAAAAAAGATTTGTTGTAAATACCATCGGTATGCTGACTACATTGACGATTACGCTTATTTTTATCATCACTAAATTCTCAAGCGTATGGATGGCTTTCATTTTCTTACCTGCTGTAATGTTCGTGTTCCACCGGATTCACAAGCACTATTTGAACACTGCAGATCAGCTTCGTATATGCCCGAGTACAGATAAACCTTTGATTAAAGGCAGTACAGTTGTTGTTCCTGTTGCGGGTGTAACACGTGCTGTACTACATTCCATCAGCTATGCCAAGTCTCTAACGGATAATGTTGTAGCCGTGTATGTTGGCTTTGATGAAGAGGACATTCAAAAAATGGAGCAACGGTGGGAGGAATGGAATCCGGGTGTACGCCTGATTGTACTTCGTTCTAGATATCGCAGTATTATTCGTCCGTTAGTGAAATTTATTGATACAGTGGAGTGGAAGACCGCAGCGACGGATCATATCACGATTCTGATTCCACAGTTTATAACTAAGCATTGGTGGCAAGCTGTACTTCATAATCAGACCAGCTTTTTAATCCGTTCGTATCTAATGAATTCAAAAGATGTTGTAGTTGCGACTGTCCCATATCATTTGAATAAATAATGGATCATTAAGGAGAGGCTATATCCGGAACGTTCGGAATATAGCCTTTTTTTGTATTTTTAAGAAGGAAATTATTGCAAATCCACAAAATTTAAAATTTATATGTTGACATAGAGAATGAGAATCAATATCATTTAAAAGTGAGACTGAGGTAGTCAATACCTTTGAATAACATAGGATGCACACACTAGGAGGGTATTTAATGTTTTTGTTTAACAGAAAAAGATTTGGAAGCATGAAATTAACGATGGTCGGATTAATGGTGATGGTGCTATTCTTATCCGCTTGCGGTAATAATAATCCCGGTAACGCTTCAAACGCAGGAACAGACAAAGCGACGGCACCTACTGCTGAAGCTACAGAAGCTCCTGCAGTCCCTAAGACGTTAACGGATGCAATGGGACATGAAGTAACGATTCCAGCTAATCCTGGGCGTGTACTGGGTTCTTATTTGGAGGATGCTTTGGTAACTCTAGGTGTGACTCCAGTAGCGCAATGGTCAGTGACTAATGGTATTCAAGATTATCTGTCCACAGAATTGAAGGATGTTCCTACGATCAGCTACGATCTTCCGCTCGAGGCAGTAACCAGCTTCGCTCCGGATCTTATCCTCATCCCATCGGAGTCATCTGTACAGAATGGTATCTATGACCAACTGAATAAGATTGCACCGACTTATGTGATTGGGGATAAGCTAAATCAAGATTGGCGTAAATCGCTACTCAAGATTGGTGAAATTCTGAACAAGACTCCTGAAGCAGAGAAAGCCATTAAAGATTATGAAGACAAGGCGGCTGCAGCGAAAGAAAAGCTTAAAGGAGCTATTGGAGAAGAGTCCGTGGCGATTTTATGGTTGGTACAAAAGAACTTCTATATTGTAGACGAAACTCGCAGCAGTGGTGCTGTATTATATACAGACCTTGGTGTAAAGCTGCCTAACTTAGTAACAGAAATTCCTGTTGGTACAAGAGCTACTTGGAATCCAATTTCGCTAGAGAAGCTTTCTGAGCTGACAGCAGATCATATTATCCTTGTAAATAGTGATAAGACTGAGGGTTCGGAGATTCTGGACAGTGCAATTTGGAAAGGCATCCCGGCTGTAAAAGCTGGCAATGTGCATGAAATGAGCTCAACAAGCAGTTGGCTATACAGTGGTGCGAACGCTGGTGGCAAAATTATTGATGATGTGTTAAAAAGTTTTGTGAAATAAAAAGTCGTAATTCACCATGAATGTGACTGATCATTTGGGTGGGGAAGGGCGTGCAGATCAAGTATCTTAAGATGCTTAGATCTGCACCATTTTTTTATAAACCATTCCTGTATTACTGAAAAATAACTCCTACAATTGTACAACCTAATTTTTTTTGCGATAATGAGAATGATTGTTGTTATCATATAGAACATTGTAACTATCGATTAAGGAGACGACTCATGGTTTCACCCTCAGATTTCGCACATCGTAATAAAAATGATACACAAAAAGCTATACATACCCGACCGGCAGCTGCAATGGGTATTCTAGTGATTGGACTCGCTGCCATTGCCTTTGGACTGGCACTTTCGGTCTCAGTGGGTGCGGCAGATATCAAGCTAGCTACGGTATGGGAAGCAATATTTCATTTCAATCCAGATGTACAAAAACATCAGGTGATAAGAGAACTGCGATTTCCACGCGCGATAGCAGGTGCTTTGGTCGGTGCTTGCTTCGCAGTAGCAGGGGCAATCATGCAGGGGATGACAAGGAACCCTCTTGCGGATTCAGGTCTGTTAGGCTTGAATGCGGGAGCAGGTGTAGCGCTGGCCATAGTTTTTGCTTTTGCACCTTCGATCTCCTTCACTTCACTTATGTTGTTTTGTTTTATAGGTGCTGCTATAGCTTCTTTTATCGTATTTGGAATCGGGTCGCTATCTTTTAATGGCCTTACACCTTTACGTTTGACGCTGGCAGGTTCCGCGGTAAGTGCACTACTAGTTGCTGTTAGTCAGGGCATAGCTATTCTTTTTAACTTATCCCAAGATATAGCCTTCTGGTTGGCTGGCGGAATGGGCGGGGCAAGCTGGACTCAGATCAAGATTATTTTCCCTTGGGTGTTCGTGGCATTAATCGCAGCGATGATGTTATCGCGGTCTGTCACCTTGCTCAGCTTAGGAAGAGAAGTTGCAGTTGGTCTGGGGCAGCGGACAAGATTAGTACAGTTGGCATGTATGATTGTTGTAGTAGTTCTTGCCGGAAGTGCAGTCTCAATGGTTGGCCCGATTGCTTTTATAGGACTAATTATTCCACATGTAGCACGTTATTTCGTTGGAGTAGATTATCGCTGGATCATTCCTTGCTCGGCAGTTCTTGGGAGCGTATTGATCATCTTTGCGGATATCGCCGCTAGAATGATAAATGCCCCTTATGAGACGCCGCTAGGCGCATTAATTGCCATCATCGGTGTACCTTTCTTTATTTACTTAGCGAGTAAGCGGAAGGGGGAGCTGTAATGCACAGAACAACCCTTTCTCCCAATGAAAATGAACGCCGTACACGTGCTATTACAGTGTTAGCGGTCCTTGCCATATTGATCGTTGTTGTTTTTATTGTCAGTATGAATACAGGATTTATGCGTCTATCCCCACGGGAGGTATTACATACACTGCTGGGTGATGGAACTCATCAGCAAAAGCTTATTTTATTTGATTTCAGATTGCCTCGCATCGTAATTTCATTGTTGGTTGGAGCGGGCTTTGCGGTGTCAGGCTGTATTTTACAAAGTCTCGCAAGAAATGCACTTGCTGAACCGGCTACGCTGGGCATAAGTGCGGGTGCTGGTTTTGTGGTAATCATTTTTATCTCGTTTTTTCCGGCTACAACAGCAGCTCCGGTATTTGTCTTGCCGCTCTTAGCGCTTGGAGGGGCTAGCTTAACCGCCGCTTTAATCTATATTCTTGCTTATAGAAAAGCAGATGGTCTATCTCCAACAAGGTTGATCCTTATCGGGATTGCAGTCGCTGCCGGAATTAACGCTTGCCAGCTGGTGTTGGCACTTCGGCTTGATCCCAATAATTATCAGTTTGTAGCGACTTGGATCGCCGGGAAAATATGGGGTGGCGATTGGAGATTCGTCCTTGCTCTGCTACCTTGGATAGCGATTCTGTTACCGTTCGCCTTCTATAAAGCCCGTATTCTTAATGTATTGAATCTAGGGGACCATACTTCAGTAGGACTTGGAATGCGAGTGGAGAAGGAGCGTATTCTCCTTCTAGTGACTGCAGTTGCGCTTGCCGGCTCCTGCGTTGCTGTAAGTGGAGGAATTGGCTTTGTCGGCCTAATTGCACCACATCTTGCCCGCAAGCTTGTGGGACCCCGTCATCAGGTATTATTGCCCGCTAGTGCGTTGACAGGGGCGCTTCTTATGATTACTGCTGATACTATCGGCAGATGGGTGTTACAGCCTGCAGAAGTTCCAACAGGCATCGTGGTTGCGATCATTGGTGCACCTTACTTTTTATATTTACTCGCCAAATCGAAAGCATAATGCGTACGAAGCGAGTTTTACTATGTAGTTCATTCTAGGAGCATAGCTCCATAAAACTTTTAAGGAGTTGTTAACATGTCAGAACGTTTGAACACAGAAGAGTTAAGTATTGGGTATGCAGAGGCTACAATTGTTAAAGGGTTGAACTTAACTATCCCTACGGGAAAAATAACCGCACTAGTGGGCGCTAACGGTTCTGGTAAATCTACAATTCTTAAAACAATGGCCCGGATCATGAAGCCTAAGAGCGGCAGCGTAATGCTGGACGGTAAATCGATCCATAACTTTTCAACGAAAGAGGTAGCTCGTCAGCTTGCGATCTTACCGCAAAACCCAACGGCTCCAGACGGACTAACGGTCTCTGAACTTGTCAGCTATGGTCGCTTCCCGCATCAAAAAGGATTTGGCACAATGACAGCAGAGGATCGCAGCATTATCTCCAACGCAATCACTGTTACAGGTATGGAGCCTTTCCATGACCGTCCGATTGACCGCTTATCTGGAGGACAACGTCAGCGTGCTTGGATCGCTATGGCATTGGCGCAAGAAACTGACATTCTATTCCTGGACGAACCAACAACATTTCTAGATATGGCTCACCAGCTTGAAGTTCTACAGCTTCTGCAAAAGCTGAATGAGGAAGAAGGCCGTACCATTATCATGGTCGTGCATGATTTGAATCATGCTACTCGCTATGCACAGCATATGGTAGCTATTAAATCCGGTACTGTGGTTAGTGAAGGCTCACCTACTGAAGTTATGACACCAGATGTACTGCGGGAAGTGTTTGGAATTGAGGCAGATATTGTTCCAGATCCACGCACCGGTGTGCCGCTGTGCCTTCCTTACGAGCTTGCGGCCTACAAAGCTGTGTAATCATAATCGAAAATCATACACGAACAGGCTCCCGTCATTGACAAGGGAGCCTGTTCGTTGTTACAGTTGTGGTTGCCTACAAATCCATGATACTACTACTAAAAATAGATCAAGGACCATCATTTATACATGGTTAAAGGAGCATGAAACATGAATATTGACAAAATTCAAAATGACCTAGAGCAGTTAATGACTGCAGGGATTGTGAAGAGTCATGAGAACTTAAAAGATCACGTGTATACTAAAATGGGCGGTAAAGCTGATATTTTGGCAGCACCAGCTACTTATGAGGAAATTCAAAAGATCGTTACATATGCGGAACAGAATGGGATAAACCTTACGGTACTTGGGAACGGCTCCAATGTGATTATCCGTGATGGAGGTGTGCGCGGAATAGTTCTGCAAACAGCAGGACTAACGGATGTGGGGATTCGAGACAATCTCTTATATGCGGAGTGCGGCGCTAAGATTATTGATGTTTCCAGATATGCGCTGGATATGGAGCTTACGGGTCTTGAGTTCGCCTGTGGCATTCCAGGAACGGTTGGTGGAGCGTTATACATGAACGCAGGCGCTTACGGCGGAGAAATTAAAGATGTACTGCATAGTGCACTGGCTATAACTAAGAGCGGACAATTAGTGACTCTTCAAGGGGATGAGCTGCAATGGGGTTATAGAAAAAGCGTGTTCGCAAGCGGTGAATACATCGTACTTGAGGCCAATTTTGCTATGACTTCTGGTGATGCATTAGCCATCAAGTCGAAAATGGATGAACTTACTTACTTGCGTGAATCCAAGCAACCGCTTGAGTATCCTTCCTGTGGTAGTGTCTTTAAACGTCCTCCAGGTCGGTTTGCAGGTCAGTTAATTCAAGAGAGTGGCTTGCAGGGAACAAGAATCGGTGGTGCTGAGGTATCCAAGAAGCATGCAGGGTTTATTGTAAATGCAGATAATGCAACCGCCAGCGATTACATTGGGCTAATTCACCATGTAAGAGCGACTGTGAAGGATAAATTCGGAGTGGAGCTTGAAACTGAAGTGGAGATCATTGGAGAAGAGTAACTATTAATTAGAAAGAGCCCACAGATTACTGTGGGCTCTTTTGCTGTCATTACATATGGTTTAATCCACTGAAAGGGTATATTTAGCTCTTTCAGTAGTTATTTCCGCCTTGCGATCACTTATGTCCTCAATCTGAAGCCCGTCAATAGCTAAGTCATAGGTGGAGTGTGGTAGCGATACTAGCTCACCATCGGCGTTTAAAGTGCTGCCAAATCCTTTTAATATTAATGCACTCCCAAGATAATCATCGATAACATCCTCCGCACTCCGAAACTCAACAGCCTCTAGATTAAAATGAATTTTATCCAGATCACGAAGCTCTTTCTTTTCAATTACAATAGTTTCATTCACATGACTGTTAATCCAGTCCATAAGTTTCTGTATACTTTGTTCCATTAGATGATCCCACCCTTACCTCGAAGATTATTATGTTTAAGTTACCCTTTTCTTAGGATTTGAATCCTTATTTTTGCCACATCTGAGCGGATTTGAACAAAGGAAGGTACTAAGGAATAGCGAATGTTACAGAATAGCAACAACAGAGATAATCCTTTACAACCAGAATAAGGATAGAAGAAAGTTAACTATTCTAAAAAGGGGGGAGTGTTATTGATTCAGCTAACTGAGGTCTCAAAATATTATCAGGAGAGGTGTGCAGTTGATCGAATTACTTTCACGGTGGAGAAAGGTGAGGTCTTTGGATTTCTAGGTCCCAATGGTGCAGGGAAGACTACAACGATGCGAATGATGACAGGGCTTCTTCAGTCTACAAGCGGAGAAATTTTAATTAATGGCATGAATATTTCACGTCATAAAAAAGAAATCCATGCTCAAATTGGTGTTGTTTTCGAGCTTCCGAACCTATACATGCGTAGTTCTATTCGAAATAATCTGGAGCTGTTCGCTGATCTGTATAGGGTAGCAGGAAATCGAGTGAATGAAGTCATGGAAACCCTCCAGCTGTTAGATAAGGAAAAAGCTAAAGTAAGCAGCTTATCCAAAGGCTGGAAGCAGCGTGTTCTAATCGCCAGAGCATTATTACATATAAGCCTCAAGTGTTGTTTTTAGATGAGCCTACAAGTGGGTTAGATCCAAATTCAGCTTCACTCATACGTAATCACGTCAAGAGAATTCAAGAAGAAGGCACAACCATTGTCTTAACGACGCATGATATGCACGAAGCCGAGGCATTAAGCGATAGAGTGGGCATCATGCACGCTGGTGCTTTGGTGGCACTCGATGAACCGCATAGACTTAAGACCATTTATGGTAAACCAGAAATTGAAGTTATATATCAGCAGGATGGGAAAGTGGTTATGAAATCCTGGCCGATTGCAGAAGAAGCTACTAAAGATCATATCTATCAGTTAATGTCTACGAATCAAATTCTAAGTATGCGCAGTAAAGAAGCTTCGCTGGCAGATGTATTCGCTGCCCTGACGGGAAGTGAGCTAAGTTGAGTTATCAGATATGGAAGCTGTATAAACATGAAAGTAAGGATATACTGCGTAGTCCTGCGACTGTAATTCTAATAATTTTGCCTATATTTATGGCTAAAATCATCATCACTGTAGTGGACAAGAGCGGTTTGGACTTCATGCTTCTTTCTACATGGATATTATTTGCGCAAGTGATGGTTGGGATCATGATTACCGGCCCAGGATTAATTGAGGAGAGGGAGAGTAAAACTTATGATGCGCTGTTGATTACTCCGTTAAGCAGAGGCCAGATTATTACTGCAAAAGCTGGATCTGTTCTTGTTTTTTCTTTGTTATCACAGCTGATTGTTTATGTACTAAATCAAGGTTTGACAATGGATTTACTCCCTTCCTTATTGTATATGTTATTGGGTGGAATTATCTTTGTGCAAGTTGGAATTATCATTGGTTTAAAGGTAAGTTCCTCCAAAAATGGTTCAGCCATTTGCTCCGCATTTATGGTCGTTTTTTTCTTAGTAGCTTCTGTTTACGTCGCTCTTCCAGAGTGGACCTATCCGATCTTTGTTATTCTGCCAAGTATTGAAATCGTCCAGAATTTGAACAGTATTCTAAATGGAGAAGGAGTATTACTCCTAGAAAGCCTGCTTTTGCTCTTGTGGATTGTGGTGCTTTCGCTCTGGATTTGGAAGACGGGCAAAGCGTAGAACTTGTCAGAAGCAAATTACCATGGTATAGTTCAAGACGCAATATGCATGAAGAAGAAGTCTGCACGGATTGTGCAGGAGAGGTTCGCGAACTCCCTCTATAAAAAACTAAGAGTATATTAAATCTTATAAGCGGATGCAGTCCTTAACCCGGACGTTGCTTCCGTTTCTTCTTAGTGGAGCAAAGTTTTCGAAATCTCGTTCTTCTTTCCATTACCGGCCAAGGCCGAAGGAAAAGAGAGGGGTTTTTTGTCGTGTCAGAAGGAAGATTGAAAGAGGAAATGCAAGAAGTCACTTTACTTGGTAATCAGGGAACGCAGTACAAGTTTGGTTATGATCCAGCTATTCTTGAGGTGTTTGATAACAAGCATCCAGGGCGTGATTATTTTGTTAAATTCAACTGCCCTGAGTTTACTAGCTTATGTCCTGTTACAGGTCAGCCGGATTTTGCCACACTGTATATTTCGTATATTCCTGAACAGAAAATGGTGGAATCTAAATCATTAAAGCTGTATCTGTTTAGCTTCCGTAACCACGGTGACTTTCATGAGGACTGCGTCAACATTATTATGAATGATCTGATCTCACTGATGGACCCACGATACATTGAGGTATGGGGCAAGTTCACTCCGCGTGGAGGCATATCTATTGATCCTTATTGCAACTATGGAAGACCGGGTACGAAGTATGAGGCGATGGCTGAGCACCGCTTAATGAATCACGACCTCTATCCAGAAAAAGTGGATAACCGCTAATCCCAACAAGTTGATAAGGAGAGATTAAGATGAACAAAAAAGCACTCGTCGTATTTAGCGGCGGACAAGATAGCACCACTTGCCTGGTTTGGGCATTGAAGCAGTTTGAGGAAGTGCAGGTAGTTACCTTTAATTATAATCAGCGTCATGCGGCTGAAATCGAAGTTGCTACAGAAATAGCAGCTAAGTTTAATGTAAAACAGCATATCCTTGATCTTGGGCTGCTTAATCAGCTGGCACCAAATGCACTAACCCGCGAGGATATTGATATCGTTGCTGGCGAAGGTGATGAGCTTCCTAGTACATTTGTTGACGGACGGAATCTGTTATTTTTGTCTTTTTCCGCAATATTAGCTAAACAATTGGGATACTCCCATATCGTCACTGGTGTCTGCCAAACGGACTTTAGCGGGTATCCGGACTGCCGTGATGTATTTGTGAAATCATTGAATGTTACGCTGAATTTATCTATGGACTATGAGTTTGCGATACACACTCCATTGATGTGGCTGGATAAAAAAGAAACGTGGAAAATGGCCGATGAACTGGGTTATTTTGATTATGTTCGCGAACACACATTGACCTGTTACAACGGTATTATTGGCAGTGGCTGCGGTACTTGTCCAGCCTGTCTGTTGCGTCAGCGTGGTCTTGAGCAATATGAGGCGGAGAGAATGGAGGCCGGATCTTAATGCTTAACGAGGTTTCAGTCTGCAAAATATTTACGTTTGATGCGGCGCATCAATTAATTGGTCACAAAGGGAAATGTAGCAATCTGCATGGACATACTTATAAGCTCGAAGTAGTGCTTAAGGGCAAACCAGAGGCTACGGAAGGCCATTCAGACGAAGGGTTTGTTATTGACTTCAGTGATATCAAGACGACTGTGCAACAAAGCCTTGTAGACCGTCTAGATCACGCTTTTCTCGCTATGGGAAACGAACCTGTGTTAGAGACGTTAACGAATACGGGTTCCAAAGTAGCTTTGTTGTCTTTCCGCACCACAGTTGAAAATATGTCCTGTTATATAGCCTATAAGCTTAAGCAGGCAGGGCTGCCCTTGTATGCTGTAAAGCTATGGGAGACACCAACCTCCTGGGCAGAAGTGCTGGCTGAAGATATCCCTGAGGATGGACCATCTTACCGCTTGTATGGAGGCTGTGACTGTGAGTAAGATTCCTGTAATTGAAATGTTCGGTCCGACCATTCAAGGTGAAGGTGCGGTAATTGGTGTGAAGACAATGTTTGTCCGCACCTATGGCTGTGATTATCGCTGTGGCTGGTGTGACTCTGCTTTTACTTGGGATGGTACTGCTAAGGATAAGGTTCGAATGATGACCTCGGATGAAATTATGAATGAACTTTTAGCTATAGCTGGAGATAATTTCGACTGTGTTACGATTTCAGGCGGTAATCCTGCTTTGATTGGTGATGGGCTGGGCACTTTTATTAACCTGCTTCATGAACGAGGGATACAAGCCGCTATAGAAACTCAGGGCAGTAAATGGCAGGAATGGTTCAATGACGTGGATGTGCTGACCATTAGTCCGAAGCCGCCAAGCTCAGGGATGACGACGAATTGGGAAATACTAGATAACATCATGAGTAAGATGGAGAATCTGGGCCGCTCTACGCACAGTCTTAAAGTCGTTGTGTTTGATGATAAGGACTTTAATTATGCAAAAGACATTCACCAGCGATATCCAAACGTGCAGCTCTTTCTGCAGCCTGGGAATGATGATGTCACTGAAGAAGGCGACATTTCTGCTCGACTTTTGGGAAGGCTGGAATGGTTGTTTAATAAAGTAATCGTAGACTCTGAGATGAATAGAGTACGTGTCCTTCCACAGCTGCATGCATTGATCTGGCATAATAAACGTGGCAAGTAAAAAGTATTTAAATGTAACGGGTGTCTGCTCAGCAGATGCCCTTTTTTTATTGATTTAAGCCTTGAAATTTGTAGATAGAATGTCCCATAATCTGGTATGATTTTAATAAAAGTTGTAGGAGGTACTTAATGGGAAATTCAACTGCACTATTAATTATCGATGTTCAAGAAGCTATGTTCTCCTATCCTGATCAAAAGCTGTACGATGAAGAGGGTGTAATGGAGAGAATTATTTCCCTTCAGAACAAAGCTAGGGTTGCAGGTACTCCAATAGTTTATATTCAACACACCGAAGATGAGGAATATACAAAAGGTACGCCCACATGGCAGATCAGTCACCGCATCACACCGCAGGAAGGCGAAGTTATTGTGGAGAAGCCTACTTGGGATGCTTTTCACCGAACCGAACTGCAAGAGGAGCTACAGAAGCTGGGGATCACGAATCTGGTGATTTGTGGGATGCAAAGTGAGTTCTGCCTAGATACGACAATAAGACGCGCATACAGTATGGGGTATAAGAGTGTTCTCGTCCAAGATGCTCATAGCACCTTTGATAATGGGGTTCTGAATAGTAGTGAGATCGTTAAGCATCATAATGCGGTAATCGGAGGGAGATTCGCCCAGTTACGAGCTGAAAGCGAGGTTCAGTTCTAGATGAATACACCTCAGGCTGCCATGAAACCTATTCAGCGTTCTCGACTTAGACTATTTGCCGGAAAGCGATATTTTATTTGGAAAAGATATTTGAAATGGTGCACTAGCCGCAGCAAGGTGGCGAAGCAGCGCACTAGTGAAATTTTATCTAATGAAGTGATGACTCATGCTACACCGTTATTAAGAAGTCTACGGAATGTAGATATGGTGCTTCAATACAATAAAATAACCAATTTACGTCTGGCGATAGCGAAGCTGGATGGGCTCTTGGTGCGTCCGGGTGAGACTTTTTCCTATTGGAGAAGCATCGGTAAGCCCAGTAAGCGAAAAGGGTATCTAGAGGGGATGGTGCTGCATTATGGTGGCTTCCATTCTGGAGTTGGCGGGGGACTGTGCCAGTTGTCCAATCTGATCTACTGGATGACACTGCATACACCTCTTACGGTTACAGAACGGCATCGGCACAGCTATGATGTATTTCCAGATGAACAGCGTACACAGCCATTTGGAAGCGGGGCCACCTGTTCTTATAATTATTTGGATCTTCAAATGAAGAATAACACGAATCAAACGTATCAATTAAAGCTCTGGCTGGATGACAGCCATTTGCATGGGGAATGGAGATGCGATGAGCAGTCCCTTTATAAATATGAAGTGTACGAAAGTGATCATCGGATAAGCCTAGAACCATGGGGCGGATATATTCGTAGCAATAAGATCAGTCGAAAAATATTCACACGTACCGGCGACCTAGTTGGAGATGAAGCTGTAACCGATAACTATGCGCTTATGATGTATTCTCCGCTTCTTCATGGATAAGAGGATAGGCATAGGGATATAACATAGAAAGGTGTGATCCTTATATCTCTATACCATTTCCAAAGGAGCGGATTAACAGCATGAAAGCATTAACCTACCAAGGGAAGAAGAAAGTGAAAGTTAAAGAGGTAGCTGATCCGAAGATTGAGAAAAAGGATGACATTATCGTTCGAATTACCACTACAGCGATTTGTGGCTCAGATCTGCACATTTTTAACGGTGAAATTCCAGGTATGCATGATGACTATATTATTGGTCATGAGCCCATGGGGATTGTTGAGGAGACCGGTCCAGACGTAACTAAAGTCAAGAAAGGCGACCGGATCATTATTCCCTTTAATGTAGCCTGTGGTCAGTGCTACTTCTGCCAGCATGAGATGGAGAGTCAATGCGACAATGCTAATGACGCCAAGGATACAGGCGGATATCTGGGTTATTCCGATACTTATGGGGGCTTTGCAGGAGGGCAAGCCGAATTACTGCGGGTTCCTTATGGTAATTTCGGCCCTTTTGTCGTTCCTGAGGATGCAGAAATGGAAGATGAAAAAATTCTTTTCTTATCTGATATTGTACCTACTGCTTGGTGGGGAGTCGAAAGCGGCGGAGTGAAGCCAGGGGATACAGTCATTGTTCTCGGCTGCGGGCCTGTTGGACTGCTTACTCAGAAATTTGCCTGGATCAAAGGCGCCTCAAGAGTCATTGCGGTTGATCATATCGGCTACCGTCTGCAGCATGCGAAGCTGACCAATAATGTCGAAATTTACAACTTTGAAGAGATTAAAGATATTGAAGCTCATTTGAAGGAGATAACACATGGGGGCGCAGATGTAGTTATTGACTGTGTAGGTTTGGATGCCAAAATATCTGCATTGGAGAAAGTGGAAACCACTCTGAAGCTACAGGGAGGCTCACTCAGTGCATTTAGAATGGCATCGGATATCGTACGTAAATTCGGAACTATTCAGCTTGTAGGAGTTTATGGGCTTAATTACAATATGTTCCCTTTGGGTCATCTATTTGAACGCAACATTACTTTAAAAATGGGACAGGCTCCAGTGATTCACTATATGCCTTTGCTTTATAAGATGATTAAAGAGAATAAATTTGATCCCACAGATATCATTACACATCGCTTGCCTATCAGCAAAGCGGAGCATGGCTATGACATTTTTAGTGAGAAAAAAGAGGATTGCATAAAGGTGGTTCTGAAACCTTAGCCTTTAAGAAGCATGAGCTCTCGTCAGAAATGACATTGCTTATGCTTTTTTTAGTGAAATCTAATGAAAATAGATGCATTTTTTCACGGTCTGCGTTAAATTAACATAAGTGACTTAAGATAGTGAAAGGACGCGTACCATGTGAAGCTTAAAAAACCGCCACTTCCTATTCCGATTTTAATGTTGATTGGGATTGTGGCCATCTCTTTTTCTGCCATTTTTATTAAATGGTCTGATGCACCAGCATCTGTACAAGGAATGTATCGGCTATTGTTCACCTCGCTGCTGATGTTGCCTTTTGCAAGACCATACAGCGGAGCAGCGTTCGCTCTTCGTAAAAAAGACTGGATCATGCTAGTGCTCTCAGGCACTATGCTAGCTCTACATTTTTTGCTTTGGATGGGCTCTTTGAAGTATACTTCGGTAGCTAGTTCAACGATGATCATGGCGCTGGAGCCAGTGTTTATTATGCTGGGCGTTTATTTTTTGTATAAGGAAAAAACGGCTGTGTCTGCTATTCTGGGGCTGAGTATTGCTATTGGCGGAGTAGTGTTTATCGGTTGGGGCGATATTGGTATCTCTGCAGATAATCTTAAAGGTGATTTGTTATCGGTTGGAGGAACAGTAGCGGTAGCTGTGCATATGCTTATCGGTCAAAAGCTTGTAGTGCGCATGCCCTCATACCTGTACAGCTTGATAGTTTTCTTATCAGCGGCTGGTGTGTTTGCCATATACAATCTGTTCATGGGGATTTCCTTTTTTAATTATCCTGCGAATGAGTGGGGGATTTTCCTATTGCTAGCAGTTGTTCCTACGGTGTTTGGTCATATTTTATTTAATTGGCTGCTTCAGTATGTATCCGCAACTACGGTATCTATGAACATCTTAGGAGAACCAGTGGGGGCTAGTATCCTTGCTTATCTGCTATTAGGTGAACAATTAACTGCGCTACAATGGGCAGGTGGACTTTTGGTTATGTTTGGACTGGGTGTATATTTGTACGCTGGAAGAAAGAAAACGATTCAGGTGGCAGATGCCATTCAGAATGCTTCATAACAGATATTTTAATCATAAAGGGGTCGCAAGGTATGGAAGAACAAGATCAAAATTTAGAACTACATCCTGGAAAAGGCACTGCGCCAACGAGTGAGGAACTATGGAACGAAGACACGTACACAGCTTGGGTTGCTCGATTTGGTACACCGTCTGAGGCTGCAGCCAAGTTAATTAAGGAACCAAGTGCAAAGCTGTACCCGCTCTCTTCTTATTTTGGAGATGTACAGGGTAAAAAGATGATGAATCTCATGGGATCAAACGGAATGAAAGCAGTCGCGCTGTCATTACTTGGAGCAGACCTTACTGTTGCTGACTTCTCAGAAGCTAATGCGCGTTATGCAGCTGATCTCGCACAAGAAGCGGGTGTTCAGCTTAACTATATCGTATCGGATGTTCTTAAGCTGCCAGATCACGTGCTCGATGGTTCATATGATATCGTATTTGCTGAATTAGGAATTGTACACTACTTTACCGACCTAGCACCGTTTATGGAGACCGTCCGCCATTTACTTTCTCCTGGTGGGATTTTTGTTCTACGTGATTTCCATCCTGTGACAACTAAGCTTATATCCTCTAAGGGTTCTACAGCGAAGGTTCGTAAGCACAAAGTTAACGGGGACTATTTCGATACAACATTGGAAGAAAAAAAGGTCTCATACTCTAAGTATTTGCCTTCCACAGGCAAACCAATAGACGAACAGGAACATAGCGTTGTATATTGGCGCCGCTGGACGCTTGGAGAAATTGTAACAGCTGCTGCCAGTTCCGGGCTTGTGATCCGCCAATTGATCGAAGAACCCAATCTATCCTCGGATGTTTATGATAAAGGAATACCAAAGACATTCACCTTGGTGGCTGGAAAGGGTCAGAACCTGTAGGCTATTCGAATGTAAGGATTACAACTGTTATACACATATGAGCTAATCTAAAGGCTACTTTGTCCGTAAAAGGACGGTGTAGTCTTTTTTGCTTGCTTCAAAACATAAAATTTTAAACTTTTTTACGGAGAATATTCCATTACATTGGAAACTTATAGGTAATACAATAATTTTACATTCAACATTTGAAAGCGATTACTTTACAAAAAGGCATTCATAAAGGATTTGAGGTGGATATGAAATGGACGAAGTATTACTACGAATGGCGGGGATTGATAAATTTTTTCCTGGTGTTCATGCATTGAATCAATGTCAATTTGAGCTGAAGCGTGGGGAAGTGCATGCCTTAGTCGGTGAAAATGGCGCAGGAAAGTCTACCTTAATGAAGATTGCAACAGGAGTCTATTCCAAGGATGCGGGTCAGATGTGGTACAAGGGATCTGAGGTGGAGATTGCCAATACTCGCGCTGCGCAGGAACTCGGGATTAGTATCATTCATCAGGAACTGAATCTAATGCCGCATCTTACAGTGGCCCAAAATATATTTATTGGTCGTGAGCCGCGAAAGGCACTGAAATGGTTCGTTGATGATCTGGAGCTAAATCGTAAGGTGCAGGAACTGTTTGATCAGATGAATCTAAAACTAGATCCGAAGACTTTGGTCTCAGATCTGACTGTTGCTAATCAGCAAATGGTTGAAATCGCCAAAGCTTTGTCCTTCAATGCGGAGGTACTGATCATGGATGAACCAACTGCAGCGTTGACAGATACGGAAATTAACGAGTTATTCCGTATGATCGAGCAATTACGAGAAAAAGGTGTAGGTATTATATACATCTCTCACCGCATGGATGAGTTGAAACGGATCACAGACCGCATTACAGTCATGCGGGATGGTTGTTACGTGGATACTGTTCGGACGGATTCAATAACCATTGATCAGATTATTAGCATGATGGTTGGTCGTGAACTGTATCAAACGTCGAAGCCAACGCTTTCGTTACAGACAGAGCAAGTCGTACTAGAGGTTCGAAACTTATCCAGTGGGCAGTTGTTGAAGGATATCAGCTTTCATCTGAATAAAGGTGAGATTCTGGGCTTCGCTGGATTAATGGGCGCTGGACGTACTGAGGTTGTTCGTGCCGTATTTGGGGCTGATCCTATCGATAAGGGCGAGATTAAGCTGCATGGAAATACGGTTCGTATAAAACAGCCTCACCAAGCCGTGCAGCATGGAATTGGCTATTTGTCCGAAGATCGCAAACGCTACGGGCTGCTTGTAGATATGGACATTAGCACGAATAATGCGATTGCTTCCTTCTATAAATTCCGTAATGCATTCGGATGGATGAGGGATCGGGAGATGCGAAAGTCCGCGGAGCAGCATGCGGAAGCACTAGCAACCAAGACTCCAAGTGTAAGTCAAAAAGTCAAATTCTTATCCGGTGGGAATCAGCAAAAAGTAGTTATCGGGAAATGGTTAACGAGAGATTGCGATGTGTTAATCTTCGACGAGCCCACACGTGGTATTGATGTAGGAGCGAAAAGTGAGATCTATAAGTTGCTTGATCAGCTAGCAGGTGAGGGAAAAGCGATCATTATAGTCTCTTCAGATCTCCCAGAGATTCTAAGAATGAGCCATCGCATTATTGTAATGTGTGAAGGACGTATAACTGGTGAACTACTCGCAGAAGAAGCATCGCAAGAAGCGATAATGAAATATGCGACGATGCGTTCATAATCGTTCAAGAGTTTATCGGAGGTGTCAAGGTCATGAAGATCGCAGATAAAGGGATTAGCCAGCCTATCAGCTCGAAGCAAACCGGGGCGCAATCAGGGTTTAAACAAAAATTACTAGCATTCGCAAGTTTGATCATTCTGGTCATCGTATTTTCCGTAGCATCAAGTAACTTTTTTCAGTTTTCTAACCTAGTTGGAATCCTCGTCTCCACAGCTGTAATTGGAGTATTAGCGCTGGGCGCAACCTTTGTAATTATTACGGGTGGGATCGACCTTGCTTTGGGTACTGTGATGACCTTCTCCTCGGTGATGGTTGGCGTCATCATTACATTCTGGGGTCTACCTGTTCCACTCGGAATTGTAGGCGGGATTCTAGCTGGTGCACTTTGCGGCTTTATAAGTGGTTTAATGGTGGCGAAAATGAATATTCCTCCTTTCATTGCTACTCTGGCGATCATGATGGTCACTAAAGGATTATCACTTGTCATAACGGGTGCCAAGCCGATTTATTTCAATGATGATCCGATTTTTGCCAAGATTGCAATGGGCAAGATGATCCCAGGCATTCCTAACACCATCGTAATCTTCCTATTGCTCGGTGTTATCGCAAGCATCATCTTATCGAAGACCATTATTGGTCGCTATAACTTTGCACTTGGCAGCAATGAAGAAGCAACTCGCTTATCAGGTGTGAATACGGTCAAATGGAAGATTGTGATCTATACCATCACAGGGATTTTCAGCGGAATCGCTGGTATCCTGATGGCATCACGTCTAAATTCAGCCCAGCCATCACTTGGCACTGGTTATGAACTTGAAGCTATAGCGGCTGTCGTCATTGGAGGCACATCTTTAAGTGGGGGCGTAGGTTCTATTCTAGGTACAATTATTGGTGCACTGATTATGAGTGTACTGACGAATGGCTTACAGATTATGTCCGTTGCTCAGGAATGGCGGACAGTCATTGTTGGTGTTGTAATCATCATAGCAGTGTATGCTGATATTCTTCGAAGACGGAAGCAATGAACGAGGTATTAGCTCCATACGGAGTGATATACAAAGCAAATGACGAGGGGGAAGATTTAAATGAAACAACGTCGAAGAGGGATTATCATGCTTGCCAGTTTGTTACTGGCTACTACCTTACTTGGTGCTTGTAACAACAGTGATAGTAAGAAGAGTGCATCCGGTTCAGACAAACCATATATCCCTGTCATTTCAAAAGGCTTCCAGCATCAATTCTGGCAAGCGGTGAAGCAAGGAGCCGAGAAGGCTGCCAAGGAGTTTAATGTCGAGATTACGTTTGAAGGACCTGAAAACGAGAGTCAGGTAGATAAACAAATTGAAATGCTGCAGACGGCGCTAGATAAGAAACCAGCAGCAATCGCGTTAGCAGCTCTCGATAGCAAAGCAGCGATTCCATATCTGGAAAAGGCAAAGGAAAACAATATTCCAATCATTGGCTTTGACTCTGGTGTAGATAGCGACATTCCTGTAGCAACCGCAGCGACTGACAATAAAGCGGCAGGAGCTTTGGCAGCTGATAAAATGGCTGAGTTGATCGGCAAAAAGGGTAAAGTAGGTTTAGTTGTACATGACCAAACAAGCAGCACAGGTCAACAGCGTCGTGATGGCTTCTTAGAACAAATGAAAGCGAAATATCCAGATATTGAAGTGTTAGAGCCGCAATATGGCGGTGGAGATCAGTTGAAGTCCACGGATCTTGCAAAAGCAATGATGCAAGCTAATCCGGACCTTAAAGGAATCTATGGCTCAAACGAAGGATCTGCAGTAGGAGTAGCTAATGCAGTAAATGAATTACAGATGGGTGGTAAGATTGTGGTTATCGGCTTTGACTCCGGTAAACAGTTAATGGATGCTATTCGTAGTGGTGTTGTAGCTGGCGCTGTTACACAGGACCCCATTGGTATTGGGTATCAAGCGGTGAAGGCAGCTGTGCAGGCGATTAAAGGGGAAACCGTAGAAAAGAATATTGATACCGGGTTTCACTGGTACGATAAGAACAATATAGATTCCGATGAGATCAAACCTCTGCTGTACGAATAGAAGAGATTAATAATAGAGGTTGCCTCAAGAAGGCAACCTCTATTATGCTTATCCCAAAAGGTAAACATTTACATTACATGTACTCGATGAGTCAATAGCTGAGGAGGTGTTGGATGTATAAGATTATTCTAGTTGATGATGAAGACGAGGTTCGTGAGGGGATTAAACAGAAGATAGCATGGAATAATCATGGTTTTGAACTTGTTGGAGATTTCGATAACGGCAGAGATGCCCTTGATGCAGTCGAGCAGTATCGACCGGATGTGATTATTACAGATATTTGCATGCCCTTTATGGATGGACTAGGATTGGCTAAAGCTGTAATGGAACGATACCGGGACATGAAGGTCATTATCGTAACTGGTTATGAAGACTTCGAATACGCTAAACAGGCTATAACCTTGAAGGTGACGGAATATTTGTTAAAACCAATTAATGCTCGTGAGTTTGCCGAATATCTAAGCAAGATGAAGCAGGATTTGGATGAAGAGCATTTACAAAAGGCCAATATCGCTAAGCTTCGTATGCAATTAAATCAGAGCTTTCCTTTGCTTCGCGAACGTTTTCTGGAGAAGCTTGTTACTACTCGTATGAAAAACGACGAGATCGAGAATAAAATGAATTATTTTCATATACAGCTGCAGGGTGAGGCTAATCTTGCAATCGCAATCGATATAGAAATGGACAATCGTAGCCTGGATATTGCTTCTGATGCTGAGCTACTGCGCTTTGCTGCTTTTAACATTGTGCAGGAGCAACTTGAGAAGGAGCAGGGCGGTGTCGTATTTCAGACGAGAGATGGGAAACTCGCTGCGATATTATCAGGGGATTCCGAAGAGATCGAAGTCACAACACAACTTCTTGCAGATCAAGTACAAACCAGCCTGAACAAGTACTTGAAGCTGACGGCAACCATCGGCATCGGTAGAAAATACGCTGATTTACAGCAAATTCCACAATCATTCCAGGAAGCGATTTCATCCATAGAATATCGATATCTTTTAGGTATAGATAAGGTTATCTCCATACAGGATCTTGAGTTCGGCAAAGGATTGGATCAAGCACATTTCTCTTCATGGGAAAAGCAATTCATATCCGCGTTGAAGACAGGTAAAGCATCAGCGATCTCGGAGGTCCTCTCAAAATGGTTTCAGGAGCTAAAAAGCAATAGCTCTTCTATAGAAGACTGCCGCAGTAGCCTCTACCAAATGCTCGTCTCTCTAATGAACTATGTGGTCGATATCGGATTCCCAAATACAGAGCTTGTTTCGCATAATATGTTTGCTGAGGTTGCAGCCCTTAAGACTTTAGATGAAGCTAGGAATTATTTGGAGCGAACTTGCCATGAGTTGATACTCAAGCTATCGGAACAAAGAACAACCGTCAGAACCTCTCAGATGAAGGCAGCAGAAGCTTATATTCGGGAGAATTATTGTAATGACAGCTTTTCACTTAATCAGCTGTGCAGCCATATTTTTATGAGCATCAGTTATTTCAGTGTGACTTTTAAACAGCATACTGGAGAGACTTTTATTGAGTATTTGACTCGTCTCCGTTTGGAAAAAGCTAAAGAGCTCCTTACCGTCACACAGTTGAAGACTTATGACATCGCTGCTAGAGTTGGCTATGCTGATCCACAGTACTTTAGTGTGATTTTCAAACGTAATGTTGGGATCACACCGAAGGAATATCGACAGCGACAGAAGGAGAATCTCCTTCTATGAAACCTCATCGCTTCTTCCGAAGTCGAAGTATTCATAATAATATCGCTATTTCTTTTTCCCTTCTTATTCTCTGCACAACTATAGTTCTGAGCTATACTTCATACCGACTCTCCTCAGCTGCCGTCATGGGGAACTCCGTAGCCTATACTTCACAATTAATAGAACAAGTAAAACTGAACATCGAGAATTATATTAGTAACATGGAGAGTATTGCTGCTTTGGTATTAACTAGTAGTGATCTTGAGAGATATGTAAAAGGTTCGAGTTCGGGACAAGATGGGAAAGTCAAAGATAAGCAGTTAGCCAGCCAATATCTTCGATCTGTCGTCCAATCCCGCACCGACATTTCTTCTATAGTGTATGCAAGCTCAGAGGGGATAACGGTTTCGGATCGACTGGACGCAGTTTTGAAACCGCTTCCTCAGTTGATTGCTCAAGAGTGGTATCTGCAAGCTTTGAACCAGACGGGAGTGGCTGTCTCCTCTTCACATGTGCAGCACTTATTTCAGGATGAATATCGTTGGGTAGTGTCGATCAGTAGAAAGCTATCAGATACCTTTTCAGAAATGGAAGCAGATCGACAAGGTGTGCTACTTGTAGATCTTAATTACAGCGTTATTAACAATTTGTGCAAACAAATCGAATTGGGAAAACGCGGCTATGTATTCATCGTAGATCCGTCAGGGAGCCTAGTCTATCATCCTCAACAGCAGCTGATCTACTCGCAGCTCAAGTTCGAGCAATTGGAAACCGTTCTTGGGATTAAAAGCGGGTCGGTTACAGTGAACACAGGGAACGAGCAGAAGCTGTACACGGTGGATACAACCAGCTTTGGTTGGAAGATTGTGGGGGTGACCTATCCAGATGATCTGGTTGCTAACAAACAGCAGATGCAAGGTACAGCTGCCTTGTGGGGAGCAGTAAGTCTCATCTTTGCCATGGCTATATCTGTGCTTCTTTCGTACGCACTAACTAAGCCACTCAAGAATCTTGAAATAAACATGAAAAAGGCTGAACGCGGAGAGTTCGACATTCGTGTGGAAATTGAGAGCACGAACGAAATTGGCAAGCTTGCCCGAACATTTAACCTGATGATTATGAAAATTAAAGAGTTGATGAGTCAGATTGTGATGGAGCAAGAGATGAAACGCGTGAGTGAGTTGAAGGCCTTACAAGCACAGATTAAGCCCCACTTTTTGTACAATACGCTAGACTCGATCATTTGGATGGCAGAGACCGGTAAGATGGAGGAGGTGGTCGAAATGACCTCATCATTATCGAAGCTGCTGCGTTCTACGATTGGTGAGGGCGAGGAATTGATTCCGATCGCAAGAGAATTAGAACATATTCGACACTATCTAACGATTCAGAATATGCGCTATCGCCATAAATTCACATATTCGATAGAAGTGGATGAAGACATTCTTGAATGCAGTATATTGAAATTGGTCCTTCAACCCTTAGTTGAAAA
>Ga0153923_100129_pt1 | contig 35491 bp, 29 predicted proteins | sample TSNJ007MetaG_FD_104682 | JGI IMG/M metagenome (GOLD analysis project Ga0153923, IMG submission 104682) | Attine ant fungus gardens microbial communities from New Jersey, USA - TSNJ007 MetaG | ecosystem: Host-associated > Fungi > Mycelium > Unclassified | place: USA: New Jersey, Brendon T. Byrne...
GCTCCCCTCAAATCCAGCCTTTTTCCTCTGCCAGTCGTACCGCCTCAATTCGACTTTTCACTTCCAGCTTATTGAGTATTTCTGAAATATAATTGCGAACAGTTCCATAAGAAAGATGTAGCGAAAAAGCGATCTCCGCCGCCGTTTGCCCTTCACCAGCCAGCTTTAAAATCTCTCGTTCCCGTGCTGTTAGTGGATTCTCTTCCCGCAGGCTACCAAAAACTAACTCGGGGGATACCTCCCGATGTCCAGCCATGACACGGCGAATAGATTCAGCCAGCTTATCTACAGGCTCGTCCTTCAACAAATACCCTTGTATACCAGCCTTCACTCCACGCTCGAAATAGCCCGGACGGGCAAAGGTAGTCAAGATGATAATTCGAGTCGGACAACCTTTACTCCGCAATATTTCTGCAACCTCCAGCCCACTCTTGAACGGCATTTCAATGTCCATGAGACATACATCCGGCTGAAGCCTGTCGATTAAAGCTAACGCCTCAGCTCCATCACAAGCCTCTCCGACGACTTCGATATCATCCTCAAGATCCAGCAGGGATGCCATCGCTCCCCGAAGCAGACGTTGATCCTCCGCTATAACGATGGTTATCATGCACTCTCACCTCCTGTTGCTTCCTTAACGATTAGAGGGATCATAACGATCAGCGTAGTTCCCTGACCTTCTTCTGAGCTTAACGACAGAGAGCCATCAATCAGGGATAGACGTTCCGCCATCCCCTTCATACCATTTCCATCACTAAGCTCACCATTACATCTCTCACCGTTCTGGAGACCAATTCCGTTATCTTTAACGGTAACTCGAACTTCACCGGCGGTCTTTGCCACCCCGATGAAGCATTTATCCGCTCTACTATGCTTCACAATGTTAGTCACCGCTTCTTTGATACAGAGGCTGAGAATATTTTGCGTCAGATCGGATACTCCCTCTAGCGAGATATCCCCTTCCACTTCCAAGGCAATCTCCGCCGTGCGCAGCATCTCCCCAGTTTCTGCCAGTTCTTCTGCTACTGAGATCGCACGCATTTCCGACACTAGCTCGCGCACCTGACGGAGCGCAGCCCGCGAAGTACGCTGAATTTCCCGCGCCTCCTCTTGGGCTCGCTCCGTATTTTTGGTCACCAGCTTCTCTACGAGCTGGCTTTTTAATGTAATTAAGGACAGCGTATGCCCGAGGGTATCATGCAAATCACGAGCGATTCTCATGCGTTCCTCACGCTTCACCAACTCTTTAATCACCTCATTAGCTTGATCTAGCTCTTTCTCCAGCTTCTGATGTTGATGCATGGATCTTACGCCGAATGGCATAATCAGCATAATAACGATAAACGGGACTAAGAACATAATACTAACCCATTCCAACTCACGGCCTACTAAGACCAGCACCGAAAGTACCATGACCACAAAAGAAGTAAATGCAATTTTAAACCCTTTATTCTCCGTATAATAAGCTATAAAATTCACGGTGAAAAAGCCCATATACAGATTAAAGGGCGTATAGAACAAGCTAAGCACCACGATGATCACCATTTGAGTCGTTAACCAAACATTAAACACGCCACCCCGAACCCAATACAGCTGGCGATAGCTGATGGCAAACACCGCTATCATAATCCCACCTAGAATGAGCTTCACTCCAGTCTCCCCGCGCAAATTCAGGATGGGCAAAATCAGATATACAGCCCATACATAAGGGAAAAACCCCTGACTTCTCGGAAATAACTGGAACTTTCCACGCTCAGTCATTACTTTACACCGCTTCCTGTTTTTTTCGAATATAAACCGATAGTAACATAAAAACTACCAAATATCCGAGCAAAATCAAGACATTACTCCAATGCGGGGCTGAACCACGTACAATCTCCCACGCCCCATTTCCATAGTTATAAGAAGGTAACCAATGACCAATCTTCTGCATTAAACGTGGTAAAATCTCAATTGGCATCCACATGCCCCCCGCTACAGCAAGCGCCATATAAATCACGTTACTGACTCCACTAGCCGTATCCACCCGTTTCATAGCACCCACAAGCGTACCAATCGCCAAAAATGGAAGGGAACCGATCAGAATCCATAGCCCACTAAGCACCCATTGACCCGCAGATAAGGAGACACCGTTGATTAAATATCCTGCGGCAAAAATACAAATGACCGAAAACAGATGCATCATCGTTTGCCCGAACATTTTTCCGAAGAAATAGACGGAACCCGGTAGCGGGGTAATCCGAATAAAGGTAGTCCAGCCTTGTGTTCGTTCTTGCACCAAACGAATGCCAAGCGTCATGATCGCAGAGCCCATTACACTAAAGGTTGCCATCGACATTAAGTAGTGAGCGCGCCAAGTCGGGTCATCGTTACCTGTATTAACCACGCGGGTGAAGATGAAGTAGAACATAATGGGCATGAGCAATGACCAGAATACGTAATAAGGATTACGGACGATCCTCAGCATCTCGGCTTTACACTGTACAGTAATTAATCTCATCTTTAGATAGCCTCCTCTTGGTTCATGGTCAATTGTTCAAAAGCGTCATCCAAACGTCCCTGATCTATACGAACATCCTTCACGGGAAGTCCAGTAACAAAAATCGCTCGCAGCGCTTCATCCGTATCGTCTGTCGTCACATGAATTCGGCCCTCTTTTTCATAACAACCCTCAATAGCGGTTAGTTCCAGCAGGCTCCTGCGTAATTTTGATCGATCACCTATTGGCAAAAAGGACAGCGAACGCTTCACAATCCGCGATTTAATCTCATCTGGACTTCCGTCAGCAACTAAATGGCCTTTGCTAAACAACAGAATACGATCCGCAATATCTTCAGCTTCCTGCAAGTAATGTGTCGTGAACACAATCGTCTTGCCCTGCTCCGCAAGTCCACGAACCGTATCCCAGAACCGCCGCCGGGAAGTAATATCAAGTCCAACCGTAGGTTCATCGAAAAAGATCAGCTCTGGATCACCAGCCAGGGCCAGCGCGAAGCCTAGACTACGCTTTTGACCGCCCGAGAGCTTCTCGGCGTATCTATTCAGATCCGCTGGCGCAAGCCCTGTAGCTTTAATTAGAAACTCCATATCCATCGGCTGTGGATAATAGCTACGGATCAGAGCAATGATCTCCCGAACCTTCAGCCGATCCATCACACTTACCTCTTGCAGCATCGCGCCGGTCTTTTCACGTACGATTTTATCTTTTGGATGTTGTCCAAATATTTTCACTGTACCTTCAGTGGGCTCTAATAGCCCCAATAACATTCCCAATGCCGTTGTTTTGCCTGCTCCGTTCGGTCCAAGAATAGCTGTAATCGAACCCTTGGCAATGTTGAAGCTGATATTATCTACTGCTTTCTTATCCTTATATAATTTGCTAACTCCATTCATCTCAATAACACTGTCCATTTCGTAACCCCTCCGATTCCGAATGCGTTTGATCTATTTCAATCATATGGAAAAAAGAGACCTGACATTAGTATGGACTGTCATTTCTTTAAGATGACAACTGTCACCTTCATGCCTCAGGGTACGAAAAAGAGGTTGCCCTATCCGTAGTATTAACTACGAATAGAGCAACCTCTTTAAGCGAAAACGCTAGATTACCTCTTGAAGAATCCTTTTTCGAGCAGGAATTCCTTCATATGCATTCGCGCTGGCTGTGCCAGCCGTTCTGCCATAATCACCGACCAAGGTGTATCCTTGGCACCATGAGTCCGCTCACGCATATAGTCTGAAGAGACTTTATCGTAAGTCTTGACCTGCTCCACTGTCGTTTCGGCATTGTAGCGATTGCGATGTAGAACAGCCTCTAATGGCAGACGCGGACGCAGGCTTGAGGCTCCATCAGGGTAGCCCACACACATTCCAAATATCGGGTAAACCAGCTCGGGCAGTCCAAGCAGCTCAGAAGCCTCCGCAATCCGGTTACGGATTCCGCCGATATAAACAATCCCGAGCCCGAGTGATTCCGCAGCCACAGCAGCATTCTGAGCAGCAAGCGCAACATCAACGGTAGCTACAATAAGGTTCTCCGCAGAATCCTCATACGATGTCTCTCCCTGCATATGAGGTTTTGTCACCTCACGCAACCGATACAGATCCGCGCACCAGACCAAGAAGACTGGGCATTGTTCTATATAAGCCTGATTACCCGCTAATCCGGCAAGCTCTGCTTTTAGAGCCGGGTCAGTCACTGCAATAACACTATAGGCTTGTACACTGCTGGAAGTCGAAGCCATTTGGCCTGCTTCAATAATAGCTGCAAGCTGCTCTTCACTTACTGGCTTATCCTGATACTTGCGGACAGATGCATGGTTCATTAATAGAGATATTGTCTCGTTGTTTTCTTGCACAGCGGCCACTCCTTACATAGTTAGGTTTCTCTTAAAGCTTTACCCGCTGCAAACGAAGTGCATTCAAGACAACGGACACAGAACTGAATGCCATCGCAGCTCCAGCTAGCCATGGAGCCAGAAATCCGAGTGCAGCAATCGGTATACCTATTGTATTGTATGCAAGTGCCCAGAACAAATTCTGCTTAATATTACTCATCGTTTTACGGCTCATCATAATGGCATCGGGTATGCTCTTCAGATCTCCCCGCATCAGTGTAATATCTGCAGCCTCCATTGCTACATCCGTCCCTGTACCAATCGCCATGCCCGTATCTGCGGTAGCCAGTGCAGGAGCATCATTGATGCCATCCCCAACCATAGCTACCTTTGTCCCATTCCGCTGCAGCTTACGAACTTCCTCCGCTTTGCCTTCTGGTAGAACCTCTGCTAACACTTTTCGAATACCTGCTTGCTTCGCAATAGCTTCTGCGGTGATTTTATTGTCACCTGTAATCATAATGACCTCTATGCCCATCGCATGAAGCGCAGCTACAGCTGCTTTAGAGGTTGGCTTAATCGTATCCGCCACAGCGACAATCCCGGCAATATCATCGTCCACCGCTACAAGCATAGCTGTCTTTCCTGCCTCTTCCAGTCTCTTCATGACTGGGGTCCACTCTGTGATGTCCAATTGATGATCTTCCATCATACGCCGTGTACCCACCCTAACTTGTTGATCGGAGACAACAGCCATAATTCCCCGTCCAGGTACATTATCAAACTGTTCAGCGGTGGGTAAGATCAAACCTCTGTCAGCGGCTCCTGCTACGATTGCTTCCGCAAGCGGATGTTCTGATAATTTCTCGGCTGCCGCAGTTAAAGCTAATAGACGATTCTCTGCACTTTCTTTACCATAAGCGGCAATTCCAGTGGTAGTCACGATATCAGTCAGCACGGGCTTACCATTTGTAACCGTACCTGTCTTATCCAAAACAACGATCTTAATCCCTTGTGCGCCTTCTAAATGCTCACCACCCTTGAACAGAATACCAAGCTCCGCAGCGCGGCCCGATCCCGCCATAATGGAGGTCGGCGTTGCAAGACCTAACGCACATGGACAAGCGATTACGAGCACCGCAATAGCTTTTTCAAGGGCATCGGCAAATTGACCAGGTGCTGCCCAGAAGTACCAGACCAAGAAAGTGATCATCGCAATGCCTACAACAATCGGTACAAAAATACCTGAGATGACATCCGCGATCCGCTGGATCGGCGCTTTGGAGCCTTGGGCCTCCTCCACTACTCTAATGATTTGAGCGAGAGCAGTGTCTCTTCCTACTTTGTTGGCTTTAATTCTTAAAATCCCATTCTTATTTAATGTAGCACCGATAACGGTATCTCCAGGTTTTTTCTCTACAGGAATACTTTCTCCGGTCAACATAGACTCGTCCACAGAAGAGGAACCCTCTACTACCTCGCCATCCACCGGCACCTTTGTTCCAGGCTTCACCAATACAATATCACCGGGAATCACTTCATCTGTCGAAATATTCATTTCTTTGCCATCGCGGATCACGAGAGCCGTCTTTGCCTGAAGCCCCATTAAGCTCTTAATGGCGTCAGACGAACGTCCTTTGGCTAGCGCCTCGAACCATTTACCGACGAGGATGAGCGTGATGAGTACAGCACTCGTCTCATAATACATTGGGGCGGTATGATTCATTCCCTTCATACTTAATGAATCAATCGTCAGATAAAGACTGTAGAAATACGCTGCTGATGTCCCCAGTACGACCAACACATCCATATTGGCACTTCCGTTACGAAGTGCTTTATACGCGCCTACGTAGAACTGCCAACCGATGATAAACTGTATGGGGGTCGCCAGAACAAGCTGAAACCAAGGATTCATAAATAACTCCGGTGTTGGAATCCAGCTTGTGAATGAGAAATGACCTGCCATCGCCCATAACAATGGGAAAGAAAGAATAGCAGAAATGATCCACTTCCACTTCTTATGCTGAATTTCCTGTACACGACGATCCACATGATCCTTGCGGTCTTCTTTAAGAGTAGCTTTATATCCGATATTGCTTACCTTCTCCATGATCTCTCTTGGACTAATATTACCGGGAGTATATTCTACATGTGCCGTTTCCAGCGCTAAATTCACATTCACTGCTGCGATCCCCGGCGTACGACTCAACACTTTTTCGATCCGCGCCGAGCATGCAGCGCAGGTCATGCCTGATATATCAAAATCCGCGGTCTCTTTGACGGTATCATAACCAAGAGCGCGGATTTTATCTTCAATTTGTGGTAACCCTGATACAGAAGGATCAAATCCGACAGTGGCTTGTTCCAAGGCCAAATTTACATTTGCGCGAGAAACACCCTCCATCCGGGACAAACCTTTCTCAATTCGAGCTGCACAAGCAGAACAGGTCATGCCTGTAATCTGTACGGTCGCTTGCTGTTCATTGGGTGAAGCTGTTATTTTTAACTTATCCATGATTCCAAAGCCTCCTCATACCCCTATAGAGTATGATAATTTCTATAAAAAGAAAAGGCATTGGAGCTTATGGCATTCCCATACAGCTCCAAGCCTTATTACTTTGCTTCAAATTAAACTACATCATACCCTTGCTCTTCAATAGCTTCTTTAATAGCTCCAAGGCTCACCTTGTTCTCATCATACTCAACGGAAACTTTTTTAGCAGCAAGATCAACTTTAGCAGTAGCTCCAAGATTACCTACAGCCTTCTCTACAGAGTTGACACAGTGACCACAAGACATTCCTTCAACGTTTAATGTAGCGTTCGACATTATAATTACCTCCAGTAAATGTTATGAAGCCATGCTCAAGGAGCATTAGCTTATTATTTCATTAATTTGTTAACCGTAATTAGCAGCTCATCGATAACCTCATGTTCACCGGCTTCGATTCGTTCAATAATACAACTCTTCATATGCCCTTCCAGCAGCATCTTACCAACACCGTTTAGTGCCGCTTGAACCGCTGCGAGCTGATTGAGCACATCGTCACAATAAGTATCCCGCTCTATCATACCCTTTATCCCGCGGATCTGGCCTTCAATCCGGTTGAGGCGAGTATTCAAACCATTTTTGAAATCTGTCGAATGATGACTCATTCGTTCTCCAGATGCTGAAGAATGACAGTCAGCTTCGCAGGATTTCTCAGTTTGTTCTTGCTTACTAGTAGACATAAGAATCAGCCTCCTTGCCAATAATATAATATACCCCCGTAGGGTATGTCAAGAGGCGTTCTTTATTTCCTATCCCCCAAATCCCATTTTTTCAAGCTTAAACGCCTGCGGTGTCCTTATAAGGACGGTAAGCGTTTAAGCGAAAAATATAAGACATATAGTATTGTGTAAAACTTATACTTCTTATATTTGAAAAAAACTATTGCTACCCTATTCAAATTTGAATATAATAAATTTTGCTTCTAACCTATGAACATTTATTGAACGGATTTATCACTATTAGAAAAAGGAGCCTGCGAAGCATGCATACTAAAGAAAGTAATCTTAAACTCGTAGTTATCGGCCTGCTGCTCGGTATTCTGATGTCCGCGATGGACAATACCATTGTAGCTTCAGCTATGGGAACCATTGTTTCCGACCTTGGTGGTCTGGACAAAATCGTATGGGTCACTTCGGCCTATATGGTCATGGTAATGGCTGGAACCCCTATCTTCGGCAAGCTCTCGGATATGTATGGACGTAAACGTTTCTTCATGTTCGGACTGATTGTATTCCTGATTGGCTCAGCACTGTGCGGTACTGCAACCAGTATTACACAACTAAGTATTTACCGGGCAATTCAAGGAATCGGCGGCGGTGCACTAATGCCTATCGCCTTCACCATCGTTTTCGACATTTTCCCTCCTGAAAAAAGAGGAAAGCTGACCGGCCTTTTCGGTGCGGTCTTCGGAATCTCCAGTGTACTCGGACCATTATTGGGTGCATATATTACCGACTATGTAGGCTGGCAATGGGTATTCTACATTAACCTGCCGCTCGGAATTATTGCACTTTTTCTGATCGCAACTTCTTACAAAGAATCGATCTCTCACGCTAAACAGCGCATCGACTGGGGCGGAGCCTTCACTCTCGTCGGCGCCATTATCTGCCTAATGTTTGCGCTAGAACTGGGAGGCAATCAATACGCTTGGGATTCCAGTGTCATTCTCGGCTTATTCGCCGGCTTCGCTGTACTCTTGCTGGCATTCATCCTCATTGAGAGAGTGGCGGCTGAACCTGTTATCTCGTTCGCGATGTTCAGTAAACGGTTGTTTGCAACAAGTAGTGTGACAGCCTTATTCTATGGCTCTGCCTTTATCGTAGCCACCATCTACATTCCTATCTTTGTACAGGGCGTATTTGGCGGCTCCGCTACGAATTCTGGACTGATCCTCATGCCGATGATGATCGGTACGGTCGTGGGCAGTCAGACCGGTGGGCTACTTACAACCAAAACCAGCTTCCGCAACATTATGATCCTATCCGCAGTCTGTTTTGTAGCAGGTGTCTACAGTCTAAGCACTTTATCACCAGATACCTCCCGTCTCATGCTTAATGTATTCATGGCCTTAACTGGATTCGGCGTGGGCTTCTCCTTCTCCGTGCTAAGCATGGCAGCTATCCATAATTTCGATATGCGCCAACGCGGTTCGGCAACTTCAACAAGTACCTTTATGCGCTCGCTTGGGATGACGCTGGGGATTACGATCTTCGGTATTATTCAGCGTAACAACTTCACTAGCAGCATTAGCGAAGCTTTTGGCGGAAGTGAGCAGTCAGCAGCCTTCGGCGATCCACGGGCAGCCCTGACACCTGAAGCAAGAGCCAAGATTCCACCTGAAATTTTAGAGAAAATATCTAGTGCACTGTCCTCTTCAATCGCACATACCTTTATGTGGGCCATGATTCCTGCCGTCCTTGGTTTAGTCTTTGTGCTGCTTATGCCAAAAGACCGCCTCACCATTCCGAGTAAAACTGCTCAGGCGTCCGAGGGTAAAAGGTAACGATTATGTCGATGAAATTGGCTATTCTCGGACTATTGCTTGAACGAAACATGCATCCCTATGAAATTACACTAGTCATGAAAGAGCGCTCCATGGACCGGATTACAAAGCTCCAGCTTGGGTCTCTCTACTATGCTGTCGATAAACTTGCACAAGATGGTTATATCGAAGCTTTAGAAGTGATTAGCAGCAGTGATCGCCCAGACAAAACCATTTATGGTATTACTGAGCAAGGTAAAAATTTATTCGAGCAGTTAATTCTACAACAAATTAAAAAGAACGAGCCCTTCTATCATCCGATGTATATGGCTCTAGCCATGTCCCGTCATGTTGATCAAAACAAGGTGGAGAAGCTGCTCGAAGAACGTATTCGGGAAACCGAACATCAGGTGAATCTGGCTTATCAGGTATATGAAGAACATATTCCTATTGTTCCTCGTTCCGCCCTTCATCTCATGTACGGCACCTATGAACACACCCTTATTGAACTAAAATGGCTACAACGTCTCTATGATGATGTTGTAGCACGCAAGTTGAATGACATTGGAACACCACTTAATACAGAGTAGAGTCCTTAGGACCTCTACTCTTTTTTTTTCGCTTTTGCAGAGACAATAAATACCATACTACAATCTAAGCGTGTACAATATGTACGTGTACGCAATCATATTTTCCTAGGAGGAATCACATTGTTGAGAACACTGCCTTTAAACAAGCGCGGTATACCAGCCAGCCGTATTGCTCTAGGTTGTATGGGATTTGGTGGGGGCTGGGATCATGAACCGATTACCGCCGAGAATGTTAAGCAAGGACATGCGGCCGTCGACGCAGCACTATCTATTGGTATCAATATGTTTGATCACGCAGATATTTATACCCGTGGTAAAGCAGAGAAGGTATTCGGTCAAATCTTTAAAGAACGCCCAGGACTCCGCGAAGAAATCATTATTCAATCGAAGTGCGGTATTAAGCTAATGGAGCCTGGAGACAGCTCTAATGTCTTTGACTTCTCAAGCCAGCATATTCTAAGCAGTGTAGAAGGAATATTGTCGCGACTAGGAACGGAGTATATTGATATTCTGCTGCTCCATCGGCCTGACCCCCTAATGGATCCAGAGGAAGTAGCTTCTGCTTTGCATCAATTAAAGGCAACAGGTAAAGTTCGTCATTTCGGCGTCTCCAATATGAGCGCAGCGCAGATCAAAATGCTGCAAGCCTATTGCGATGAACCTTTTATCGTAAACCAGCTACACATGAGCCTAGCCAAGCTCAGCTGGGTCGATGCTGGAATCAGTGTAAACCGTGAACCTTGGAAGGATATTACCTTTCCCGAAGGAACCCTTGAACATTGTCGAATGGAGAACATTCAGCTTCAAGCTTGGGGCCCACTCGCACAAGGCTTATTTAGCGGACGTTCATTAGAGGATCAACCAGAGAATATCGTCCAGACAGCTGCCATGGTTAAACAACTTGCAGATGAAAAAGGAACAACACCCGAAGCCATAGTGCTATCCTGGCTAATGACACATCCGGCAGCTATTCAGCCTGTGATTGGGACTGTGAATCCGCAGCGCATCGCTTCCTGCGCCGATGCGGACAAGCTGGAGCTTACTCGTAAAGAATGGTATGACCTATATGTTAGTTCACGTGGTACTCGTCTTCCCTAACCCAACCCCACAATTAAACTCACAGGAATTCTTAATAGCCTAATCGTGCCTCTCGCATGATTAGGCTATTTTTAATACATTCCCCTTCTATGTATCGTTCTCTATTGCGAATAAAAATAGATATCAAGCGATAAACCGAGATAAATAGAGATAAATTAACATTTTTGTTCTTTATAGAGCACAAACGAGACTTATTGACAGTTTTCTTTTCAATTTATTCCATGTATTATTCATTACAGAAGTTGTTCTTAATAAAGAACAACAATAACGAACTAAAGTAACTCAAGACATTGAGGGGAGGTATTCCTCTGAGACCCAGATCAGCAAAAAGAAGACCTAAACGAAAGAAACAAATCGGATTACGTGTTCTGCAATCAGGAATGGCTGTCTCCGTCTTGTTTCTGACTACCTCGCAGCAAGTGGGTAGTACCTATGGTGGTTTTGGAGCTACTACGCAAACCACTAGCACAATTAGCTTTTGCGAAGTATTTCCAAACTCGATCAAGGGGCTTCTAACAGAACTCAAAGATCATATCGAAAGAGCTACTGCTTTAAAAGGATCGCTGCAAAGCTATACCCCTTCAGGCAGTCTCTCAGACGTTTCGGGAATAGAAGGCATGACGCTGGATGAGCTTGATGTCGCAGCGCAAGAGATTTCCACACAAATCTCCGCGCTTCAATCTCAAATCGATGGCGTGAATGAGCAACTGGCCACCAACAGCCAAATTTGGAACGAAATCAATGGAGAGCTGAACGCAGCAGCAGCCGTCCTATTCCAGATTGGAGGATATATGACCTCTCTAGATTCAAACTGTCTAGAAATCAAGGATGAACAATTCTTCAGAGAGCTGCAAAGCAGCCTGAATCAAAGCGGTGTAATCTCTGAATCCCTGAATGCTTCCTTAAAGGGAGTCATCCAATATCTAAACTCCATACACGACATCGGGCTTCCATTTGCTTCGGTAGTGACCAGTGATGTATATGGACAACCCGAGTTACGCAACGAGGCGTTTCAGCAGCCGTTACCTTTCCTGATTCCTTTTAGTCAGCCGGCCGGCAATATCTCTAGCGAACTTACCTCCACTTATGAAAATCTCAATACTGAAATGAATGGTCTTAAAGAATCGGCTACTTCAGGAATCAGCAATCTTCAGAGTCAGCTCCAATTGATCAGTCAAACCCGTGAACAACAATTGGAAGCACTTGAGAAAGCCCGACTAGAGGCGCTGGAACAAACGAAGAAAGAAGAAGAACGTTTGGCACTTGAGAAAAAAGAAAAGCAAGAAGCCGAGGACAAAGCGAAAGCTGAAGCTGAGGAGAAAGCAAAATCGGAAGTGACTCCACCGACAGGTGAAGCTGCTCCAGAGAACATAAATAAAGAACAGCCTGAAGCCCCAGCCACTAACCCGGTCGTTCCGGAAATTGGTGAAGAGCTAACGATTCCAAAAGATGTACCACAGCAAGCGGTTCCTCAGGAGGCGCCAAAAGCGGAAGATACAACCACTTCCCCACCGGTAGCAACACCAGCCCCTTCGGACCCTCAACAAGTTAAAGGTGGCGAATAATATGCGGATTAAAAAAATGATCAACAATACATTATCGAGCATCATGCTTGTGATATTCATTCTGCTGGTGGTAGCCGTAGTTTTATCAAAGGCCTCCGGCGGTGAACCTGCCTTCTTCGGATACCAGATCAAATCGGTACTCTCAGGTTCGATGGAACCAGGGATTCAAACCGGATCGATTGTCGCTTTAAAACCCGGAGGAGATATGAATCGCTTCAAAAAAGGCGATGTGATCACCTTTAGAAATGAAGAAAACCTGCTCATTACTCACCGTGTTGTAGAAGCAACAATGAACAACGCTACTGGTGAAGCCATGTATCGCACGAAAGGCGATAACAATGATGCGCCTGATATGAACCCTACCAGTTCCACGAATGTTGTAGCTGAGTATACCGGGGTCACCGTACCTTACGTAGGTTACGCTATGAATTTCGCAGTTTCCAAAGCTGGAAGTGTCATGCTCATGATCGTACCAGGCTTGATGCTCCTGCTCTATGCTCTGTATTCGTCATGGAAGGCTGTAGCTGCACTCGAAAAGAAAAATGCTGCTATACTGCCCGCCTCTCCACCCCCAACTGAAATACAGTAATTCGTTGATTGTCCGCTTCCGCTTACGAACCGGAAGTTACAATATATAACTTTTATAAAAAAAACCACAAAAACCGAGGAGGAATTTTAATTATGGGTATCAAAAAAACATTGGGTCTTGGCGTAGCATCAGCAGCACTGGGTTTATCATTGATTGGTGGAGGAACCTTCGCTTACTTTAGTGACACTGCACAAAGCACTGCTACATTTGCTGCAGGTACACTCGATTTGAACTCCGACCCTTCAGTTATCGTAAATATTCCAAACCTAAAACCAGGTGATACTGTAACCAAATCCTTCAAATTGAAAAACGATGGTTCGCTCGATATCGGATCTATTATTCTGAACACTTCCACTCAAATTACGGATGCTAAAGGTGATAACTACCTGGATTTAGCCCAATTCATTAAGGTCAAATTCCTTAGAAATAACGATAAAGGAACCGTCGTTTCTCCAGAAGATGTAGTCTATCAAACTACGCTGGCTGATTTAAAATCTCAACATCCGGATCTCGTAAAAAATACTGGTTGGGATCAACTCTTCACCGAAGCATCTGGTATTAAAGCCGGCACCAATGACAGCTTCTCCGTCCAATTCGAATTTGTGGAAAATAACCAAGATCAAAATATTTTCCAAGGCGATAGCATAACCCTGACATGGGATTTCGTAGCTAAACAAGGTGCTAAAAAAGATTACTAAGATTAATAGAATAATTTAATATAATACTCGAAGAGCAGCAGATCCTGATTCCGGAAAGCGGATAAGTAGATGCTGCTCTTCTCTTTACAATAAACTTTGTCGAATTTAATGATATTTGCTATACTAATAACAAAAATTACGGAGGGGCGTCAGCATAGTGTCACAAAATATGGGCCAACGTATCCAGCATCTCCGCCTAGAAAAGGGATTGTCCCTATCTGAGCTTGCGGACAGAGCGGATGTTGCTAAGTCGTATCTTAGCAATGTGGAGAGAAACATCCAATCCAATCCTTCAATCCAGTTTATCGAAAAGATCGCCGATGCGCTTCAGGTATCCATCCACGCTTTGCTCTATGGAGAACCTAATGATGCTGAGGAGTCACCTTTAGATTCCGAATGGTTCCGATTGGTGCAGGAAGCTATGGCCTCAGGCATAAGCAAACGCGAATTCAAGGAGTTTCTGGACTACCAGAAATGGCGCCTTGATCAGAAGGATTAATATTCCACCTGACCTGATAAGATCCTCTTCTACTCATACTATTAAACATAAGCGCCTTCGCCCTCCTAACATGGACTGCAAAGGCGTTTTATATTCTAGTAAAATATAAGGACTATTTATCTTGTATACTTTCTTATATTTTGAAAAAGGGCCCAGCGAGTTATCGCTGGGCCCTTTTTCAAAATATAACGCACTAAATGTATTACTGCACGGCTTGCACAGTCTTCTCATGAAAGAATCGACGAATTTCATCTGCCTTTATGCCAGCCTTCTTAGCTGCTAATAATAAATGTACCCACTCAACGTCTAGATCAATGACCTGCTGTTCTCTGTTGCTTCCCTGGTTGGACTTGTCCAAAAAATCTCCTCCTAAGATTTTACGTCCCCAGGCAATCCGGCTGTCATAGTATTTCTACCTTAGACCCGCGACTTTGTGCCCCTGCCTTTCGGCAGGTTTACCTTTTACTGGACCCTTTACACGAAAGGATCTACTTTGAAATATATGAAAATCGCTAACTGCAATAACATTATACTATACTAAAGTGGAAAAGTGTGTCGATTTCTGATTAGTTTTTCCATTAAAAAACAAAAAATAGAAGCGCTTTTGTGCGAAATCTTGTCCTATTAACACGATACTCGTCCCATTCATAAAATTAATTAAGCCAATATAATGATACTTCCTTCCCTATTAGTTAAAAATAAGGATATTAGAATCATTTTAGTGGGCCTTAGGAATGGGTAATGAGAAGAAACAGCGTTTTTTTCATTAGAACAAGCTAACCCATACCATTTTGCGAACGTATTGGACGAAAGAATGAATTGATTACACGTGTGGAAAGTAGCACAATAAGATGAGAAATGAAACCGCAATCATCACAGCTCCAGTAAGCGTTGACACAAAATGTCACGTATGGAGTTCATCCGTTAAGGAGGATGTATTCATGGCAGCCAAAGAGCCCTATAACGAATCCATTTGGAGTAAGTATTACGGACCCAATTTAGGCTACATTCAAGAAAGATATGAACAGTTTGTGAAAGATCCTTCCACCGTAGAGAATAATTATCGCGAGCTTTTTACAAATTCGGGTCCCCCACCCCTAACACCGGATAGCGAACCGGCTCCACAGCCTCGCATTTCGGGAGACACCGAATGGCTTAGAAAGGCAGTAAGAGCTTCCAAGCTAATCGCTAATATTCGTATATATGGCCATATGGCCGCTGATATTGATCCGCTTGAGCGCGATCACAATCCCATGGCTAAATATCTTGAACTCGAAACCTATGAGCTGACTCGTGAGGATCTGCTCGCACTACCTGCCACGCTCATTTGGGAGAATGCGCCGAATGATGTGCATACCGGATGGGATGCAGTTCAGCGTATGCGTCAGGCTTACACCAAGACAATCGCCTATGAATTCGGGCATGTGCATGAAGAACAAGAACTGAAATGGTTGAACAGACAGGCAGAATCCACAAGCTCACCAGCGCCTTTAAATAATGCAGAACGTAAAGAGCTGCTAAACCGCCTGATCCAAGTAGAGCAATTCGAAACCTTCCTTCACAAAACCTTTGTGGGTCAGAAGCGTTTCAGCTTGGAAGGCAATGACGCTCTCGTACCGATGCTGGATGAAATCGTACGCGCTGCTGCGCATGACGGCGCAGAGCATATTCTGATGGGCATGGCGCATCGTGGTCGCCTCAACGTTCTTGCACATATTTTGGGCAAACCTTATGACATTATATTTTCAGAGTTTCATCATTCTCCGAACAAGGAGCTTTTCCCTTCCGAAGGCTCTACAGGCATTAACTATGGCTGGACGGGTGATGTGAAATACCATCTGGGTGCAGACCGCGCTGTCCGTGAAGGAGAAACCGTACGCACAAGAATAACACTAGCGAATAATCCAAGTCACTTGGAATTCGTCAATCCTGTCGTGGAAGGCTTCACTCGTGCTGCTCAAGAAGATCGGAGCACAGCCGGATTGCCGAAGATTGATACCAGTAAAGCTATCGCGGTACTGATGCATGGCGATGCTGCTTTTCCAGGTGAAGGGATTGTTGCAGAAACACTTAATATTGGCAAACTTCAAGGTTATCAGAATGGCGGGACGATCCATATCATTGTTAATAACCGGATCGGCTTTACGACAGAAAGCGAAGACTCCCGTTCAACGCATTATGCGAGTGACATCGCCAAAGGATATGAAATTCCAATTATCCATGTCAATGCTGATGATCCTGAGGCCTGTATATCAGCCGTTCGTTTAGCTAGTGCATATCGCAATCAATTCAAAAAGGATTTCGTTATTGATCTCATCGGCTATCGTCGTCACGGACATAACGAAATGGATGATCCTGAAACTACACAACCTATCGTGTACGGTAAGGTACGCAATCATCCAACCGTTTACAAGGTGTATGCGGAGCGGCTACAGCGTGAAAAAATTCTTACAGCTGAAGATGTACAAAAGATGCACGTTGAAACAGAAGGCGTATTGCAACGTGCGTACGATAGTATGAAGGAAGGCAATCACAAGAAAAAAGAACCAAAGGCCTTCATTCCTCTTCATACAGATCGCTCAGCGGCAGGCACTACAGCCGTACCGATCTCCAGTCTGCAAGAGATTAATCGTGAGCTACTGAGCGTACCTGATGGATTCCAAGTCTATCCGAAACTGGAGCGAATTCTGCAGCGTCGCAAGGACGCGCTGAATGAGGGTGAAAAGGTCGACTGGGCACTCGCTGAGTCCCTAGCCTTCGCAACCATCCTGAAGGATGGAACGCCAATTCGACTTAGCGGTCAGGATGCACAGCGCGGCACCTTCGCACACCGCCATCTGGTGCTGCACGACAGCAAGACAGGAGAATTATTCTCTCCGCTTCATCAGCTAAGTAATTCTCGCGCTTCCTTTGGCGTATATAACAGTCCGCTATCTGAAGCTTCTGTGCTAGGCTTTGAGTATGGTTATAATGTGTTCGCACCAGAAACCTTCGTCATCTGGGAAGCACAATATGGCGACTTCGCCAATGCAGGTCAGGTTATATTTGATCAGTTCATTGCCGCTGGACGTGCGAAATGGACGCAGCGCAGCAATCTCGTCGTCATGTTACCGCATGGCTACGAGGGACAGGGACCCGAGCATTCCAGTGGTAGATTGGAACGCTTCCTACAGTTATCCGCGGAAGAGAACTGGACCGTTGCTAACTTGACCACTGCTTCTCAATATTTTCATGTCTTGCGACGCCAAGCTGCTTTATGCGGACAGGAAGACGCTAAACCACTGGTGATTATGACGCCGAAGAGTCTCATTCGTAATCCGCGCAGCACATCTGCCGGAACTGAGCTTGCTTCCGGACAATTCCAGCCTGTGCTAGCAGAGCCCCTGCTAGGCCAGAAGCCAGGTGAGGTCAAACGTCTAGTAGTCTGCAGCGGTAAAGTAGCTATCGACATCCAAACAGAGCTAGAAGCTGCTTCAGACAAAGATTGGTCATGGCTACATGTACTGCGCCTTGAGCAACTCTATCCGTTCCCAGAACATGAACTGAGTGCTCACTTAAGCTCCTTCACATCCCTTCAGGAAATTGTCTGGGTGCAAGAAGAGCCGAAGAATATGGGCGGGTGGAGTTATACCGAACCACGGTTACGGGCCATCGCACCGCAAAACACTAGCGTGAGATATATCGGACGTCCTGAACGTTCCAGCCCTGCGAGTGGTTATGCAGATGTTCATAGCTTTGAACAGCGTAGAATTGTTTCAGAGGCCCTAAAAGCAAATTCACAAGTACAAACAGCTGTACCGTCCTCTTAAGAGGACGGTATCACAATAGCGTAAACCATTATGTTTGGGGAGGTAACGGCCTGTGTCAGAAATCTTAGTACCCGATCTGGGAGAATCTATATCCGAAGGAACCATCTACAAATGGCTGGTTAAAGAAGGCGACACGGTAGGTCAAGGTGATGTGCTTGCTGAGTTAGAGACGGATAAAGTGAATTTGGAAATTAGTGCGGAGGTGGAGGGTGTCATCTCCTCCATCCTACGTCAAGCGGGCGAGAACGTAGCCGTTGGCGAAGCCATCGGCATCATTGGAGCCGCTAGCGGCAGTACGCCGCAGGCCGCTGAGAGCAAAGCGCCTGAAGCGGCACCGGCAAGCGGCAGCGCAGCAGCCGCACCTGTAGCAGCGCCCGAAGTCGCTGTAGCGGGTGGCGAAAGCCCCGCTGCACTGGCATCGCCGGGCGCACGCAAGCTGGCACGGGAGCGCGGCATCGACCTCGGCGATGTTAGCGCCCGTGACCCTATCGGCCGGATTGGTCAGGCCGATGTGTCGGGTCATGGTGCAGCAGCGCCACAGGCCGCTGCACCGGTAGCTCCGGCGGCACAAGCCAAGCCGGAGCCAGCGAAGCCGGCAGCGAGCAAAGCCGCGCCGGAGGATGGCAAGAACGTGGAGCGCAAGCGCATGTCGCGCAGACGGCTCACGATTGCCAGCCGCTTGGTAGAAGCGCAGCAGACCGCGGCCATGCTGACCACCTTCAACGAGGTGGACATGACAGCGATCCTCGACATCCGCAAGCGCCGCAAGGATGCTTTTAAAGAGAAGCATGAAGTAGGACTAGGCTTCATGTCCTTCTTCACCAAAGCCGTGATCGGTGCGCTGAAGACCTACCCTCTGCTGAACGCAGAGATTGACGGTGAAGATCTGATCGTTAAGAAATTCTACGATATCGGTATTGCCGTTGCAGCTAAGGAAGGTCTGGTGGTTCCGGTTGTCCGTGACGCAGATCGCCTCAGCTTCCCGGAAATCGAACGTCAGATTGGCGAACTCGCTTCCAAGGCACGCGCTAATACACTTAGTCTCTCCGAGCTTCAAGGCGGTACGTTCACTATCACCAACGGCGGTGTATTCGGTTCCCTATTATCTACCCCGATTCTGAATACCCCTCAAGTAGGTATTCTAGGGATGCATAAGATTCAATTGCGTCCAATTGCGCTGGACGAAGAAAGAACCGTTAACCGTCCAATGATGTATATCGCCCTTTCCTACGATCACCGGATCGTTGACGGCTCTGAAGCGGTTAGCTTCCTCGTCAAAGTGAAGGAATTGCTGGAAGATCCAGAAGCCCTGCTGCTGGAAGGCTAACCCTGATCGATCTTTCGACTTAAGAATATAAAGAAGGTATCCCTAAAGCTTCGCATTAGGGATACCTTCTTTTATATCTGAATCAACTTTTGAGATGAAGTATTTCATAAGTACAAGGTGAATCATGAATCCCTAGGTTAGAAAGTCCGGCGTTGTCGGGGATGCTTCCTACCTTGCATATGATCTAACTGTATTTTATACACTTATTTATTTCTGATCTCCCATATCCTCTTCCTTAATTGCATTCTCTACAACTAAAATCCGTAAAAACGTTTATTTCCACTAATCTAACCAGTAATAGCTGTATTAAATACAACTACAGGGCTTATATAAAGGTATTAGTTAACTTTAATTGTATATAGTACAACTAACTTAGCGCATGCAACTACAAGACTATAAGAATCTACTTCAACAGCTCCCCAGCCAACTGTAAAAATTGCTCCTTACTCAAAATCTTATCTCCGTAGCTGCTGAGTGTATAATACGCATCCTGCTTCTCGTTATACCAATTCAGATAATCGTAGCTGACCTCTTCCTTCACTACTTTGTTATAGATCACTTCTGTGCCAGCCACTATAATCTTATCCGCTTGATTCTCCGGTTCTTGCTCCACAAACATTTTGCCACCATGCATGATCGATGCAGAGATACCTATATAAGCGTTATCCTTGGAATAAGTAGCGCTTATCCAACCGGGCTCCGACCACGGTATAGCCATCATGAATAACTTACCGCTCCCCTTCTCTTTGTTTGCTTGGGCAGTAAGATCTTGTAACGTCTCCTGATATAGAGAACTGTTCTTCTCCGCATCCGTAGTCGGATGATTAGGGTTTATAACCCCATATTCAAAAGCATACCCTGATGCCAATGCAGGGAGTGTCGGCGCCCCTGTCCGCTTGATTTCCTTCAAGAAATCAGAATATGCGCCTATCCGCTGCTCTTTATACTTAAAAGACAATTCTGTTGCACCTGCATTATTGTTCACAAGATAGGCGATCAATTCTCCCGGTTTAGCGAAAGCATCTACTTTCTGTGCATACTTATCATAGGAAGCTACTCCTGCAGATTCATTCGGCGCAACATGCTGAACCTTTACTACGCCTTCACTATTGCGGATCTGTATATATTCCGATGCAGCATACGCTGTCACTGAGATTATCAGGAACAAAGCTAACATACTGGCAACTGCCGTTGTTTTATTCATCGTCTTCAGCGAGAGCGAGAACGATCGCTTTCGATCTGATATGCCACGGATATGTCCCATAACCTTCTCTTCTACATCGATCTCACCCAGAAGTTCATTCCCGGCTGAGGCATAAATTATATTTTGGTATTCATCGCTGATTGTGGTTCGTTCCATCTGATCTCCTCCTCCAATTTCATAGCTTCCTGCACCTTCCGCTTGATCCGGTTCATTCTCTTCGTCAGTGCATTGGGACTGACCCCAAGAATTTCGCTTATCTCCGCATAAGTTTTTTCCTCGAACACCCGCAGAATAAGCATATTCCTCTCTTCCAGCGACAACTGTGCTAAAGCGGCTGACAATGAGGGATTAAACAACCGATCATCCAGCTCTTGTTCAGGACTTGCAGACATAAAATCAGGCTTGAAGATACTCATGACTCGCTTTTGCAAACGCCGTCTGCGTAGCAGGTTTAAGCAATGATGATACGCGATTCGATAGAGCCATGCCGAGAAATGCATCTGCGGCTTGTATTGATGGATAGATTGATAGCCTTTTACCAAAATATCCTGAACTGCGTCCTCCGCATCCTGCTTGTTTTCTAACAAACGATAGCAATAGCGGTAGATTGGCGTTTGGAAAGCTCTAACGATAAAAGCATACCGTTCGATATTCCCCTTTTGAATACTAATGATTAACTCTTCCAGCTCCTTTGGGTCTAGCGAATCCTGTGGCGATGTAAGCACCTCCTTAACCTTTATATCTTCTATAACACTTGGGCAGCGAAAAAAGTGCCTGCTCGAAGTTTTTTTAACGTTGCGATACAAAAAAAGAAAAGGCATCTGATAATGATCAGATGCCTTTTCAGTATATCTATGAAATGCTACGATTTCAGCTACAACTTTTTCATCGCGATGCTCGCATAGGGTGATAACCCCCTATATTTTTCCTGGTACGTGTAAGTAATACAATATATATAACATCGAATATGGTACAGAAAATACCACATACAAGAACCAAGGGATTATAGTTTATAACTCCCATTAAAATTGTAGGAGCAAGAGTACCAATCCATTTTGCGTATGCTAGCAGTAATGACTGTCCTTCCATACTACCTCGTTTAACGAACATCCCGATAAACATAATGGACATCAAAAGATTTTGTAAAAATGCGGAATACTGAGCTCCCATTACGAATCCAAATTCTTCTATGAACACCAACTGTAACGCAAAGCAGCACACTAAAACCAATAGCAGCCATGGTGCAAATAACTTTTTGCTTAGTGCTTGTGGCCATTCTTTCTTTCCATACTTGTAAAAGGTAACGAGAATAATAATATCTAGAAAAGCCCATGATGCATTAACGTATGCTTGAATCCCGGGATTAGGGCCATGTGCCTCTAAAAATAGATCCGAGTATCCATAAATGGCTTCCCATGCAAAGTTAAGCCCCAAGGCAAAAAGTGGCATAGCGTATGATTTATGCTTAAAGCCAAGTCGTATACATTCTTCGTATACGATAATCCATCCTATCCCACTTAATAACGTTAAGAATAATTCCATCAGAATTGCTTCCTCCTTTATCTAATTAGCATTGACAGGTGTCAACGTTAATTTATAATAGAGATAGCCTTTACACCTGTCAATGTTATTCGAATAAGTTAGACATAAAGGAGAATCTGTCAATGTATACAAGAAACAATCCGATTGCCTTACAGTCCCAAAAAATGATTACGGACGCGCTCCTCTTACTCATGGAGAATAAAGAATTTTCCAAAATAAATATTAAAGAACTATGCGATAAGGCACTTGTTTCAAGACAAACCTTTTATTCATTGTTTAAATCGAAGGAACAGGTTATTGAATTATATTTTGACAAGCTGTTTGCTGACTATGTACAACCATTCGAAGAAACAAAAGAAACCACTGTCAGCGAGGTATGTAATTCAGCTATTTCCTATCTTATTAGTAAAAAGAATTTTATTAGTTTACTTGTAAGAAATAATCTGAACTATATTATGATCCATAAATTTGAGCAGTATCTGATTCAATTTGGAAACATCATAAATGCACCACAGCGCGAAGATCAAGAATATGCTATGGCCTTTATATCAGGTGCACTAGTTGAAGTGATTGCTCGCTATATCAAAAATAACGCCTCTGACAGTCCTACAGAAATTTCAATGCTAGTGGAGCAAATTATTACAGGAAGATACTTCAGATAATCTTAATAGTCAGCTCAAAAAATGCACCCCTTAGAATGACATTAGATTTACCCGGAGGCTGTTCCAATGTCTATTCTAAGAGGTGCACTTGATAAGGTTAAGCCGTCCGTTCTGTAGCTTTGAGCCGAAGCGCTTTCTTCTCTTTCGCTTTCTCCACCGGCGGTTTTAGCGAAATTGCGATGATACAGGCCAGCAGACACAGGAGACCAAAGATCACGAAAGTAGGTTTAAACCCGCCCAGGAAGACGGCGATGAACGAACCTGAAAGGGCTCCAATACCGAAACCTTGATATACGATTCCATAGTTCTTACTATGATTCTTAAGACCAAAGAAGTCACTGACAATCGCCGGGAACACTGTAATGTTACCCCCGAAGCAGAATGCAATGGCAGCTACACAAGTGAAGAACAGTCCGAAATTAAGCGTCGCATAGCTAAGGGTCAACATAGCGGCTGCCGTTACTGCAAGCGAAGCGCCTACCAGCTTCAAACGGCTCATTTTGTCAGACAAGGCACCCAAGATCAAACGTCCTGCTGTATTAAAAATTGCGATCATCGCTACGGCATTAGCTGCCGTCTGTACATCAAGTCCAGCCAGCTGCACACCGATGTCTTTTACAATACCGATCAAATACAAACCACACATACAAGCGGTAAAGAAAATAATGAACAACAGATAAGCTTCTTTCGTGCGTAGCATTTCTTTTACCGTGTAGTCTTTTGGTTTAGCGATAGTCGATGTTGCTGCTGCATCCAGTGATGCCGCTTGTACTGGAGCTTCTCTGACGAGTAAGGAACCGATTACAATCATCACCATAACAATCATGCCCCAATACATAAACGTATTAGACACACCCACCGAGTCGATCAAACTACCATTGATATATTTAAAAATCAAGCTCCCCGTTCCGTAAGCACCCACGGACACACCGGAGATTAAGCCTTTATTATTCGGAAACCATTTAATTAAGTTAGATAATGAAGTGATATAAGCTGTTCCGTCTGCAAAACCAACGATTACACCAGCCAATACATAGAACATTAGAAGCGAATTCGCCTGAGAGCTAAGAATCAATCCTAGACCAAGCACAATCCCTGCGGCGGCAGTTAACCGGCGAAGACCAAAACGATCCTGCAATTTCCCTGCGAACAAAGTCGCAAAAGCGAGTGCAAAGCTCGTGATCGAAAACGTAATCGAAACAGAATTAAGCTCCCAGCCGAATTTTGTTACCAGATGTGCATTGAACAAGCTCCATGTATAAATGGTACCTAGACCCATTTGCATAATTACTGTTCCTAATACGATAAGCCACCGTTTGGCGTTTTTGTTGTCCATCGTCGAAGTCATGGTCTATTCCTTCTTTCCCTCTCGTGATCTGCTACAAGAGCTTCTATTGCCTCTTTATTGTAGCTAAACCAGCGGATGTTGAGAGAAATCTGGCATGAGATGACGAAAATGAAGAATGAACTGCATTTATAGGCGCATGATCTGCCTGAATTCCTTTACCTTGCTTCGACTTACCGGCACCTCAAACTCCAAATCATGCAGGCGCAGCAAGTATGTATTGTTGAACCAAGGGATGATTTCCTTGATTTTGGACAGGTTAACGATATAGGAACGATGGCAGCGGAAAAAACGATCCTCCGGCAGTCGATTATAAAAATCGCTGATGCTGAGCGCCATACTATATTCCTCACCTTTAGTTATTACGCTCGTACTTTTCTCTTGTGCGGAGGCGTAATAAATATCATCAGCATTCACTACGATAATCTTCTCATTTTTCCACAGATTCACCTTATCACTTACTGGATTACGTTCCTCTTCCCCCTGTCTTCCGCGAGCAGCGAACGCCCCCTCTAGCTTGTGCAGCATAGCCTTAATGCGAACCTCGCTGTAGGGTTTAAGAATATAGTCAAACGCTTCAATCTCAAACGCCTCAGCGGCATGCTCCTTATACGCAGTAATAAACACTATATAAGGTTTTACCGAGAATCTGCTAATATTCTGAGCCAGCAGGACTCCGTCAATCGAGGGAATGTTAATGTCCAGGAAAATCACATCTACCGTCTCAACCTGTAAAAATTTTAGTGCATCCAGCCCATCTTCAAATTGTGCAGCAATGTCGATTCCACTGTGAGTCTCTATTAAATAAGCCAGTTCCTGTCTCGCTAGCTCTTCATCCTCCACGATAATTGCTCTCATAGGCCCTCCTTTTTGACATCAAAATAAATGTTCGTCCCTTTATCGAGCCTCTGAATCGTAAGACCAGTTCCATAGATGAGCTTGACCCGTTGATGTACATTAAACAGTCCGATCTTATTCTCCGGCATATCGCCAGCATAGACCTTCTCTATGGTTTCTTCGCTGATGCCAGCTCCGGTATCCCGAATGCCAACTCGCACATTATCGCCTTGATCTTTTACAGAAATCGTTACGGTTCCCGTCCCTCGTACCTTCAGTATGCCATGTATGATCGCATTCTCTACAAGCGGCTGAATGATTAGACTCGGAATCCGAACCTGAACCTCATCAATATCATAGAGGACATTAAGCCGGCTTCCGAAGCGCGCTTTTTCAATCTCTACGTATTGTTGAACCTGTTGTAGCTCGCGCTTAATATCAATGAATTCATCCGTCAGCTCCAGATTGTATCTCATATAACCGGACAGATTCACGATCAGCTCGCGCGCCTTATCCGGGTTAATCCGAATCGAGGACGCAATCGCGTTCAGCGCATTGAACAGAAAGTGTGGGTTAATGCTTGTCTGCAGCGCCTTTAGCTCCGCTTTGTTCGCCATTTCTTTAATGCCCTCAACCCGCGATACTTCCATTAGTGTAGAGATCATTTGCGACAAACCTACAGCCATAGCTTGTAGAGAATAAGTGATCTTGTGGGCTCTGGTGTAATAGATTTTGAGCGCTCCCGTCACTTCACCTTTTTCCTTCAATGGAATAATAATCAGCGATTTAATCTCCGGATTCACATAATCACTATCGTCGTTACGGATCGTAATTTCACCACTGGACAACGTCACTTTAGTTTCTTCACTTATAATTTCATTGGTCGTAGTATAATCCTCTTCTCCAACACCAACGTAAGCGAGAATGAGTCTTGTATCCGAAATAGCTACAGCATCTGCACCGATATCTTCTTTGATAATTTGGCAGATGGTACGAAGCGACTCGGGATTAATATTGCGAAAATAAGGCAAGGTCTTATTGGCAATATCCAGTGCCAGCTTGGACTGCTTCGCCGCAATCCGTTCCTTTTCACCTTCCACACTCTGCACTAGCATGACAATCAGACCCACACTAATCTGGCTCATAATCATCGGAAAAGCAATTTTGGACACGATATCCACACCCAGTGACGACGGTTCGGCCATCACTAGAATGAGCAGCATCGTCAGGGCTTCACAGGCCATCCCAGCCAAAATACCGGCCATCCAGCGACGTTCACCAGAAGTGCGGCGGTATATTACCCCTGACACAATCCCTGCGGTAATACTCGTAATCAGACAAGGAAGAGAGGTTACCCCTCCGATATCAATTAAAAAACGGTGAACCCCTGAGATGATGCCTGTTATGAGTCCTACCCATGGCCCGAACAAAATCCCACCAGACACGATGGCGATAATTCGCACATTCACAAGCGAGCCTTCCACATTAATGCCACTATAGGTACCGAAGATGGCAAATAAACTGAATATCGTCGTCGCTATGGCAAGCTCCTGCGGGGCGTAGGTTCCTTTTTGAAAAATCTCTTTAAACCGCGGCAGACGAGTCAGCACGAACAGACACATCAGCAGTAGTGCAGCTCTTTCGAATAATTGCAGTAAAATCGTAAACGTATATTGCACGGTCTCCGCCTCCAAAGGACTAGATGTCGACTTATTATAAAGATAGTTCATGCCTCTGTCCATTCAGCCTATCCTTTAATACCTCTATTGAAACTCTTGTTGTATGATATGAACAGAATAAAAGCATACATATACGGAGGTGGGCGGTTTGCAAAAATTAGAACACGAGGCAGATATCATACAGCTTGTACAAAATGATCCCTGGATGATGGATATATTAGAAAATGCTAGATCGCTGCAGTTACCTGACTGGTGGGTTTGCGCTGGCTTTGTGCGTGCAAAAATTTGGGACACCCTTCATGGCTTCGAAGAACGGACACCTTTGCCAGATGTTGATGTTATTTATTATGACGACAGCAATCTTCAAGAGGAAGTGGAGAAGGATTGGGAGGCGAAGCTAAGAGATTTAAACCCCAATGTTCCCTGGTCTGTTAAAAATGAAGCAAGAATGCATACCGTCAATCAACTTCCACCTTATACATCAGCTGTTGATGCGATATCCAAGTTTCCGGAAACCGCCACAGCACTTGGACTCTCCTTAGATCCAACAGGTAAAATCATCCTAGTCGCTCCACACGGAATTTCCGATGTTATTCATGTAGTATTACGACCTACCCCACATTTTACTGAAAACCCAAGCTTACTCCCTATTTATGAACAACGCGTTATTAAAAAGAACTGGCAGGCGACGTGGAAACAGTTGCAGATCAGCACTACCTAAAATAACAAAAAGCAAGCCCCCAATATAGCAGGGCTTGCTTTTCTGGTTTTTTTACACCGCCAAATCGATACCTACTACACCAACGACATCTCCCTGACGATTCTTAATCGCTCTGGATAATGTAACACAAGAACGCTTCGTAATCGCTGATACATAAGGATTCGAGACATATTGACCTTCATTTATGGCCCCATTCCACCAATCACGTCGCTTGGCATTCAAGAGGCCAGCCGCTGGCTCGGAATAGATAAAGGTCCCATCCGTCCGATTGGACCAAATGGCTTGTACATCCGGAATTTTTTTAATGTAAGAGGTCAAAACACCTTGATGAACTTCAGTATCCGGGTCGTACAGTTCTTCCTTAGCTGAAATTGTCTCCAAGAGACTCTGCATTTCTTGAAGCCGGGCTGCATATTGGCTCATCTCGATTTCTTCTCGGGCTGCTATGCTGGTAACCGATTGCTGCAACGATTGCGACTCCGCTAACAGATTAGCGCTGACTTCGTTCAGCTGCCCGATCTGGCTCCGCTGCCGTGTCACCTGTTCCAGCGTAAGATCGACATTGGCAATCGTCTCATTCACGATAGCCACTGCCCCACTCAGCTCCGTCGTCACTTCAACAATCAGCTTGCTCTGCTTCGCGGCAGCATCGATGGTTTCTGTTACGGCGCTGCCTACCTCATCGACTCTCGACGCGATATCATTAAGTCGAAGCTTCACAGTGCCGACCTCGTTCACCCCACGTTCCACTGAAGCTTGTTCTTTCGTCACGGATTCCAGCACCTGCTGTACTCCGTTATTAATGTCGAGCAAGATGCCAGAGGAACGGTCTACCGAGCTCTTGCTTTGATCAGCCAGCTGCCGAATCCGGCTGGCCACCACCGCAAATCCACGGCCCTGTTCCCCCGCCCGGGCCGCTTCTATAAAAGCATTAAGCGCTAGCAGTGAGGTCTCATCCACAATTCCGTTAATAAGCGTATTGATCTCTTCTACCATCGCAATATGATTACTCAAGATAGTAAACTTAGCTAACATGTCCCCGCTCTGCATCTGTAAATCCTTCATCACAGCATCTGCGATGCTCAAGGAATCAACCATAGTTGTCATTCCTTGACGAGCATATTTCATATTTGACCCCAGTCTCTCCGTCAACTCTTCGATATGTGCGGTAACGGATGCTACTCCGCCCATTGTCTGATAAGCACCTTCAATATTAGCTTTAGCTTCGTTACTGCGAATCCGCAAATCCATCTCGTATTCATGTGAATAATCTGCTGTCTGCTGCAGCTCTTCTGTATGACGACTGATTTCTTCGAGTGCACCATGCAGTCGGTCCGAAGTAACTACAATCTCATTGCCAAGCAGCTCCACTTTACTATTAGCTTCTTTCAGCAGCATTTCTTTACGATAACCGTAGCGGGACAAATTTAGCAGGACCCAGCCTAGAGAAGCCATAAGCAGGATGATTACCAGCTTATGAATCCAGAACATGTCTATCAACAAACTGTAAACACTGACAAGGAGCAACAGGACGACTACAAAAATCTGGCTAGGGCGAATCTGCATCATTATTCCCACTCCACTCGATTGATGTTATGTATTCTAACATTATATCAGCAGAGTTAATTAAAGGAAATACTTTCTATACTATTCCTTTTCGATCAGTCTTTTCACACGCAAATCCATATCCCTGGAGGACCTACACCAACGTTACCGTAATATACGAATATATTTGGAGATAATTGGTCGAGAGGGAATCCGTAATTATTGTCGAATATATAAGCAAATTGCCACTGGAAAAGAGGAACACATTATGCATACTACATCTCAAACTCCTCGTCAGACCCATTGGAATCGCGTGCTGCTTAATGCATTCTGGATCATCCTGATTGTGGATTTAAGTATTCATATGTTTGTTTCTCAATGCCTATGGGGCCAACATTCGGATACCCTAACCATGGGAGAGTTTATTACTCAGTCGCTGATTCCTGATTCCATCATATTGACTTTGATCATTATTCTGGAATTTATCTATAGATGGAAACCCTTATGGTCCGAGCTAGCTATTACAGTAGCGAGCCATTTATTTGCGCTTCTGATTATCATCAATCTCAATGATGAACTGTATGTAATGTCATTAATTATGCTGCTGCCGCTGCTTGTATCCATGATCTATATGAAGTCTAGCTATATGATAGCCTCTTCTGCTGTTTGTCTACTGTACACGATCATTTTATTCATCAAGGCATCTAATCACGGATATGTCCCCATCACCCAAACTATCATTATTGTTCTTATTTTTGCCGCTACTGCTTTAGCAGGCTTTGCAGTCATCGGTCGTGGGCGTGATTTGATGCGATCACTGGAGAACTCCGTAAAGTCAGAACAGGAATTACGCATTCAGAATATAATCATGGATCGGCTATCCAAGATCGATCCTCTGACGGACCTTTATAATCATAAGACGTTTCATGAATACTTAGGATGGCTGATCGATCATCAGCAGAGTAATCCATTTCCCATGCAGCTAGCCGTTATGGACATCGACAACTTCAAAAAAGTAAATGATTCCTATGGGCATTCCGTTGGAGATATCGTATTACAAAAGGTTGCAGCGATCCTCCTCGAGCATGTCGGTCCTGATGATTTCGCGGCTCGCTTTGGCGGGGAAGAATTTGTCGTCATCCTGACTTCTAAAACCCTTGATCATTCTCATGAGATTATGAAGCATATTCTAACGTCCATCTCCGATACCCCCTTTGCGGAAATGAACGATAAAAACGTAACCGTCAGTATCGGTATGCACGATTTTATAGGAACAGATTCCAAAAACTCTACATTTCAGAAAGCAGACGATGCACTTTACGAGGCTAAGAACACCGGGAAGAACAAAATCGTAATCAGCTAAAGACCGAACACAAGCAAAAACGCCTTCGACGTCCCTAATGGACGGTAAGCGTTTATGCGAGAAATATAAGGATAATATATAGCGTGAGACTTATAAATTCTTATATTTGAACAAATAAGCCCACGGATCTTTTCACGGGCTTGTTTGTGTTCATCTGTTTGAATCTGACTGCTAAATCCCATAGCGCCTCTGTGTTTCCAAAAGCTCTACGACTGCCTGCTTCGGCACAGGTCTGCTAATCAGGTAGCCTTGAACCTTGTCGCAGCCTAATTGCTTGAGCAAATCCATTTGAATAACCTCTTCTACACCCTCTGCTACAACTTTTAGTCCCATATTATGCCCCAACTGTATAATGGACTGCACAAAAGACTGGCTGTTAGCTTTTTCTGAGAGTGAATCAATAAAGGTTTTATCCATCTTGAGCGTTGAAATCGGTAATTGCTGCAAATAGCTAAGTGATGAGTAGCCCGTTCCGAAATCATCCAAGGCGATACTAATGCCCTTAGATTTAAGAAACTGCAGCTTACCCAGAATACTCTCAAATGATTTCATAAAAATAGACTCCGTGATTTCCAGCTCAAGACAGCTTGGATTTAGGCCACTTACTGCCAGACTATCCTGTACCATCTCGATAAAATCGTTCTGGAATAGCTGAATAATCGAAATATTGACCGATATTTTATAAGGAACACCTGTACGATCTTGAATACCTTTCATAAAGATGCAAGATTCGCGAAGCACCCATTCACCAATATCGATGATCAGTCTGGAATCCTCAGCAATTTTTATAAACGAAAGTGGAGATACAGAACCAAGCGATGGGCTGTTCCAACGAATTAAAGCTTCAAAGCCTGAGATGAATCCGGATTCGATATCCATCTGGGGCTGATAGTTCAGTTCAAATTCATTATTGTTCATTGCACTGCGCAAATGTTTCTCTATATTCATTCGTTCATTAAACGCTGTATGCATCGATTTGTTATAGACTACATAAGTTCCCTTGCCATCCTCTTTAGCACGGTACATCGCCACATCCGCATTACTCAAAATTTGCTCGGCCGTCTCCCCATCCTCTGGATAAAAGGAAATTCCGATGCTTAGCGAGACATACAGATTACTCTCTCCTATTAAAAAGGACTGCCTGAACGCTCTCATTATACGCTCTGCCAGATTCAACACAGCCTCACGGTCCTCTGTATCCTTAATAAAAATAACAAATTCATCTCCACCTAGCCGTGAGAGCATATCTCCTTCCCGCATCAGTGACTGCAATCTCTCACTTGCCTTCCGGATGAGTACATCCCCGGATTTATGACCTAAGGTATCGTTGATGTATTTGAAATTATCTGAATCTAAAAACAGTAGTGCAAATTTCCCTCCCGGATGCTTTAGATACTTCTCCATGGTCTCCAGCAGACATAAACGGTTAGGCAAGTTACTAAGCGCATCCACATAAGCCAGACGATGCATATGTTTCTGATTGTCTAGAAGCATATTATATTGTACCAGAAGCTCCTGTTGAGTGGTCGCGAGCTGCTCATAGGTCGCCCCAAGTTCTTGGTAGCTGTTGCTCAGTTCAAGCTCCGCTTGCTTCCGCTCGCTGATATCAATCAAGGAGCCCATGAATAACAGAACTTCATCCTTTGGATTAACGGTAGCCTTACCCCTAACTTCAAACCACACGATTTGATTGTCTTTGGTAATCATGCGGAACTCCGTTTCGAAAATAGGTGTAACACCCTCCAGGTGATCATATTTAAGCTTACGGGTTGAAGCTAGGTCATCGGGATGAACAATACTAAAAGCTCCCTCTTCAAACGAGTTGATTTCATCCTTCGTGTAACCTATGAGGTCATACCATCGGTCTGATAAATGAAATCGTCTCGCCTCCAAATCAAACTCCCACATATATGCACCAGAACCTTCTGTGGTGAGCCGGAAACGTCGTTCACTGATTTGAAGCCTATTAAATTGTTCCTGTAGATCGACCTCTGTCGCTGAGAGCTCTTCGTATGTAGCTTCCAATTCCTTATAACTTAGCTGTAGCCTCAGCTCATTTTGTTTACGATTATCGATATCCACACCTACAAGTACAAAGATATCGGCTGCTTGCTTATCAAGTCCTTTTAATAAGGCTGTCCGGAATGAGAAATATCGCGATTCAGATGACTGGTCTGGGAGCTTAATTTCTACGTTGTTAATATATTCATTCCGTATTGCCCGCATCAAAAGATCACGGATTGCAGCCGTACTACCTTTTAGACCATCGATATCGTCAATATTTACTCCCAGCACCTCTTTTTCGCTTAAACCCGTCATCCGCTCAGCAAACTTGTTAAACCGTACTACCTTTTTATCTGCCTGCACCGCCCAAACTACCATGCCACTATGCTCTATAACATCCTCAAAAAATTGATGCTCTGAATAAACAGCACGCCGTAAACGATTAATATTCATTTTAAGCAGGACTCCACCCAGCATAAGAAGACAGAATAGAAGGATTGCTCCGTAAACCCATCTTTTGTGGATCATGCCTTTATAATAATCAGAATGAACGAAGAAATAGTTCTGGTACAATTCTTCAAAAGCACCCGAATGCTGTAATTCCACCAATCTCTCGTTAACATAAGAAACTAACTCCGGTGTAGACCTATTGATTGCAAAAGCCACATCCCTGGGATAAAGATCATTCATTTTCTTAATAATACTGTCCGTCTTCCCCTGTTCAACGAGCAGATAATCGACCACCTCCTGATTCTCAAATAGAAGGTCAATCTCCCCTTTTTCTAAAGCCTCCAAGGCTTCAGGAATCGTTGCATATTCTACGTAATCATTAATTCCCAGTTTCCCGTTCAGTACTGTTTCAGAATACTGCCCGTTTCCTAGACCTATCTTATAACCTCCAAGCTTATTTAAATCGATCTCACCCTTAAGCCCTCGCCTTGCGTAGATTGAAATATAGCTTTTGAAAACAGGTTCCGAAAATAACAACTCTTGTTTTCGTCCTTCCGTTACTGCCATTAGACCCGCTGTTTCGATATCTCCCTGAACGAGGCGATTATATACATCAGGCCACTTCCCTGTACTGTAGTGGACATCGTAATCCTGCTTCTCAAAGATCATATTACTCAATTCAATATCAAAACCAGTCATGTACCCATCTTTTATATATTTATAAGGTGGATATTCCAGCTCTACTTGATATTCGATCTCCTTTCTTTCGGCGTGAATGGCAGTAGGAGGTAAGAGCATAAATAGAATGCTAATCAGAAGCAACAGTCTGCACTGCTTCATCGCTCATCCCCCCTTTTTACTGAATTTACAGTAATATCCTAAATGTTATTCGACAAAATATGGCAATACCCCTGCTTTTTCTTTCCTCGTCACATAATATACGCAAATCCCAGCAATGAACCCTTCCCTTTGTAAATTATATAAAATTACGGATGCTACATTTTTATATTGCTTTTTAGATGGAAAATGTGGATAATAGCAATAATGATACAAGTTGATAATGATTATCATTATTAAATAAGTTATTGATTTCACTTTACAATATTTAAGTTAAAAGGAGACTGATCACCCATGAACGTTACCTCTACCCGAACAACACTACAGGTTGACGATTATCTGGATCTGCTCAATCTTGCCGTTAAAGTTGGAGATTTAAAATGGCAAAAAGAAATTAAATCCAGATTGCAATACATTCTTTGTCTGCCGACAAGATAATCTTTCTGAATATTCGCCGCATTCCTTTAGGGAATGCGGCTTTTTTTGCTTGTATGATTGGCAGCCATGTAAGAATAGGAGTATCCCCGCGTCACGTGAGGGTTAATGATATAGTATAATTATCAGCATAATATATTGAATACAAAGTCCTTCAGATTGGAGCGTGTCAGCTTGAAAAAGTATTTAGCTTTATTCTTATTGATCAGCGTGTTATGGATACCCGTTGCATACGCCGCCGAAATCCCTGCTCAACAGGGATTAGTAACCGATAAAGCTGGAATGTTTAGTTCCGCAGAAGCGACGTCCATTTCTGCTGCTGCCACTGGAGATCTCGTTACTATGCATGTACTCACCGTAGATTCCTTAAACGGTACTCCGGCCGATAGATACGCCGAGGATACTTACGCCTCATGGGGACTGTCCACTCGCGATATTCTCTTGCTGATCTCTGCTGGCGATCAGTCCATTGAACTTAATTTTAACAATCCTGGCTTTCAAACCTCGTTAAATGCCTGGTCCCAAAATCAGGGAGGGAAATCAGGAAGTGCTGCAATTACAGCGCTGCTTGATACTTATTTCATCCCTTATGCCAGAGAAGGAGACTTCGCTGGAGGGACAAAGGCTTTAATTAAAGCGGTCCATTCCATCGGGGAGAGTACCGGAAATGCTGGAGGAAGTGCAGGAAGCGGTAGCGCAGTTGGCAGTACGAATAGCGGTTCAGGGAACGAAACCTCCGGTAAACCAGGGAATTCGGTCAGTACAGGAAGCCGCTCCAGTAGCTCCATGTTTACGATTGCCGCCATTCTAATCGGAATCGTACTAATACTACTTGTGCTATTTATTGTGATCACAGGTCTACGTCGACGCAAACAGCTAAACGCACAACAAGAGCAGTTATCCGATTTGCTAGTACGGGCGAATCGAGCATTGGAGTCATTAAAGCCATTTCAAGGGATCGTTCAGGGAAAAACCGAGGTACTGGTAGAAGGCATTTCAAAACGACTCTCTGCAAAGCTCGTTGAAATCTCTTCACTGCAAAATGATGGGCAAGGTGTACAGCCACCCTTTTATCGTTTGACTGCCCTTAAGGCAGCCGTGGAACAATTACAGCAGACAGAGGACTCCTTCCGCGCAGCGCTTGAGGAGGAAGAGAAGAACATTGCTGTCATCAGTGAAGCTGATCGCAATGTTAAACAACGAATTACAGAGCTGAAAGAGGATGCACCAGAGCTTGAAGAGCAGCTACAAGGTGCGGTTAAAGAAACTGGCTATGCACTTCAAGAAATTGTAGAAGAGCTCAAGGAGCTTGCCGAGGAGACC
>Ga0153923_100131_pt1 | contig 34845 bp, 38 predicted proteins | sample TSNJ007MetaG_FD_104682 | JGI IMG/M metagenome (GOLD analysis project Ga0153923, IMG submission 104682) | Attine ant fungus gardens microbial communities from New Jersey, USA - TSNJ007 MetaG | ecosystem: Host-associated > Fungi > Mycelium > Unclassified | place: USA: New Jersey, Brendon T. Byrne...
GTGTGGCATCGTGGTATCGTCGGTAAGTCGAACGTCAATCAGGCGCTGTATGACGCGCTAACCGTGCTCCAGCACCGCGGCCAGGACGCTGCCGGTATCGTGACCAGCCATGATGGCCGGTTGTTCCTGCGCAAGGACAATGGCCTGGTGCGTGACGTGTTTCAGCAGCGTCACATGCAGCGCCTGGTCGGCCACATGGGGATCGGCCACGTCCGTTACCCGACCGCCGGCAGCTCGACCTCGGCCGAAGCACAGCCGTTCTACGTCAACTCGCCTTACGGCATCACCCTGGCGCACAACGGCAACCTGACCAACGTCGAACAGTTGGCCAAGGAGATCTACGAATCCGACCTGCGTCACGTCAACACCAGTTCCGACTCGGAAGTGCTGCTCAACGTGTTCGCCCATGAGCTGGCCCAGCGCGGCAAGCTGCAACCGACCGAAGAAGACGTGTTTGCCGCCGTAACCGACGTGCACAACCGTTGCGTCGGCGGTTATGCGGTGGTGGCGATGATCACCGGTTACGGCATCGTCGGTTTCCGTGACCCGCACGGCATCCGTCCGATCGTGTTCGGCCAGCGTCACACCGACGAAGGCGTCGAGTACATGATCGCTTCCGAAAGCGTCTCGCTGGACGTGCTCGGTTTCACCCTGATCCGCGATCTGGCGCCGGGCGAAGCGGTCTACATCACCGAAGACGGCAAGCTGCACACCCGTCAGTGCGCAACCAACCCGTCGCTGACCCCGTGCATTTTCGAACACGTCTACCTGGCGCGTCCGGATTCGATCATCGACGGCGTGTCGGTGTACAAGGCGCGTCTGCGCATGGGCGAAAAACTCGCCGAGAAGATCCTGCGCGAGCGTCCGGAACACGACATCGACGTGGTCATCCCGATTCCGGACACCAGCCGCACCGCCGCGCTGGAGCTGGCGAACCACCTGGGCGTGAAATTCCGCGAAGGCTTCGTCAAGAACCGTTATATCGGCCGGACCTTCATCATGCCGGGCCAGGCGGCGCGCAAGAAGTCAGTTCGCCAGAAGCTCAACGCCATCGAACTGGAATTCCGCGGCAAGAACGTGATGCTGGTCGACGACTCGATCGTGCGCGGCACCACCTGCAAGCAGATCATCCAGATGGCCCGCGAAGCCGGCGCGAAAAACGTCTACTTCTGCTCGGCGGCCCCGGCCGTGCGCTTCCCGAACGTTTACGGCATCGACATGCCAAGCGCTCACGAACTGATCGCCCACAATCGTTCGACTCAGGACGTGGCGGATCTGATCGGCGCTGACTGGCTGATCTATCAGGACCTGCCTGACTTGATTGAAGCGGTGGGTGGCGGCAAGATCAAGATCGAAAACTTCGATTGCGCGGTGTTCGACGGCAAGTACGTCACCGGCGACGTCGACGAGGCTTACCTGGACAAGATCGAGCAGGCACGCAACGATGCCTCCAAGGTCAAGACCCAGGCGGTCAGTGCGATCATCGATCTGTACAACAACTGAGTTTCTACCGGCCCTGAGGGGCCGGTTTTGTATCTGACTTTTAATTTTCAAGAACAGGGCAAGGAGTGACAGCATGAGTCAGGAATGGGATGCCGGTCGGCTGGACAGCGACCTCGAAGGCGTAGCGTTCGACACCCTCGCCGTACGTGCCGGTCAGCACCGTACGCCGGAAGGCGAACACGGTGATCCGATGTTCTTCACTTCCAGCTACGTGTTCCGCACCGCTGCCGACGCGGCTGCGCGGTTTGCCGGGGAAGTGCCGGGCAACGTGTACTCGCGCTACACCAACCCGACCGTGCGTGCGTTCGAAGAGCGCATCGCTGCGCTGGAAGGCGCCGAGCAAGCGGTCGCCACCGCCACGGGCATGGCCGCGATCATGGCGGTAGTGATGAGCCTGTGCAGTGCCGGCGACCACGTTCTGGTGTCGCGCAGCGTGTTCGGTTCGACCATCAGCCTGTTCGAGAAGTACTTCAAGCGTTTCGGTGTGCAAGTCGACTACGTGCCGCTGGCCGATCTGTCGGGTTGGGATGCGGCGATCAAGCCGAACACCAGGCTGCTGTTCGTCGAGTCGCCGTCCAACCCGCTGGCTGAACTGGTGGATATCACCGCGCTGGCGGAAATCGCTCACGCCAAAGGCGCGATGCTGGTGGTCGACAACTGCTTCTGCACGCCTGCCTTGCAGCAACCGCTGAAACTCGGTGCGGACATTGTTGTGCACTCGGCAACCAAGTTCATCGACGGCCAGGGCCGTTGCATGGGCGGTGTGGTGGCCGGTCGTAGCGAGCAGATGAAAGAAGTCGTCGGCTTCCTGCGCACCGCCGGGCCGACCCTGAGCCCGTTCAACGCGTGGATCTTCCTCAAAGGCCTGGAAACCCTGAACCTGCGGATGAAGGCGCACTGCGCCAACGCCCAGCAACTGGCCGAATGGCTGGAGCAGCAGGACGGCATCGAAAAAGTCCATTACGCCGGTCTCAAGAGCCATCCGCAGCACGAACTGGCCCAGCGTCAGCAAAAGGGCTTCGGTGCGGTGGTGAGTTTCGAGGTCAAGGGCGGTAAAGAGGGCGCGTGGCGCTTTATCGATGCCACCCGCTTGATCTCGATCACCGCCAACCTCGGTGACAGTAAAACCACGATCACCCATCCGAGCACCACCTCCCATGGCCGTCTGGCGCCACAGGAGCGTGAAGCGGCAGGGATTCGTGACAGCCTGATCCGCATCGCGGTCGGTCTGGAAGACGTGGCGGACCTGCAGGCCGATCTGTCGCGCGGTCTGGCGGCGTTGTGATCGAGTTGTCTACTCCGAAGGCGGGCACCCATGGCCGCGTGGCGCTGGTCACCGGTGCTGCGCGTGGTATCGGTCTGGGCATTGCCGCCTGGCTGATCAGCGAAGGCTGGCAAGTGGTGCTGACCGATCTGGATCGCGCGCGTGGTTCGAAAGTGGCGAAGGTGCTGGGCGAGAATGCCTGGTTCATCGCCATGGACGTTGCGGATGAGGGGCAGGTCGCGCTGGGTGTCGCCGAGGTGTTGGGGCAGTTCGGTCGCCTGGATGCGCTGGTGTGCAATGCGGCGGTGGCCGATCCGCACAACATCACCCTGGAAAGTCTCGATCTGGCCTACTGGAATCGGGTGCTGGCGGTGAACCTCAGCGGGCCGATGCTGCTGGCCAAGCACTGTGCGCCGTATCTGCGCGCGCACAACGGTTCGATCGTCAATCTGGCCTCGACCCGTGCTCGGCAATCGGAGGCCGATTCCGAGGCGTATGCGGCGAGCAAGGGCGGTTTGTTGGCGCTTACGCATGCGCTGGCGATCAGTCTCGGGCCGGAAATTCGCGTCAATGCGGTCAGTCCTGGCTGGATTGATGCCCGGGATCCTTCTGCGCGTCGAGCCGAGCCTTTGGCCGATGCCGATCATGCGCAGCATCCGGCGGGCAGGGTAGGAACGGTCGAGGACGTTGCGGCGATGGTGGCGTGGCTGCTGTCGCGCAATGCCGGGTTTGTGACCGGGCAGGAATTCGTCGTGGATGGCGGCATGACCAAGAAGATGATTTACACGGACTAAGAAGCGAAGCCGCAAACCTGTAGGAGTGAGCCTGCTCGCGATAGCGGTTTCAGGGTTGTTGCTTTCTTCAGGGAATGAAGCAATTTTGTCTTTTTCAGAAAAACTTCAATCCTGCTATTGACTTAGGTTCGCTACCTGCGTAAATTTCGCGGCCTCGGAGATGCAAACGGGTGATTAGCTCAGCTGGGAGAGCGTCTGCCTTACAAGCAGAATGTCGGCGGTTCGATCCCGTCATCACCCACCACTCCCCGAGAGACTTGCGAAAGCAAGAGCGTAGGCTGAAAGTGCCTGCACCGACGCGCAGCGGTAGTTCAGTCGGTTAGAATACCGGCCTGTCACGCCGGGGGTCGCGGGTTCGAGTCCCGTCCGCTGCGCCATATTTTACGAGTCAGGCAATGTCTGGTTCGCGATTGCAAAGCACCGAAGCTTTCAATCAAAACGAGTTACTTGAGCGCAAGCTCAAAGCGATACGCAGCGGTAGTTCAGTCGGTTAGAATACCGGCCTGTCACGCCGGGGGTCGCGGGTTCGAGTCCCGTCCGCTGCGCCATATCTGTTTCAAGGACCACTGAACGCCTTGAAACACCGAAAGCAACCGCTGGTTGGTTCGGAATCGATAGCAAAGACCCTGGTCGAAAGACCGGGGTTTTTTGTGTCTGAAATTTGACCCTCTCTCCCTTCATTACCCAGCCCTGCACAAATCCCTGTAGGAGCTGCGGCACGCTGCGATCTTTTGATTTTGATCGTAGAAGCAGGAGCAAAAGATCGCAGCCTCGTTTCACTCGACAGCTCCTACATGGAGTAGGTAACCGCATTCGAATAGGTATGGCGGATTGACCTCGTGCGGTGCCACGTCGCATTGATTTTTTGATTCTTTAGTCAAATTTTTGTAACTGGTTGTTTGCTGCGAGCCCAGAAACCTTTAAAGTTAACCTTTCGGTCAGCTTTGCACTGTCAACACGCCCTTTGTTTCGCCAAGAAGGGCTTCTGCAAGACTCGAGATTCCCAGTAGATAACCAGAAGGGCGGACACATAACCGCCCAGAGGATGATCCATGTCCAACCGTGATATATCCCGGCGCTCGTTCCTCCAGGGCGGGCTGGTGGCGGGTGTGAGCGTTACGCTCACGCCGCTCAGCAGTCAGGCGCTGGCTGCCTTGATGGAAAACAGCGTAACCGTGCCGTCCGAGAAGTGGCTCGGCAACAACGGCAAGGCACGCCAGCGTAACGATGCCCTGTCCAAAGTCTGCGGCAGCAAAGTCTTTGCCCGCGACATTCGCTCCAAGGACATGCCGGGCTGGCCTGAACAGCAAGGCCACGCCATGCTGCTGAAAACCATCAAGGCTGACCGTATCTACGAAGGCTACGACCTGTCGTGGCTCGGTGCCGACTTGCAGCCTGACCGCATCGTCACCGCAGCTGACCTGGACAAGGACGGTATCGTCTTCCCCGAAGAGCACGCGCCGGACCCCTTGCTGCCGGAAGGCAAAGTGCCGATGTTCATCGGCCACCCGGTGGCGATCCTGATCTGGAACGATTTCGAGCGTTTCCGTCAGGCCAAGAACAAACTCAAATTCAATGACAAGGCGATTCGTTACGGTGCACAAGTGCCGTACTACGAAGGCGACCCCTATGGCAGCTTCCGCTACGTGCGCGTGGGTGGCCCGACCTCGGCCGACGAAGACGAATTCGCCAGCCTGAAAGACTCGATCCTGTTCCCGATGCTGAAAAACCGGCGTCCGGTGTGGAATTCCCAGCCGAACCTGCACGGCAACCTGACTGAGCGCGGTCTGTTCTACGCTGACCGCATGAAGCAGCAGATCGACACACCGCCGGAGAACTGGCTGGTGTTCGATGAGCGCTACAAGACCCCGTCGATCGAACCGGCCGCCATGGAGCCGGACAACGGCAACGGCTGGTACGACCCGAAAACCAAGACCCTGCACTTCGTGGTCGCCACCCAGTGCCCGCTGGAAGCGGCGACCGAGACCGCGAAAATGATCGCGCCGTCGCGCTTCGGCCTGGACAACCTGAACATGCACCCGGGTTACACCGTGGGCTACGGTTCCAAAGACCACAACATCTTCGTCTACTACGCGGCCCTCGCTGCGCTGTATGGCGCCGGTGTGCCGATCCGTCTGGCCAACGACCGCTACGAGCAGTTCCAGAGCGGCATCAAGCGCCACCCGTTCGATATCCGCTATCAACTGGCTGTGGACAAGAACGACTACAGCTTCAAGATTTTCCGCGCCGAGATGAGCGTCGATGGCGGCGGTCGCATCAACTACAGCCCGTCGGTGGCGGCGGTGGGTGCCACGGCGGCGCAGTCGATCTACTACATGCCGCAGAACGATCTGCAGGTCACCGCTTACCACTCGCGTGGTGTTGAAGCGGGTTCGATGCGCGGTTACGGCACCCTGCAAAGCATGGCCTCGACCGAAATGATGGTCGACGAAATCGCCAACCGCCTTGGTGTTGACGCGATTGATCTGCGTCGCAAGAACGCCTTGCGTTCGGGCATGAAAAACACCCAGGGCGCGATCCCGGCGGGCGCCCTGCGCCTGCACGAAATTCTCGACAAGGCCTCGGTGCACGAAGTCTGGAAAAATCGCGACGCGATCAAGAAACAGCGCGAAGCCGCCGACCCGGACAACTGGTACGGCGTGGGTTTTGCCATTTGCCAGAAAGACTTCGGCACTGGCTCCGAAGCGCCGATGGCCAGCATCGAATTCACCGCTGAAGGGCGCATCACCCTGCGCCACATCGGTATCGAAATCGGCACCGGCATGTCCACTTCGCAAGCACTGGTCGTCGCCGATTTCCTCGGCAGCCCGGCGCATGACGTGAAGACCGGCGAAACCGAATGGAAGGAAATGCAGCTGATCACCAGCGGCAACCCTTACATCATGAGTCAGGCCGAGCAGGACAACCTGCTGCGCAACCCGCGTTGGGTTGGCAAGCTGGCCTCCGCTTCGTCCGCGACCAACTCGGCTTACTACTTCAGCCACGCCACCCGTGAAGCGGCGCGCGTGCTGTTCAACAACGGCTTGTGGCCGGCGGCCATGGAAATCTGGCGGCAGGGCCCTTACGGCGGTCAAGCCAACCCTTACGTCGTGCGTCGTGAAGATGCGCATTGGGTCGACGGCAAACTCACTGCCAACGGTATGCAGCCGTTGACTTTCGAAGAGCTGGCCAAGCGCGCTCACGAACGTGGTCTGGTCACCGGCGCCACCGTTCACGCGTTCAACCGCTGGAGCTGGGCTGAAGCCGAATACAGCATCGACGGCGTGCGCGAGCGTCTGCCGCTCGACGGTCTGGCCGTGAAGTACGGCGATGGCGCGCCGAAGGCGAAGAAAGCGCTGATGAGCACCGCAGGTTTCCACCTGCTGGATCGCCAGAACATCAACTACCCGGTGGTCCAGTTGAACAACGCCGCTGTGACCTACTACAGCCCGGTCGCAACGCTGGTGGAACTGAAGGTCAACAAAGGCTCGGCGGAAGTCGAAGTGCTCAACCACCATTCGTGGGTCGAGTGCGGTCGGGTGCTGGTCGAAGAACTGGTCAAGGGCCAGCTCGAAGGCGGGATCGCCATGGGCATCGGTCACGCACTGATGGAAGAGATGCCGCTGTACGAAGGCGGGCCGGGGGAGGGTGACTGGAACTTCAACCGCTATCGCCTGCCGATGGCCCGTCACGTCGCGGTGTGGAAGCAGACCGCGGAGATTCTGCCGCCGCTGTCACCAAGCGATCCGTCCAAAGGCATCGCTGAAGTGGTGATGATCCCGGTGGTTGGTGCCATCGGTAACGCCGTGGCGCATGCCATCGGTAAACGTGTTCGCGATCTGCCAATCACTGCTGCGCGCATCAAGGAGGCCCTCAATGGCTAACCGTCCGCTTCAACTGACCCTCAATGGTAATCCGTCGGCCCGGTGGACATCCCTGATGACCTGCCGATGATCGATTACCTGCACGAATACAAGAACCTCACCGGTTCGCGCCTGGGCTGCGGCCAGGGCATCTGCCACGCCTGTGTGGTGATCGTCGACAACCCGGACGGCACCAGCGAAGAAGTGCGCACCTGCATCACCGGCGCGCATTACTTCGAAGGCAAGAAAGTGCGCACCATCGAAGCCCACGCCAAGCGCGATGAGAGCGGTCAGGTCACTGAGCTGAACCCGATCCAGCAGCGCTTCGTCGACGAATTCGCTTTCCAGTGCAGCTACTGCGCACCGGGCTTCGTCAACGCCGCGACGGTGCTGGTGGAGAAGCTGCAGCGCCAGCCGATCGCCAAAAGCAAACTGGAACAGGTCATCGAGGACAGCCTCGGCCATCACGTCTGCCGTTGCACCGGGTACGTGCGTTACTACAATGCCACCCGCAACGTGCTGACCGATCTCGGCCTGGTCAAGGAGGGTTGAGCATGAAGCATCTACTGACCCGCCTGACCCTGGCGGTCGGGCTGGCTGCGCCGCTGTTGTCGGCCCACGCCGACGATCAGGTCAAGCGCGGCGAATACCTCGCCCGCGCCGCCGACTGCATGGCGTGCCATACCGCACCGGGCGGCGCGCCGTTTGCCGGCGGGCTGCCGATCGTGTCGCCGTTCGGCACGATCTATGGCACCAACATCACCCCGAGCAAAGAGCACGGCATCGGCCAATACAGCGATGACGAGTTCTTCGCTGCGCTGACCGAGGGCAAGCGTCGTGACGGCGCCAATCTGTACCCGGCGATGCCGTACACCTCGTATCACCTGATGCCTCGGGAAGACTCGGATGCGATTCACGCGTACCTGAAAACCATCGAGCCGATCGAGCGCGCCGCGCCGGTCACCAGTTTGAGCTTTCCGTTCAACGTGCGTCCGGGCCTGATCGGCTGGAACATGCTGTACGGCAAGGCCTTGAAGCTGGAGTCTGGCGAAGGCAAAAGCGAAGCCTGGAAGCGCGGCCAGTACATGGTCGAAGTGCTCGGTCACTGCGGCGAATGCCACACGCCACGCGGCCTGCCGGGCGCGATGCAATTGGACAAGCGCCTGACCGGCGGCATCCTCAACGGTTATCTGGCACCGAGCCTGCTCGCCACCGATCTGGCGGCGCGCGGCTGGAATCAGCAGGATCTGAGCACGTTCCTCAAGCACGGCATGAGCGCCCAGGGCACGATGTTCAACGAGATGTTCCCGGTGTTCCACAACAGCACTCAGGGCCTGAACGATCAGGATCTGGCGGCGATGGCGACCTTCCTGCTTGGCGACAAGCCGCCAGCGGCAAAAGAGCTGACTGAAGTGTCGCTGGACAAGCTCAGCCCGAGCGCCCAGCGCGGCCGTCAGGAATATTTGAACGTCTGCGCCGGTTGCCATGCCGCCGGTGGTGAAGGCAAGCCGCACATCGCCGTGGCCATGCGCGGCAATACCACGCTGCGCCTGGAAGATCCGCGCAACCTGGTGCGGGTGATCGAGGACGGTATCGGTGAGCAGAAATTCGCTGGATTCGAACACATGCAACCGATGCCGGGTTTCGCCGACAAGCTCAAACCTGAGCAACTGACTGATCTGCTGAACTACCTGCGTCAAGGCTGGGGCGGTCAATCGGCTGAACTGGCGGTGAGCGACGTGCAGAAACTGCAGGCTGACGCTCCGGCCGTCGAGCACAAGGCGCACTGACATGCAGCATCTCGATCTACAGGTTGTGCGGCGGGCACTGGAGTGGTCGGTAGCGGGGCAGCGCATTTGGCTCTGCACCGTGCTGACCACTTACGGCTCGGCGCCGCGTGCACCGGGTTCGCTGCTGGCGGTGAACGATAGAGGCCAGTGGATCGGCTCGCTGTCCGGTGGCTGTGTTGAGGAAGACTTTCTCGAGCGCGTCGCTGAAGGTGCGTTTCTCGATGCGGTCAACGTCGTGCGTTACGGCGAAGGTGATGATCCGCGCTCGCGGGTCAGCCTGCCCTGTGGCGGCATTCTTGACGTACTGGTAGAGAAATTTGACGCCAATTGCGAGGTGCAGGCGCATCTGCGTGAACTCGAATCGGCGTTGCTTGGGCAGCGCCGCTTGATTCGCGAAGTTGATCTGGCCATTGGTGCGCGCAGTCTGTTCGCTGATCGCGAGCAGGGCGCGCGCATCGAGCGCGAGATTGATCGGGTGCGGATTCGCGTCGGTGCCGCCCAGCGCTTGCTGCTGGCGGGGTACTCCAGCGTGGCGCAGGCCTGTGCCGAGTTTGCAGTGGGTCTCGGTTTCGAAGTGATTCTTTGCGATCCGCGCGACGAAGTGCTCGAAGGCGTGGTGCTGGATGGCGTGGAGATTCGTCGACAGTTGCCGTCGGTGTTCATCGCCGATGGCGGTTGTCACCGCGATACCGCGGTGGTGGCGCTGACCCATGATCCGCGCATCGACGATCTGGCGATGATGGAAGCGGTGCGAACCGAGGCGTTTTACATCGGCGTCATGGGCTCGCAGCAGACTTCGCAGAAACGCTTCGAGCGCTTGCGCAGGATTGGAGGGCTGGGGGAGGTTGAGCTGGCGCGGATTCATGCGCCAATCGGGCTTAACCTGGGCAGCAAGACACCGGCGGAGATCGCCTTGGCGGTGCTGGCGGATATCTTGCGGATCCGAAGCGGGATTAGCCGAGAACAGCTCTGATCTGAATTTTGCAAATATTTGTGGCGAGGGAGCTTGCTCCCGCTGGACTGCGCAGCAGGCCTTCTTTTCAGAAAGAGGGTCCGCTGCGCGACCCGGCGGGAGCAAGCCCCCTCGCCACAGTTGTTTGTCAGTCAAGAAAACTGATCAGAAACCCAATTTGTCACGCAACCCGTAATACCACGCACCCAACGCCGCAAACGGCGTGCGCAGCAACTGCCCGCCCGGGAACGGATAGTGCGGCAGATCGGCAAACGCATCAAAACGTTCAGCCTGGCCGCGCAACGCTTCGGCCAGTACCTTGCCGGCCAGATGCGTGTACGTCACGCCGTGGCCGCTGCAGCCTTGCGAATAGTAGATGTTGTCGCCCAAGCGCCCAACCTGTGGCAGGCGCGACAGGGTCAGCAGGAAATTGCCCGTCCACGCGTAGTCGATCTTCACGTCTTTCAGTTGCGGGAACGCCTTGAGCATTTTCGGGCGGATGATCGCTTCGATGTTTGCCGGATCCCGCGCACCGTAAACCACGCCGCCGCCGAAGATCAGACGCTTGTCGCCGGTCAGTCGATAGTAGTCGAGCAGGTAATTGCAGTCTTCGACGCAGTAGTCTTGCGGCAACAGAGTTTTCGCCAGCTCATCGCCCAGCGGTTCGGTGGTGATCACCTGAGTGCCGCACGGCATCGATTTGGCCGCCAGTTCCGGTACCAGATTACCGAGGTAGGCGTTGCCGGCAACGATGATGAACTTGGCTCTGACCTTGCCTTGCGGCGTATGCACCACCGGGTTGGCGCCGCGTTCAATGCGTACGGCAGGGGATTGCTCGTAGATCGTGCCGCCGAGGGACTCGACTGCAGCGGCTTCACCGAGCGCCAGGTTCAGCGGATGAATGTGTCCACCGCTCATGTCGAGCATGCCGCCGACGTATTGATCGCACGCCACCACTTCGCGAATGCGGCGCTGATCGAGCAGTTCCAGTTGCGTGTGGCCAAAGCGCTCCCACAGGCGCTTCTGCGACTCCAGGTGACCCATCTGCTTGGCGGAGAGGGCGGCGAACACGCCGCCGTCCTTCAGGTCGCACTGGATGTTGTACTTGGCCACGCGCTCCCGAATGATCCGGCCGCCTTCGAAGGCCATCTGCCCGAGCAGTTGCGCCTGCTTCGGGCCAACGGTGCGCTCGATGACGTCGATGTCACGGCTATAGCTGTTGACGATCTGCCCGCCATTACGCCCCGACGCACCGAAGCCGACCTTGGCTGCTTCCAGCACCGTCACGCGAAAACCGTTCTCCAGCAGAAACAAGGCCGAGGACAGCCCGGTGTACCCGGCGCCGATCACACAGACATCCGTCTCCACATCATCCTGCAAGGCCGGACGTGGCGGTACGGCATTGGCCGACGCGGCGTAATAAGACTCTGGGTAAGGGGTGTTCGCCATCCTGCAGCCTCTGTTTAATATATTTTACGAGTGCGCCGATCCTACCCGAGTTGAAAAACCTCCGCCAGCCACCGGAAAAATCTTCTTCACCGGCCCGAAATTAAATATTTTGCATATTCATAGGGTTAGGTGAAAAAAAGGTGTTGACACCCCTCCGGAATTCCGTAGAATGCCGCCTCACAGCAGGCACGTAGCTCAGTTGGTTAGAGCACCACCTTGACATGGTGGGGGTCGTTGGTTCGAGTCCAATCGCGCCTACCAAACAAAATCCGCTCTGCTGGGCGGTCTAGAAGGGCTCACCGAAAGGTGGGCCCTTTTTTGTTGTCTGGTGTTTGGGCAAACTTTGGGAATATATTGGGCAAACGATTTCTAGATCCCAGATGATGGAGCAAGGAATGCAGAGTTCGCCAGCCCCGAAAACTCAATTGGATAAAGCGTACTCTTCAATTCTTGCAATGGAGAAAGCCAAAACCCTCGATGATTTCGAAGAAAATTGGAAAAACTTTCTTTTCCAATTAGAGCGCTGCTTCAACAAGGCGCAGGCCCATTACAAAAAAAGCCCTAAGTGGGATTCATGGTGGGGTAAATACAAAAAGCTCAGGACTTCAGATGAGCTTTTGTCGTATTTGATCAAAGCTCGAGGAGCGGAAGAGCATTCCGTTGAAGAGATTGTTAAACGTCATGAGAGCGGGATTGGGATCAACGCCGCTAAGGGCAACGCCGTTTATATTGAGAGCATCACATTCGATGAGCTTGGAAATATAAACATTAAATCCCCTCAGGATCTAAAGATCACTTTCATCCCTGAAAGAATGATTTTGCTGCCGGTTTCGTACTACGACCGGATCTATGACGTCCCAAAGCGTCACTTGGGGAAGGACATCGACTCTAACGACGTGTGCAGCATTGCTAGACTCGCTCACGCTTTCTACTCGACCTTCCTTTTATCTGCTGAACAGTACTTTGTGAAGTGATCAAACCTTCAGATCAGCGCTCACTTTCATGTACACCAATGCGTCTTCGCCATGGCCCGCCTGGTAGTGTTCAGTCATCTTGACGTCCGCGTGCCCCATCAGCCCTTGGATGTATTCCTGCGGGAAACCCTGCTGCTCGTACAACCACGCACCCAGTGCACGGATCTCGTGAAAGGTGGGTCGCTCGCCGGCTGGCATGTCCTTGTATGCCTCGGAGTCATCCCGGGCCTGCGCGAATGACTTCGTCAGGTAATCGGGCGTCACGGCGTTCCAGTGGAGCTTGGCGTCGAGTTGCGATCGCTTACGGGCCTTCGGCGAGTAGTGGATCAGGTAAGGGCACACGACGGGCGACCGCATGCACTCCGCGACCACCTCGCGCAGCGCCGGTCCCATGGCAATCTCCAAGTGCACTGGCTTCCCGTAGTTCTGCGTCTTCCCGGGCGACACCTTGATGGTGTTCTGCTCGAGGTCAACGGCCGACTTTGGCCACATCACGATATCCTCCCGCCGCTGAAGACTCAGCAAACCCAGCCGGATCGCGCGCTTCAACCAGATCGGCGTCCCCACGTAATTCAAAATCGTGTTCAACCGTTCAACCGTTCAACCGTTCAACCGTTCAACCGTTCAACCGTTCAACCGTTCAACCGTGTGGCGTTGACGCTTCTTCTCGGCTTCCTTCTTCACCAGGGTAAGCTCGGCCGAGTTGCGTTCGCACAAGCCTTTGGCCACGGCGAAAGCGAAGATCTGAACGAGCAGGCCGCGATGCTTGGTGTAGGCATTGTTCTCGAAGCCGTCCAAGTACTCAGCCACGGTCAGCACGTCCAGTTGCCCCATCATCAAATCGCCCAGGTCTTCCCGGTACCGGGCCAACTTGAATTTGATTTCCTTCAGCGTCCGCTCGGCATAATTCCGCGTGCCCAGCCATTCATCCTCGAAGCGCTCCAGGCAGCGGCTGAACTTCGGCGCCGCCTCGCCGGTGAGCATTGCCAGCAGCGCGCCGTCGTCAGCCAGCAGGGGCAGCAACTTCGCATTGGCGGCGTTGGCCAGCTTGATGGCCTCCGCCATCGGCTTGTTGATGCTGGTCTTCTTGCCGGTGATCGGGTTCTTGTACTGCCAATATTTCCCGTTCGGGTAAAGGTTGGCCGGCAGATCCCGGTTCTTGATTGTCCTGGCGCGCGGCGGAGCCATCAGCCCACCTCCATCATCTTGGCGAGTAGGGGATCATTCGACCCCAGCACAACCGCCTGCAGATCCACGAAATACATCCCGCCTTTCACCTCTCCCACAACTTCGCCTTCCTCAATCCATTTTTTCAACTGCTGCAGACTCGGCTTACCGCCGGCGTAGCGCAGCTTCCTGTATTCGCCTGCCTCCATGAGGCGCGGCAGCCTGGCCGTAATTTGGGCAATGACCTTTGCCATGATGATGCTCCATGCCGCCCGTGGCGGCAGAAGGTGGTGATGGGTTATGCGCCGGCCTTGGCCAGAGCTGCGTCGGCAACTGCCATTGCGGCTTGGGCATCGTTCACGTATGCGGGATCGAAGTAGCCGGCCAAGTGGATGGTCGCCTGACAGGCACGCAGGTTCTCGCGGGTGAGCTTCAGCGCGGCGACGAGCTCTTCGTGAAGTCCGCGCTCCTCGCGGCCGATATCCCAGAAGCGCTGGCCCCAGTGCCCGGCCGGCGGCGGGTTCTTGTTCTGCGCGCCGAACGCCAGTGCACCAACTACAGAGTCCAGCAGGTCGCGCTTGTAGGCGTTGTCGCTGTCGATGCTCAGGCCACGCCGGCGCAGGGTGGAAACCACCTCGTTTAAGTCGAGCCCTTTGTCCTGCAGTACGATGTCGAGTTCTGGTTTCTCTGGGGTGTAGATGGTCAGGCAGAGCTTTGCGCCTTCAGGAAGGCTAGCGCTGATCTTCTCCAGCGCATCGCTCGCTGTTTCATGGAAACGGTTCATTGGGGACATATAAATTCCTCACCCGCCGTACAATGGCGGATATGAATCTGAAAGTTTTTAAAGCGCGATCTTGAAACTTGGTTGAAGGAGATCTTCGTATGGTTGGTGCAGACGCTTCGGAAATAACTGATGGTCAAATTTACGAAGCGATCGGAATGGCAGTTGTCAGTGCGCAACAGTTTGAAAATATTTTTATCATTGCTTCCAGGCTGGCAATCAAACAGGCGAACGCCCTTACGATCGAAGATGTTGTGCCGATTAACGCCTCGAAGGCCCTTAAGCAACCAGTGAAAGCTCTTTTAAAGGAGTTGTCCGATGTAGAGCCTATTGTGCAGCTTGAAGAGAGGGTTCTGGGGCTAATTCAGAAGCGACACACAGTAGTGCATCGTATTCATGAGGAAACAGGCTGGCCGGGGAATATTACTGTTCAGCAGAAAATTGACCTGCGGGCTTTATGCATTGAGATAAGTGCTGAAAGCCTCGACCTTCACACAATCTTTGTTCAGCTGCTAGGGCAGTGGGCAATGCGCTTTCCAAGCATGCGAGAGGGGATCGAAGCAGCAAAATTACACGAGATGTTTCGTCGGGATCGATCAGGGTTATGAGCGAGACGCACTGCCGATGCGATGTGATCTATTCTTTCATCACCGCGGTCCCTTGTAGCAGTACACGTAGGTGAACCAGGTGAGGGCGATCATGGCGTCGCCCGCTTGAACTCGACGACCCAGACCCACGGGTTGGCGTCCCAGTCGCCGCCGGTGGAATTCCAGAGCAGCTCGAACGATTTGCTTGGCTCAGCGCTGTAGGTCTCGATTCCTTCGACGTGATACCACTCGCCAAACTCTGCATGGTCAGGGTAGGGGCGCACGCCCTCGGCTAGCGCCTGTTCGTCGCTGATGGCCTGCAACCGCTCGACGCGTACGGCGGTGATCTCCAGCAGGATGCGGCTCGCCCAGCGCGGCATGTGTATGCTGGGTCGGCCTTTCCCTGGCGTGACCATCGAGCATCCGGTCTGGCGGACTGCTCCGTCCGCTGGATACCGGATCGGTTCACCCTGGCTCAAATCTCGCGGGGCGACTGCATCGACCTGGGCGTCAGCTGCCCATGCTTCGCGAACCCACAGCCGGTCGCCGGGCTCGCCGTATGGGCAGCGGATAATTGGGCCGCCGACGTTCCAGCAGACGCCGTTCAGGGGTGATTCGTCAGCAGCGGTTGTCACTGCGAAGCTGGTCGACAATCCTTTGACCGGCCGCCGCGTGACCGTCTTCCTGCCATCCAGAATGGCGCGCACCATCGGGGCCGAGAAGAGGATCGGCCGTTCCTTTATTTCAGACATGACTTCGTCCTTGCCGCTATAGCGGCTGACTTTGAAGGGGGAGGGTTAGGGCTGGATAATCGATTTTTTGTTAAAATTCGTAGCTCAAATCTCCAAGGATGAACGCTATGAAACGTTGTCTGGATTATTGGACTCAACAAGCGAAGTGGTGGAGCAGCAGAAGTTTTGAATGGTGGGCTGCACACTTCACAGCCCTCTATGTAGGTGGCGCAATTTTGATCATGGGGGCGCGCTTCGATGAGCTGATAAAGTTGGAATTGAATGCGATCGGCGATTTGTCAGCTGGGGTATTTGGTCCTGTCGCTTTTTTATGGTTGGTTTTAGGTTATATCCAGCAGGGACGAGAACTGAAAATAAGTTCTAAAGCGCTACAAATGCAAGCTGTAGAACTGAGGGGGTCGGTTGAGCAGCAGAGGTCACTGGTTGAAGCACAGCAAGAAAGCTTGCGCAACTACGAGAGATCTCTTGAGCCCTTACTAGAGCTTAGATTTTTAGGCATCGAAGAGGTCGAGGGGGATTGGTTTGAGAATTTTGAAGTTAGAAACTTCGGTTCCTATTGCGATAATGTGGTAGTGCACTTAAGTGGCGGTGGCGTTGAGAGGCGTCCTCATTCTCTAGAACCGCTGCACAGGGATGTTGTTCGAGGCTTCTTTTTAAGCGGTATGGCAGGAACTTTTCAAAAATTTGAACTGGAGTTTAAATATAGAAAAGTAAGTGGCTTGGAAAGCGCTCAGCTGTTCGATATTTATTCGTATGAAGACGCTGAGGGTGCAAGCTTTACAATTAAAAAGCATGCGCTTTAAGTAGGCCGTAAATTTTTTACCGATACATACCTTCGAGTTGAAGGAGTCTTCAGGTTGTTGCGGATAGCGCCAAGAATTCTTCGCCACCGTGCGCGATGCCGGCATGCAGATTCACTCTGCGGCCGGCAAGCATTCCCGCGATTTGCGCATGCAGGTCGATATCGACGTTACGCGCCTTGCGGGCTTTGCCTACGCCTTTGTTTGCGAGGTACTCGGTGATCAGCGCTTTGTCTTGCGCTTCGACGGCGATGATGTCGCGGCCCTCGCTTGCTGAAGGGGTATCGTCTTCGCCCTTTGGAATAAGGGCGCTCAGCTTTCCGTAAACCTCGTTGACCCATGCCAGGGCAAAGTGGTCACCTGCTGTTTCGGCTGAGTACGAGCTGCGGTGCACGCCTGCACGCACCGAAGCGACGTATTGCTTGCGGGCAAATTTCAGCTTTGTCAGCAGCGCCTCGAACGCATACAGCGCGATGTGCTGGGCAGGCGTAACCCCTACGAATGACACGCGGGCGATGATTCGATCCTTTTCCTTGCAGTACTTCCGACCATACAGCGACGTGCACCCGAACACATGGGCGACAGCCCCGCTCAGGCTACGCTCCCACACCGGGAGGCGTTCGACTCGGGAAAACTGCGACTCGACTTCACCGACGTCACTCAGCCTCACATCCATTTCAGTCAGCCGGTACTCGCGCATCAGCGCCTGTGCCTGCCGAAGCGCTGTAGCGGCTTCGTTCTCGTTGGCGCTCTGGGCCAGTGCCAGGCAGTGCTTGATCTTGCGGATCGCGCGCTCGAGTTTCTTTTCGTCGATCTGTTGTGCGGACATAGAGGATCCTCGCCGGACCGTCACCGGCCGGTCAAAAAATATGAGCGCGCGTTCGACATCCCCAGAGGCAAGGAGACCAAACAAGTATTGAGGTGTCGGATGGCTCGGGTATGTGAATGGCTTGACGTGTTGATCGCTGTATTAACTTTGGTTGCTGCACTGCTCCGGCTTTGGCCAGGATGATCGGCGGTAGCGATGTAAAATTTGGCTGATACGTTGGGTCTTCTCTTGGAGGAGAAGGCCCATTCAGATCCCGTCGAAACGGGGCATGTGCATGCCGAGCGACTTCCATGCAAGTGTTGCCGCCTCGATGCCGGAGCAGACCGAGCCGTAAGTGATTTCCATAGGGGATCCTCGCCGGCTGGCGTGATTCGTAGAAGTGGGGTATTTGTGTTCGGCCCGGCATGGAGCCGGAAGGAGATGAATATGTTTGTTCCACTCGATGGCTCAGAATTCCCCGCAAACGCTTTCAGGTTTCGCGACCGGCTGATCCGGTACACCTACCGCGTGGACATGAAGACCGGCATCGTCGGCGGTGTCGACATTGATGCGAAAATTCAAGATGGTGAGGGCGAGGAGCGCATTTACACCTTGAGAGGCGAATGGCATTCAAAGGACGAAGCCTTGTCTGCAGCCAAAGATTGGACTGTCAAGTACTTCGATAGACTTCAGGCCTGATCACCTCATCACCGGGATATGCCGCAATCTCGGCCATGCTTTTCTCGTAAAATGCTCGCGACACCTTTTCTGGAATCTCATAAGGTGTCGTGACATTTCGCAACATCCATTCCTGCGTTTCGAAGTCCGCGCCGATCAGGTTCTTCAGCAGCCGCTGGTGAACGTCCTGCTGGTTGTTGATGCCGTGGGCCTTCATGACTGCCTTCAGATCAGGCTTGAACACCCCGGCCACCTCAACCGTAAACTTCTCGACGCCCAATGCAGCGTCCTTCGCTGCGGCCTTCTCGCGCTTTTTCTTCTGCTTGATCGCTTCCTTCGTCGGCTCCTGTGCTTCGGTCATGGCCTACCTCTTCAATTCCGCTGGCTAGCAAGTCCAGCCAAGTATGTCGTTTGTCTTTTAACTGTCTAAATGATCAGTTGTGGCAATAGGCTTCTACATGATTTAGTTGATAGACCTTTACCCAATGGAGTTGGAAGATGGCCTGGTACAAATACGATGTAGACGTTCAGAAAAGCGATTCGAAAGCCTATGACGAAAAATTTAATCCGGGTGAAAAAGCTAAATGGCACGGAATTTACAAATGCATTAATTGCGGTGATGAAATAGCCATCGCCCAAGGGCATACCCTGCCCGCACAAAACCATTATCAGCATGCTGCCGGGAAGCCAATCATTTGGCGGCTGGCTGTCTATTCTGAGCAAAAAAAATAACGAGATGAGGGCCGGGGCCTTGCTGTCGGGGTCGATTGCCTTACGGTGGTCCCGGAAACATTATGTTGTTCTCGCGGGCGATGAGGCGGGCGCGCTTCGTTTCCATACCCATCTCTTTCGCCGCCTCGATGACGGTCAGGCCTTTGTCGGCCAGCGCCTTCAGCTGCGGCGCAAGTTTGTCGCGTTCGGCGCGCAGCCTGGCTGCGTGGGAGGTGCCGAACATCGCGTCCCGCACACCGGTTGCGCCCGGGTCGACCTGCTTGACCTTGTTACCGGCGCCGAAGAACGCGTCCAACTGCTGGTTCAGGTTGTCGATCAGCTGGTCGCGCGGGTTTGGAAGTGGGACGCCGATCATTTTTGATCACCCGTCGGCATGCGCTTAACGCCGCTGGCGCGCGATTCCAGTTCCTGCGCGTAATTGACCGCCTCCTTGTAGCTGAAGCGAAAGCCCCGGACCTTGTCGGTGGCCAGCTCCACGATGTGGTAAGCCTTCTCACCTTTGGGCACGACCTGGTAGCGAATCTTCTGCACGGGAGGTTCCTTGCCGATTCTCAAATAGAACTCAGCGGTGGCGATTACATTGCGCAGGCGCAGGGCCTGAAGTCCGTCGACGCGCTCTTGCATGGATGGGTGCATGGCTGAACCCTCGGAGGTGTGTTTAGGCGGTCGCTGGCACGGCTTCGCGAAAGCGCGAAGGGCTCCAGTCGCAAGACTCGTCGGCCGGGATATGGCCGATCAGCGCGCAGCGGCGGCAGTGCACGCAGTCGCCGCAGGTCTTGCCCTCGGGTAGGTTCATCTGGTCAGCGTTGTCCGCCGACCGTGGATACGGCGCTCTTTGCTCACTCATGGGGGGACTCCGTGCATTTTGGTTGCGTGTATTCGTCAGCACTCGGCGCCGCCTGCTGGTTGCCGTTGGGCGCAGGGGAGAGTGCTGACGGATAAACGCGAGGCGAAGAAAAGGCCCAACTGGACGGGAGGGCCTTTTGTGTTTCTCAGATGCAGTGATCTCGGATGGCGAGATTTTTGGCGGGATCGTTCAGCGCCAGAACGCGACGACCCCCGGCGGTACATCGCCATCGCTCACGGTGTGCACGTTGCGGATCGGTTGGCAGCGCGACGGAGCAGGGCAGTTCTGGCCGGCAGAACGCCGGAGGAGGGGCAAACCACTGTAGGGAAATGCAGCGCTAGGTTGTTGATATTTATAGGGAGTAATGGCGATTTTTTACACTGCAATTTCAGGATGATTTCCCTTGTATATCAGTAGTTTACGGTAATTCCGAAGTCACCTTGACATAGTAGGGGTCGTTGGTTCGAGTCCAATCGCGCCTACCAAACAAAATCCGCTCTGCTGGGCGGTCTGGAAGGGCTCACCGAAAGGTGAGCCCTTTTTTGTTGTCTGCGATTTGCCGGAGCCGTGGTTCAGGCGCTTGCCTCGGTATCTTCAGATCGTTCGTTACCTTGGATGCTTAGCGTGTTTCGAAATAACACGATCTGCTGATATGGCTTTCTGTTTATTTTTGGATCCGTCGAAAAAGTGCGGATATTGAACGGGTTACCGGCATTTTTAACCGACCGGTTATCAAAAAAATGTTGTTGCTGATCGTGAACTTCAGTAACATCTGCCCCGCGTTCACCACCACGGTTTATGCATTTTTAAATCCCAAGCTTCCATCAGCTGCTTGGGATTTTTTTTGCCTGCGATTCGGCGGATTCCCCGCTCTGTCTCCTTGCTTCCTGCGCGAAGCTTTCCAGTCCCACAGTTGTGTGCGGGCGAAACCGGTTTTTTTCGACTACTACTGACTGGCGTTTTCCAGGGCTTTCTCAAAGGAGTTCGTCGATGCTGGTTCACTGGTTGCTTGCCGCTATCCATCTCTTGGCTTTTGCCTTGGGCTTCTGGGCTGTGTTGACCCGTGGCACGGCGTTCAGTCGTCTGGCCGCTGGCGTCGGTGAGGCGAAGCGAGTGCTGCTTGCGGATAATCTGTGGGGGATTGCCGCGCTGACTCTGCTGGTCACTGGCGGTATGCGTGCTTTTGGCGGATTTGAAAAGGGTACTGACTACTATCTGCATCAGCCGCTGTTCCATTTGAAGATGACGTTGTTCGTGCTGATTCTGCTGGCAGAGCTGGCGCCGATGATCACACTGGTCAAATGGCGGATAGCGTTAGCGCGGGGCAAGGCGTTCGATATCGGGCGTGCAAAGCTGTATGCACGGATCAGTCACGTCGAGGCGCTGCTGTTGGTATTGATGGTAATTGCAGCCACCGGCATGGCGCGCGGCGTGACGTTCGGCTAGCAGGGAGCAATTCTCTGTGTTCTCTCGGAAATGTCTGACAGCCAGGCTTGGCAGTCGCAGGTAGTATCGCGCTGCAGGAGGGGGGCGGGAGCAAATGAAGCGGAGAGAGGGATGTGTCAGGCGCCGTGCCCAGCGGACTGGGGAGCGGATGGCAGTACGGCGCGTGAATCTTTAGCCAGTCTTGCGCGAAGGCAAACGGACTGGCTACTGACGGCGGGGTGGCTCAGGGCGTTTGTGGCTTGTCCGGGGCGGTCAGGCCGGCCTGAATGCGCTGATAGATCTCTTCACGGTGCACGGCGACGTTTTTCGGGGCGTTGATGCCGATACGGACTTGCTGACCGCTTACGCCGAGGATGGTGATCGTAATGTCATCACCAATATTTATGCTTTCACCGACTTTGCGGGTGAGTATCAGCATGGTCTTCTCCTTGATTGCTTTGTAGGGCACCTGATTCAGACAGTGCAGAGGTCGGTGGTACGTATAGATTAGTGCGAAGTCTCACGGTTTGGGTGCCTCTTTCTGACGCGCAGATGCGGCATTAATTCCCAGGGCGTAACTATACAGAGGCTGCAATCATCAATCTCGTTGTTTTGTGCCCATTTTGCGGGCCTCGCCAAGTATTTATGAATGTTAAGATCGCCGCTTTGTGATTTTCGAGGAAAGCGTTGTGCGCAAATTGGTCTGGATGGTCGCGGCACTGGCATTGGCGGGATGTGGTGAAGGCAAAAGTGTAGACGTGCAGAAGCCGAAAACGGCAGCCGCGGCCGCACCTGCGGCGGCGTCCGCCCCGCAATGGGACCTCGAAGTACGCGGCGAAACACCTCAGGCTGTCAGTGACCTGAGTGGCTGGTTGATCGAGCATGCGTTCGTGCCGACCGTGATCAAGGACAGCAGCGGCAAGACGCGGATCCTGATTGGCCCGTTCAACTCTCAGGCCGAGGCGCAAGCACGCAAAGTAGAGGTGGATGCGGCATTGGTGAAAGCCAAAAAGCAGAACGTCGAATCGGTGCTTGTCGAGCATCCGCTCGCGCCGTAAGCAGTACTTTCAGCGGAGCGGCCTAAAGGACATCGCAGGCGATTCGTCTTATACGAGTCAATCACGATTTCTCGAAGGAGCTCCGCATGGCCTCCGCCGCTCCCTACAAACTCTTCAATGCGGTTCTGCACCGCAAGACGCTTTTGAGTCCGCACATGATGCGGATCACGCTCGCCGACCCTTCGATAGGTGGCATGGCCACTTGGGCGCCGGATCAGCGCGTCAAACTGTTCTTTCCTGCTGAAGATGGATCGCCTGCAAGTCTTGCGCAGGAGGAGGGCTGGTACGCGCGTTTTCGTTCGATGCTGGCGAGCCGGCGGCCAGCAATGCGCACCTACACCATTCGTCATTTGCGCGCTGATCAGGGCGAGGTCGACATCGATTTTGTCCTGCATGGCGAGACCGGTCCCGCGTCGCGCTGGGCGCTGCGTGCTCAGCCGGGAGCGTCGATGCAGATTCTCGCTCCCGACAGTAATTTTTCCCCGCAGGACGCCGGAGGGTTCGAATGGAAACCGCCGCAGCTGCTCAAGGAGGTTTTGCTGGTGGCGGATGCCACGGCATTACCGGCCGCCATGGGCATTCTTGAGGAGTTGGCGGCCATGGCTGAACCGCCTCAGACTCGGGCGTACTTTGAAGTGGACAGCGCGCCAGACATGCTCTCGGTGCCGGATTGGCCGGGGCTGTCGGTGCAGTGGCTGGTTCGCGATCAGGCGCCAGAAGTAGTGGCTGGAGCGCTGATGGTAGAGGCGGTGCAACAGGCGTTCCTGCCGGCAGAGGATTCATCGGTCGGGCAAGCCGCCGAACTCGCCGAAGTCGATATCGACAAAGACATCCTCTGGGAGATCGCCAACACGGCTCCTGAAGGATTTTATGCCTGGATTGCCGGAGAAAGCGCGGCAGTCATGCGTCTGCGCAAATACCTGATCAAGGAGTGCGGTATCCCCCGCGAGTCACTCAATCTGATGGGCTATTGGCGCTACAACAAGGCTGGCAGCTAGAACAAAAAAGGCCTCGAACATCACGTTCGAGGCCTTTTCTTTTGCGCTGAAGAATCAGCCGCAGGCTTTGAGGTTTACCGGGCCGACAAATTCATTGCCGCGTCCCATCACGCACGCCACGCTCTGATTGCGTTGACGTTCCCAGTCCTGCACCGGGTAAGTCTTGTCCCACGCTTCGTACAACTGCCGATCCTGTTTCGACAGGCGCAAGCCGTACTGCTTGCTCATGTAGAAATAGGTGCGCGCGATCATGCCGCGAATCGACGGGCGCGGCATGACCTTCTTGGCTTTGAAGTCGACCTGGGTCAGGCACGAGCCGTACTGCCCGGATTGCACCGGCAACCAGCCATAACTGAAGTTGCTGCGATCACCGTTGACCTCACCAATGCTTGGCACCAGGTTGTGCAGGTCGGCTTCGGCTTTCTGATAGCTCGGGTCATAGCGGGTGCAATTCTTGCGCCCGCCCGATTGCCAGCATTGACGCTGGTGACCGAACTCCCACGCCGGGACGATGTGCTCCCATTCGATGCGCGAGGCGCGCTTGGCATTTTTGCGCGGCACGTAACCGCATGCCTTCAAGTCCACCTTGTTGCCGGTGTACTTGCACCCGCAGTAAAACTCGGTGGACTGCGGTGCATAGAGTTTCCAGGCGACTTTCTTGGCCTCGGTAAAAGTACGGGGCGCGCCCGCCTGGGCGCCACAGGCGATGAACAACAACAGCAAAGCAAAACAGCGGACACTCATTGAATCAATCTTCCTTCGGCACAACCCAAAAAATCTGCACGCCGCCATCGTCGCGATAGGCGAGGGTGACGTTGTCGTTCTCGTCGATTTCCTCGAGCAGTTGCTCCCATGCATCCACAGGCTCGTCCGGCAGACGGAAGATCAGTGCGGCTTTGGCTTTTTGTGCGGTAGGGGAATTGATGATTTTCTGAACGCGCATGCCCATGCGTTCGTAAGCGTCAGGAGCATCAGGAGAGGTGGCCACGAGGTTATCCTTATTAAGCTGTACGGGCATACAGTATTTAACTGTAAGCATTTTCGCAACTGCTTAAAATTCAAGAAAATCCTCTGACAGCGCTTTTCCGATTTTGGTGTAAGTCAGGTCGATTATTTTGTGCGAAAAAGTCGCGCGTAGCGTAGGTGGCAGCACCACCCGCCGCGCGGGCGAGTGGTGGGCAGGTTGCCCGAACCGGAAAGGCTCAGGCGGAGGTCAATCAATATTCCCAGAACATCCGTTGCAGCTCTTTGCTGTCGTTGGTTTTGGTCAGGGCGACCATGGCCAGGATGCGGGCCTTCTGCGGATTCAGGTCGTGAGCGACCACCCAGTCGTACTTGTCGTCAGGCTGCTCGGCGTTACGCAGGACGAAACCGCCGGCGTTGACGTGGGACGAACGGATGATCTGCACACCGTCTTTACGCAGGGCTTGCAGGGATGGCACTACGCGTGAAGACACCGAACCATTACCGGTACCGGCATGGATGATGGCTTTGGCGCCGGCCTGGGCCAGGGCCTTGTAGGCGGTGTCGTCGACGTTGCCGTAGGAGTAGGCGATTTCTACGTCAGGCAGGCTCTTGATGTTCTTGATGTCGAATTCCGAATCCATGGTGTGGCGCTTGGCTGGCAAGCGGAACCAGTAGGATTTGCCTTCAACCACCATGCCCAGCGGACCCCAAGGGCTTTTGAACGCCTCGGTCTTGATGTTGATCATTTTGCTGACGTCGCGACCGGACTGAATCTCGTCGTTCATGGTCACCAGCACGCCTTTGCCGTGCGCTTCTTTGCTGCTGGCGACGGCGACGGCGTTGTACAGGTTGAGCATGCCGTCCGCCGACATGGCGGTGCCCGGACGCATCGAGCCGACCACGATGATCGGCTTGTCGGTCTTCTCGACCAGGTTCAGGAAGTACGCGGTTTCTTCCAGGGTATCGGTACCGTGGGTGATGACGATGCCATCGACGTCCTTGCTGTCGGCCAGTTCGGATACGCGCCGACCCAGTTGCAGCAGGTTGTCGTTGGTGATGCTTTCCGAAGCGATCTGCATGACTTGTTCGCCACGCACGTTTGCCAGTTTGCTCAGCTCGGGGATGCCGGCGATCAGCTGTTCAATCCCGACTTTGGCCGCTTGATAGGTGGCGCTGTTGGCTGCATTGGCGCCGGCACCGGCAATAGTGCCGCCCGTGGCAAGCACTACGACGTTGGCGAGTTTGGTCTGGGTTTCGACTTCTTTTGCCTGAAGGGCGGTGGGCAGGAGCAGGAGGAGGGCCAAAGCGCCCGGAACCAAGGTGTTGAAAGCAGATTTCATTATTTTTCTCTCTAGTAGTGAGACGGTGCTGATGCAGGTTCATCTAGATGCGCCCCGAGCCGATCTGAATGCCCGGGGTGCGGCTAGGGAGCAGGATCTGTACCAGCGCTACTTTGCTTTAGAGAAATGTTTAACTTCATGATTTACATCAAGATTTTATGAATTGTCCATCGATGCGGCGGATGATGTGGCCGGGTTTCCGAACAAAGGAAGCTTTCGCGTTCGGTTCACCGAAAGGGACTACGCCTCCTGTCGAACGAAACGGCTTGTCGGTTTCAGGTTTTCTGCTAAAGAAACCCGTGAGCAAGCCGATGGCTGTTGAAGGAAACGTTCATTTAGGGAGTTCACATGTCACTGACGATCGGTTTTTCCAATCCCGGTTCAGTCACCATCGGCGGTAAAACCGCAGCGACAATCAATGCAATGAGCCAAGCGGAAGCGGACGCGTCCGACAAGGCGCTTGGCGTTGAAAAAGAACCGAGCAATCAGGTCCGAACCGGTGGTCCCGCGCAAGAAACCAGCCAGGCGGATAGCGCTGACAGCGGCGATAATCTGAGCGTCACCGTGAAAATGTTGCTCAAGCGCATGCAGGAATTGCAGAAGCAAATGCAGGAGCAGCAACAGCAACTGGCGGCGGCTCAGGCTGCGAGCTATCCGACACCGGAGGCCAAGTCGCAGGCGGTCATGTCCGTCCAGGGACAGATTGCGCAAACCAGCGGGGAGCTGATGCAAGTGGCGGCGGCGCTGGTCAAGGAAATGACCAAGGATTCCACCAGCGGCAACCTGGTCAGCACTACGGCGTAAGCAGCAAGGGGCGAATCAGATGATTCGCCCCGCAACTCAACGACGATTTCTGATTGTTGACAAATGGCGGCGGGATTCGCATAGTTCGGTCTACGCAAACGTTTGCGCGGCTTCCCCGGTGCATCAATATCCGGAAGACGGCGCTGAAGCTTACGCCAGCGCGAGCGTTGCTCACAATAATCATAAGATCGGAGTGAACCCATGAAGCTGCCATTCGCTGGACGTCTTCTTGCTGTCGCTATGCTGGCTGCCGCAGCCGCCGCACTACCTGTCTCTTCGGCCTTCGCCGAGTCCCCGGAAAAACCCAAAGTCGCACTGGTCATGAAATCCCTGGCCAACGAATTCTTCCTGACCATGGAAGACGGCGCCAAGGCCTATCAGAAAGAACACTCCGCCGACTTCGACCTGATCTCCAACGGCATCAAGGACGAGACCGATACCGCTGGCCAGACCCGTATCGTCGAGCAGATGATTCTGGCCAAGGTCAACGCGCTGGTCATCGCCCCGTCCGATTCCAAAGCCATGGTGCCGGTGATCAAGAAAGCCGTCGATGCCGGCATCACCGTGATCAACATCGACAATCAGCTCGATCCGCAGATCGTCAAAAGCAAGAACATCAGCGTGCCCTTCGTAGGCCCTGACAACCGCAAAGGTGCGCGTCTGGTCGGCGAATACCTGGCCAAGCAACTGAAGGCCGGTGACCAAGTCGGCATCATCGAAGGCGTGTCCACCACCACCAACGCCCAGCAACGCACCGCAGGCTTCAAGGATGCGATGGACGCGGCACAGATCAAAGTTGTTTCTTTGCAATCCGGTGACTGGGAGATCGACAAGGGCAACAAGGTTGCTGCTTCGATTCTCAGCGAATACCCGGATGTAAAGGCGCTGCTGGCGGGTAACGACAGCATGGCCGTTGGCGCTGTTTCCGCGGTGCGCGCTGCCGGCAAGGCGGGCAAGGTACAAGTGGTCGGTTACGACAACATCAATGCGATCAAGCCGATGCTCAAGGATGGTCGTGTGCTGGCGACGGCCGATCAGTTCGCTGCCAAGCAAGCCGTGTTCGGTATCGAGACCGCGCTGAAAATCCTCAAGAGCGAAAAAGTCGACAGCGGCGTCAATGGCGTGATCGAAACGCCAGTCGAACTGGTCACCAAGTAAGTCTTCCGGCGACACAACGGCGCTCGTCCGTCCGGGCGAGCGCATGGAGAGTTTTTATGTCAGTTTCCGCCCCGAACGCTGTCCTCTCGGTCAGCGGTATCGGTAAGACCTATGCGCAACCGGTGCTCACAGGCATCGACTTGACGCTGATGCGCGGTGAAGTGCTGGCGCTGACCGGTGAGAATGGCGCCGGTAAAAGCACGCTGTCGAAGATCATTGGGGGGCTGGTTACGCCCACCACCGGTCAGATGCAATTCCAGGGCAAGGACTACCGTCCGGGCAGTCGCACCCAGGCCGAAGAGCTTGGCGTGCGCATGGTCATGCAAGAACTCAATCTGCTGCCGACCCTGTCAGTGGCGGAAAACCTGTTTCTCGACAACCTGCCGAGCAACGGTGGCTGGATCAGTCGCAAGCAATTGCGCAAAGCCGCGATCGAAGCCATGGCGCAGGTCGGCCTCGATGCCATCGATCCGGACACCCTGGTCGGCGAGCTGGGGATCGGGCACCAGCAGATGGTCGAGATCGCACGCAACCTGATCGGCGATTGCCATGTGCTGATCCTCGATGAGCCGACTGCGATGCTCACCGCCCGCGAGGTGGAAATGCTCTTCGAGCAGATAACCCGCCTGCAGGCGCGTGGCGTCTCGATCATCTATATCTCGCACCGCCTCGAAGAGCTGGCGCGCGTCGCGCAACGCATTGCTGTGCTGCGCGACGGCAATCTGGTTTGCGTCGAGCCGATGGCCAACTACAACAGTGAGCAACTGGTCACCTTGATGGTCGGTCGTGAACTGGGCGAACACATCGACATGGGCCCACGCAAGATCGGCGCCCCGGCACTGACGGTCAAGGGCCTGACCCGCTCCGACAAGGTGCGCGACGTATCTTTCGAAGTGCGTGCCGGCGAGATCTTCGGGATTTCCGGGCTGATCGGGGCAGGGCGCACCGAATTGCTGCGACTGATCTTCGGCGCTGATCCGGCTGACAGCGGCACGATTGCGCTGGGTTCGCCGGCGCAGGTGGTCAGAGTGCGTTCGCCGGTGGATGCAGTGAACCATGGCATTGCCCTGATCACCGAAGACCGAAAGGGCGAAGGCCTGCTGCTCAGTCAATCGATCAGCGCCAACATTGCCCTGGGTAACATGCCGGAGATTTCCAAGGCAGGAATCGTCAACAGCGGCGACGAAATTTCCCTGGCGCAGCGTCAGATCGACGCCATGCGTATCCGCAGTTCCAGTCCCACTCAACTAGTGTCGGAATTGTCCGGCGGCAACCAGCAGAAAGTGGTGATCGGCCGCTGGCTGGAGCGTGATTGCTCGGTGCTGTTGTTCGACGAACCGACCCGCGGCATCGACGTCGGTGCCAAGTTCGATATCTACGCCTTGCTGGGCGAGTTGACGCGTCAGGGCAAGGCGCTGGTGGTGGTGTCCAGTGACCTGCGCGAACTGATGCTGATCTGCGACCGGATCGGTGTGCTGTCGGCCGGGTGTTTGATCGATACCTTCGAGCGCGACAGCTGGACCCAGGATGATTTGCTTGCCGCCGCGTTCGCCGGCTACCAAAAACGTGATGCGTTGCTCAATGAAGCGGCGCCTAGGGATCTCCCATGAAAACTGCATCTTCCGCCGGCAAACGTAGTGGCAATTTCTACGGTCTGGGCACCTATCTGGGCCTGGCCGGGGCCTTGTTGGCGATGGTGGCGCTGTTCTCGCTGATGAGCAGCCACTTTCTGTCTTATGACACTTTCAGCACGCTGGCCAACCAGATCCCCGATCTGATGGTGCTGGCGGTGGGCATGACCTTTGTACTGATCATCGGCGGCATCGACCTGTCGGTGGGGTCGGTGCTGGCGCTTGCCGCCTCGACGGTCAGCGTGGCGATTCTCGGCTGGGGCTGGAGCGTGTTGCCGGCCGCGTTGCTGGGTATGGCGGTGGCGGCGCTTGCGGGTACGGTGACCGGTTCGATCACCGTCGCGTGGCGCATTCCGTCGTTCATCGTTTCGCTCGGTGTGCTGGAAATGGCCCGTGGCCTGGCGTACCAGATGACCGGTTCGCGCACCGCGTACATTGGTGATTCGTTCGCCTGGCTGTCGAACCCGATCGCGTTCGGTATCTCGCCGTCGTTCATCATTGCCTTGCTGGTGATCTTCATCGCGCAAGCGGTGCTGACCCGCACCGTGTTTGGTCGTTACCTGATCGGTATCGGCACTAACGAAGAAGCAGTGCGTCTGGCCGGGATCAATCCAAAACCGTACAAGATTCTGGTGTTCAGCCTGATGGGGCTACTCGCGGGGATCGCCGCGCTGTTCCAGATTTCCCGTCTGGAAGCGGCGGATCCGAATGCTGGCTCCGGCCTGGAGCTGCAAGTGATCGCCGCTGTGGTTATCGGTGGTACCAGCCTGATGGGTGGCCGTGGTTCGGTGATCAGTACCTTCTTTGGTGTGCTGATCATTTCGGTACTGGCCGCCGGTCTGGCGCAGATCGGGGCGACCGAGCCAACCAAGCGCATTATCACCGGTGCGGTGATTGTCATCGCGGTAGTGCTTGATACCTATCGCAGCCAACGCGCCAGTCGACGGGGCTGACAGATGGCAACGATCAAGGATGTGGCGGCGCTCGCAGGAATTTCCTACACCACGGTTTCTCACGTGGTGAACAAGACGCGCCCGGTCAGTCAGGAAGTGCGGTTGAAGGTCGAGGCGGCCATCAAAAGCCTCGATTACGTGCCGAGTGCGGTGGCGCGTTCGCTGAAAGCCAAGACCACTGCGACCATTGGCTTATTGGTACCGAACAGCCTCAACCCGTATTTTGCCGAGTTGGCACGGGGCATAGAGGATTATTGCGAGCGTAACGGCTACTGCGTGATCCTCTGTAACTCTGACGACAATCCGGAAAAACAGCGCAGCTATTTGCGCGTGCTGTTGGAGAAGCGCATTGACGGTCTGATCGTCGCCTCTGCGGGTGGCGACATCGGGCTCGCGCAAGGGCTGGCCGGGGTGAAAACGCCGATGGTCATCGTCGACCGCGGGCTGGATGGCGTCGACGCCGATCTGGTGCGCATTGACCATGAATATGGCGCTTATCTGGCGACGCGGCACCTGCTGGAGCTGGGCCATCGCGACATCGCCACCATCGGTGGTCCGTCGAGCACCAGTGTGGCGCAAATGCGCCAGGCCGGTTTTTGTCGGGCGCTGCAGGAGGCGGGCATCAAGGTGCGGGCCGAGCGCATGCTGGAAAGCGATTTCACCAGCACTGGCGGTTACAACGCGGCGGCGATCCTGCTTGAAAGCAATCCGCCGAGTGCGATCTTCGCCGGTAATGACATGATCGGGATCGGTGTGCTGCGCGCGGCGGCCGAGCGCAATGTCCGCGTACCGAGCGAGCTGTCGGTGATCGGCTTCGACGACATCCAGATGAGTCGCTACGTGTACCCGGCGCTGACCACCGTAGGCCAGTCGATCCTGCAGTTGGGCGAGATGGCTGCCGAAGTGTTGCTGCGAAGGATTGCTACCCCGAGTCTGGTCACCGATCAACGGATCGTGACCCCGAGTATTGTCTTGCGCGAATCGACTGCGCCGCTGTCCGGCGTATTCACCGAGTACCGCTGAAACCGAATTGACGAGTAGCGATGTATGCCAGCAAATGTAGTGGTAATAGGCAGCCTGAACATGGACCTGGTGACCCGGGCGCCACGACTGCCCAAGGGCGGAGAAACGCTGATCGGTCATTCCTTTGCCACCGTGTCCGGCGGCAAGGGCGCCAATCAGGCAGTCGCTGCTGCGCGCCTCGGGGCGCAGGTGGCAATGGTCGGCTGTGTTGGCAACGATGACTACGGCGTGCAATTGCGCGACGCATTGCTGGCCGAGCAGATCGATTGTCAGGCGGTGAGCACGGTCGAAGATTCCAGTGGCGTGGCGCTGATCGTGGTCGATGACAACAGTCAGAACGCCATTGTGATCGTTGCCGGCGCCAACGGTGCAATGACCCCGGCGGTGATCGACCGCTTTGATGCAGTGCTGCAGGCGTCCGACGTGGTGATCTGCCAGCTCGAGATCCCCGATGCAACGGTGGGGCATGCGCTCAAACGCGCACGTGCGCTGGGCAAGACGGTGATCCTCAATCCGGCGCCGGCCAGTCGTCCGTTACCGGCAGACTGGTTTGCCGCCATCGACTACCTGATCCCCAACGAAAGTGAAGCGGCCGCGTTGAGCGGACTGCCGGTCGATTCGCTGCAAAGCGCAGAAAGCGCTGCCAACCAGTTGATCGCAATGGGCGCGGGCAAGGTCATCATTACCCTCGGTGCGCAAGGTTCACTGTTTGCCAATGGCAAAGGTTTCGAGCATTTCCCGGCGCCGAAAGTGAAGGCCGTCGATACCACCGCCGCCGGCGATACCTTTGTTGGCGGATTTGCCGCGGCGCTCGCCAGTGGCAAATCCGAGGCCGAGGCGATCCGGTACGGGCAGATCGCGGCAGCGCTGTCTGTGACCCGGGCCGGCGCACAACCTTCCATTCCAACCATGTCCGACGTACAGGCGTTCAAACCCGCATGAAAAAGACTCCTCTGCTCAACGTCGCGTTGTCGCGGCTGATCGCCTCCCTGGGCCATGGTGACATGGTGGTCATCGGTGACGCCGGACTGCCGGTGCCACCAGGTGTTGAATTGATTGATCTGGCGCTGACCCACGGTGTTCCGGATTTCGTCAGTACCCTGAAAGTCGTGCTCAGCGAGATGCAGGTGGAAAGCCACGTGCTGGCCAACGAAATTCTCGACAAGCAGCCGACCGCCCTGGTCGCGCTGGACGAGTTGCAAGAAGAGGGTGCCCTCGGTCGGCGCGATCTGCTGACGCATGAGCAATTCAAGGTTCTCAGCCGGCAGGCGCGGGCGATTGTCCGTACCGGCGAATGTCAGCCGTACTGCAACATCGTGCTGGTAGCCGGCGTCACGTTTTAACCGGGTTTTCGACCCTTACATTTTCATCAGCACAAGGAATGCGCCATGCACCGCTATGCTCAAAAACTGCATCAATTGCTTCGGAGTCTGCTGCTTTTGTCTTTTATCTCCGCCACCGGCGCTCAGGCCGCTGAAAAGATCGACCTGATCATCGACACCGATCCTGGTGCTGACGACGTGGTTGCGTTGCTGTTTGCGCTGGCTTCGCCCGATGAGTTGAACATCCGTGCCTTGACCACCGTGGCCGGCAACGTGCGCCTCGACAAGACTTCGCGCAACGCGCGTCTGGCTCGCGAGTGGGCAGGGCGCGAAGATATTCCGGTGTATGCCGGTGCACCAAAGCCACTGATGCGCACGCCGATCTATGCCGAGAACATCCATGGCAAGGAGGGCCTGTCGGGTGTCACCGTGCATGAGCCGAAAAAGGGCCTGGCCGAAGGCAATGCAGTCAACTACCTGATCGACACCCTGAAAAAAGCCAAGCCGCACAGCATCACCATCGCCATGCTTGGCCCACAGACCAACCTGGCGCTGGCGCTGATCCAGGAGCCGGAGATCGTTAACGGCATCAAGGAAGTGGTGGTCATGGGTGGTGCGCACTTCAATGGCGGCAACATCACCCCGGTGGCCGAGTTCAACCTGTTTGCCGACCCGCAAGCGGCAGAAGTGGTGCTCAAGAGTGGCGTGAAACTGACCTACCTGCCACTGGACGTGACTCACAAGATCCTCACCAGCGACGCACGCCTGAAGCAAATTGCCGCGCTGAACAACAACGCGAGCAAGATCGTTGGCGACATTCTCAACGAGTACATCAAGGGCGACATGGAGCATTACGGCATCCCGGGCGGCCCGGTGCATGACGCTACCGTCATCGCTTACCTGCTCAAGCCTGAGCTGTTCACTGGTCGTTCAGTGAACGTTGTGGTGGATAGTCGCGAAGGTCCGACTTTCGGCCAGACCATCGTTGACTGGTATGACGGTCTGAAGGCGCCGAAGAACGCCTTCTGGGTGGAAAATGGGGATGCTCAAGGCTTCTTCGATCTGCTGACCGAGCGTCTGAAGCGCTTGAAGTAAGGCTGTGACCCGCAGGTGCCAGCCTGCGGGTTTTTATTTTCTCTCGGTGTCCTGCGTGCTCTCGTCGTCATGCTGGTACCGCTCGAACACTTGGGCGATAAACGTTTGTGCGCCCTGGGTTCCTATCGTCTTGACCAGCAAGTCGATACTGATCAAAGCCAACTCTTCCGGACTGCCCGGGCTATACGAACTGTGCCCTTTAGGCCAAAGAACCTTGATATCGGCGTTGATGCTTACGGTGCTCATGAGTGCGCTCGAAAAGTCGGGAATGTCTGCGTCCGAGTTAACCACTTTGTCGGGCGTTTGGCACTGCGACTTAGGCATGAGCGCGTCGCTATGCGACACTTGGTCTTTTCTGGCTGATCCAAGGAATGTGCTGTGCAGATCGATTTGAACACCCCCGACGGCCTCACACTCGACGCTGTGCGCCAGTTGCTGGCGTCGGCCAGCGATGATGTGCACACGCAGCTGCGTGTGACCAAGGGTGGGATTGCCTATATTTCTTCCGGTGTGACCGGCGGGCAGGATATTGATGGCCTGCTGTTTCGCCTGGAGACCTGGGCCAAGGGCTCGGGGTATGTCGGCAATGTCGCGTCCAGTGATGAAGTCTGGGTGATGCAGATTTTCAACGCGCTGAAAGACAACTGGCCGAGTCCGCCGCTCGATTACATCGACGTCTATTGAGCTTCGTTAATATTCGGTGACGATTGCGTGAGGATGCGGTGCGCGCACTTCAGGCAGACTCAGCGCTTTTCCGGATCGTGGGGCAGGGTGACAGCACTGGTTGTGAAACCAAACGCCGAATTGGCGGTCGCACGATCTCAGCTTAACCATTTGAAAGAAGGAGGCTTCATGCCTTTGAAGTTCGCGTCTCTGGGTGCACTTATGGCCGTTGCCATGTTGGCCGGTTGCAGCACAACCTCCAGCGAGTCGGCAAAGGATCCTGTGGCGACCGATGCCGGTCATAGCCGCTGTGAAGCAAAGGCAGCAGAATTTGCCATTGGTAAAAAGGCTTCGCCGGAACTGCTCGATCAGGCTCGTGCCAAGGCTGGCGCGCAAAACGCCCGCTTCCTCAAGCCAACCGACATGATCACTCTGGAGTACCGTTCCGATCGCTTGAATCTGAACACCGACAACAACCTGGTGGTCACCCGCGTCAACTGCGGCTGATCACACAGCGCTTTTGTTGCAGGCATAAAAAACCCCGTCACATGGACGGGGTTTTTTTAGTGCGCCGGGAAATTACTCTGGGCGAACTTGTGCAGCTTGCATACCCTTTTGGCCTTTCTCAGCCACGAAGGAGACGGTCTGGCCTTCTTTCAGGCTTTTGA